>Ga0187771_10000038_pt1 | contig 53990 bp, 45 predicted proteins | sample 0116_SJ02_MP15_1_FD_133139 | JGI IMG/M metagenome (GOLD analysis project Ga0187771, IMG submission 133139) | Tropical peat soil microbial communities from peatlands in Department of Meta, Colombia - 0116_SJ02_MP15_10_MG | ecosystem: Environmental > Terrestrial > Soil > Wetlands > Peat | place...
ACCCGCGCTTGCACTTTGGGTTTGGACACTCGTACCAAATCTCAGCCATTTCGGCCCCTCGCTCCTTCACTGAAAGTTATCCGCGAGAGCACAAGCGGTGTCTATCTCATCTGGGCTCTGCCATTTCGGAGAGTGCCCCCGTATCAGGTTGAACCGGAAGAATCCACGGATTTCCTATGCCCAATCACCTCACCTAACGCGTAAAAACCCAAGTGCCCACCAAGCCCACTCCTGATTCATTGGGCGGGGCCGTCCTTACTCGGATTGCTTATCGTCGTCCCCGCTGAATATCGCCTGCCGGGCTGCTTCATCCGCGGCGGCGGGGAACAGGCCCGGACGCTCGGCGAACGGGCGGAATTTTTCGTACAGGTCGGCGAGCTTGGCCAGGTAGTACGCCACGTTCTCATCGGGATTTTTCGGGTCGTACTCCGATGCGAGCCGCGCCGCCTCGGCAACCTTGACCCTCGCGGTGCGCCCGGTGACGTAATAGGAAATCTGGTCGCCGCTTAGGTAGGGACGCTCGGACTTGAGCGCGAGTTCGTATGGAGCGGACAGGTTGCGCCGCTTTCCGGACACTTTCTGGCGGTAGATTTCGAGCGAGTCCTGCAGCGTTTCGGTTTTCATCAGGCCGCCGATCCCGATTTGGTGCTCCTCGATGCGCCTGCGGTACTTCTCATAAAGCTCGGGAATCTCCGCGCGCCGATCTTCCATCAGCAGGCGGAAGATGTCTCCCATGAAATCGCGCTGGAAGCGCTCGAGCCCGCGCGACTTGAGGCCCGAGCCGCGAATCGTCATCTCACCCGACTCATCCAGCAGCACGTAGTTCTTCATCTTGTAACTGAACATCGCCCGGTAGCGGCCGTCGATCTCAAGCCTGATTCCCTCCGGCATCGCCGCGCCAAGCTTCTCCACGAGCGCATCCGCAGCCGCATCGCCCGACGTGCCCGCCGGCGGGACGAAGTAGATGCCATCGGTATCGACCTCGATCACCTGCGCGCCGAGCCCCTCGAGGTCGGCCACCGCGCGCCGTATCAGGTCGCGGCCGCGCCGTGTCACCGCGTTGGCCTGGGCGAAGTCGTTGAAATGACCGAGCGAGAATCCGAGGTAGCCGTAAAACGAATTGATGAGAATCTTGAACGTCTGCTGGAGCGCCTCGAGGTTCAGCCGCTCGGCGCCCGCCAGCTCGCGCACGAGCGCCTTGGCCTGCACGCGGAAGCTGCGCAAATCGCCGAGCAGCTTGAGGAACACCCCGAGTCGATCCGATGCGGGCGCGTGCCGAAACTGGAGCATCAGTGACGGATAGAGCGAGGTCACATCGCAGTGGAGCACGCCGTGGGCCACCCCGCATCGGCGAATCTCCGTGAAGCCGCCGGCGACCGGCGCGGGCTCCTGCGCGGTCGGAATCGAATGTCCATCGCGCAGGTACGCGCGCATCAGGAGCGCATCGATCTTGGTTGCATTTCCGCGAAGCACGACGTTCTGGAACGAGTACGGGAAGATCTGCGCCTGCACGAAGTAACTCGGAGAGAGCATCGCGGCGAGCGCCCGGGTCTCGCGCGCATCGTCGAGCGCGTAGGCGAAGAGCGTTTCGGGCTCGCGCTCGAAGTAGTCGCTTGCGCGCGACGCGTCGATGTAAGTGCGATCCTTGCTCGCGAAACCGAAGTGCTGGGCGAGCTGCTTCAGCCCGAAGCCTTCGAGCTCGCGGCTCGCGATATCGTAGTGCTGGGCGAGAATCCAGGTGTCGATAATGCTGCGGCCAGGGATGTCGTAGCGCCGGTATGCGATCGCGCGCTCGGCGATCTGAAGGCGCGAGGCGCGCGCGCGAAGCCCGCCGCCGTCGCGCCCGAGCGCGAGCTTCACCTTGTGACGCCGCGCGCGTTGCTCGAGATATTCGAGATCGAACCGGAACAGGTTGTGCCCCTCGATCACGTCGGGGTCGCGCTCGGCCACCGTCCGCACCATCTCCTGGAGCATCGCGCGCTCGTCCATCTCCGTCCCCTTGAGCACGCGCTCGAAGCCGGCCGAGTCGGTGATGGAAATCGCGATCACGCGATCGCCCGCGCGCGCGGCGGACGGGAACTCGAAGCCCTTGCTGATGTAAGTCTCGATATCGAGCTGGAGGCGGCGGAGATCGCCGAACTCAAGTCCCATGAAGAACGTCGTCCCGGTGAGCACGAGATGCTGCTCGATCGGATCGGCGAGCACCAGGTACGGCGCGTCGGGCGCATTGGGAGCCTTGCCGGTCGTTTTGCGCAGATGGCCTTTGGCGGCCTCGAGCACATCGATCGAGCCGAACTCGGCCATGAATCGGAAGCGAAACCCGCCCGCCAGATCGCGCATCGTACACTCGCCGTCGAAGCCGGAGAGCAGCGCGCGATCATCGAGCAGGACGAATAGCCGCACGCGCCGGCGTTCGCGCACGAGCTTCCCCTCCAGCCGCTTGTACACCTCGACTTCGGTGGGCGATGCGAGTTCGACCGCGACGACGCCTAAGTCGGCCGGGTCTCCGAACAGCAGCGGGTTGCGATAAAACTGCTCGGATATTTCCTGGTAGCGGCTCATTGCGGGCCGATCCGATTGTGGATCGACGCGCTCTCTATGGACAGCGCATCGCGCTCAGGCCGTGGCAGCGGCTCGCGCTCAGATCGCGCCGAGCCAGCGCAGGCCCGCGATGAAGATCGCGTAGGCGGCGCCGCCAGTCATCAGGGCCGGGATGCCGATCTGCGAATCGCGCAGGTTGATCCACAGGATCGCGACCGATGTGATCGTCACCGCGCCCGCGACCACCTCGGCCGGCGTGAGCCGCCACGGCGTGAACGCCACGCCCAGGGCGACCGGGATGCACGCCTGGAAAACCATCGCGCCCGTGATATTGGCAAGCGCGAGATGGTCCTTGCGCTGCCGAATCCACACGACCGAGTTGTATTTTTCCGGCAACTCGGTTGCGAGCGGGCTCAGGATGAGTGACAGAACTCCCGGGCTGATTCCCGCGTGCTGCGAGAGCGCTATTACCTGATCGACGAACTGAATCGCGCCGAACAGGATCGCGCACACGCCAACAATCACTTGGAGCGTGATGAGCCTGAGCCGCGGGTGAAGCGGTTTCCCGCCGAATACGCCTTCCAGATACAGGCCGTGCTCGACCTCGGCATGGCCCGCGCGCTCAAGCCGGAGCATCGTCACGCAATAGAAGCCATACACTGCCAGGATGGCGCCGGCGAGCAGATGGCCGAGAAGCGCTCCGTGAGGGATGAGTCCCGCCACGACCAGGAGCGCAAAAACCGGAAGGAAGAAGTAGAGGTCCCGGCGCGCGTCCTCCCGCGCGACTTTAAGCACGATGCGCCGGCGACGCTTGCGGTATGCCAGCGCCGCCACGCCCATCACGAACAGCGCCACCGTCGAGAGCATCAGGGGCGCTCCGATTATCGCGCCGACGCCGACCGCGTCGTGGGTTTGCCGCGTGCCGCGCCCGCCCAGCAGCGCAACCGCGGGAATAAAAGTCTCCGGGAGCGCGGTGCCCACCGCGGCGAGCAGGCTTCCGACGGCCGCCTCGGCAATCCGCAGCCGATGTCCCGCCCATTCGACCGCGTTGGTAAAAAGCTCCGAGCCCGCAAGGATAATTGCGAAGCTGAGCAGCAGAAAAATTGCGTTAATTGCCAAGACCGGAACCTCGGGCAACAGATGTGCCAGCCCCGCGAGGAGAATAGGCGGAGGCACCCGCCATTTCCAGCCAAATCTCCCTGATTTTGGTTGCAGCCAAATGGCCCCGGGATGCCTATAATATGATAGTAGATAAGGGGCTCGTGGACCGCGCGGGCCTGCCTGCAAAAAACTGGTAGCTACGGTTCATGGAAGGAGCCGATTGCGACCGGCGGATTTGACTCCAAGGACAGAGAAGCCTACGTTATTCGGCTTGACGCTTTCTTTTGGCCCATCGACTTCGTCTGTTCTAATGAGGCTTCTAGGTTCCCCGCCAAAATTAGTCCGGCGGCAGGCCGACGTGCGTGGACCGGGCTTTGGGGTTCGGCCCGGACGGAAGTTTAAAGCATGAAGCAGAAGTATGAAGGCAAAGACCTGCAAGGTCTCGTCGACCTCGGACGCGAACAGGGATACCTGACGTTCGAACAGGTCAACGATTTTCTGCCCCAGGACGTCGCTTCGCCCACCGATGTGCGCGCCGCGCTCGACAGCTTCGAGGACCTCGACATCAAGGTGCTCGAGGAGGTCCCGGCCGAGGGCGCCGAAGCCGAACTCGAGACCGAGGCCAAGGAAGAACCCGAGGAGGTGCAGCCCGAGGCGGATACGCTGGGCGAGTCTTCCGACCCGGTCCGCCTGTACCTCAAGGAGATGGGCAACTTCCAGCTCCTTTCGCGCGAGCAGGAAGTTGAAATCGCAAAGCGAATTGAGGCGGGCGAGAAGGAGGTCGAGGAGGAAGTCCTCGGCTCTCCGGTCACGCTCGACTTCGTGATCGAGCTCGGCGATCGCGTTCAGGCCGGCGAGGCCGACCTGCGCGACATCTTCGAGGAGACCGAGGAGGCGCCGTCTGAGACGGAAGAGGAGCGCGGGCCGGAGGCCGATGAGCGCCAGCTCAAGAAACTGTTTCTGGCGACGAAGAAGCTCAAGGACCTGCGCGCGCGCCTGGAGGATGTCGAAGAGGAACTGGCGGGCAAGGTCGGACCCCGGCGCAAGCCCCGCCTTGAGAAGTTGCACCTTAAGCTCAAGGAGCGGGTAAAGAAGGAGCTGCGTGGAATGCAGCTCTCGCGCAGGCTGCTCGAGGCTGCGATCGAGAAGATGAGCGGGATGCTCCAGCAGCATCGCGAGTCGCAGCGCACGATCCTGCGCTACGAGGAGGCGACCGGCCGCTCGCGCACGCATCTGCTCAAGGAGGCCGCCGAGGCCGAAGATCGCCGCCACGTGCTCAAGATCAACGAGGCGCGCGAAAACCTGCTCGACATCGCGGCCCGGATCCGCCTGGCGCAAAAGACGATGCGCGATATCGAGCGGCGCGTTAAGGCCTCGGGTGAGGATTTCGCCCGCTCGCTCGAAATCATCGCGGCCGGCCAGGACAAGAGCCGCCGCGCGAAGAAGGAACTCACCGAGGCGAACCTGCGCCTCGTGGTCAGCCTCGCCAAGCGTTACACCAACCGCGGGCTCGGCTTCCTGGACCTGATCCAGGAGGGCAATATCGGGCTGATGCGCGCGGTGGACAAGTTCGAATATCAGCGCGGATACAAGTTCTCCACTTACGCGACCTGGTGGATCAGGCAATCGATGTCGCGCGCGATCGCCGACCAGGGCCGCACCATCCGGATTCCGGTCCACATGGTCGAGACCATCAACAAGCTGCTCCGCGTCACGCGGCTCCTGGTGCAGCGGCTTGGCCGCGAGCCCAGCCCCGAGGAGATCGGCGAGCAGATGGAGATGCCGCTCGACAAGGTGCAGAAGGTGCTCAAGATCGTCAAGGAGCCGATCTCGCTGGAGACGCCGATCGGAGACGAGGAAGAAAGCTCGCTCGGCGATTTCGTCGAGGACGAGCTTGCGCCGTCGCCGGTCGAGGCCGCGATCCACGGCAACCTGGGCGAGCAGACGCGCAAGGTTCTCGCGACGCTCACGCCGCGCGAGGAGCAAATCCTGCGCATGCGCTTCGGCATCGGCCAGAAGACCGACTACACCCTCGAGGAGGTGGGCAAGCAGTTCGCGGTTACGCGCGAGCGCATCCGCCAGATCGAGGCCAAGGCGCTGCGCAAACTGCGCCAGACCGGCCGATCGCGCAACCTGGAGGGCTTCCAGGAGCGCGAGTGAGCGTTGCGCGAGAGGCGGGCCGCGCGTAGCGGATCGTCACCTCGCCCGTCGAAATTAGTTCGCAAGTCCGCGCGCGGCTCAAAGTGGCGTCGCGCTGAAACCCCGTCCGTTTCTATCCGTCTGATCAGTGATAGGTGTATTCAATGAAGGCGGCTAATTGCGCGACCAGCGGTAGTAATCGATGAAGCTTCCCTTCCCCAAACTCACCTGGCGGATTCTCGCACCGGCAGCCGTTATCCTGCTCGCGGCGGGGTACTTCCTGTTCGGATCGTCGAAACCGGCGCGCTTTATCACTGCGAAGGTGACCGAAGGCTCGATCATCCGGTCGGTTACCGCAACCGGAACGGTCAACCCCGTGATCACGGTTCAGGTCGGCAGCTACGTCTCAGGTCCCATCGTGGCGCTTTACGCCGACTTCAACTCCACTGTGAAGCAAGGGCAGCTCATCGCCAAAATCGACCCGAAACCGTTCGAGGTGAAAGTGGCCGAGGCGGCCGCGGCACTGGCTAACGCCAAGGCGCAACTCGGAAAGGATCGGGCCGATCTCGCATACAAGAAGGTCACCTACAGCCGCGACCTGCAACTGGCCAAGGAAGACGTTGTGTCGCAGGACGTCGTCGACAGCGCCCGCAGCTCCTATGAAATGGACAAGGCGCAAATCGAACTCGACAAGGCCAACATCCAGCAGCAGGAGGCGAACCTGCGCGACGCGCAGGTCAATTTCAATTACACCAATATCGTATCGCCGGTGGACGGCACGGTCGTGTCGCGCAACGTCGATGTCGGACAGACAGTCGCTGCGAGCTTCCAGACTCCGACCCTGTTTTTGATCGCGAAGGACCTCACCAAGATGCAGGTTGACTCGAACGTGAGCGAATCCGACGTCGGCTCGATCCGCGTCGGCCAGCACGCAACGTTCAAGGTCGATGCGTTTCCCGATCGGGAATTCGACGGCCTAATCAGCCAGGTGCGCCAGGCGCCAATCACCGTGCAGAACGTGGTCACGTATGACGTCGTGGTCAGCGTGGAAAACCCCGAGATGCTTCTCAAACCGGGCATGACGGCCAACGTGACGGCGATAACCGCGCGGCGCGACCAGGTGGTGCGAATTCCGATCGAGGCGTTGCGCTTCTCACCGCGCGGCCGCAGTGCAAACGGGCACGGCGCAACCGAAGTTGCCTCTCAGGACGGAAGCCGCGATTCGCGCAAGGCGCGCGTGTTCGTCCCGGATGGGGGCCAAATCAGGCCGGTCTCGATTGTCTCGGGTCTCGACGACGGGACCTGGGTCGAGATGGTAAGCGGCGATCTCCACGATGGCGATCTGGTGGTGACTGACGAGGTCCGCGAGCCGGCGAAATCCTCCTCCGGCGGGTCTGCGCCGTTGGGAGCGCCGCGCTTCATGCATTAATCAGCGGGCGCGGCAAAATGCAGCCGACAATCGAAATAATAGATCTCTGCAAGACCTACACGCTCGGCGAGGTCGAAGTCCGGGCGCTGCGCGGCGTGAGCCTCAGAATCGAGCGGGGCGAGTTCGTAGCGGTCATGGGCGCCTCGGGCTCGGGGAAATCGACCTTGATGAACGTGCTCGGATGTCTCGACCGTCCGACCAGCGGACGCTACATCCTCGACGGCCAGGATGTCGCCGATCTGGACGAGCCCGCGCTCGCTGCGGTCCGCAGCCGCAAGATCGGCTTCATCTTCCAGGTCTTCAACCTGCTGTCGCGCACCACCGCGCTTGAAAACGTCGAGCTCCCGCTTTTTTATTCCGAATGGTCCCCGGAGGGCGAGCGTCGCGCGACCGAGTTGCTGCGCGCGGTCGGCCTCTCCGGCCGCGAGCAGAGCCATCCCAACCAGCTTTCGGGTGGCCAGCAGCAACGCGTCGCGATCGCGCGCGCTCTCATCAACCATCCGGCGATCCTCCTTGCCGACGAGCCGACCGGCAACCTCGACTCGAAGAACTCCGCCGAAATCATGGAGATCATCCGCCGCCTCAACCGCGAGCAGGGGATAACCGTCATCGTCGTCACGCACGATCCTGACATCGCCGCATACACGGACCGCGTCATCACGTTCCGCGACGGCGTGGTCGTGTCGGATACGCGTAAGACAGATACGCCGGGCACCGCCGCCGGTGCGCCCGCGCCCGCCTCGTCCGCAAAGCCGCAGCCTGGCGAGACCTCGGCTTCATCGGTTGCGTGGACGTTCGGCACGATGGCGGTAAGCGCGGCCGCGCGCGCGCTTCGGCGCAACAAGATGCGCGCGGCGCTCACCATGCTCGGCATCTTCATCGGCGTCGCCGCGGTAATCGCGATGGTCGCCATCGGAGACGGCGCGCGCACCTCCGTGGAGCAGCAGATCGCGAGCCTGGGCACCAACCTGATCGTCATATTGCCGGGCGCGACCACCACCAACGGCGTGCGCGCCGGCTTCGGTTCGCAGTCCACTCTCACGACCGAAGACGCCGAGGCGATCAAGAAAGACTCCGACGCGGTCGCGCTGGTCAGCTACCTCAATCGCCAGGTCGCGCAGGTGGTCAACGGCAACCAGAACTGGAGCACCAGCATCCAGGGCGTCACCGCGAGCTATCTGCCGGTGCGCGACTGGTCCGTCGTAATGGGACGCGCGTTCACCGACGGCGAGGACAAGTCTGCCGCCGACGTCTGCCTGCTCGGGCACACCGTGATGCAGAACCTGTTCGGCGAGCAGCAGAACCCGGTCGGCGCGACGATCCGCGTCAAGAATGTGCCATTGCGCGTGATCGGCGTCCTGGAAATCAAAGGACAGTCGGGCTACGGGCAGGACCAGGACGACGTGGTGCTGATCCCGTTTGGAACCGCGGAACGCAAGGTGCTGGGAGTGGCCGCGGCGACGGTCGTGGCCTCGGCCGCGGCCACGCCGAGCCCGATGAATCCTTACGCCGGCGTGCCGACCACCAACTCGATTTACAACTCCAGCACGGAGTACTCGAGCCCGTTCGGAGCGCCGCCGAAGATCACCGGCGTCGTAAATACGATCTTCGTCAAGGCGAAGCGCTCGGACCTGGTCAATGACGCGATGGCGCAGGTGACCCATACGCTCCACGAACGCCACCATATCCAGCCCAAGCAGGACGATGATTTCACCGTGCGCAGCTTGAGCGACATCGCGCAGGCGTCCGAGAACGCGACCCGCGTGATGACGCTCCTGCTGGCGGCGGTCGCGTCGATTTCGCTCGTGGTCGGAGGCATCGGGATCATGAACATCATGCTCGTCTCGGTCACCGAGCGTACGCGCGAAATCGGAATCCGGATGGCGATCGGTGCCCGGCGCATTCACATCATGCTGCAGTTCCTGGTCGAGGCGGTGCTGCTGAGCGTGCTTGGCGGTCTGGCGGGAGCGCTGCTCGGCATGGTCTCATCGAAAATGATTTCCTTCCTGGCGGGATGGCCGACGCTGATCTCGCCGGCCGCGATTGCGGGCGGATTCCTGTTTTCGGCCGCAGTCGGCGTATTCTTCGGCTACTATCCGGCCCGAAAGGCCTCGCTCCTGCATCCCATCGACGCACTTCGCTACGAGTAGCGGCGGCCCGCTCGCCCTGAGCGGCCGGCAGGATCGATCCTCGCGGGCCGGCGTTCGCTTCGGCGCCACAGCCGCGGCGTGCCGGTTAAACCGGGCCTATGCACCGATTGCCCGCCCTGGGCGGAATCGGGCCCGCCCGCCCAAACTTGGGCCTATTGCTACATTTTGTTTCATCTGATAGCCCTAACTGTAGCAATAGAAGCCAGTTTGGCAGGATTCCCGCGAATTTAACGCCGGTGGGGAAAGCCATCGCTGGAAGGGGAGGAGTAAACATGGAGAGCAGCACGCGGAGGAAAGCGCTTTGCACCGTTGGCCTCTGCCTCGTCTCGTTCTTATTCATCTCATCGAGCCGAGCGTGGGCGGGAGTAAAGCCCGGCGACGTGATCGGCATATCCAACGCGGCGGAGGTGAAGCCGGTGGTGTCGCCGGGGGTCTACTACGCGGTCACGCACGGGATGCGCATGAACATCGTGCCGACCTCGGCAGTGGAGTGGCCGGCGCCATTTCGCGAGGCGACCGAGAAGTATTCGCAGCAGGTGCGTCTCAGCGAGGACCATCGCAGCCTGATCGGCTTCGTCGCCGGCCAGCCATTCCCGCTGATCGACTTCAACGATCCGAACATCGCGGAAAAGCTCGTCTGGAATAACGTATTCCGGCCGATCAACAGCGATGACTACGATCTGCGTTTCTTCGACTGCCAGACCGAGTACATAACGCCCGGCCAGGATCAGCGGGTCATCGACGAGATCGAGATTGGCCATTACGCGGGCTACGACCTGATCGGGCGCACCGAGGTCGAGCCGACCCCGTTCGATCCCGACTTCAAGCAGACCAACCGGATGTGGATGTTCGCGCTGTATCCGATTCTCGCGCCGGAAAACCAGCGAGGCGAAGGAGTGATTCGCTACCGCTACGCGGACCCATCGCGCGGCGACGATAGCTGGGACTGGACGCCCGGGACCCGCCGGGTGCGCCGGCTCAACGAGGCGATCCTGAGCAGCGCGATGGGCGCGCAGACCTACGACCTCGACCACTATTCCGGTTTCAATCCGAAGACGGAGCAGTACGATTACAAGTTCCTCGGCGTCAAATCGATGCTGGGATGCGTTCATGGCACACATTCGCCCGAGATGACCTGCCCGTACGACGGCGGCGGGACCGCGTGCCCGGAAGATTGGGAGATGCGCCAGGTGTATATCGTCGATGCGTGCCCGCGGCGCGACGGCAAGGGAGCGAACAACGCGCTCGATCGCGACACGGTGATTTACATGGACTCGGAGGCGTGGTTCGAGCCGTACGTGGACAGCTACGATCGCAAGGGCCAGCTCTGGCGCACCCACATCTACTGGCTGACCTTCCGCGACCGTCCGGTGCCTGATGCGCGCGTGGCGGTCTATCCGTTCAAGCGCGAGTTCGTGGTGGGCGCGGCGTCGATCGACACGCAGGGCGGAATCTCGACGATGTGTTACCTGCCCGGCCAGCACACGCCCGAGCGCGAATGCTGGTACATCAACATGGGCGCGATCAGCAAGGAGTTCTTCACGGTCAAGTCGATGGTTTCGGCGGCGCCGTAATCCGCCGCCGCGCGCGGGGGCGCTGGTTGCCGCGCGGAGCTTTGAGAGCGTCCGGCCGTTGGACTTCCGCGCGGCCTGGGTTGGTCCTTCCGATCGGTCCGGCGGGATGGGCGGGGCGGCCGCGCCTTGCGGGACCGCCAAGCCGGCGCAATTTCCGCCGGCTTGCAATAAAAGCTCCGCCGGCGTAACCTCATCGTAGTCCCGTGTCCAACATCGGCGCGGGGTGCCTTGGCGATTCACCAAGGCGCTCCGCGCCGGTCGTTTTTTTTTGGCCTGCCTTCGAGCGCTCTCGGGGGCCGTAAAGACACCCGATTCGACGCTGATTTCGCGCCAGCCATCACGGCGTGCGAACGCTGGCGGACCGCCGCGGGACGGTGCCCCTATTCGACCGTAACCGACTTCGCGAGATTGCGCGGCTGATCGATATCGGTGCCGCGTTCGGCAGCGATGTAGTATGCGAGCAACTGCAGCGGCACCGTCATCAGGACCGGCGTCAGCAGGTGGTTGGTCGCCGGCACCCGGATGATTTCCTCCGCGACCGCCTCCAGTTCGGCACTTGGTCCGTTGGTGACCGCGATGATGCGGCCGTTTCGCGATTCGATCTCGCGCAGGTTCGACAGCGTCTTCTCGAACAGGGCATCGTTCGGGATGATCACGACCACCGGCATCCGCTCATCCACGAGAGCGATCGGCCCGTGCTTGAGTTCGCCCGCCGCGTAACCCTCGGCGTGAATGTACGAAATCTCCTTGAGCTTGAGCGCGCCTTCGAGCGCGACGGGATAATTGATGCCGCGGCTCACGTAGAGGAAGTCGTGCGCGGAAGCGTACTTGCGCGCGATCCCCTGAATCTGCGCTTCGAGCGCGAAGATCGCCTGGATCTGCGCCGGGATCGCAAATGCCGGATGCAGCAATTCGACCGCCTCGGCGTTGCCGAGCCGGCCGAGCCGGGCCGCCAGATGAATCGCGAACAGGTAATACGCCTCGATCTGCGCGATGAAGCACTTGGTCGTCGTGACGCTGATCTCGGGGCCGCATCGCGTGTACAGCCGCGCATCGGCCTTGCGCGCGATCGATGAATCGACCGTGTTGGTGATCGCCAGCAGATGCGATCCGCGCCGGCGGCCTTCCTCCATCGCGGCCAGCGTGTCTGCGGTCTCGCCCGACTGCGCGACCGCGATGACGAGCGTGCTCGCATCGATGGGCGGGCGCCGATAGCGGAACTCGGACGAGTAATCGACCTCGACCGGAATCCCGGTCAGTTCCTCGATGATGAACTTGCCGATGAGCGAGGTGATCCAGGAGGCCCCCGCAGCCACCATCGCGATCCGACCGATAGCGCCTGCCCCGTCCTTTGGCAGCAGCTCGCTTTCGAAGCTTACGGTGGGCGAGCCCGCCGCCGCGCGGTCCGCCATGGTGTTGATCCACGCCTGCGGCTGCTCGTCGATCTCCTTGCGCAGGTAATGCCTGAAACCGCCCTTGGTCGCCGCGACAGCATCCCATTCGATTTGCCGCGCCCGGCGCTCGACCGGCGTGCCGTCGAATTTGAGGATTCGCACGCCTTGCGCGGTTACCTCGGCCAGCTCGCCATCCTCGAGCACGATCGTGTCGCGCGTGTGTCCGAGGATCGCTGGGATGTCGGAGGCGATGAAGTTCTCGCCCCGGCCCAGCCCAAGGACGAGCGGGGTCGCGGTCTTGGCGGCGACCAGGGTGTCCGGCTCGGTCTCGGAGAGCACCACGATCGAAAACGACCCCCTGAGTTCATTTACGGTTTGACGCACCGCCCCGGTGAGCGCGCCGCCGCCGCGCAGCCGCTCCTCGATCAGATGCGAGATCAGCTCGGTGTCGGTCTCGGAGCGGAGCTTGTGGCCGCGGGCCAGCAGGCCCGCGCGAAGCTCGAGATAGTTCTCGACGATCCCGTTATGGATCACCGCGACCGGGCCGGCCTTGTGCGGATGCGCGTTTTCCTCGGAGGGCCGCCCGTGCGTCGCCCATCGCGTGTGCCCAATCCCGATGTGCCCGTCCAGCGGGCGCTCGGCGAGAAGCTTGCGCAGGTTTTCGAGCTTGCCCACCGCGCGGCGAATTTCGAGCTTGCCGTTCTGGACCAGGGTCGCCACCCCCGCCGAGTCATAGCCGCGATACTCGAGCTTGGCGAGTCCTTCGATGAGAATCGGGTAGGCCTGCTTCGTTCCCACGTATCCGATTATTCCGCACATGATCGCTCCTCCGGTTCGGCTGCGAATATTTTTCTGTCCGCGCGCGGCATGCCGTGCGGATTTGGGGGAACGATCCTGCCGGGCACCGCTCGTTCAAGAGGCGCGGGCGCCGACACACGTCGGAAGGGAAATGACCGAGCCGAAGAGTTTGACCTTACTCACCAGGGCGCGTCGCCCTGCCACTTGAGGCGGGTTTTGTCGCGCGGTCACCCGCGCGGTTTGTTCGCCTCTAACGATCGTGGAACCGGGAAGCCATCCGCCGAGTCCTTCGATGCTGCTTCCACCTCGTCAACTCGAAGCATCACGATACTTCGAGTCCTGGCGCTACTCTTGTTGTTTTCTTCCGCTATATCGGCACTCCCTCGCCGGGGGTTTGGGTATCGTCCCCTTCGCGATTCATTATTCTTGCCCGCGCGAAGCCATTCAAGTGCGCGTCGGGCCAGTGGGAAGGGTCTGGCGCCTCTGACGAGAGCTGAACTCCCGGGTCTCCGCTCGGGCGGCGCGTTGCCGGGATTTCGGTGCATTTACGCCTTCGTCCCATTGTGGTAAAGTGGGTAATGGCATTTCTCCCCGAGCGTGACGCCCCGGCTCGGGAGGCGCCACGGGGAAGGAGATACATGGCTAAGGCTGCAAAAGTGTTAAGCGACCGGTTCGAGCTGGTGGGGCAAGTGGGCCTCGATGAAAGGAAGCGAGTGTCCCTGGCTAAGGCGTTCGAACTGCTCAAGCAGCGGCTGGGTGAAGACGAGGCCGGGCTAAGGTTTGCCGTCTATCTGAACGAGGCCGGACAACTTCTGCTTTCGCCGGAAATTGCGGTTCCAGTTCACGAGCTATGGCTCTATCGCAACCCGGAGGCTCGGAGGCGCGTCGGCAAAGGCCTGGAGCAGGCTTCAGAAGGCCAACTCAAAGACCTAGGGTCGTTTGCGAAATACGCTGACGACGAAATCGAATGAGTCTTTTTTGCGGGGAGGCTGAGTGGCGGGGAAATTCCAGTTACTCTTTACGCCGCAAGCGCAGGCCGACTTGACAGGCTTAGCGAATGATCCGTCGGCTGCAAAACGTCTAAAGGCTGCGCGAAAGGCCTTGGGGTTGCTCGAAACCAATCCTCGCCACCCAGGCCTGCGGACCCACGAATACTCGCGATTGCGAGGACCGAAAAATCAGAAAGTATTTGAAGCCTATTGCGAGAATCGGACGCCAGCCGCTTATCGGATTTTCTTCTGCTACGGGCCGAATCCTGACCAGATAACGATCGTCGCAATTACGCCGCACCCATAAATTCGGCCTTAATCTGCTAATCGTCCTCGCTGTGCTTCCCGCCACCGGCAGGATCGTCGCCATGGCGGATGCGCCAGGACGCCATCCAGCCGGGTTTTTCGCGCTGCGGATGATGCGACATCACGAGCGCGCCATCGGCGACCTCGCGCACGATCGTGGTCCCCGATGCAACGTACACGTCGTTGCCGACTTTGACCGGCGCGACCAACTGGGTATCGCATCCGACCATGCAGCGGTCGCCGATTCGGGTCTCGTGCTTTTCATAGCCGTCGTAATTGACCGTGATAACGCCGCATCCGATGTTCGTGTCGCGGCCGATGACCGTGTCGCCGAGATAGGTGAGATGGCTCGCCTTCGTGTTGCGGCCGATGCGCGCCTTCTTGGTCTCGACGAAATTGCCGATTCGATTGTGGCCCTCGAGATCGGTGCCCGCGCGCAGGTTCGCGAACGGACCAATCTCCGAGTCCTCGCCGATCCGGCACTCCTCGGCGCGCACGCCGAGCTTGAGATGGCATCGCGGACCGACTTCGACGTCCTTGAGCCAGGCGGTGCCGTCGATGCGCACGCCTTCGCCGATTCGGCATCGGCCGAGAATCTGCACGTTGGGGCCGATCACGCAGTCGGCGGCGATCTCGGCCTGCTCGGAGATGTAGGCGGTGGCCGGATCGACGAGCGTCACGCCCGCGGCCATCAGCTTGCGGTTCACCGATTCCCGGATTTGCGTTTCCATAGATGCCAACTCCCCGCGCGAGTTAATTCCCGCGAATTCCGCGCTATTGTCCGCCAGCCATGCCTCGACCCGCCGTCCGCGCTCGCGTGCAATCGCGACGATGTCGGTCAGATAGCATTCGCGTTGCGCATTGTTCGGCTTGAGTTCCTCAAGCGCCGAGCGCAGAAAATCCACGCCCGCGATATAGACTCCCGCATTGATCTCGTTGACCGCACGCTCGGCTGGCGATGCGTCGGCGAACTCGACGATCGCGCGCGCCCGGCCCGACTCGTCGCGCAGTACGCGCCCGTATTGTCCGGGCTCGTCGAGCTTGACGCTGATGAACGAGAGCGTGGCGCCGCTTGCGCGATGGGCGTCGATGAAGCGGCGAAGCGTCGCCGGGCTAAGCCGCGGCATATCGCCGTAGGTAATCAGTACGTCGCCGCCGAACTCCCGCGCGATCGCGCTGATCCCGGATCGCGCGCTGTCGCCCGTTCCGCGCAGCTCGCGCTGATAAGTGAAAATCAGGGGAGCATCGCCGCACGCAGCGCGCGCCGCGCCCTCAACCTCTGCGGCCTGGTGCCCGACGACCACCGCGATCGGATGCGCGCCGAGCGCGATAACCGCGCCGAGCGACCGCGCGATGATCGGCTGGCCGCCCAGTTCATGAAGAACCTTCGCCCGCTTCGAGCGCATCCGGGTCCCCAGCCCCGCCGCCAGCACTATCGCGGCGACGCCGCGGGACGCAGCCGGCGTTGCGCTTGTCGGGGGCGCGCTCATGGCTTCTTCCTGAAGAGCGAGTCGAGCTTGTTCTGCACCGCGGCCCTGGCCGCTCCCGAGCCAACCGGCCGGCTTGCGCGCGCCGGTGCGAAATACTCGCAGAAGTTCGCCCGATCCTTATCCACCACGGATTCGGCGGACGGTTCCCGGCATTGGTTATGGTAGGCCGGGTCGTAAAAATCGCAGTTGCGGCAGACGTGCACGGGCCGATCGCATCCGGAGCAGGTGTCGCGGAAACCGACGCGCTCCCGGGTGTCGATCTCACGTCCGCAATGCCAGCAGTTCAAAGCGCTCCTCGATGCCCGTTGCGGCCCTGCGCGGCAGGCGACGGCGCAGGCGCAAGCGAGCGCGTCGGACCGTCCTTTTTCGGCCAGAACGCCCTTGATAGCATAGCCGGTGCCCCTCAAGGGCGCGAGATAATGGAGGCGCAAGTCGAGGCGTTCGTGGCGGCGCTCAGCCGGGTGTCGCGCGCATCGAAACACACGGTCGAAAATTACCGCCGCGACCTTCTGTTCCTGCGCCGCTTCCTCCTCGACAGGCGCATCGCGCTGCGGGGCGACGGCGAGGAAGTCGATGTCGGCGCAATCAGCGCGGACAATATCCGTCAGTACCTTTTTGAACTGATGAAGACCGCGAAACGCGCGACGGTCCAACGCAGGTTGAGCGCGATCAAGGCATTCTTTCGATTTCGCGAGACGACCGCCGGGCAGGTCAGTCCCGCCCAATCGATTCGCTCGCCCAAGTCGGAGCGGCGGTTGCCCGCCGTGCTCGACCACGACGACGTCCGCCGGCTGATCGAGTTCGATTCCGACCGCCAGGACGCGGGGGCGCTGCGCGACCGCGCGATCATGGAGACGCTCTACTCGACCGGGCTTCGCGTGAGCGAGCTGGTCGGTCTCAACTGGCGTGATGTCGATTCGGACCTCGGGATGGTGATGGTGCGGGCGGGCAAGGGGAACAAGGATCGGCTGGTTCCGATCGGAGAGCCGGCGCTCGATGCGCTCAAGGCGTGGCGGCGCGCGATGCCGGTCGCCTGGGAGCTCGACGGGCCGGTCATCACGAACCTTCGCGGCGCGCGGCTTACGACCCGCAGCGTCGAAAAGATCGTCGAGCGCCGGCTGGTTGAATCCGGGCTCACGCGCTCGATCACGCCGCATGGGCTGCGCCACACTTTCGCCACTCATCTGCTCGGCGCTGGGGCGGATTTGAGGTCGATCCAGGAGATGCTCGGCCACGCGAGCCTTGCCACCACGCAACGCTACACGCACGTCAGCGTGAATCATCTCAAAGAGGTCTATCAACGTGCCCATCCAAGGGCTTGAACCTGGAGCCGAAATTCACGGCACCACCATCCTGAGCGTCCGCCATCGCGGCTCGGTCGTTATGGCGGGCGACGGGCAGGTGAGCGTCGGTCAGACGATCATGAAGAGCGGCGCGCGCAAGGTGCGGCGGCTTTACGACGAAAAGGTGCTCGCCGGTTTTGCCGGCTCGACCGCCGACGCGCTCACCCTGTTCGACAAGTTCGAGGGCAAGTTGCAGGAGTTCAACGGCGTGCTGCGCCGAGCCGCGGTCGAAATCGCCAAGGACTGGCGCACCGACCGGGTGCTGAGACGGCTCGAGGCGCTGCTGGTCGTCGCGGATCGGGAGAGTTCGCTGCTGATTTCGGGAGCGGGCGACGTTATCGAGCCCGACGACGGAATCCTTGCGATCGGATCGGGCGGAAACTTCGCGCTTGCGGCGGCGCGCGCGCTCATCCGGCACAGCCCGGAGATGACCGCGCGGCAAATCGCGGAAGGCGCCATGAAAGTCGCCTCCGAAATCTGCGTCTATACCAATGACCGGTTCGTGTTCGAGGAGCTGTAGTCAGCGCTCCCAATCGTGATTAATCTTGAATATGAATCCGTGGCGAGGCGCCTGATCGAGGTCCGCCCGCAACGCTCTACATTGCAATGAGTGCCCCCTATGTAATGACGCCGCGCGAGATCGTCTCCGAGCTCGACCGGTATATCGTCGGCCAGCACGAGGCGAAGCGATCCGTCGCGATCGCGCTCAGGAACCGCTGGCGGCGGCAGAATGTCGCTCCCGAATTGCGCGACGAGATCGCGCCAAAGAACATCCTGATGATCGGCCCCACCGGCGTGGGCAAGACCGAGATTGCCCGCCGGCTCGCGCGGCTGGCGCAGGCGCCGTTCATCAAGGTGGAGGCATCGCGCTACACCGAGGTCGGATACGTGGGCCGCGATGTCGAGTCGATGATCCGCGACCTCGCCGAGGTCTCGGTCAAGATGGTCCGCGAGGAGGCGCGCGAGCGCGTCGCCGTCCAGGCGCGCGAGAACGCCGAGGAGCGCCTGCTCGACATCCTGTTCCCGCCTCCCGCCAAGGTGCGCCGCCCGCTCGGCCTCACCGCTGAGGGCAGAGCCGAGCCAATCGAGGGCGACTCGCACAAGGATACCCGCGAGAAATTGCGCAAGCTGCTTCGCGGCGGCCATCTCAATGACCGCGAGGTCGAAATCGAAGTCAGCGCGAGCGCGATGCCGACGGTTGAAGTCTTCACTCCCCAGGGAATGGAGGAGATGGGCTTCAACATGAAAGAACTGATGAGCCAGTTCATGCCCAAGAAATCGCGGCATCAGAAGGTGAAGATTCCCGAAGCGCTCGAAATCCTCACCCAGGAAGAGGCGGCCCGCCTGGTCGATATGGATGCGGTCGCGCACGAGGCGGTCAGCCGCGCGGAGCAATCCGGAATCGTCTTCATCGATGAGATCGACAAGATCGCCGGCCGCGAGGCCCATCACGGTCCTGACGTCTCGCGCGAGGGCGTGCAGCGCGACCTTCTGCCGATCGTCGAGGGCTCCACGGTCAACACCAAGTACGGCGCGGTCCGAACCGATCACATTCTGTTCGTGGCCTCGGGCGCATTCCACACCGCGAAGCCGTCCGACCTGATCCCCGAGTTTCAGGGACGCTTTCCGATCCGCGTCGAGCTCCAGGCGCTCACCCGCGCCGACTTCATCCGGATTCTGACCGAGCCCGAAAACGCGCTCACCCGGCAGTACGTTGCCCTGATGGAGACCGAGGGGGTGCATCTGCGCTTCAGCGATGACGCGATCGCGGAACTGGCGGAGATCGCGGCGCAGGTGAACTCGCGGTCGGAAAATATCGGCGCGCGCCGCCTCCACACCGTGCTGGAAAGGCTGCTCGAGGAGATCTCGTTCAACGCGCCTGAGATGAACGGACGCGAGATCCTGATCGATGCGGCCTACGTTCATCGCAATCTCGACCCGATTCTCAAGAACGAGGACCTCTCGCGTTATATCCTTTGATCGGCGGCCTGGGCCGGGGAGCGGGCGGGCAGGGCATTTGCGCCACGCGCTCAAGCCTGTTTTATTTCTGCGTACAGCCATCTGCGCGGAGGCCAGGTGAAAAATCTCATTGAAAGAGCCGACACGCTGATCGAGGCGCTGCCCTACATCCGGCGCTTTCGCGGCAAGACCATGGTCATCAAGCTCGGCGGCCACGCGATGCAGTCCGAGGAGCTTCGCGCCGCATTCGCCGAGGACGTGGTCCTGCTCGATCTGGTCGGGATGAATCCGGTCGTGGTCCACGGCGGCGGTCCGCAGATTACCGAGCTGATCGGACGGCTCGGCCTCAAATCGCGCTTCGTGCGCGGGATGCGCGTGACCGATGCGGCCACGATGGAAGCCGCCGAGATGGTGCTGCAACGCATCAACAAGGACATCGTGTCGCTGATTTCGCGCCATGGCGGACGCGCCGTCGGACTTTCGGGCAAGGATGGCGACCTGATCGTCTCGCGCAAGATGCGGATGGTCGTAAAGGACGCCGAGGGCAAGCGCAACCGGGTGGATATCGGACTAGTCGGCGACGTGGCCCAGGTCAATCCCGACGTGATTCGCACGCTCGAGGCTGCCAACTTCATCCCCGTGATCGCGCCCACCGGGGTGGGCCGCGACGGGCTGACTTACAACATCAATGCCGACGTCGCGGCGGGAAAAATCGCGGCCGCACTCAAGGCCGAGAAGCTCATCCTGCTGAGCGATGTCGAGGGCGTACAGGACCGCGACGGCCGCCTCATTCCCACCATCGATGCCGCCGACGTGCGCCGGCTTATCGCGCGCGGCACGATCCAGGACGGAATGATTCCCAAGGTCGAGTGCTGCGTCGATGCGCTCCAGGGGGGCGTCGCCAAGACCCACATCCTCGACGGGCGCGTGCGCCACGCGGTGCTGCTCGAGGTATTCACTCGCTCGGGAGTTGGCACCGAGGTCGTGCAGCGCCGGGCGAAGGTCGCGGACCTCAAGCGCGCAGCGGAGCAGCAGCCGGGCCCGCGCCCGGCGGCCCGCTGAGGGAGGATATCGGACCAGGATGAACAACGCGGAAATCATCGAACTCGCGCATCGCAATCTCATCGATGTCTACGGATGCCTGCCGCTCGCATTCGTTCGCGGCCACGGCTCGTACCTGTACGACGCGGATGGAAATCGCTACCTGGATTTCTTCTGCGGACTTGCCGTGACGAGCCTCGGGCATGGTCATCCCCGCGTCGTGCGCGCGATCAAGGAACAGGCCGAGAAGCTCACTCACGTCTCGAACGTGTTCCACACCGAGCCGATGGCGCGATTGGCCGAGCGGCTTGCAAACCGGTTCGGCGACGGCCGCGTGTTCTTCGGCAATTCCGGCGCCGAGGCCAACGAGGCGGCGATCAAGCTCGCGCGCCGATGGGGCCACAAGGACGGCGGCGGCAGGTTCGAGATCGTGGCCGCACTCGGTTCGTTTCACGGCCGCACGCTGGCGACGCTGAGCGCAACCGGCCAGGAGAAATACCACCAGGGCTTTCAGCCGCTCGTGCCCGGCTTCCGGCTCGCGCCATTCGACGACCTGGCCGCGCTGGATCGTTCGCTTCGCGATGAGACCGTCGCGGTGATGATCGAGCCGATCCAGGGCGAGGGCGGGGTGGTCGTTCCGAAGCCCGATTACCTCAAGCGCGTCCGCGACTTCTGCGATCGCAAGCGGATTCTGCTCATCTTCGACGAAGTGCAGACCGGGATGGGCCGCACCGGCCGCTTCTTTGCCTTTGAGCACGTGGGGGTCAAGCCCGATATCGTAACGCTGGCCAAGGCGCTCGGCGGCGGGCTTCCGATCGGAGCGATGATCGCGCGCGCCGACGTCGCGGCGAGCCTCACCCCCGGCAGCCACGGCTCGACCTTCGGCGGAAATCCCGTCGCGTGCGCATCGGCGCTCGCCGTAATCGATGCGTTCGAGCAGGACGGCGTTCTGGAGAACGCCGAGCGGGTCGGCGCCTACATCGTCGAGCGGCTCTCCAAGTTCGCCAGGTCCTGCGATCGCATCGCCGAGGTGCGCGGTCTCGGGATGATCATCGGGGTCGTGCTCAAGCACGAGGCGGCTCCGATCGTGGCCGCGTGCCTCAAGGAGAAGCTGCTCGTCAACGCGACTGCGGGAAACGTGCTTCGCCTCCTCCCGCCGCTCAACCTGACGCGCGAGGAAGCCGACGCGGGCCTCGAAATCATCGAACGGGCGCTGCGGACGGCGCCGGTGGCGAAATGAACGGCGCAGCGGCACAAAAGACCAATCCTCGAGGGACCAGCCCGCCCGCGGCCAAGCGCGACTTTGTCGATCTGAGTTCACTCTCCGAAGAGGAACTGTCCGGCCTGCTTACGCTTGCGGCGCGGCTCAAGGCCGATCTCAAGTCCGGCGTCGCGCATCCTTATCTGCGCGGGCGCACGCTCGCGATGATCTTCCAGAAGCCGTCGCTGCGCACGCGGATCACGTTCGACACCGGGATGGCGCAGCTCGGCGGGCATGCGATTTACCTTGCGCCGAACGATATCGGGATCGGCGAGCGCGAGTCGGCCAAGGACGTCGCACGCAACCTGTCGCGCTGGGTGGACCTCATCATGATTCGCACCTTCGCGCATGAAACCTGCGTCGAGCTTGCGCGCGAGGCGTCGGTGCCCGTGATTAACGGGCTGACCGACCTGCTTCATCCCTGCCAGTTGCTCGCCGACCTCCTGACCCTGCGGGAACATTTCGGAAGCGATCTCAAGAAATTGCGGCTTGCATTCGTGGGCGACGGCTTCAACCTCGCAAACAGTTGGATCGAGGCCGCCGCCTTGGCCGGGTTCGAGTTGCGCGTGGGCTGTCCGCGAGGATACGAGCCCGACCGCAACTACCTCGCGCGGTTGCGCCGCGAGGAACTTGGCACGTTCACGCACGATCCCGTCGAGGCGGTCAAGGATGCCGACGTGATTTACACCGACACGTGGACCTCGATGGGTCACGAGAAGGAGGCGGCGCAACGCCGGCGCGACTTCAAGGACTTTCAGGTCAACTCGGCGCTGCTCAAGCACGCCGCAACCGGGGCGCTCGTGATGCACTGCCTGCCGGCGCATCGCGGCGAGGAGATCACCGACGAGGTGATCGACGGTCCGCGCTCGGTGGTCCTCGACCAGGCGGAGAATCGCCTTCACGCGCAGAAGGCGGTGATGGTGTGGCTGCTGAGGCCCGAGGTTCTGCCGCGCGCAGCGGCGGCGCCCGGCAAGTGAAGCGGGAGTAAACATCGTGGCCACCGAGAAGATAAAGAAGATCGTGCTTGCGTACTCGGGCGGGCTCGACACGTCCGTAATCCTGCGCTGGCTCAAGGACCGATTCGAATGCGAGGTGGTCGCTTTCTGCGCCGATGTGGGCCAGGCAGAGGAGACCGCGGGTCTCGAGGAGAAGGCGCTCAAGACCGGGGCGAGCAAGCTCGTGCTTGCCGACGTGCGCGAGGAGTTCGCGCGCGATTTCGTGTACCCGATGATGCGCGCGGACGCGGTGTACGAGGGCTACTATCTTCTCGGCACCTCCATCGCGAGGCCCGCAATCGCCCGCAAGCAGGTCGAGGTCGCACTCGCCGAGGGCGCCGACGCCGTCGCGCACGGCGCAACCGGCAAAGGCAACGACCAGGTGCGGTTCGAGTTGACCTTCGCGCGGCTTGCGCCTGAGCTTCGGATAATTGCACCGTGGCGGCGCGCCGACTGGCCGTTTCGCGGCCGCGCCGACATGATCGCGTACGCCAACGAAAAGAAAATCCCGATCCCGGTCACCGCCGAGAAGCCCTACTCGATGGATCGCAACCTGGTCCACGTGAGCTACGAAGGCGGCATCCTCGAGGACCCCTGGCGCGAGCCATACGGCGACATGTTTCGCCTCACCGCCTCGCCCGAGTCTGCGCCGGACCAGCCCGAGTACGTCGAGATCGAGTACGCGCACGGCGACCCCATCGCGATCGCGGGCGAGCGGCTGTCGCCCGCGCGCCTCATCGAGCGCGCCAACCAGATCGCCGGCCGACACGGCGTCGGACGCGTCGACCTGGTCGAGAACCGTTACGTCGGCATCAAGTCGCGCGGCGTGTACGAAACGCCGGGCGTCACCATGCTGGTGCACGGCCATCGCGCCGTCGAGCAATTGACGCTCGATCGCGAGGTGATGCATCTGCGCGACTCGCTCATTTCGCGGTACGCGGAGATGGTCTATTACGGATACTGGTTTGCACCCGAGCGCGAGGCGCTGCAGGCGTTCGTGGATGAAACGCAGCAGCGGGTGACCGGCGTGGCGCGCCTCAAGCTCTTCAAGGGCGGGGTGTGGATCGCGGGGCGCAAGTCGCCCAACTCGCTCTACGACCCGAAGATCGCGAGCTTCGAGGAGGCGGGCGGCTACGACCAGGCCGACGCTGAGGGCTTCATCCGCCTGGCCGGGATGCGGCTGCGCGCGCTGGCGCGCACGGGTGGTGATGGCGGAAAGGACCGCCAAGGGACGTGAAGCTTGGGCAAGGTGATCCAGTTCAAGCCGCCGCGCCCGCAGCCGAGGCTCGTCCCGCGCGAGCATTCGGGCCAGTGCGCGCGATGCCGGCACAAGATGGACGTGCATATCGCGCATCCGGACGGCTCGATGAGCTGCGCGGCGCGCGGGTGTCCGTGCCGCATACGGCCGCAAGTCCGGTGAACCCCCTCCTCCTCCGCGACCGGTCCTGCGCAGTCTCCCGGCATCCAAAGTGAAAGCTCGTTGGCGGAAAAAGGCGGCCGCGCGAAGCTCTGCGGCTCGCGCGCAAGACCCAAGCCTGATTCGAGGGAGGTTTTCGCGCGCGCGGCTGCCCGAGGTCGAGGCGTTTACCGCATCGCTGCCGTTCGACCGCCGCCTGTGGCGCCACGACATCCAGGGCTCAATCGCTCATGCCCGGATGCTGGCGAAAGTGAAGCTCATCGGGGCCGCCGATGCGCGCAAGATCGTCGCGGGGCTAAAGCAGGTGGCGCGCGAGATCGATGCGGGCCGATTTCGATTCGATCCTGCCGACGAGGACATCCATCTTGCGATCGAGCGCCGGCTCATCGAGAAGATCGGCGACTCCGGCCGCAAGCTGCACACCGCGCGATCGCGCAATGACCAGGTCGCGCTCGACCTGCGCCTGTACCTGCGCGACGAGATCGGGGAAGTCATTAGCCGCCTGGGCGCGCTGCGCGCGGCGCTGCTCGCCGTGGCCCGCCAGCACGTCGAGACGGTCATGCCCGGCTACACCCATCTCCAGCGCGCGCAGCCGGTCTCGCTCGCGCATCATGTGCTCGCATACGTTGAGATGTTCGCGCGCGACCGCGAGCGTTTCGAACAGGCGCTCGTGCGGACCGGCGTAATGCCGCTAGGGGCGGGCGCGCTTGCCGCAACGACCCTGCCGATCGACCGCAGGATGGTGGCGCGGGAGCTTAAGTTCGATGCGATTGCGATGAACAGCATGGACGCGGTCTCGGATCGCGATTTCGCGGTCGATTTTCTCTCCGCGGCGGCGCTCGCCGCGGTCCATCTTTCGCGGATGAGCGAGGAATTGATTCTTTGGACGTCCGCGGAGTTCGGCTTTGCCGCCCTGCCCGATGAGTTCTCGACCGGAAGCTCGATGATGCCGCACAAGAAGAACCCGGACCTCGCGGAACTGATTCGCGGCAAGACCGGACGCGTGATCGGCGACCTGGTCGCGATGCTCACGGTATTGAAAGGGCTGCCGCTTACGTACAACTCGGACCTCCAGGAGGACAAGGAACGCGTGTTCGACGCCCTCGATACCATCAAACCCGCGCTCGATCTGATGGCCAACTTGTGGCCGCGAATCGAGTTCAACAATGCGGCGATGCGCGCGGCGGCGGGCGGGTTTGCGCTCGCAACCGACCTCGCCGAATATCTCGTCGGACGGGGCGTGCCGTTTCGCCGGGCCCACGAAATCGTGGGAGCGCTGGTGCGGGAGGCCGCGGACGAGCGGAAATCGATCGAGGACCTCGGGCTGGCTGGGCTGCGCCGCCATAGCCGGCTGTTCGGGCCGGATGCGGTCGCGCTGCTCAGCGCCGAAAAATCGCTGGCGCGGCGAACCGTTCCGGGAGGGCCCGCGCCGGCGGCCGTTCGCGCCCGCATCCGGGAGCTTGAGCGATCATGAACCGCAAACCCGGCGTAATCATCCTCGCCGCGGTCGCGCTCGCGATGACCGCGATGTGGCTCGGATGCGGCGTCAAGTCGCCGCCGATACCGCCCGAGCTGGCTCGCCCGGAGCGAATCGACGATCTGCGCGCCGACTCGGCCCAGGGCGGCGTGCGGCTCGTCTGGAGCCGTCCCGAAAGGTACGCGAGCGGCAGGCGCATGCGCGACCTGGGCTCGTTCGTGCTCATGCGCTCCAAGGCCGAGGCGAAGCCGGAAAAGCTGGCCGAGATTCCCGTGACCGACCAGCAGCGATTCCGGGTCCAGCACGAATTCTCTTACCTCGATCAGGCGACCACGCTCGGCGAGGCATACAGTTACCGCGTGATGTCGCGAACCCTCGACGGCTACGTGAGCGAACCGTCCAACGAAGCTTCCCTGGTGCGGGCGGTTCCAAAGCCCCCGCCGAATCCGGAAGAATTCGTGATCCCCACCCCGGCCCCGCTCCCGTAGCCGGGTGTCTCGAAGCTTTCGGCCGGGCCCTCGCGACGCCCGCGAAGGGCGGTGCGTTTATTCGCTCGGCCGGGCTATGATAAAAACCAGCATCACCGCCAGCTTAAGCGGTGGGCTCGCGTCATTTCGGGCCAGATGAACTACTTCGAATACCGCAGCGATCAGCTTTACGCCGAGGAAGTGCCGATCGCCGACCTTGCGCGCCGGATCGGCACGCCATTCTACGCCTACAGCGCGCGAACCTTGCGCCGCCACTTCCGCGTCTTCGATGAAGCCTTCGCCGAGACCGACCATCTGATCTGCTTCGCGATGAAGTCGCTCTCCAACCTGAGCATCCTGCGGCTGTTTCACTCGATGGGCGCGGGCTTCGACATCGTGTCGGTAGGCGAGTTGCTGCGATGCCTGCGCGCGGGCGCCGATCCGCGCAAGATCGTTTTCTCGGGCGTCGGCAAGACCGACGAGGAAATTGCCGCCGCGCTCGAAGCGGGCATCCTGATGTTCAACGTCGAGTCGCGCTCCGAACTCCACCGCATCTCCGAGGTCGCGGGCCGGATGAAGCAGCGCGCGCCGGTCAGCGTGCGGGTCAATCCCGACCTCGACCCCGGCACCCATCCGCACATCTCGACCGGCCATCGCGACAGCAAATTCGGCGTCCCGCTGAGCCAGGTCCATGAGTATTACGCCGAGGCGCGCAGCCTGCCGAACCTCGAGATCGTCGGCCTGAGCACGCACATCGGCTCGCAGATCACCGACACCTCGCCGTTCACCGAGGCGGCCGCGAAAGTTGCGGCGATCGTGAACCAACTCGCTTCGGAGGGCATCGCGCTCAAGTATCTCGATATCGGCGGCGGGCTTGGAATCCCTTACCAGGAGGAGCCGCCGCCGCCGGCTGAGTATGCCGCCGCGGTCCTTAACCCGATTCGCAAGCTTAAGCTCAAGATTATCACCGAGCCGGGACGGGTCATGGTCGGCAACGCGGGCATCCTCGTCACCCGCGTCCTGTACGTGAAAGAGACCGATGTGAAAAAGTTCATCGTCGTGGATGGCGCGATGAACGATCTCATCCGGCCCGTCCTCTACGAGGCGTACCACGAAATCCGGCCGGTGGACCGGCGCGCGCCCGGCCAGCCGATCGTTGTCGATGTCGTCGGGCCGGTGTGCGAGAGCGGCGACTTCTTCGCCCGCGGCCGCGTGCTGCCCGAGCCGAAGGAGGGCGACCTGCTCGCCGTCATGAGCGCCGGCGCGTACGGATTCGTGATGTCGTCGAATTACAACTCGCGGCCGCGCGCGCCCGAGATCCTGGTCGATGGAGCGAAGTTCCACGTCGTCCGCGAGCGGGAGAGTTTCGAGGACCTGATTCGCGGCGAGCACGTTGTCGATCTGAAGCCATAGGGCCGCGCGATGGGAACGCTTGAGTTCGTCAAGATGCACGGCTGCGGCAACGATTATATTTTTATCGTCGCGATGCGCGAGCGGCCCGCCGATCCGGCGGCGCTCTCGGTGCGCCTTTCGAACCGGCGCACCGGAATCGGCGGCGACGGCCTGATCATGCTCGCGCCGTCGCGCGGCGCCGACGTGCGCATGGAGATGTACAACGCCGATGGCAGCCGCGGCGAAATGTGCGGCAACGGAATCCGCTGCCTTGCCCGCCTTGCCTACGAGCAGGGAATCGCGCAAAAAAATCCGCTCGCGATCGAAACCGACGCCGGGGTGAAGACGGTCGAGCTCAGGTTCGATGACGGCCAGGTCTCCGGCGCGACGGTGGACATGGGCGAGCCGATTCTCGAGGGCTCCAGGATCCCTGTGAAAGCCAGCGGGACAGTCGCCGACTATCCGCTCGAAGTCGCGGGCCGGCACGACCGGATCACCGCAGTCTCGATGGGTAATCCGCACTGCGTGGTATTCGTGGCGGACGATGCGGTGTTCAGGCTCGATGAGGGCCAGTTCGCGGCGCTCGGCCGCCAATTCGAGCACCATCCGTTCTTCCCGCGCCGAGTCAACACCGAATTCATCCTTGCGCTCTCGCGCAAGCGGCTTCGCATGCGCGTGTGGGAGCGCGGCTCGGGCGAGACGCTCGCCTGCGGCACCGGCGCGTGCGCGGCGCTGGTCGCGGCCATACTCACGGGGCGGTCGGAGCGCGCCGCAACCGTCGAGCTTCGCGGCGGCAATCTCGAAATCGAATGGCGGGCAGCGGGTCCCGCCGCCAATCACGTCTTTATGACCGGGAACGCGGTCGAAGTCTTCCGCGGAGAGATCGATCTCGGAGCGACCGCGATGGTGCCGGTAGGGGGAATAGAATCGGGAGGTCCAACCTGATGTTCAGCGGAGCCTTGACGGCCATCGTCACGCCGTTTCGCGACGGCGCGGTCGATGAGCGCGCGCTGCGCGATCTCATCGAATGGCAAATCGCAAGCCGCATCGACGGCATCGTGCCCTGCGGCTCAACCGGCGAGTCGGCCACGCTCAGCCACGCCGAGCACGAGCGCGTCATCAAGCTCACGGTGGAGCAGGTCCGCAAGCGCGTCCCGGTCGTTGCGGGAACCGGCTCGAACTCGACTGCCGAGGCGATCCGGCTCACCGCCTCGGCGCGCGAGATGGGCGCCGACGGCGCGCTGCTCATCTCGCCCTACTACAACAAGCCCACCCAGGACGGCATCTTCAAGCACTACAAGATGATCGCCGAGAGCGTGGACCTGCCGCTCATCGTGTACAACATCCCCGGCCGCACCGGGTCGAACATCGCGCCCGAGACCTTTGCGCGATTGTGCGAAGTGAAGAACGTCGTCGGAATCAAGGAAGCCTCCGGTTCGATGGACCAGGTATCGGACATCCGGCGGCTGTGCGGCGATCGCCTCGCGATCCTGTCGGGCGACGATGCGCTCACGCTGCCGATAATCGCGCTCGGAGGAAAGGGGGTCATCTCGACCAGCTCGAACGCGATGCCGGGCGAGATGCATGAACTCGCGGCATCGGCGCTCGCCGGCGATTTCGCGCGCGCGCGCGAAACCCACTACCGGATGCTCCCCCTGATGCGCGCGCTGTTCGTGGAGACCAACCCGATTCCGATCAAGCAGGCGCTCGCCTTCATGGGCAAGTGCTCGAACGAGATGCGCCTGCCGCTGGTGCCGATGACGCAGGGCCCGGCCGAGCGCATGAAGTCCGCGATGAAGGAACTGCGGCTTATCTGACCGCCGCGCGGCGCTCGAACGCACGAAAAAGCCGGCCGGATTTCCGGCCGGCTCTTTTTTCCCGGCGCGAGTCGTGCGGCGCGGCTAATCGAACATCAGCACCGTGCGCGCGACCTCGCCGGCCTTCATCGCGCGGAACGCCTCGTTCACGTCCTCGAGCTTGCCCCGGCGCGTGATCATGTTGTCGAGATCGATTCGGCCCTGGCGGTAGAACTCGATGATGCGGGGCATGTCGATGCGGAAGCGGGTCGATCCCATGAAGCATCCCTGGATTCGCTTCTCGCGCAGCAGCGACGGGCCGTCCACCTCGACCTTTTGCCCGAGCGGAACCATCCCGACGATCGTTGCAAGACCGCCGATGGTGATCGCTTCGTAGGCCTGCTCGGCGACCGCCTTGAGTCCGATCGCCTCGAATGAATAATCGACGCCGCCGCCACTGAGCGCGCGGATCTCCTTGACCGGGTCAGCCGCCGACGCATCGATGGCGTGCGTAGCGCCGAACTTCTTCGCCATTTCGAGTTTGTTCTTGAACTTGTCCACCGCGATTATCATCCGCGCCCCGGCCAGCCGCGCTCCCTGGATGATCGAGAGTCCGATGCCGCCGGCGCCGAACACCGCGACGGTGGAGCCCGGCTGGACCTTGGCGGTGTTGATCGCCGCGCCCACGCCGGTTATCACGCCGCATCCGATCAGCGCCGCGCGGTCCAGCGGCATGTCCTCGGTAATTTTCACCAGCGCATTTTCGTGCACCAGCATCTTTTCCGCGTACGAGGAAAGGTCGGCGAACTGGAACACCATATTTCCGTTCTGCGAAACCCGCGGCTTGTCGGTCGGCGCGCGCTGGATGGCGGCCTTGTTGGAGCACAAGTGCTGACGGCCCGCCATGCACTGCTCGCAATAGCCGCAGAAAACGCTGAGGCACGAGATAACGTGATCGCCGGGCTTCAGATAGGTGACCTGACTGCCGACCTTCTCGACTATGCCGGCCGCCTCGTGGCCGAGAATCGCCGGGGTGGGCCACATGTAGGAGCCATCGACGAAATGCAGGTCGCTATGGCACACACCCGCTGCGACGGTTCGCACCACCACCTCGTGCTCGCGGGGATCATCGATCTCGACCTGTTCGATCGTAAGCGCCTGGCCCGGTCCATGGTAAATCGCGGCTTTCATCGTAATGCTCCTCGTTTCGCGGTGTTCGCGGCTATTGCTCGAAAATCAGTACCGTGCGTGCGACCTCGCCGGCCTTCATCGCGCGGAACGCCTCGTTGACGTCCTCGAGCTTGCCGCGCTTGGTTATCATGTCATCGAGATTGAGGCGTCCCTGCAAGTAGAAATCGATGTAGCGCGGCATGTCGATGCGGAAGCGGTTCGATCCCATGTTGCTGCCCTGGAGCTTGCGCTCGGTCAGAAACATGTAGCCGTCGATTTCGACCTTCTGGCCCACGGGGATCATGCCGATCACCGTCGCGGTGCCGCCGGGACGGATGCAGGCGAAGGCCTGCTCGGCGGCCTTCTTCAGTCCGATCGCCTCGAACGAGTAGTCAACGCCGCCTTCGGTCATCTTGTTGATCTCGGCGACGGGGTCGCTGCTCGATGCATCGACGGCGTCGGTCGCGCCGAGCCGCTTCGCCATCGCGAGTTTCCCCTCGAACTGGTCCACCGCGATAATTTTGCGCGCGCCCGCGATCCGCGCTCCCTGGATCGCCGACAGTCCCACGCCGCCGCATCCGAACACGGCTACCGTCGAGCCCGCCTCGATTCTGGCCGTGTTGAGCACCGCGCCCACCCCCGTCGTGACGCCGCATCCGATGAGCGCGGCGCGGTCGAGCGGCATGTCCTCGCGGATCTTCACGAGCGCGTTTTCGTGCACGAGCATCTTCTCGCAGTATGACGCGAGGCTCGCGAACTGGTTGACCGGCTTGCCGTTCTGCGAGATGCGCGGTTTGTCCTTCGGGTCGCGGCTGGTTGCCGCCCGGTTGGTGCACCGGTTGGGATGCCCCGACATGCACTGATCGCAAAATCCGCAGAACACCGAGAGGCATGCGATCACGTGATCGCCGGGCTTGAGGTAAGTCACCTGGCGGCCGACCTCCTCGACGATTCCGGCGGGCTCATGGCCGAGGATTGCCGGCGCCGGAAACGGGTACAGACCGTCGACGAAATGGAGGTCGCTATGGCACACGCCGGTTGCGACCGTGCGCACCAGGACCTCGTGATCCTGCGGCTTGTCGAGTTCCACCTGCTCGATCGTGAGCGGCTGATGGGGGCCATGGAAGATGGCAGCTTTCATACCACTGCTCCTTGTCCGGCAATTTTGAGCATGGCGTTCCCCGCGCGCGGTGCGCGCGGACGACCGCCCTTTGGCATTCCCGTTACTACCATATTGGCCGCGCAATTCCACACCCGCCTGCGGTCCCGCTGCCGCGAGGGTTTGCAGGGCGGCAAAGCGCCCACCATGAAGACGATGAGAGCGGGCGCCTACGGAAAGCTCGTGGGCGGCGCAATCCCCGCGATCGGAACCCCCGCGATTCGCGCCGCGGGCGAGCCGGCGCGCGCGTAGAGCAGCGCCACCTCGTCGCGATAGACGAGCTTCCAGTCGCCCCGCGCATCCATCAGGCGGCGCGCGCCAAGTTCCGGCGCGATGAGCACGAAGTCGTGGGGGTATGAATCGAGGACCGCATCGGACTCGCCGAAGTGGAACCGGATGTAATCGCGGATCACGCTTTTCGGATAGACGGTGTCATAGCGGCCGTCCACAAACACCCGGGAGCCCGGCGCAAGGTGCCAAATCAGGTACTCGCCCCAGAGGAAATCATCCAGCACGTTTCCGCTGAGGTTATGCGTCTGCATGAATTCAACTGCGCTGGCGGGATAGCGCTCCTTGGCCGAAAGCCGCGCCGAGAAAAAATTCGTCGCTGCCAGCAGCGCGACCGCGATTACCGCCATCGCGAGCTGATTCGCCGGTCCCGAACGCGCGAGCGGTGCGGATGGCGCGGCGCCCGGAGCGCCGGCGCGGGCGCGCCGCCTTGCCAGAGCGAGACCGAGATGGCGCGCGAGCGGGACGGCGATCGCAATTTCCGCAATCGGAGCGTTACGGATCGAGACCAGCGCCCCAGCAAGCATCGCGGCGGCGACCGCGATTAACCCCGGATCGTCGATCGCGCGCGAAGCGGCAATCGATGCGGCCAGGGCGGCCCCGAGCCCAAGCGGCGCGAAATCGTAAATCGAGCGAAGCGGCCTCCAATGCCAATGGGCCGCGACGCTTGCCAGCAACGGCTGCCAGTCGGAAACGATGGTCCGCGTATCTGGATTTGCCAGCGCCCGCGCAATCGCGCGCCAGATGCCGATTCCATAGGGCGTCGCCAGCGTGGCGAGCGCAGAGGCGATCGTGATCGCGCCAAGGCGCGCAAGCCGCCCCCATCCGCGCCCCTCGAACAAATCCTGCGCGCCGGCCGCGACCGAATAAACCGCCAGCGCTCCGATCCCGATAATGAATCCGCCATGGAGGTTCGCCCATAGCGCGAACATCACGATCGCAAGCCAAAGCGGCGCCGGACGCCCGCGCGCGTCGCGGGCAAGCAGAGTGAGCAGCGCGGCGAGCAGCGCGAAAGTGAAAAGCTGCGGCCTGAACTGAAACCACGGAGCCGACATCAGCGCCGTCACGACCAATACGAGAAGTTGAATCGGTATCGGCGCATCGGTCTGCGACTCAGCATCGGCGAGCGCGCAAATCGCCGCCGCGGCGAGCGCGAACTTCATCAGCTTCAGGCCGAACACGCCAAGTAGGCCCCAGGCCGCCGCCATGATCACCTCGGCGAGCCACTCATGATTGAGCCACAGATGTCCCGGCGCCGAGTACGAGTAAGGGTCGCTAAACGCGATGCGCGCGTGGCTGAGAACCGCCTGCCCGAAGCGGATGTGCCCCCATAAATCGGGGTCGGCGAATCGAATCGAGTCGGCGATCGCGACTGCAACCGCCACCAGCGCCGGCGAATAACGAAGCAGCGACTTGCGCGCGGCGAGCCTGCGCTCGGGCGCGGCGGGAGGCGCGGCCGGCCGTGGCATCGTGGCGGATTCAAGCGCGCTCATGGCGGCTCACGGAAAGCTCGGCGCCGGTGGCGTGCCGGTTACTGGTATCCCCGGGATTTGCGCGGCCGCGCTGCCCGCGCGCGCATACAGCAGCGAATCCCGGTCGCGGTAGATGAGCACCCAGTCGCTGCGCGAGCGCATCAGCCGGTTTGCCTCAGCCGCGGGACCCAGCATCACGTAATCGTGCCGATACCCGTCGAGCACGCCCGCCGCACCCGCGCGGCCGTGATAGAAGTCCTCGTACTCGCGCGCAATGCGGTCCGGATAAATCATCTCGTAGCGCGTATCGAGGAAGACGCGGTCTTCGGGCAGGCGATGGTAGAGGACGTAGTCGTCCCATGCGAATTTGCACAGGATGTTGCCGGCGAGGCGATGTTGCTGCATGAACGCGACGGCGCCGGCCGGAAACGTGAAATCCATCTCCATCGCGCGCGAGAAAACGCCGCCCCAGATCGCGAGCACGACCGCCAGCATCGCCAGCACCGACTCGGTAAGCGCGTTCGTGTGTGCGCGCGGCATCCCGCCCGCCGCCTCGCGCGACGCGCCCGCGCGCACCATCCCGCAGGCGAGCGCGAAATGCCGCGCAAGCGGCGTCACGGATCCGATGACGGCGAGCGGCACGTTGCGAAATGCCGAAATCGCCGCGGCGATCATCACGCCCGCGATCGCGAGCAAGCCCCCGTCGCGCCCGCGCGGCGCAATCAGAACGCTCACCGCAAGAGCGGCCAGGATGATTACGATCACGCAATCGAACACGAACGAGAATCCCGGCATGTGCCAGATCTCAACCATCGTCGCCGCAAGCGGCTTCCATTCGACGATCTCATTGATCATTGGCGGGCGCGAAATCGTCCGCATCACGGAACGCCAGGCCCCAAGCCCGTAAGGAGTAAGCAGCGTCGCGACGGCCGCCGCGCCGGTTATCGCGCCAAGCCTGAGCGCGCGCGCGCGCCCGCTTCGCTCTCTCAGTCCGATGAACGCGGTCCACCCGGTGTAAATTCCGAGCGCGGCCAGCCCGATTACGAACCCGCCGTGCAGATTGCACCATAGCGCGAGCATCGGGATCGCAATCCAAAGCGGGGCGCGCCGTCCATAGTTGTCGCGCGCGATGAGCCACATCACCGCCGACAACATCGCATAGCTGAACGCCTGCGGCCGGAATTCCATCTCGGGCATGAGCGCGATAACGGCCAGACCGAGCGCGGCAAGCTGAATTCCGATTGCAGCCGAAGTTTCCCCGACCGCTCCCGCAAGAAAGATGACCATCGCGGCCGCGCAGGCGAAGCGCACCAGCTTGAGCCCGACGACGCCGAGCTTCGCGTACATCCAGGCAAGCACGATCTCGGACAGCCATTCGTGGCTTACCCAGGGAAGTCCCGGAATCGAGTATGCGTACGGATCGCGCATGAACAGATGTCCGCGCGCGAGCGCGTCGGCGCCGAAGCGCAGATGGCCCCACAAGTCGATGTCCGCGATGTTGTTGCTCGATGCGGCCACGGCGAGGACCGCGACCATCGCGGGCGAGTACCGCAGCAGCGAAATGACTTGCGGCGATCGCGCGCGCATCATTGGTCCCCCCGCGCGCGCATCACGGCAAGTCCGCATCGCGCGCGGAACCGATTACGGGTACGCCGGTCATTTTTGCAGCGGCCTCCGATCGCGCATAGAGCCGCGAGTTTGCGTCCTGGTAAATCAGCGTCCAGCCGCGCGCGCGGCTCATCACCTGGGCCGCGGCCGCCGCCGGCGCGATTAGCACGTAATCGTGCCGATAGGCGGCGAGCATCCGCTCGGCCCCCAGCCGGTCGAGATCGAAGTCCAGGTAATCCTCGATGACCCGGCGCGGGTAGATCATCTCGTAGCGGCTGTCCATGAAGACCCGGCTTGCGGGCGCGCAATGGAAGATCGCGTAATCGTTCCAGCCGTAATCGCAGAGCAGGTTGCCGTGAAGCCCGCGCTGCTTCATGAAGGCGATGGCGCCGGCGGGATAGACGCTCTCGAACCGCAGGCGGCGCGAGAACATCCCCGTCTCGGCCGTGATCGCAAGCGCGATCGACGCGACGATCGCCTGGTTGAGAAGTGACGCACGCTCCGGACCGGCGGGCGCAATCGCGCGGGAGGGCCTCCAGCGGGGGTACGCTGCGAGCGATGCGTGACGCGCAAGCGGCACCGAGGCGGCGATAAGGCCAAGCGGGACGTTGCGCACCGCGCCGAACGACACCGCGATCATCATTGCTGCGATCGCGACCAGCGGCCCGTCGCTGCCACACGGAGCGAGCGCGATGGCCGCCGCCAGGCCGCCGAAAATGGCGGCGATCGAGATGACGTACAGTATCGATCCCCAACTGGCGCGCAGCTCGGTGACCGTCGCGAGCAAGAGCGGGTTCCATTCGTTGATCACGCTCAGCATCGCGGGGTTTTCCACCGTGCGCGCCACCGTGCGCCAGGTTCCAAATCCGTACGGCGTTACGAGCGTCGCCAGCGCGCATAACATCGCGATCCCGAAAAGCCCCGCGCCGCGGGAGAGCCCGCGCCCGTTCCACCAGTCCTCGGCCGATGACACCGCGGCGTACACTCCGACCGCCGCAAGGCCGGCGACCCAGCCGCCGTGGAGATTGGCCCACAGCGCGAACATCGGGACTGCGATCCAAAGCGGCGCGCGGCGGCGGAAATTGTCGCGCGCAAGCAATGCGAGCAGCGCGCTCAGCATCGCGTAAGTGAAAATCTGCGGCCGATATTGCATCTGCGGCGCAAGGCGCATCCCGGCAAGGATCAAAATGCCGAATTGCGCAGTCGTCGATGCGCCGGTCTCGCTCATCGCAAGCGCGAGAAAGACCACCGTCGCGGCCGAGCACCCAAGCTTCATCAGGTTGAGGCCAAGGACGCCGAGCGCGTCGTACGAGCCCGCGATTATCGCCTCCGAGAGCCATTCGTGGCTCACCCACGGAAGTCCCACCGCCGAGTACGCATAAGGGTCGCGCCACGGCAGATGACCGGTGGTCAGCACCGCCTGGCCGAAGCGCAGATGGCCCCAAACGTCGGGATCGGCAAAGCGGCTTGAGTCCGCGAACACGACGGCGAGGAAAACGAGCGCCGGAGAATATCGCAAGAGCGAATGGCGCTGGATGGCCGCCGGAGAGGTTGCTCCGGCCGCTGCGGCGAGATCGCCCGATGCTTCGAGTGCCACCACCTGCCCCGCGATGCGGCGCGCCGGGACGAAAGGCCCGCAAGCGCGCGTCCCGCGCCGCAACCGACCGCGATCATAACAGGGGCCCGGCCCGCTTTCACGCCGCACGGCTAAGCTTCATCGCCGAAGCACCCAGACGCCGCGCAGATGGCCCAGCACGACGGGATAGTCGATGCGGATCGCATCGCGGATGCGCGGCGCGACGCCGTGATCGCGCAGCAGCACGACCGCCGCCTCGCGGCTCTCGCCCGTCGCGCGGCGCGCGCGGTCGCGCTCGGGTACCGGCAGGTAGTAGCGCGTGACCGCGATCGCGTAAGCCGGAATCGCGGTCATCGTCTCGCCGGGGCGCAGATTGGCCGATGCGAGCAGGGCGGCCTCGCGCCACTGGGCGTCGTGCGGCTTGCGATTGTAGGAGTGGACGTGCCCGAGCGAGACTGCGGCGACGATCGCGAGCGCGATTGCGCGCGCGCGGATGTCCCCCGCCGACCAGATTCCGATCGCGCCGAGGATAAAGAACGGCGCGAAGCAGGAGAGCGCGTAACGCTCAACGAAGATGGGCCGCACCGCGTACGACGCGATCATCATCAGGAGCGGCGGCGCCCACATCCAGACCAACGCGAACGCGACGCCGTCGCGCGCGCGGCGCCATCCTCGTACCGCGCCGACCCCGGCGGCTGCGGCCAGCAGAGGGAAGGCGATACTGCCGGTTGCCTTGTTGAACAGCGCAATCGGCTCCCACAGCGGAGGCGGCTCGATCCAGCCGATCGCGCCGTGCTCGACTGCCGCGCCTGCGGCGGCGAGCGCGGGCGCGAGGATGGGCAGGAAAGCAAGACCGCCCGCTGCCAGTGCGAGCAGGAGCGCCCACGCGCGCCGCGATTCGGGGGCCTCGGGGCGAAATCCCGATCGACTAATCAGGTAGAGCAGCCAGAGGCCCTCGGATGCGGGCAGGAGCGCGGCGGTAAAGTTGGCCGCAACCGCGAGGATCGCGAAAATCGCGGCGCCGCCATAAATCACCAGTCCGCCGCGGCGCGATGCGCGCACGAAGAACCCCGCCTGCGCGAGCATTGCCGCGAGCATCACCGGATACATTCGCGCCTCGCGCGAGTATTTAATCGTCACGAGGTTGAGGGCGAAGACGAGCGCGGCGATCGCAGCGATTTCGCGCCGATCGTCCGCAGGATATCCGCCCGATGCGGTGGCCTCAGGCGGCGGCGCGATGAGTTCGCACGCGACCCAGAAGACCAGCACGATCGCAATCGTCCCGAGCGCCGCCGACAACGCGCGCAGCGCGGCGAGCCCCTGCCCGAACATCGCGATCCATCCGTGCAGCAGCAATTCGTGCACCGCCAGCTTGCCCGGATTGAGCTGCTTCTGGAGCGCGATCACCTCGGCGATGGCCGGCGCGGCGGCGGCGGCCAGGGATGAGCCTTCGTCATCGGACATCTCCCGCGCGCCAAGCGCGGAGAAGCGCAGATATCCGCCGCAGATGAGCGCAGCGGCGAGGATTACGAGCCAGAGCCTGCGCATCGTGGATCGAGCAGCCGCCGCGCAGGCGCGTGGCGGCCGGCCGGATCAGAGACCCTTTTTGAGCTGCGGCGCGGCACGGAAACCCACCGTGCGCGCCGCCGGGATCGTCATCGGGGCGTTGGTGCGCGGGTTGAAGCCGGCGCGCGCGCGGCGGCGTCGCACCGTGAAGGTGCCGAATCCGGGCACCCAGAAGCGCTTGTCGCGCCGTATGGAGCGGGCGATCAACTCGAAGGCGAGGTCCAGCGTGGTCGCGACGACCTTCTTGGGCTGTCGCGCCGAACGCGCGACGGCCTCAATCAGCTCCGCCTTTGTCATCGCCGTATCCTCCCAGTCCTCACCTATCCCGAACCCGCCCCGGTGGCAAGCGCTACGGCATCGTTGCGCGGCTTCGCTCGATCTCGCGCCACGCCAGGCCGTATCGGACGCCCTGGTCGCTGACGATTACTTCTTCAACTCCGAACCGGCACATCGCGCGTTCCAGGATCATCGCGCCCGCGAAAATTACGTCGGCGCGTCCCTCGATCAGGCCGGGGAGCTTCTTGCGCTCCGCAAGCGGGCGCGATCGGAACAACTCAAGCGCGCCCCGGACCTCGCCGAGCGGCAGCACATGCCCGTGGACGATCCGCGAGTCATAGGTTTCAAGACCAAGCGCGACCGCGCACACCGTTGTGACCGTCCCGGCGATTCCAACCATCCGATCGGGACGAAACGTCCACTCGATCGAGCCGAGCGCCGCATCGATCGTCTCGCGGAGCGATGCGACGTCGGCATCCGACGGCGGGTCGCTCCGGACGCATCGCTCGGTCAGGCGGACCGATCCGATCTGAAGGCTCATCGCCGCAAGCTCGCGCCCGGGCTCGGCCCGGATGAACTCGGTCGATCCGCCGCCGATATCGACGATTAGCAGGCGCGCCGCCGGATCGATTGGGAGGCCGCGCGCCACCGCGAGGTACGACAGGCGCGCCTCGTCGATTCCCGAGATCACCTCGAGCGCGACGCCGGTGCGCTCGCGGACGCGCGCGATGAACTCGGTTCCGTCGGCGGCATCGCGCAGCGCGGCGGTTGCGACCCCGACGATCCGATCCACGCCGAGCGCGCGCGCGCGCGATGCGAACTCCTCGATGGTCGCGAGCGTGCGCGCGGCCGATTCGGGGTCAAGACGCCCGCTGCGATCGACCCCGCGGCCAAGCCGCGTGATTCGCGCGAGGTCCGCCAGCGTGCGCGGCGCGCCCTGCCTTGCGTACTCGAGCGCGAGCATCAGGATGGTATTGCTGCCGACGTCGAAAGCGGCGAGCTTCAGATGGGATGGATCGGCACGGGCGGTCATCGCGCGGCCGCAATCGGCGCGGGTATCGAGCTTAACGCCGGTTCGAGGTGCTCCCGCGCAATCCATGCATCGGTCCCGGCAAGCGCGCGCTCGCCGATTGCGATTTTCCTCAAGCGCCCGCGCGCCGCGCCCGCCATCTCCGGCATCAGGCCGAAATTCGCGTTCATCGGCTGAAAACCGCGGCGCGATGAGTCGGTGACGTATGCGACCAGCGAGCCGAGCGCGGTTTCGCGCGGCGGCTCCACGAGCGGGCGCGCGGTCACGAGACGAGCGGCGTTTATCCCCGCGAGCAGGCCCGCCGCCGCCGACTCGACGTACCCCTCGACGCCGATCATCTGCCCGGCAAGGAACAGGTCGCCGCGCTCGCGCAACTGCAACGTGGGACGGAGCAGGCGCGGCGAGTCGATGAAGGTGTTGCGATGGAGCGAGCCCAAGCGGACGAACTCGGCGCGCGCAAGCCCGGGGATCATGCGCAGGACGCGGCGCTGCTCGGAGTACGTCATCTTGGTCTGAAATCCGACCATGTTGTAGAGGCGGCCCTCGCGATCGTCCTGGCGAAGCTGTACCACCGCGGCCGGCCGCTTTTCCGTGCGCGGGTCCGAAAGCCCGACCGGGCGCATCGGCCCGAACGCAAGCGTCTGCGCGCCACGCCGCGCCATCTCCTCGATCGGCATGCATCCCTCGAAGTACACCGGCTTTTCGAACGAATGTAGCGGCACCTTCTCGGCGGCGAGCAGGGCCGCGACGAACGCATCGTACTCGGCCTCGGTCATCGGGCAGTTGATGTAGTCCTCGCCTCCCTTGCCGTAGCGCGAGGCGCGAAACGCGATGCTCATGTCGATGGAGCCGGCCGCGACGATCGGTGCTATCGCATCGTAAAAGTAGAGATTGCGCGGACCGATGATCCGGTTGAGCGCTTCGCCGAGCGCGGGGCTGGTCAGCGGACCGGTCGCGACAATCGCGGGGCGGTCCGGAATCGAGACCGCCTCATCGCGAACCACCTCGACCAGCGGATGACCCGTCAGCGCATCGGTAATCGCGCGCGAGAACTCATCGCGGTCCACCGCCAGGGCCGATCCCGCGGGAACGCGCGCCCGGTCGGCGGCGCCGATAATCAGCGAGCCGAGCCGGCGCATCTCCTCCTTGAGCACGCCGACTGCGGTTTCGAGCGTCGCGTCGCGAAGCGAGTTCGAGCACACCAGCTCGGCGAAACCGGCGGTGCGATGCGCCTCGGTCATCCTGAGCGGACGCATCTCGACCAATCGCACGCGCACGCCGCGGCGCGCGAGCTGAAAGGCCGCCTCGCTTCCGGCCAGGCCTGCGCCGATTACGGTTACCGCGGGTTCGCTCATTTTGTTTTTCAAACCGCCGAAGCGGCGTTCAGAATAACTCTTCCGAGAGCAGCCTATTTCTTCCCGTCGCCGAGCGAGGGTTGCATCGCTCTGAGCTCGGGCCAGAAGCGGCTCAACTCGAGCTGTTTCTTGAAATCGCTGAGGAAGCGATCCTTGCCCGCGACGTTGGGCGGCCAGGCGAGATCCAGGAACTTCCAGCTCAAGTCCGCGTGCCCCGTGTAAATCAGGTCCAGCATCATGCTCCACAGCTCGCTCGGCAGCGATCCGTTCGGCCATGATACGCGCTCTGCGTCCTCATTCGCCGCCATCGCATCGAGCTTGACCCGCTCGGCTCTCGATTTGAGCATGGTGAGCGACGGGGCGGATTCCCGCATCAATTCGCCCGACAGCCGGTACCGGCCGTCGCGATAGTGGAGGAAGACCAGCGGGGCTGGTGAATCGGCGAAACTTGCGTGCCATCCGGCAAAAGTCCAGTCGCGAAGCACGATCTGCCGCCCGGCGCCCGGCTCGAGGTGAACGAAGTGCGGGCTTTCATGGTCGTCATCGAGCGCATCGATAACCCCGATCATGCGAAATTTGCGGCCCAGTTCGAAGATGTAAAAGTTGAGGCAGCAATTCGCACCGCCGCTGTATCCCGAGACGACCAGGTCGGGCTGTCCGTCGCCGGTCAAGTCGGTGCCGGCCGCGATGAACCGGTCGTCAGGGTCGGTGGGGTCGAGCCCTCCCACTCGCATCGATTCCCGGCAAAGATCGTGGCTCGAATACACGAGCTTGCCTTCCTTGCGAATCTCGACGTAGGAGCCGCCGCAGCCGCTGTCGTCGCGCAGGATGCTGGCCGTGTAGTCGCCGAACTCCTCCTTGGATTGGAGCACCGGGAGCGCGCCGCCGTGAGCCGCCAGCGCCGGGATTGCGCCAGCCGCGATCGCGGTGCACAGGAGCAGAAGCGAGATGGCAAGCCTGATTGCGGGGATGGGTCCCCTTCGCGTTCCCGAACAGACTCTCATCGCATACCCAGCAATCGCCATTATCCACGGCGCGGGAACAAATGGGAGTCCGGATGAAATCGAGCCGCGCCGCGGCGCAGATCAGGCGACCGGGGCAGCGGATGCGGACGTATCGGGCGATCCGGCGGGAGCGGGTGCGGGAGCCTTGTAACCGCATTCGGCCTTTGCGCACTTCCACATCGCGCCCTCGCGCTTGGTGACTTTCTCCACCATGTAGCGCGAGCCGCACGATGGGCACGGGTGCGCGACGACCCTGTCCCAGCTTGCAAATTTGCACTTCGGGTACCGGCCGCATCCGAAGAACAGCTTGCCGCGCCGGCTCCTGCGCTCGAGCATCTCGCCCTCGATGCATTCGGGGCAATGCACTCCCGTTTTGACGGGCGCGGCCTGAAGCCGCTTGATGCCGTCGCATTCGGGATAACCGGTACATCCGAGGAATTCGCCGAAGCGCGACCGGCGCCGGACCATCGGCCGCCCGCATTTTTCGCAAACCTCATCGGTCGGCGCGGCCGGGACCGCTTCGCGCGGGATGATCGTCCCCTGCTCGTCGCGCGTGAACTCTTTGGTGTTGGTGCACTTGGGGTAATTCGAGCAGGCGAGGAACTCGCCGTTTCGGCCCCACTTGATGACTAACTCGCCGCCATCCACGTCGCACTTGAGCCCGGTCGGCAGGCCCTTGCGCTTGACCACCGGCATCTTCTTTTTTGCCTCGGCCAACCGCTTCTGGAACGGGCCGTAAAAACGCTTGAGCGTCTTGACCCAGTTCTCCTTGCCTTCTTCGACCTTATCCAGGTCCTCCTCGAGCTGCGCCGTGAAGCCGACCTCGACCACGTCCGGGAAGGCCACAACCAGCAAGTCGCTCACCGTGCGTCCAAGGGTGGTCGGGCGAATGCGCTTGCTTTCGTCCTCCTCGGCGTACTCGCGGTTGAGGATGCCGGTCATGATCGATGCGTAGGTGGATGGCCGGCCGATCCCCTTGTCTTCGAGTTCCTTGATCAGCGTCGCCTGCGTGAAGCGCGGCGGCGGTTGCGTGAAATGCTGCTCGGGATCGAGCCCGAGGAGCTTGAGGACTTCGCCTTGCTCGAGCGCCGGGAGCGTCGCGCCCGCCTCGTCATCGCTTGCGCCGGAGTCATCCTGACCCTCGATATAGACGCGCATGAATCCGTCGAATCGCATTACCTGTCCGGTCGCCCGGAAGACAGCCTCTTTGGCGTCGATATCGACGGTGGTTCGGTCATAGACGGCCGGATTCATCTGGCTCGAGACGAAGCGGTCGAAAATCAGCTTGTACAGGGCAAGCTCATCCTTGCTGAGAAAGGGCGCGACCGATTCGGGGTCGCGTTCGAGCGAGGTCGGGCGGATCGCCTCATGGGCCTCCTGCGCCGCCTTGCCGGAGCGGTAAAAGTTCGGCTTCTCGGGCACGTACTGCTTGCCATAACGCTGCGCGATATAGTCGCGCACCGCGCCGAGCGCCTGCTCGGACACCCGTGGCGAGTCGGTACGCATATAGGTGATCAGGCCGACGGCGCCCGCATCGCCCAGCTCGACGCCCTCGTACAACCGCTGCGCGATTTTCATCGTGCGCGACGGCGCGAAATAGAGCTTGCGCGATGCCTCCTGCTGGAGCCGCGAGGTGATGAACGGCGGCGTCGCGCTGCGGCGGACCTCCTTGCGCTCGATCGAGCGGACCACGAACGGCGCATTCTCGACCGCGGCGATAATCGCCCGCGCCTCGGCTTCGGGCAGCTTGTAGGCCTTATTATCGATCCGGTTGTCCTTCCAGCTATACAACCGGGCGCTGAACTGGGGCGGATTCTTGCCCTCCAGGCGCGCATCGAGGGTCCAATACTCCTCGGCGCGGAACGCCTCGCGCTCCCGTTCCCGCTCGACGATTATCCGCAGCGCCACCGACTGGACCCGGCCCGCGCTAATCCCGCGCTTCACCTTGTCCCAAAGCAGCGGGCTTATCTGGTATCCGATAAGCCGGTCGACGATTCGGCGGGCCTGCTGCCCCTCGTAGACGTTGCGGTCCAGTTCCGCCGGATGCGCCAGCGCATTACGGACCGCGTCGGGTGTGATCTCGTGAAGCAGCACCCGGTGAATCTTGCCCGCCGCCAGCCTGCCCAGGCGCTCCTTGATATGCCACGCGATCGCCTCGCCCTCGCGGTCGGGGTCGGTCGCCAGGTAGATGTTGTCCTTGTCCTTGGAGGCCTTTTTGATCTCGTCGATTACCTTCGCCTTGCCCGGGATGACGTGGTACTCGGGCTTGAAATCGTGCTCGATATCAACCCCGAGCGTCTTCTGGGGCAGGTCCATGACATGGCCCACCGACGGCGCCACCTGGTAATTGGCGCCGAGGTACCGCTTGATAGTCTTCGCCTTGGCCGGCGATTCAACGATTACGAGATCTTTTGCCACAGTAGAGCTGCCTCACAGCCCGTCCGCCCCCCCGGCCCGTTGGGCCCCCAATCATCCTGCCTGACTCAGGCGAGCGAGAAAAGCTTGCCGGGATGTTGGGCGACTATGCCTTTCAGCTCCAGTTCAAGCAATAATCTAAGTACGGTCTGGGCATCGAGGCCTGAACTTTCGATAAGTGCATCGACATGGAGCCTATGGTCATCGCTTAGCTGCGATATGAGAGCTTTAGCAGCGTTAGAAATATCCTGAGCTGACTTGAATAAAGATTGCTTGGATTGTTCGGAGCCGCCCGGCCCAAGTTTTAGACCGATATCCGCCGATTGCCCGCCATCAGCCGCAGCGGCTTGCGGCTGCGGCGCCATTTGGGGCGCGAGTTCCTCGATAACGTCCTCCACACACTCGACGAGTTTGGCTCCGTCCTTGATGAGCCGGTTGCTCCCGCGGGTTCTGCCGGTGAGCGGGCTCCCGGGGACGGCGAACACCTGCCGATCCTGCTCGAGCGCCATCCGCGCCGTGATGAGGGACCCGCTTTTCTCGGCCGCCTCGACAATGACCACCCCGAGGCAAAGCCCGGAGAGAATCCGATTGCGCGTGGGGAAGTTTTCCGCGAGCGGCTGGGTCCCGATGGACAGTTCGGTCAGGAGCGCGCCCCCGCCCGCGATAATCTCGTCGGCGAGCGTGCGATGTTCGGCGGGGTAAATCACGTCGATACCGCATCCCATGACCGCAATCGTTCGGCCGCCGGCATCCAACGCTCCTCGGTGGGAGGCGCCATCGATTCCACGGGCTAGCCCGCTTACCACTGTGAAGCCCTTCGCCACCAGCTCGAAGCCGAGCCGCTCCGCCATCCTGAGGCCCGCGTTGCTGGCCGCGCGGGCGCCAACGATTGCGACCGAGTTGGGGTCGCTGAGCGGCGCGTCGCCGCGTACGAACAGATACGGCGGCGGGTCCGCGATATGCCGCAAGTTCGGCGGATAGTCATCGTCGGTCCATCGCACCATCCGCGCGCCGATCCGCGGCAGTTCGCAGAGTTCCTTTTCGAGAAGCTCGAAATCGCGGAATTCGGTGATCGCGCGAGCGGTCTTGAGCGGCACCCCGGCTGCGGAAATCTCCCGGGGGTCGAGCGCGAAGATTTTTTCCGGTGAGCCGAACTTGCCAAGCAGGAGGCGGCACGTACGCGGACCTACGCCATGCACCTTTCTCAGTGCAAGCCAATAAGCGTCGGCATTGGATGGCATCGCAAACCGCCGCGCCGTCAGCGCGTCCCCCTTTGCGGAATTAACACCCGCGCGTACTTCTACAATAAGTTCGGCGCAAGGCCAATGCGTCCGCGAGTGCTCATCAGCGATAGTTTGTTGACCGATCGGGGTCGATCAAATAACTTTCTCCCAACCGCGTAACCAGCCGCGCGTCACGCAGCGGCAAGACTCGACCGCGTGTTCGTTAGCATACGGCGGCGACCTATTCGGGGCGGGGGAGCACAATAACTCATGGATTTCAGCAGAATGTCCGCGAAGGAGAAGCAGATTCTCATCTTCAGCTTCTATCGCGATGCCGAACTGCGCGGTGCGCGCTTGCTGTTCAACCTGATGGGGCATCTGAAGGATGCGGATGCCCAGGTCAAGATGTCGAAGCATCTTTCGGACGAGACGCGCCACGCGTGGCTTTGGACCAAGCGGATCGCGGATTTGGGCGGCGCTCCGGTGCGCGTCGATGACGGCTATCAACGGCGGCTGGGGCTCAGAACCGGCGTTCCCAAGAGCGTTATCGAGCTGCTCGCTCTGACGATGGTCGCCGAGGAGCGCGCGCAAAGCCGCTACAATGCGCATTCCGCCCTGCCCGATGTCGATCCGGAGACCCGCGAGGTGCTCAAGGCGGTCACCGAGGACGAGACGTGGCACCTGTCCTGGATCGAAAAGAAGCTGCGCGAGATTGCGCACGAGCAGGGCGCCGATCAGGCGGCCGACGAGGCGATCGAGCGCTACCGGCGAATCGACCGCGAGGTGTACGCGATGCTCGCTGCGGACGAAGCCGAATTGATGCGCTCCTGACCGAGCGCCCCGGGACGCGGGGACCGGCTCCTCGAAAATTCGACAGGATTAATTGGATCGCGCCGCGAGCGCGCCGTTGAGCGCCGCGCGCATCGCCGAGGCCGCCTCGGCCGCGGCCTCGACGGGCTTGCGTCCGCGCGCTTTCAGATACGCATACATCACGCCCCGGCTGGAACTGACGATTATCGCCGGGCGGCCCGGCCGCGCCGCGGCCACCGCATCATTGGCGCTTGCGCCCTGCGCGCCATAGCCGGGCACCAGAATCGTCGCGCTAGGCATGATAGTCCGCGCCTGGCGCGCATGGTCGGGATAGGTCGCCCCTACGACCGCGCCGACCGCGCTTAGGCCCGATTCTCCGATGAAGTCATCGCCCCATCCGCGCACCCGTGCGGCCACCGCCTCCCAGAGCGGGCGTCCGGATGCCTCGAGATCCTGGAACTCGCCCGAGGACGGATTGGAGGTCTTCACGAGTACGAACAGGCCCCGCCCATCGCGAATCCGCGCGATGAACGGCATCACCGCATCGCTTCCGATGTACGGGTTCACAGTGACCGCATCGCACCCGAAATCGCCGCCGCCGAGGAACGCCTCGGCATACGCCGCCGCGGTCGAGCCGATATCTCCGCGCTTCGCGTCGGCGATCGTGATGAGGCCCGCGCGGCGGGCGGTTTTGATCACCGCGGCCAGCGCGCGCATGCCCTCGACCCCCCGCGCTTCGAAAAACGCGAGCTGCGGCTTGACCGCGACCACGGACGGCGCGCACGCCTCGACGATCTCGCAGCAGAAGCGTTCCAGCGTGTAGCCCGGCGGCACTCCCGGTGCGGCGGCGCTGTCGAGTTGGGGATCGATACCGAGCACTGCAATTGAATTCTTCTGCGCGCAGGCCTGGGCCAGCCGATCGGCGAAGTTCATCGCCCCGATGATCGCACATCACCGGGGCGCGCGCACGCATGGGCGTTGCCTTTGCGCCCCGTGCGCGGGCATCCTTTGACGAGGCGGAACGGCGGCGCGGCGCGCACACGCAGCCGCGGGCAAACTCGATGCCGCCCCCGGGATTTTGCGATGAATCGATTGACGATAATCACCAAGCTTCGGTTCGCGGGCGCGATCGCGCCGGCTTTGCTGCTCCTCGCGGCGCCGCTTTTGGCTCTCTCCTTTTACGCGTTTGGCGCGATGCCGTCTGTGATGAACGAAAACGAGTACGCGGCGGTGCGTGCGGCCGAAGGAATGGAAGCCGCCATCTACAAAATGGATTGGGGGCGAACTCAGCCCGACGCATCGCAAATCGTGCTCGACCAGGGCCGCCGGCTGGCAGGCCTGATCGACTCGGCGCGGAACCACCTCCAGACTCCCGAGCAGGAGGACCGGCTGCAGAAGATTGCCGAGGCTGCGCAGCCGCTGATCGAGACGATGCGCAAGGCGTCGCCGGGCGACGACAGTTTCGAGCCGCGCCTGCGCGACCTCCAGGGACTCGTGAGCGAACTGATTAGCGCGGACGATGCGGTGCTGGCGGAGGCCGCCTCGGCTGCAAAATCGCAGGCGCGCATGATGATCGTGCTGACGCTGATCGCAGGCGTGCTCGTGCCGTGGGCATGCTTCGCGTGGATGGTGGCGCTGTCCTCGCGCGTTTTCAGGGCGCTGCGCGAGGTCCGCGCTCGCACGGAGAATCTCACCGAGCGGGCGAATCAACCTTCAGAGGATGTGAGCGCGATCGACCAGACGCTGACTGCGCTCGGCTTCGCGAAGCCGAACCCGATGCTCGCCGAGTAGCCGCGCGCATCGGCCGCGTTCATTTCGAGAATGCCGGCTTCACTTCTTTTGCGAAGGTCTCCATCGCGTCGATGCTCATGAAGTTCAGGAAGAAGTAGCTCATCCCGAAGTTCTCGATTCGCCAGGCCAGCTCGCGCTTCACGTCGGCGAAAGTCCCGGCCAGCACCATCGGCGACTGCCGGGCCAGCTCGACGTCCGCGACGCCGGCCGCCTGCGCAGTGGCCCGGATCATCGCCTCGGCGGTGGACTTGTCGTTCGCCGCGATGACCATGCCGCCGCCGGACAGCTCGACCGCATTTTCGCTGCGGCCCGCTGCTTTGGCGAACCCGCGCAGCATCGCGACCCGCCGCTTTACCTCGTCCTTGCCGAACTTGAGCGCCTCCGCAACCTCGACCATTCCCCGCATTACGGGAGGATTGAGGTTGAGGATGTCCGCCTCCTGGGCCGCGATTTGAAGGATCTTCTTCCCGCCGCCGCCGATCAGAATCGGCGGGTACGGTTTCTGAACCGGCTTGGGATCGCAGTAGGCCTTCTCGATCGAGAAAAAACGGCCGTGGTAGCTCGGCTCGTCCTCGGTCCACATCGCCTTGAGCACCTTGATGCCGTCGGCGAGCTGCTCGATGCGCTCGGCGTTGGATGGGTAGTGATAGTTGTATGCGATGTACTCCTCCTGGAACCATCCCGCACCGAGCCCCGCGATCAGGCGTCCGCCGCTGATGTGGTCGATCGTCGCCATCATCTTCGCGAGCAGCGCGGGGTTGCGATACGACATCGCCGTCACCAGCGGCACCAGCCTGACGCTTTTGGTCGCCGCGGCGATCGCCGCAAGCGTGGTGAAGCATTCGAGATGCGGTTGGCGCGGGTCCGCCATCAGGCCGCGCATGAAGAAATGGTCGTCGATCGAGACCGAGTAGAAGCCGAGTTCCTCCGCGCGTTTGGCAAGCGCCACCATCGCGTTGAAATCGCCATTGGGAAGGCCGGCGTTGAACTTGATCGCTTGCATGCAGGTCGCTCCTTGCTGAGAGGTTGGCAGAATGCGCCCGCCGCCCGCGGGCGGCGGCGCGCGAGGTCATCCGGCCGGGAACGGTATCATCGCCGCGCCGTTTATGGGAGACGCGAAGTCGGCAGCGCCGGGCGGCGCAGGAGCACTTATCGATGGGGCGGCGGTCAGACGGCCGCGGCCATTTTCCGGATCAGATTGAGCGTCGCGCGGCAATCGCCGAGCGCGGTGTGATCGCCCGACGGCAGGGGCTTGTAGCGGTAGTCGTTCTTCCGCGGGTCCCACTCGCCGACGAAACACGCGTACTGGATCATTGCGCATTCCCAGTTCCATCGCGGGAGGCGCCCGCCGCTCAGCACCGCGGTCTGCTGGAACATTCGGCGGTCGTATTGGGCGTTGTAGGCGATGACGCGCTTGCCGCCCACGGCCTGGGCTAAAGCCGCGGCGATCTGGGGAAAAGTCGGCGCGCCCGCGAGCATCTCGATCGTGATGCCGTGGACGGCGGTTGCCTGGGCGGGAATGCTCTTGTGATTGAGCGGGCGGAGCAGTGAGTCGAGCACGGGGTTTCCGCCGGGATCGAGGATGCCGATCTGAATGACCTCATCGGCCAGCCCCAAGCCGGTCGTTTCGGTATCGAGAATCAGCCAGTCAGCGGGGTTGGCGATCAGGCTTCGCGCCCATTCGACTGCCTTGTTGCGGTCGGCGGGATTCCTGTGAGCCATCGTCCTAGCAGGCTGGTGATAAATCACCGCCTGCTCCCCCTCTCTTATCTCCCCCGGAAAAGACCGGGGGAGAAGATAGAGGAAAGCAGCCATCTTTTACGCAGGATGTTGAGACTGCAGGGAGGTCGAACCGCGCGGATACCGCTTTTCTCAACATCCTGCTAGGGCCACGCAAGCGCCGCCCGTAATTATAACAAGGACTGGCTACTTGCGCCGGGTGCGGCGCGTGGCCGGGCGCTTGGTAGGCGGCGCCAGAGCACTATCGGGGAGCGTTATCCTGAGACTCTGCCAGAGGTACCAGGCCGCCGCCGTTCGGTAGGGCTGCCATCGCTCGCCGATTTCGCGCATGCGCTTCGGTGTGGGCCGCTTGCGCATCCCGTATGCCTTCGTTACCGCATTCTGAAGTCCGAGGTCGGTGGCAGGAAACACATCGGGGCGCGCCAGCGTGAACATCAGGAACATCTCTGCGGTCCATCGCCCGATTCCCTTGACCCGTGTGAGATCGCCGATAATCTCCTCGTCGGTCATGCGCGGGAACCGATGGAAGTTGAGCGAGTCTTTCTGGATGTGGAGGGCGAGGTCCTTGAGGTAGAGGACCTTCTTGGCCGAAAGTCCCACCTTGCGGAGCGCATCGTCGGGCGTGGCGAGAACCTGCTCGGGGCTGGGAAAGCTCGTGCCGGGAAAAAGTGCGACCAGGCGGTTGTAAATCGCCATCGCCGCGCTGCCCGCCAGTTGCTGGAAGACGATCGCGCGCGCCAGCGCCTGGAATCGCTCCGATCTGCGCGCCAACCGGATCGGGCCGACCTGGCTTATGATCCGGGCGAGCACGGGATCGATCCGCACGAGGTGCGCCCGCGCCGCGCGCGCGTATGGTACGGTTGCGGAGGCCATCGACGTTCGGTGATGGGCTGAATCTGGCACTATAGGTAAGCGCCCTCAAACGCAAGCATCAGCGGAGCAAACCATGTCTCCAGGAGAAACGGGTCAGACCAGCGCCGACGATCGCATCGTGATGTGCGCGGAGAACGTGCACGAAGGGATGCGGCTTGGGCCGGTGCGTTACGTGGTCTCGCAGGAGCAAATCAGCGGGTTCGCCGCGTCGATCGGCAGCCGCAATTTGCTTTACACGGGCGGCGGCGCGGTGGCGCCACCGACGATGCGGCTCAACGATTACGCCTTGCTCATCGCGACCCACTTCCGCGGCGGAAAAGGCGGAGTGCACGCCCGGCATTGGTGCGAGTTCCACGAGCCGATGCGCGCGGGACAGGCGGTGCGCGTCGAGGGCGTCTTCACATCGACGGTGCGCAAGCGCGGCAAGTTCTACTTCACGCTCGAGTATGAAACCCGCGACGAGGCGAGCGGACAGTTGCTCGTGCGCCAGGCGATAACCTCCGTGCTGCTAAACCCCAAAGGCGAGATGGCATGAATACCGAAACCGAAAATTTGCGGGCGGGCGAACGATTCACGAGCCAGCTGTACCTGCTCGATGCGGCCGCGGCGGAGGCATACGGCAAGAGCATCGAGGAGCCGCCGCGCCGGCGCCGCAAGAATATTCATACCGATAATGCGGCCGCGACACAGGCAGGCTTTGCCGCTCCGATCGCCGCGGGCGAGCAGACGATCGCGGTTGCGGCGCAACTGCTGGTCGATCGGTTCGGGATGCGATTTCTGCGCGGCGGCCGAATCGAGGTCGCGCTCGTCAAACCGGTCTTCTATGGCGACTCGCTGGTCGCCAGCGCCGAGGTGGAGCGCGCCGGCGCGGAGCGAATCGAGCTTAAGCTTTCGGTCGCCAACCAGCGCGGCGAGCAGGTTCTGACCGGCACGGCGCAGGCGCGCGCGCGATGAGCGCGAATCGCGCCGGGGAATCGGCGCCGCCGGCCGACGCGCCGCGCGCTCCGCGATGGCGCAAGGCAATCCCGTATCTCATCACCGCGGCGATTTTCGCGCTCATCTTCTGGCGCATCCCGCTGGCGAAGGTCGCCGAGGCGCTCGGCCAGGTGCCGGTGGCGAAATTCGTCGCGATCTTTTTGCCATACTCGCTCCTCTACTTTGCCGTCGATTCGTTCTGCCTCGCGTGGGTCGTGCGAAAGTTCAACGCGCCGATGACGCTCGGCGACATCCTGCCGATCCGGGCGAGCATGTACCTGCTCGCGATGGTCAACACCAACCTGGGCCAGGGCGGAGTCGCCTACTACCTGCATCGCAAGGGGCGAATCGCGCTGCTCGCGGCGCTGAGTTCAATCCTGTTCATCGCGCTGCTCGAGATTTACCAACTGTTCCTCTTCTCGACGCTCGGAGTTCTGTTCTATCGGCCGGCGGGCGCGACGCAGATCGAGATCGTGCGCGTGCTTCGGGTCACGTACGTGGCCGCATGGGCCCTGCTTGCGGGAATCATCGCGTTTTTCGCCATCGCGCGGCGCAGCACCGGTGTTCGCGGCTGGATCGAGACGAGCCGCTTCGGCGCGATCGCCGCGACCTTTCTCAAGGCGCACCCGCTCGACTACTTGATCGTGCTCGCCATCCGGGCGCCGAATTTTCTCGCCTCGGTGGCGGCGCAATACTTTGCGCTCGCGTTGTTCGGGATCGCGGTGCCGTTCCTCAAGCTGATGCTGTTCCTGCCGCTGGTATTTCTGGCGGCTGCGCTTCCGATCGCGGTCGCGCATCTTGGGACCAGCCAGGCGGCGTGGCTGCTGTTCTTCTCGGGCAACGCGCCCGACGAGCGGATTCTCGCCTACAGCCTCGCCGCGCACTTCACGTTCATGTTCTGCAACGCGTTTATCGGGCTGTGCTTCCTGCCGCGCGCGACCCGCGAGCTGACCGCGATTCGCGATGAGCCGGAGCGGACGTGATCGAGATGGCGCGCGACCACGCGGCGCGATAGTTCTCAGCCGGCGCCCAGGGTCGGGAAACCCTCACGCGAAGCCGCGTCGGCAAGCCGCCGATCAAGCGTGACGAACTCAAGCGAGCCCGGATCGCCGTCGGCAGCGACCAGCGCCGCGCCGAGTTGAAGAGCGTCTGCGGCGCGCAGCGGGTAGAGCTCGATGGTCCGCTCGGCCTCCCGCGCCACGGCCTCATACGCATCGACCACGGACCATTCATCCCAAACCCGAAGGATCTGCGCTCGAGCAGCGCGATAGGGTTCCGGAGATACCTGATCCTCGCGCCGGCGGCGGGCGATCGCGGAAAACAATTCAACCCGGCTAAGCCACCACACCAGCACGTCGGGATCCGTTCGATACCACGCGCGCACTTGCTGGCTCGACGTTTCGATCAGGAACAAAGGCGCCAGGGCGGAGCTGTCCCAAAACCTCATCGGCCGCTTTCGCGTTCTTCGAGCAAAGCCTCAAGCACGCTTCCTTTTACTTTCACCGGCTTCCAGCTTTTGAGCCAGCCGGCGCGCCCGCGCCCCCGCCGGATGAGACCCTTGCGTTCGAGTTTTGCGAGCCGTTCCTTGCCGGACCGCCGGCCGCTCTTGATGCGCTTGAACGGGACGATTTCGGCCACCGGCGTGTCGCGTTCGTACACGATGACGGTGCCGCCGGCGCGCACGTGATCGAGGTAGCGCGAGAGGCCGTCTCGCAGGTCGGCGATTTTCGCCTTCTTCATGATAACGCCATCATAGCCAACCTGGCGCGATCGCGCGAATCCGTTTCCTGCGGCTATTTCGTTTGCGGGGAGACCCAGACCTTCTCGAAACGCGTGGGACGCATCGGATTGATCGCGTAATCATGCACCCACGGCTGGCGAATCACATACGTCACGGGATAGTAGAGGAACACCCAGGGCGCATCGTCGATAATCATCCTCTCGGCCCGATCGTACAGTTCGTAGCGATGCTTGAAATCGGTCTGGGCGGCGGCCTGCTGGATGAGCGCCTCGAAGCCCGGATTGAAATAGAAGCTGTCGTTGTTCGATCCCCATTGCGATCGCGAAAGCAGCGCGCTGAGGAAATTCTCAGGGTCGGGAAAATCGGCCTCCCATCCGTACATGAATGCCTGCGCGGTGTGCGGCTGACGGATCGCCTCGAGGAACGGCCCCCATGCAACCGGCTTCAGCTCCGCGCGGATGCCGGCGAGCGCGAGGTCCTGCTGAATCGATTGCCCGAGCATGAGGACGGTCGTGTCCGCGCGCATCCAGAGTTCGAAGCCGAAGCCCGCGCCGAGGTGCGCCTCGGCGAGCAGCGAGCGCGCCCTTTCCGGGTCGAAGTCATAGCCCTTGAGGTCCGCGTTGTAGCCCGGCAGATCGGGCGGGAGCACGCAATGAGCGGGGGTGCCGCGGCCGTTGATCACCGCGACCAGCTTGCGCCGATCGATCGCGTAGCTCATCGCGCGCCGCACGCGCTCGTCGGTGAACGGCCACATCTGGCAGTTCATCCCGAGGTAGAAAGTGGTCACCGTGGTTTTGTGCAGGGTAAGGGCGCGCAGCCGTGGCGTCTTCATCACGTAGGGAAACTCCGCGGGCGGAAT
>Ga0187771_10000039_pt1 | contig 53891 bp, 46 predicted proteins | sample 0116_SJ02_MP15_1_FD_133139 | JGI IMG/M metagenome (GOLD analysis project Ga0187771, IMG submission 133139) | Tropical peat soil microbial communities from peatlands in Department of Meta, Colombia - 0116_SJ02_MP15_10_MG | ecosystem: Environmental > Terrestrial > Soil > Wetlands > Peat | place...
CCCGGAGCCAGTGGGAACCATCCCACTCCGACGCCAGCCGAGAAATGGAAGCCCGGGCCGCCGCCTACAAACGCCACCAGCGCCGGAGCCCACACCGGTCGCACTACCACTGGTCCCGGCACCCAAAACCATCCGCCGCCCGCGAAAGCCCAGCGGCCGTAGTGAAAAGGAGCGAAGCCCCATGGTTCGTCTTCGACCCAAGTCCACCCCCAAGGCCCAACATAGACCCAGTGGCCGAAGCGATACGGGGCCCATCCGACCACCACTGCGCGTGGCCGCCAGCACGGGCCGTAGCCGGCCACGTAACTCCAGTCGCCGTAGTCGTCGAGATCTTCGTAGCCAGTCATCTCTCGAGAAACATAGTTCGCCGAGTCGGCGCGGTCTTCTCGCTCGTCGCGCTCAAACGCCCAGTCATCGAATCTATCGCGATCGGGAATCTGACCGAGGTCATAATCGAGGTGCTGTTCATTGCCGCTGAACGTCGCCGACTGCCCGGCGACAACCGTATAGGAGAATCCGCCACCCGTGACGTGGCCGCGTCCGTGCCAGGTGGTAACAATGCTCTGATTGCCGTCTTCGCTCACATCCACGCGGTACTCGCCCGGCTGTAACAGTGTGAACGCGATGTTTGGCGTATCAATCTCGTAGGTATCGTCGTCGTCAACATGGCGTACACGCATGATCAACGAACCTTGCGCCAAACGAATCTGCGTAGTGTTGTCGTCTAGGTTCAGGAACGTAATCCCTGTCTTGGAGCCGAGTCGGATCGCCGCGGAGCCGACATGAACTTCAGCCCGCGAATCTTCGTCCGCCCAAAGATCGTCGCCGGTCACCATCGGGCGATTCGGGAGCGCAGTGACCCAGTCGTCTTCGCCCGCCGGGCGAAACGATATGGACCCTTGCGAATAGTTGAGCCGCGCCACGCGGCCTGGGGGATCCTGGCCCTGATCATCTTCGTCTTGCGCTTTTGCTGCGGTTGAAGTTCGGAGTACGAGAGCAAAGCTTGCTAGCAGTACCGCCCAGACCCATAACTTGCGAGTTTTCATATCTTCGCCCCGATGCAACGGAAATCCGTACATCATGATCTTACCTGCATCTCTGTAAACACAGAAAGTACGTTTTAGTTTCCCCCTTGGGAGTGGAAGTGCTTGGGCGGGATGGGGTTTAGTTTCGCTCTAGGCGTCATCCTGAGCGAAGCCGTTTTTCAGGCGGAGCGAAGGATCTCCTATGAACAAACCAAGTCGCCGGGGAGATCCCTCGTCCCGCTGGTGAAAGCGCGGGACATCGGGATGACGCCCGTGGCGAAGAGTCAGTTCTTCAGCTTCGGCCGTTGGCAGGCATCCACGATCTTTTTCGGGTCGATGGCATCCCGGTCCACCTGCTCTTCCAGGATCTTGCCATCTTTCCCGATCAGGAAGTTGACGCGGCGCGGGGCCTGATACTCATCTTTGTAGATTCCGTACTCGCGCGTGACTTTCCCGCCCCAATCGCTTAGTAGTGGGAACGTGACTCCAATCTGGTCGGCAAAAGCTTTGTTGGCGAAGGCGCTATCCATGCTCACACCCAGGACCTGGGTGTCGGAAGCTTCCAGCGTTTTCAGATTTTGCTGGAAGTTCTTCATTTGCTGAGTTCAACCCCCGGTAAAGGCAAAGACGTAGAACGCCAGCACGACATTCTTCTTGCCGCGATAGTCGCTCAACTTGACGTCCTTTAAGCCGCTGCCGTCGAAGTACTTCAGAGTGAAGTCGGGCGCGACGTCGCCGACCTGGGGCATGCTCGTTGCCTCCTTGTTGTTCTGCGCGAGCAGAGCAGCAGTCATGGTCAACAGCAGTGCCCCTGCCAGAACAGCAGATGTTCTCTTTCGCATACAACTCCTCCCACAGGGCTGCCCCTAGCATATCCCGCCCCCGGCCTCAGCGGCAAACCCGACACTGTCTTCACAATTCGCGATCTTTTTCACATTTGCCGAAAGGAGTGACAAAACAGTACAGTTCTGATCGGAGCCGCGGGCAACAGCGCGAGCGTGAGGGTCTCGTAGTCCGAAGACTGCCCCCATGGGCATTGCCACACTGAACGATATCTTCTTCGTAGCGGTCGAGCGCAATCATGAGCGCATGATGCTGCACCGCGAAGGCGGAAAGTGGTTGCCCATCTCGTCTCGGGAGTTCGGCCGAAGCGTGGCCTGCACTGCCCGCGCCCTCCACACATGGGGCATTCGAAAAGGCGACCGCGTCGCCATCCTCTGCGAGAACCGCCCCGAGTGGCCCATCGCGGATATGGCTAGCCTGCTGCTCGGCGCCGTGACTGTGCCGCTCTACGCCACGCTTACCGCCGAGCAAACCGCGTTCCTGTTGAAGGACTCGGGCAGCCGCCTCATCTTCGTGTCGTCGGATCATCAATTGCACAAAGTGCTCTCGATTCTTCCCCAAACGCAGATCGAGAAAGTCGTAGCCATGGACGCAATCGAATTCATCGGCGACCTCACTTCATACGCGTCCCGGTGCGCAACCATGCCCCAAATCGCGCGCCAAGGCCCGGATAACCTCGACGCCGAGATCGAGAGCCAGGCACGATCCATTCGCCCAGACGATCTGGCGACGATCGTCTACACATCGGGCACGACTGGAACTCCTAAAGGTGCGATGCTTACGCACGGCAACCTCGTTCCCAACATTCAGTGTTCGCTGCTCGGCTTCGACATGCACTCCGGGGACGTCAGCGTTTCCTTCCTTCCGCTCTGCCACATCACCGCGCGTCACGTGGATTTTGCCCTCATCTACCATGGCGTAACGATCGCTTACTGCCCCCACATCGAGCGACTGCCGGCGGTGCTGCTGGAGGTTCAGCCCACCGTGTTCGTCGCCGTGCCGCGCGTGTATGAAAAGATCTATGCCCAGGCGGAGCAGAAGGCGAAGGGATTCCCCAAGCGATCAATCTACAAATGGGCCCTTTCTGTTGGGCGCGCGCACAAGCCGGAGGTTCTCGCGGGAACGACTCCTGGATCACTCGGCTGGAAGCTCGCGAACAAGCTGGTGTTCTCCAGGATTCGCGAAGGCTTGGGCGGGCGGGTTGAGACTTTCATTTCTGGTGGAGCGCCGCTGGGCCGCGAATTGGCCGAGTGGTATGCCACCGTCGGCATTCGCATTCACGAAGGCTACGGCCTCACTGAAACCTCGCCCGTGATTGCCGTCAACACTCCCATGAACCACCGCATTGGCACCGTGGGCAAGGTTCTGCCGAATCTTGAAGTTAGAATCGCCGAAGACGGCGAGATTTTGGTGCGCGGCCCGTCCGTCTTTAAGGGCTATTGGAATCGCCCTGAGGAAACGCAGGCCGCGCTGGTGGGCGGCTGGTTCCACACCGGCGACATCGGCCATATCGACGCCGATGGATATCTTTGCGTCACCGACCGCAAGAAAGACCTGATCAAGACTTCGGGCGGAAAATTCGTCGCCCCACAGCCTATTGAAAACGCGCTCAAGCTGAGTTCTTTTATCGGAGTCGCGGTGATCATTGGCGAGAAACGCAAGTTTCCCGCCGTCCTTGTCTCGCCGAACTTCGCCGTACTCGAAAATTGGGCGCGCATGAACGGCATTGCGTTTTCGTCGCGTGAGGAATTGATCGCTCAGCCCAGGGTGCAAGCGCTTTACGAGGGCGTCGTTGAGGAGATGAACCAGAATCTAGCGCGGTTCGAGAAATTGAAGCGCGTGCTGCTGGTGGCTGACGAATTCTCCATTGACAACGGCGCTTTCACGCCGTCGTTCAAACTCCGCCGAAAGGTGATTGAAGAACGCTATCGCCCCCAAATTGACGAGATGTACGCGCAGGCGGAGGCGGCGCCCCTCGCGTAACTTGTGGCATGGGCTCCTTCCGAGGCGCTTCGGCTGGGCCGGTCGCTCACCTTCTCGCGTGCTCTTCACTACAGGAAACAGTGCCGCTATTCAAGTTGTATTCACAGCGCCAGCGGAAGCCATCGGCATCGTGTTTCCCATAGCCCCACACCCGGAAAAACAGAGTTTCTCCCTCTAACCGCGAGGCCTCCACAAAAACGTGGTCATTCTCCTTCAGTGCCGGCCGAAGTTCGGCCGGGACAAGGCGCACGAGACCGGGTACATCAACGACAACCGGCTCTTGCGCGGCCGTTACAGAGAAAATCAGAGCTCGCGAAGTCCTTTGGCTGAGATACTGCGTGACGATCAGAGAATCATTTCCGGACCAGGCCACCGCGGCTACGCCAACGTAGTCGCAGAGTTTGCGCGTACGCCCCGTGCGGATCTCGGTCAGCCAGAGAGAACGGAAGTTACCTGCGAATTCAGCCGCCTTGGCCTCGCGCTCCACATTGCGAACCACGAATCGGCCGTCCGGGGAGACCAATTGACCAGCCCCGGGAAATACCACAAAGGGTCCGGCAAAGGCCTGAACGCCAAGAAGTGCCGCAATGACCGGCGCCCCGAACACGATCCCAAGACGCATATGTCCCTCACCCTTATTTCAACCTGACCTCCGCTCCCGCACCAGCGGTCCGGCTCCCACCGACATTACTTCGGTTTGACCCAAGGGATGGGCTCGAGCGAAACGGTTCCGCCAGATCGAACCCTAGTTGCATGACCCCAGACCACTGCGAGTTTTGAGGTCGAGGACATCTCCCAGCTTAGCCGACATGCTTGCATACCTGAGTTTTCATTACAATAGTTGTCATGTCGGATTCACTGATTATCGCTGGACGCTCCTTCCGCTCCCGGCTGATCGTAGGCACCGGGAAGTACAAATCATTTCAGGAAACCGCACGCGCGCTCGAAGCCAGCGGCGCAGAAATGGTGACGGTCGCGGTGCGGCGGGTCAATCTCGATCGCAGCAAGGAATCGCTGCTCGACTACATCGATCCCAAGAAGTACTTCCTGCTGCCCAACACCGCCGGCTGCTACACCGCCGACGAAGCCATCCGTGCCGCTCGGCTCGGCCGCGAAGTCGGTCTATCGGACTGGGTCAAGCTCGAAGTGATCGGCGACCAGGCCACGCTCTATCCCGATGTGCAGGCTACGCTCGAAGCCACGCGCACGCTGGTGAACGAAGGCTTCACCGTTCTGCCTTATACCTCCGATGATGTCGTCTTCGCCAAGCGTCTGGTCGAGGCTGGCGCGGCTGCTGTGATGCCGCTGGGCGCGCCTATCGGCAGCGGCATGGGCATTCAGAACCAGGCCAACATTCGGATTCTGCGCGAGATGATCACCGGCGTGCCGCTGATCGTGGACGCGGGAGTGGGGACGGCTTCCGACGCGGCCATCGCTCTGGAGCTCGGCGCCGATGCCGTGCTCATGAACACCGGCATTGCCAATGCGCAAGACCCGGTCCTAATGGCGGAAGCTATGCGGCATGCAGTGGAGGCCGGACGTCAAGCATATCTGGCCGGCCGCATGCCGAAGAAGTTGTATGCCACGGCCAGCTCGCCGCTGGAAGGCATGGTGCGGTAGTAGCGCGGGCGATCTCGCCGGCGAGGCGGCTTCTATCCGCTTCCGATCTGGAAAACAGAAGCGGCGGCCTGATGGCCGCCGTCATTTTCTCCGATAGCGAGCATTCACAGCATCTTTGCGCTTTCCACCTTGATGGAGTCTTTCCCCATCGTTCCGGTTACAGCCACGTGGTGTCCCTCATGTCCCTTCAGGGCATCGGGATTCTCCACGGCAATGACTTTCTGATCGCCATCGGTCACGATGACCATCTTCGCGCCCGCGGCCAGGCACTTCTTGGTGCACTCTTCAGCGCCCGCGTGAGCGCCCTTCGCGCCGCATTTGTCGTCCACAACCCAACCGTTGACGGTTGTGCTCTTGCTCATGTCGTCGAAGGCCATTGCCGACAGAGCAAACACGAAACCGATTGCAAGACACATCGCAAGCATTTTTCTCATGGCTGCCGTTCTCCTTTTTGGAAACTTGATTTGCGGCCCCACGCCGCAAGCCCCACAGCACAGCGGATGCGTGTGAGCAAAGGCGCCCAATCCGCCGGATTTGAAATGAGGTAGGAGAAATATATCACGGGAAGGCGACGGAGTTGTCAGCACCCGGCAGAATCCGCACTCGGAAGTTCAGGGCGGGATTGACTATTTTTTCGCGGAGCGACTGTCTGGCGCCGAGGATTTCGCCGGCGGCGGCGCAACGTAGACGTACTCCCCTGGCTTGGCGTATCCCAGCTGCTCCCGGGCTTCTTTCTCGATGGCTTTCTCGTCGCTCTGCAAGCCCTGAATCTGCTGCGTGTAGCGTTCGTTTTCCTGTTGCACGTTTTCGATCTGCTTCTGCAACGCGTTATACTCGGCGCGCTTCTGCCGGTAGATGACCCAGCCGTTCGCGCCAAACATGACGTGCGCAAGCAGCGACACGGCCACCACAATCACGGCGACGGTTCCTATTCTTCGCCGCAAGAGATAGAGCCGCGTGGCCAGCGGCCGTACGCGGACGATCCACGAAGCGGCCAGTGCTTCCACCTGCGGCGCGCGTTCCGCCACTGCCCGGGCGCTGTATTCCGGACGTGCCAATCTCGTGATGTCGGAAAACTTCACTCCAAGCTCCAATGCTTCGCTGCCGTGCTCAGTTTCTCCAATCCCTTTTCAGCGCACGCTTCGGTGTACTCGCGCACTACTGGCTCCGTTCTCGACAAACGGTAGCAAATCCACGACCACACCAGTCTTAATCCGTCGGTGCGGACGATCTGGCTGACACATGGCCGCAGAACTCCCGGGGATCGGCTTTCACGTTTTCAGTGAACTTCCCATTCACCACCGACGTCAATCGGAAGTTCTCGCGCTTCGGATAATAGGAACCAACTTGGTTACATCTCGTTCTAACTGGTCGCCGAGCGAGTGGCCTTTCTTCGCCACCGCCTCGCAGCACCCGATGTCAAAGTTGACTTGAGCCGGCATATTTGACCTCACCTTACCCCTGCGAAGTGCTAATCTCTCCCTCGGCAGTCTGAAAACCGTTCTTAGCCTGCCCTGAGCCGTAAGGCGAAGGGGTTGATCTTATATGACTGACAAACGAATCGTCGTCTCCACTGCCGGCTCCGAAGAAGAGGCCCGTAGGATCGCCCACCAACTCGTGGCGCGGCAACTGGCCGCCTGCGTGAACATCGTACCGCGGATGGAATCGATCTATCGCTGGCGGGGCAAGATCGAATCCAGCCATGAATGCCTGCTGTTCATTAAGACCAGTGCCGACCAGTTCCCTGCCGTTCGCGACGCCATTTCCGAATTGCACTCGTATGAACTGCCGGAGTGTCTCGCGCTCAGCATCGAGGACGGCAGTTCCGAGTACCTGGACTGGCTGGGAGAGTCGCTGGGCGGCAACGCGGTGGCGTGAATTTGGGCGCGCTGGCCCCGAATGCATCAACGGCAACACTGAGGTATTAGATCGCGTTCAGCGCCTGATCCAGATCCTCAACGATGTCGTCCACATCCTCGATCCCCACGGAGAGCCGCACCATGCCGTCGGTGATGCCGATTGCCGCGCGCCCTTTGGCCCCCAGTCCACCATGCGTCATCGTGGCCGGATGCGAGATCAAGGTCTCAACTCCGCCCAGCGACTCGCCCAGCGAGCAGACACGCAATTTCTTTAGCATCTTGTTAGCGTTTCGCAGCGAGCCGGTTTCGATCGTGATCATCGATCCGAAGCCGCGCATCTGGCGCTTGGCCAACTCATGCTGCGGATGATCCGTCAGGCCAGGATATAAAACCGCCTTGACCTTTTTGTGCTTGGCCAAGAAATTCGCCACGATCCGCCCGTTGCGGTCGTGAATTTCCATTCGCGCTGCCAGCGTTTTCACTCCGCGCAGGACCAGCCAACATTCAAATGGAGAAAGAATTGCCCCCGCAGCCTTCTGTAGGAATGCCAGCTTCTCCGCGTGCTCATGCCTCGCGCAAACCACCACGCCGCCCAGGCCGTCACTGTGACCGTTCAGAAATTTCGTGGTCGAGTGCACGACCAGGTCCGCGCCCAGCGCCAGCGGTTGCTGGAAATACGGCGACATGAAAGTGTTGTCCACGACCAGCGCAACTTTTCTACTCCGGCAAATCTCGCTGATGGCCGCCAGATCGCTGATCCGCATGAGAGGGTTTGTCGGCGTTTCCACGAATACCAGGCGCGAGTTCTTGCGCAGAGCACGCTCGACATTCTTCGCTTCGGTCGTATCCACGTAGGAAAACTCCAGACCGAAGTCGACCATTACCTGGTTGAATAGCCGCGGGGTTCCCCCATAGAGGTCATTTCCGCACACCACGTGGGCGCCGGATTTGAGCATGCTCACGATGGCGTTGATCGCCGCCATACCGCTCGCGAACACCCGCGCCGCAGCCCCACCTTCCATGGCCGCAAGATTCTGTTCGAGGCGAGTGCGCGTCGGATTCGACACGCGCGAGTACTCATATCCTTTGTGCACGCCAATCCCCTGCTGCACATAGGTCGAGGTTGGATAAATAGGAACGGTGACTGCGCCGGTGAGGGGGTCCGGTTCCTGCCCGGAGTGGATGGCGCGAGTGGCAAAGCCGAGCTGTTTATTTACCTTCATGAATGACGTCGGACCTCGGTATCCGTATCCTCAGTTTCCATACTCTCACCAGTGCTGACCGAAATGCGATAGTCTCGTGAGATGACGCCCGATGACAAGATAAATGACTTCGCGATCCGATGTTTTCGCGACCAAGGGGACGACGACTATGTATCAGCACGAATGTCATTTCGCTCCGCCCTCGTTGGACCGTTGCTCTGGTCCAGCCTTCAAATGATTGAGAAGTATTTGAAATGCATTCTGCTCTTAAATCGGATATCCAGCAAAAAGATGTTCCACAATCTCGCCTTTGGTCTGGACGCGATAAGGAGATCAGGGAAACTTGATGTTGCGTTGACGAGGAAAACCCGCGATTTCATCGAACACATCGACGCGTTTGGACGATTTCGGTACCTCGAGGTCTCGAACGTTGCTTACGGGGCGAACCTGCTGCAGCTAGACAGAACAGCTTGGGAGCTTCGCCGTTACTGCTCTCTGGACGAGGCCCCCAGAAGGCTCGAGCTCAAGCACGGGTTACTTCCTCCGACGTACAGGCTCCCTGGGGGACGATTGGAAGGAATAGTCGATAGCGACAGCGATAGAGCTCGGAGGTCTTTGCTCTGGCGCAACCCGTTTTTCGGTCTGCGACGCAGGCGGAAGGTTGGGGTGGATTATTGGGTCAAGGCCACAAATGCCCCACTCTACTTGAACCCCGAGATCTTCGATGAGATTGAGCGACTTGTCCTCCTGCCGAAAGACCTGGTGAGGGAATATCAGCGTTATCGGAAGCCCTAGATATAGCGGGGTGCCCTACATCCCGCCTTCGAAAATCTTCTTCGACAAATAGCGCTCGGCGGAATCCGGAATAACTGTCACCACGCGCTTGCCCGCTCCGAGCCGGCGCGCAATCTTGAGTGCTGCGAATACCGCGGCCCCTCCGCTCGATCCCGACAGCACGCCTTCCTGCGCGGCCAGCAGTTTCACCGTGTCGAACGCTTCATCATCCATCACCATCATGACTTCGTCGCACACGGCGCGATCAAACGTCTTCGGGATGAAACTCACCCCAATTCCTTCCACCTTATGCGGCCCAGGCTCGCCACCGCACAGAATGGATCCCTGCGTCTCCACCGCGACGGCCAGTGCATGCGGCAGCTTTTCTTTCAGGTAACGCGCCACGCCGGTAAATGTTCCGCAGGTGCCGCAACCGAGCACGATTGCGTCGATCTTTCCTTCCGTCTGCTCGAAGATTTCGCGCGCAGTGGTTTCGTAATGATAGTCAGGATTGGCCGGATTCTCGAACTGCCCGGCCATGAACGCCTTGGGATCGCCCGCCGCCAACTCTTTCGCCCGCCGGATCGCGCCCAGCATGCCTTCGGCATCTGGGGTGCGCACTACGTCGGCGCCCAAGACTTGCATGATCGTGACCTTCTCCTGGGAGAAATTGTCCGGCACAAACAGCTTCACCTTGTAGCCGCGGTTCACGCCAATCAGCGCCAGCCCGATCCCGGTGTTTCCTGCAGTCGCCTCGACAATCGTTCCACCCGGGGCGAGTTTTCCTTCCCGCTCCGCGCGGCGAATGATGCCGATGGCGGCGCGGTCCTTCACGCTGCCGCCCGGATTCAGATACTCGAGCTTCGCAAACACCTCGGCCGATCCGGCTGGGACCAGCCGCTTCAACTGCAACATGGGAGTTTCGCCGACTAGTTGAGTAATGTCGTCGGCGACGCGCAGGCGTGACATTCGAGAATCGTTCAACGCATCTTAAAGGGTACGAGGAGAGTTGGGAATCGTCAAACAAAGGATCTAGCGCCCACATGCTTCTACTTTCCAGCACCGGCGGCCGCCGCTTGCGCGCCCGCGTAGTATCCGCTCTTGGTGCGGACGGTCATTTTCCCGTGTCCCTTGGCCTTGGCTTCCACGCGCACCGCCCGGAAGCCACCCACACCCCGCGGATTGGTCGGCTTGTAGCCGATCGTGTATTGATTGCGAATATCGTGGGCGATGGTCTTACTGATCTCATCCACTTCATCGAGTGTTTTCGGAAAGAATGCCGTTCCGCCCGTCCGCTGGGTGATGATTTCCAGCGCGCGCCGAGCCCGCTTGGGATGTTCTTCTTCTCCCAGAATTCCAATGGCATACACCTGCGGGCCATTCTCTTCTTGCAGATGTTTCACCGCCTGCTCCAGACTCTCACTGCTGGCGTTGTCTTCGCCATCGGTCACCACGAAAAGCACCTTCTTGTCCAGCCGCGCGTTTCGTTTCAAATGGTCGGCCGAGGCCACCAGCGCATCGTAGAGCGCGGTTCCTCCGCGCGCGTCAATCTTCTCCAGCGCTTCCTTCAGCTTCAGCAAATCGTTGGTGAAATCCTGATCGAGATAGTATTCGTCGTTGAAATTGACGATGAAGACTTCGTCCCGCGGATTACTCGACCGCACCAGATTCAGCGCGGCTTGATTCACCTTGTTCCGCTTCTCGCGCATGGAGCCCGAGTTGTCAATCACGATTCCCATAGCCACGGGAATGTCCTCATGGTGGAACGAAATGATGTTCTGCGGTTTGCCGTCTTCATACACGGCAAACGCGTTTCGGTCCAGGTTGGTGACGATGCGTTGTTTGTCATCGATGACCGTGGCGTGCAGCAGAACTTCATCCACATCTTTGCGGAAGACGTAGATCCCCTGGTTGTTAACGTCTCCTGCGTTTTGTTGGCTGTCTTGTGCCTGCGGCTTGGCTGCGGTGGCGGGAGGCTGCGCAGCCGGTGGAGATTCGTTTTGAGGAGACGGGGCCTGGGGCCGAACGGCAGGCCGGAGCAGCGCAACGGCCAAAATCACGGAGAAAGAAGAAAATAGAACCCTGGCGGCACTATTCTGCCGGCGCGTAATATCCCGTCCTGGCATACACCCGTAGTGGAGGCAGTCCTTTCGGCGGCAACAGCTTCACTTTTATCTTACGCCATTTGCCGTCGCGCACCACCTTGTTGGGACGATAGCCCAGGACGTATTGATTGCGCAGTTCGACTCCGATCTTGGTGGCCACGTCGCTCAGGTCGTTGGGATTGTCAATGGTAAAGGCGCGGCCGCCCGTCAGCTCCGTAATCTCAGCCAAGAGTTCCGGCCCCAGCCGCTCCTCGATCGCCGAGGCGTAGCGATCATAGATGCCGATGGCGTAAATCATCACGTCGGCTTCCTTGACCACCGACTTGATCTCGTTCTCGGTATAGCGGCTATGGTTGTCCCCCCCGTCGGAAATAATGAGCAGCGCCTTCTTGGCGTACTTGGCCTGTCGCATCTTGCTTATGCCCATGTAAATGGCGTCCAGCAAAGCCGTGCGGCGACGCGGAACAGCGAACAGCAGCTTGTTCTGGATTTCATCCACGGAACTGGTGAAATCGCTCACCTCCTCGGGTTCGTCCGAAAAGGTGATCATGAAGAACTCATCCTGCGGATTCGCGGTCTTGAAGAACTCCACGACCGCTTCTTTCGCCCGGTCCATCTTGCTGCTCATGCTACCGCTGGAGTCAAAGATCACCCCCAGCGAGACTGGAGCATCTTCGCTTGAAAACGTCCGGATCTCCTGCTGCGTGCTGCCTTCGAAAAGCTGGAAATTCTCTTTCTCCAGTCCCGTCACCAGGCGATTCATAGGATCGGTAATCGTAACCGGAACCAGCACCAGGTCCACATCTACTTTCAGAGGACGCACGTGCGCGCTCAGCCCGGAGTTCGCGGTCACCAGCTCCGGCTTGGGTGGCTCTTTCGGCTTCTCCACCTCGCGCGGCGCCACATGCACGTCATTCACGTCGGTCTGCCCAAGGGCCGGAATGCCCAGACACACAATCATGCACAGAGCCAGCACACACGCCTTCCACTTCCGCATGGGGTTTTCTAATGAAAGATTTTTGCGCAACGCTGACTTATTGGGATTCCAAGCAGGATCCGGCGAGACGCTTCGACTTAGAACCTCAGGGCGAGATGACCAGCGCCCCTCAACACCCAGGCGGGCCATAATTACCTCATTGAGTCGGATGTTAGCACAGCTTTTGTGGCGCGAAGCAATGCTTTTTGTAAAAAAACAGGTCACAGGTTCCAGATTGCGCATTGTCCTTTTCCACGGTCCGAACTGCCCAACTGGCGGGCCTTCTCGGCGTCAGGATCATTAGAACAGCACATTTCCTCTGGTGCCGCAGGTGCGGTCCGCCGCTATGTTGCTACAATCAAAGGTTTCCTAAAGGTTTTCTATGGCCGACATCCTTCCTTTTCGCGCCCTACGCTACGACCTCGAGCAAGTCAACGCCGCCCAAGTCGTGACTCAACCCTACGACAAGATCACTCCTGCGATGCAGGAGCGTTACTACGCAGCCAGCCCGTACAACCTCGTCCGCATCATTCTCGGACGCCGCGACGACGCCGACAATGCAGCAAATAACGTATATACGCGTGCGGCTACGTTCTCTCGCGACTGGCGGGTGAAGGGAATCCTCCGACAGGATTCCCAACCCTCGCTTTACGCTTACTCGCAGTCTTTCACCGCACCCTCCGGCGACGGCTTCGAGCGCCGCGGATTCATTGCTCTTGGCCGGGTTGAGGATTACTCCGCCAAGGTGGTCTTCCGTCATGAGCAGACTCTGGCCAAGCCTAAGGCGGATCGCCTTGACCTGCTGCGTGCCACTCGCGTTCATTATGAGCAGCTTTTTCTTCTCTACGAAGATTCCGGCGAGATCGATTCTGCGCTTGCGCCCGCGCTCCAGGCCTCGCCGACTATTGATGTTGCCGACGAATACGGCGTCGCCCATCGCGTCTGGCAGATTTCCGATCCCGGCCTGATCGCGCGCGTTCGGGATAAGATGCACGACAAGAAGCTGGTCATCGCCGACGGCCACCATCGCTACGAAACCGCGCTCAACTACCGCAATGAATGCCGTGCCGGCGCGCGCGACGGCCTGAATCCCAGTGCTCCGTACGAATACGTCATGATGACTTTCATCAATATGAACGACCCGGGGCTTCTGATTTTGCCCACGCACCGCGTTGTACATTCGCTGGAGTCGTTTTCTGGGGATGACTTTGCCAACTCCGCCTGCGCCCTTTTTACCCTGGAAGAGGTCGATCCGGCGCTGGACGGCGCTCGCGCCGCAGCGCTCCTCGGCGAACGGGACCGCGACGGCACTGCCCTGCTCGCCGTGACTGCGAACCGGGCATTTCTTCTGCAGGCGCCCAAGCCTGCTACGGGACAATTATTGGCTGGGCTCTCGGCTCGCCAGCAGTCGCTCGACGTCGTACTTTTGCACAAGTGCGTGTTGGAAGGAGTGCTGAAGCTCTCGGAAGAATCCATTCGCAATCAGCAGAACCTTTCTTATGTGCGCGAGGCTTCGGAGGCGCTGGAACAAGTCCGCAAAGGCGCGGCCAACATCGCCTTCCTGATGAATCCCTGCCGCGTGCAGCAGGTCCGTGATGTGGCCCTTGCCGGCGAAGTCATGCCCCAGAAATCCACCGACTTCTACCCCAAACTGCTAAGCGGGCTCGCCGCCTATGCCCTGGACTAAGAAGCGCCGTAACGCAGGTGTCTCGCCGGCTGGCCCGCGAGCGCCTCGCCCGTGCAGTCTGGGCATCCTGAGTCTCGCTGCAGTTCTTGTCTCGACGATTCTCCTCTCCGGCGCAGCACCAGAAAAACATCTCTCCGTCTATTCGGTCGTCGCCAACTACTCGTTAACCCTCATTCAGCACGACGGGCGCGATTATGTTGGCTTGCTCGAAGTGCTCGAACCTCTGGGCAAGGTCAGCGCCCGCGGCGAGGCCTCGCGCTGGCGGCTGCGCTATAACAACGTGGAAGGCGATTTCCAGCCGGGCAAGACTCACGCCCGTATTCAGGGTCGCGACTACGATCTGGGTGGAAAGTTCTTTGTCGAAAACAGTCGCGGCTTCGTCCCTTTGTCCTCGCTCAGTTCCCTGCTCCCCCGTTTTCTGGGTGGACCGGTCACTCTGCATGAGGAGTCGAGCCGCCTGTTCATCGGCAGCGTGGCCACTCATTTCACTGCGTCGCTCTCAGGTGATAACCGGCTGGTCTTTAATTTCACCGCTCCCGTCAATCCCACCATCGCCACGATACCGGGCATGCTCAGCATGACGTTCTCCCACGAACCGCTGGTCGCGCCCGCCTCTCCCGTTTTGACGTTCGGCAGCAAAACGATCCCCTCCGCCACCTACCGCGAGGCGAATGGCTCGGCGGTCGTTACGGTGAACTCAGTTGTTCCAGTAATGGCCAGTTTCAGCAACGATGGGCGAACGATTACTGTCTCTGCGACCTCGACCGGTACCGCGCTACAGGCGGCCGCGCCTGCGTCCGGATCGCCTCCCAGCCGGGCGCCTGGAGCACCCACAGCGCCGGCTTTCGCTCAATCTCCGGCTGCGCCGTCCAGCCCGGCTCCGCAGGTCTACCGCCGCTATTTTGCCGTCGTGGACGCCAGCCACGGCGGCGACGATCACGGCGAGACTCTCAGCTCCACGCTGGTCGAAAAAGACGTTACCGTCGCCCTAGCCCGCAGCCTGCGCCAGGAATTCGAAAGCCGCGGCATCACCACGCTGGTGCTACGTGACTCCGACGCCAACCTCTCCCTTGACCAGCGCGCCATCTTTGCCAACGCGGCTCACACCGCCATCTACATCGCCTTGCACGCGGCTTCCAACGGTCATGGCGTGCGAGTCTATACCGCCCTGCTTCCGTATGCCGACGACGATCGTGGCCCGTTCCGTTCCTGGACCACTGCGCAGCACGCTTCCCTGTCCCTCAGCCAGATCGCAGCATCGGCCGTGGCCGCCGAACTGCAGAAGCGTCAGGTTCCGGTGCGAACTCTGACTGCCCCACTTCGTCCGCTTAACAACGTAACCGCAGCGGCTATCGCAGTTGAAGTCACGCCTCAGGGATCGGATGTCTCCCAGCTCACCGCCCCTGACTATCAGCAACTGATCACCAGCGCTGTCGCCACCGCCATCGCCGCCAGCCGCGACCAACTCGGAGCCGCTCCATGAGGCCATCATCGGCGATAGTTAGGATCGTGGGTGCCCCACTTCTCGCCACTCTTGCGAGAAGTTGGAGTCGGAGGAATCGCCAGCCATGATCCCCCGTCACCTCGTGATCGGCTTCACGGCGCTGCTGGTGATAGCGCTCGGCATGAGTATCTACGCGTGGCACATGCGAAAAACCGTAGTCGCCACAACGGCGGTTTCAACCGATACTCGTCCCCTTGCCCCTCCGGTCGCTGGACCTACCGAGCAAGTCGTCCTCTTCGTCGCTGACGATGAAGACGGCGGCCTACACGCCCAGACCGCCCGCATTCCCATGCCCTCCGGACGCCAGCAGCGCGCTGAAGAACTGCTGCGCGCGCTGCTCTCGATCTATCTCGACAAATCCTCGCCTCACATTCTCGGCCCAGGCTCCGACGTGCGCAGCGTTTTTCTGGTGGATCCCGGCGTCGCCGTCATTGATCTGAACGCCGCGTTCGCCGACACGCACCGCTCTGGCATCCTGGTCGAGGAACTGACCGTTGCATCACTAATCGAGACCATCTCGGCCAACACTCCCGGTGTCGTGAAGGTGCAGATTCTTGTAGAAGGAAAACAACGCGACACCCTCGCCGGCCATGCCGATCTCACCAGCTACTATGACGTCAACGCGGTAAACCAACTCGCCACGCAACTGCAATCGGGGCAGTAAAATCAAAGCCACTGACTTACAGGGATTGTTGCCTCTCGCGTGTCAATGCGCGCAATCAGGATTTCCAAGGCCTCTGGCTCTGAGGGTTAATGAGCGTAAATCGGGATTTTGCGGCAACGAGCTCAGCCGTCGGCAGGAATCTCCCCACGCTTTGAGTTCCCGTGCTTGACCCTCCTGAAATCTACCGCGAGCTACTTTTTCCGCTTCGCTACGAATTCTTCGGTTGCGAACGTACCAACCTGACGCGTGAACTTGATCTCATCACCATTCAGCTTGCCCGTGTATTTGATCGGCAGCTTCTGGCCTTGGAAATCCAGATTTTCAGTGAAGCTGATGTCGTTGCCCTTGATCACACCATCTTCGATCGGGCGCTCGCCCATATCGTTCTTCGCGGTGCCAGTTAGCTTCTCCCCATCAGCTTTGAAGGTGTAGGTGTAATGTTGTTCGCCAATCTGCGTGTTAAACGTTGCGGTCCATGTACCGTCGACATCAGCTGCAAAGGCGGTAGCAACGAGTGCGAGAACTGCGACGAAGAAAAGCGCTGTGCGGAATTTCAGCGTATTCACGGTTTCCATCTGTAATCCCTTTCATTGGAGTTGTGCTGCCTACATGCAAATGCCGTCGGGCGCGAGACGACAAACGCATGCGAATTGCCACAGCTTACACGGTCCCCGCCAAACGGGCAATTATTGATGAACCGTGCTGCCGTTGGGACTTTATCTGAGGCAGGGGATGAAGCCACCAAACGGCATCCTCAAAACCACGGTCGCAGGGTCCACGAGTGAAGTCGGGATGCTACGACAACAGTTCCGAAAACGAGGGCGTGTCCTCTACTCGGAGGCCACCGTAGCGTCTAAGCCCGCGCCCTTAACCGCACTTCGTTTCTATCCGCGGGAATCCGTGTGACCCCTGGCGTAGCTTTCGCTCCACGCCTACGACTTTTCCAGCGCTTCAATCTCCTGCTTCGTTCGCTCCAAAATCTCGCGGATTTTCGCGATTTTCGCCGAATCATGCGAGCCCCGAGTTGCCGCCCGCAGTGCCGTCTTCATCACCTCCGCCGCCGGACGCATCACCTCGGCGCCCTCCAGTCCCATCCACGGCCCCCAGTCTCCAGCCTGCTCGGCGCGCTGCCAGATTCGTTTCACCGTCTCGGCCTCGCGCTGCAATTCCGCCTTACCGGTGTCAGTCAGCGAATAGGTGCGCCGGCCCGCGGCCTGATCCGAGATGACCATTCCCTCATCTTCCAATTGCTGCAGCGCCGGATAAACCGCCCCCGCGCTCGCCTTGTAGACGCCGCCCGACTTCGTCTCCAGTTCTTTCATCAATTCGTAGCCGTGCTTTGGCCCGCTTTCGAGCATGGACAGCAGCGCCAATCGGACCTCGCCCGGACCAAAGAATCTGCCCCAACGCCCTCCGCGACCCCATGGAAACGCGCCGCCCATGAAGGGCGCGGCAATCCCACCACGCCACCAACTTCCACAACGTCCGTGCATATTTCCCTCCCAAAATCCACTTCAGAATTTTGACCGCAGCTATCGTGCGATCATTCTTTATATATATCGTTAGATAGCTCGATTGTCAAGTCTGGCGACAGTCAATTCATAGGTACGAAGCCAAGTGAAACAACCTCAAGGGTTTATGCCAGTGTCCGTTAGCGCGAGGGATTCAGTTCTTGACGACACTGGCGATCAAGACGACTCCTGGCCCGCCGCGCCTAAGGCGAGAGGTCCTGAAGAAACGTCCGTAGCGGAAGTGAACGCAGGCGGCCTGTCGCGATATCTCCAATACGGGATGGACAGAAACAGCCGCAACGCGGATACGCCCGCGCACAAATACCAGATCTCAGCATGCAGGGGAATTCCAGCGCACAGCGACAGCAGTAAAAGACTGGCCAACACTCTCAAGAACACTCCCGCGGAGCCCAGCTTCCGCGGCGACAAGCAACTCACTTCCCCGAGTTTCGGAGCCTCAAGGTTCGCGAGTTCTGGCCGCACGGCAGGTTGTTGCTGCAGCTGTTCCTGCCAGGCCTGCAGACGCCGGCACAACGCGCGCATCTCGGCGCCCAATCTCCACATTGAAATCGGCTCGAGCAGATACAAGTTGAAAACTCCGCTCCGGCCACCACTACTGGCTCTCCAGCGCACGTAGATTCGCTCGAACTTCCACCAGCTTGGCCCTCCCAGGCCGAGGACGATGCTCTCCACTTCTGCCGGCGAGAGGGCGAAGCGCGTCTGCTCACCCACAAACTGCAACCGGTCCTGCGCTAACACCAGAAACCCCTGATCCCAGTGATAGTCCGTGCCGCCGTATATTCGCGGATACGCCTCGGGCGCGAACCCGACCAGCACATCTCCCTCCCGGCCGACCGGAAGATGCTCTGCCGCGAAACGCCGCGACAGACGCGGCCTCTTCCCGATGAGTCCCCTGGTGCCCAGCCACACTCCGCCGAGAATGACGAGCACAGCGGCGATCGCCAGGCCGCCCGCATAAGCCACCGCCGCCGCCCAGCCTTCGAGATGGATGTGCTGCACAGCCAGCGACACCGCCACGAGCGGAGCTACGTGAACAATGAGCAGTATCAAGGCCCGGAGTTGCTTCGCAACTCTGTCCCGCGCCGCCGCACGAATTCTCTCCTTGTCAGCTGCCTCGGGGACGGCATATCGGTCCTCGGCCGGCGGCGCAGCAAAAGGCGCGCTGGAAGAGCTCGCTGCATCGTAGTCCTGCAGAATCTGCTGCAACCGCTCCGGCGCCAGCCCACCCAGCGCCGCGATCCGCTGCGTCCGCTTTACCGTCGAAGGATGCGTTAGCCAGCTCTCCGACGTCTTCCCCCAGCGAATGGGCATGAAGTTCAGCCGGCTGATTTTCAACAGCCCCGTGATGGCCGCTTCCGGATCCCGGGCAACGCGCACTGCGGTGTCATCCGCCTGGTTCTCAAACCGCCGCGAAAGAAAATAGAACCCGGTCAGGCCCAGCATGATCAGCACAAAATCACGCTGCGACCACTGTTCGAACCATTGCATCGCCAAAAAAAGCTGCGTCTGGAACTTGACGCCGCTATCAGAGGCCAGCAGCCGAAAAGGAGTCCCAACCGGCGCGGAGAGCAAGCTGGAAATCCATGAGAAGTATGCCGGCAGAAAGATGGCTGCAAGAAACGCCAAGCCTCTTTTCACCGGATGCTTGTGCCGCAAGTGCGCCAACTCATGCGCCGTAGTGGCATCCACTTCCCGCTTGTTCAGATGCTCCAGCAAGTAGTCGGTGAAGATCACCGTCTTGTTCTTCGAAGCGTAGGCGTTGGCGATCTGCCCCTTGCCCGCGGGCAGCACGATTATCTTGTTGACCACAACGCCCATGCGCCCGGCCAGCTCCAGAACGCGATCGCGTAGCTCGCCGGTAGTCACCGTCTGTGGGAATGCCTTCGTAACCCGCAGCTTCAATTGCAGCAGAACCTGAAACATCACCAGAGTAAGGACACACAGCACAATTGCTGCTTCGACGTGTTCGCGCAGCACTTCCATCGCCGCCAACCCCAGCATCAGAGGCACCAGCCACGCTCCCACCACCACTAATTGATGGACCAGGTATTCCCGCAGGTTCCACCCGCCCTTGCGCACTTGTTCGTAAACCGGGTGCGAAATCGCAATGCAGAGGAAGTACACCAGATACGCCGGCCCCACCAGCAGCAGCACGTCGGCCGCGACTGTTTGCCAGCCGGGAAGTTCGAGTTGCGCGATCCAGTCACGCAGCACTTGCCGTGACCCCAGGCCCGAAGTGATCCAAAGAAGCATCGCGCCGGTGAGGAGGAAGTTCAGCGTACGGAAGAATTGGAACCGCGATGCGACCGGGTCAGTTATTCCTGCTGCCAGAGCCCCGCGCCTCATCCACCGCGTGACGCCCAGCGGGAAGAACAGAAACCCGGCCAAAATGGCAAAGGCTCGGTATAGGTCCTTGCTTCGAAATCCGTAGACGAGGTGCAGAACGTGATTGCCGGAGTTCCCGCCCAGCGGGATGACGTAGAAAAGCGAATTGTCCGATCGCCAAGGCTGTCGGCTCAGGCCGGTCTTGGTGTAGTCCCGATATTCCGCCTTGGGAAGGACTATGAACAAATTCAATTGGTCGACGCCCGCCTGGGCGAGTTGCGCCGCGAAAGGGCCGTAATCAATGTCGCCTTCGAAAACGCCCTGGCGGCGCGCCAATACAGCCGTGCAGTCCCCTTCTAGCCGACGCTGGTTGATTCTCGCCATCATGGCGAGGCATTTCTCGCGCCGTGCGGTGGTCCAGCTCGAAGGGAGCGAACTGGAGGCATCCTCGAATCGGACGCGATCGTTCAGCTTCCCACCGGGACAGTGCAAGGCCTGCGCCAGCCTGCTGCGCAGCGCTTCCCACGACGGCGACACGTTCGGCAGGCTCAAGTCAGCTTCTACCGAGCCTTCCTTGTCGAAACGCAACGAGAGGGTGGCCGTCTTCTCCGAGTCTGCCCAGGCATCGTCGTCATCATTCTGGGCGCTGCAGACTGCGGTCGCCGCGACCAGCAGCGAGGCTAACAACGGGAGAATTCGAGTTCGCACGAGAGCTTTCACTGAGTCTTTCTTCATCGTGGCGAGCCGCATTCGCGCTCCGGGGTTCCGTGAGTGCCCAGTCCTTCGAGCAGTCAGGCAATCCCGGAAGACACGATCTGCGCTTTTGGGGAACTTCCAGTCTGGCCCGGCAACTGCAGCCAAGCAATGTAACCGAAGTGTTCCGCCCGCCGAAGTTGACGTGCTGATGTCCGGGACGCTTAGATGCTCTGTCATTTCGAGCGGAGAAGGATTGCCCGCCTGCGGCAATCCTGCGAAGTCGAGAAACCTGCTTTTCAGCCCGGCCTGGTTAGCCGGGTGTCCCTAGGTCTGGCACTGAAACGAGGCGCAGCCCGCCTCTGATCCCTCCCCATCATTTACAATCCCGCATGATGTTCTATCGCTCCGACAGCCGCTCGCCCGATCAGCTTCGTCCAGTCACGATCACGCCCGATTTCATCACCACCGCCGAAGGTTCGGTTCTGATCGAAGTCGGCCACACGCGGGTCATCTGCACTGCTTCGATCGAGGAGGCCGTGCCGCAGTTTCTGCGCAACTCGGGCAAAGGATGGATTTCGGGCGAGTACGCCATGATTCCGCGCTCCACGCTGACCCGCACGCCGCGCGATGTCTCAAAAGGCCGCCCCAGCGGACGCACCCACGAAATCCAGCGCCTGATCGGCCGCAGCCTGCGCGCCGTCACCGACCTCGCGCGCCTCGGCGAGCGTACCATCTGGATTGACTGCGACGTCATCCAGGCCGACGGCGGCACACGCACCGCCTCGATCACCGGCGCCTTCGTTGCGCTTGGCCTCGCGCTCGAAAAGTTGGTGGAAGCGGGAACGTTGCCCGCCGTCCCGCTGAGAGATTTCATCGCCGCAGTGAGCGTGGGCATTGTGGATGGAGAAATCGTGCTCGACCTCAGCTACGAAGAGGACTCCCGCGCAGATGTGGACATGAACTTCGTCATGACCGCCGGCCACAAGCTGGTCGAAGTCCAGGCGACGGCTGAGCACCAGGTCTTCGACGATGCTCAGTTAGGAAAGATGTTGGCGCTGGCGAAGCAAGGCGTCGAGCAGTTGATTGCAAAACAGAAAGCGGTACTGAGCGGGCTGACGCTGAGGCAGTAAGAGGATCATGTAGGGACAGCCGCCCTCGGCTGTCCAGCGGAGCGAAGCTCCGCCATAGCTAGACTGCGCTCATTCTTGAGTTTCTTGCAGGGATGATGTGGGAACCTTGATCTTTAATTTGCGGAACTCGGCGGTGGCGCAGCCTCGACAACCGTATGCAGATGGAAGCCGAAGTCACCATGCTTGCCACCAGCCCAAAACTCGAAATAAACCCGTGCCGGCAGGCCGCAGCTCGGGCAAACCCAATCGAGGTAGTCCCTAACTCGGCCCAGGTGCTCTTGAGCAAACTCATCAAAACACTTCGAAATGTCGCGTGCAACATTTGAGAAAGGCTGCTGCAAGTGGCGCTCAAAATCATGCTTCTGGAATCCGATTCGCGTACCGCACGGGCAGGTGTATGCCGTGTGGATGGACAGTGCCATGCCATCCGCTACCACATTGCTGAAATCAATATTGTCGAATCTCTCTTCCGCTTTGACGCTGGTGATTTTCGCAGTTTCGGACCTTCCGTATTTCGGCGCCATTGTTTTGACAAATCATTGTAGCGCCAGGGCTACCTCACTTCCCGCCGCTTTTGCGAGAAGTGGGAATGGCATCGAATGCCCGCTCCGCCCCGAAGGGGACTAATAGTAGCCTGGCCATCCAGGCCGGGTTCAAGCGAGGCTTGAGGCGTCCGTCCCGTAGGGACGGCTGAAACCTAACCAAAGGGCGTCGTTTCAGCCGGCCTCCGGCACGGGCGTTTCTGCCGCCCGCCCTCCCGCCAGTAAACTGGCGGGCTATCCTCGCCTTGTGCCTCCGGCGACACTTTTGAGCGGGGCCACTTCCCGCCTCCTTGCGGAAGATGGGAATCGTCATTAAGTCGATTAAGATGGAATCCTGACTCTTCCCATTTCGGCCCCCTCCCAAATCGGCACCCGGCTCCGACTTTCGCCATTAGACCTCGCTCACAAGCCTTTACTCCGTTTCTCCTTCACGCTACCGTCGATCAGATGGGCATTGCGAGTCCAGGCAACTAGACCGAGCTGGGCACACGCCGCTCCCTACACCATTAGCTTGGCTCTCGGCAGCGCACCGTCGGCAAGATCTTCAGTTCTGCCTGTTGCAAGCCCGCAGGCTAACGCAGGAAAGGCACTCCGCACGCGGAGTGCCGGCCTGCGCCCATGGGAGTCACCCGCATGATCGAGCGCCGCCACGAACCTCGCACCAAGCTTGACCTCGCACTGCAAGTGTGGGGAATTGACGGCAAGGGCGAGCAGTTTCTTCAGGAAGCGCACGCCCGCGATATCAGCCTGAGCGGCGCAATGCTAAGCGGAATCGATCTCCACCTCCGCCCCGGCGACGTGATTGGAGTTCTTTACGAGGGCAAGAGCGCCCGCTACCGTGTTGTCTGGGTTCGTTACGATGCAGCCGGCGAGAAGATGCAGGTTGCCGTGCACCGCATCGCCGCCGATGCCTGTCCCTGGCTCGACCTGCTGGCGCGCGAAGAAGTGCCCCAATCAGCTGCCGCGACCTCAGCCAAAATCTGAAAGCGCTCAGTAGTCAGCGCTCAGGCAAAAGAGATCTGGAAATTCCCCGGAAGAACCGCGACGCACGTACAGCCTCAACGGGCCGAATGCTCACGGTAGACTGCTGCGGGCTTCTCTGCTGCAACTGACTACGGGGTGCTTCTACGCAATCCACACTGTCTTCGCATTCACAAATTCGCGAATGCCGTTCACGCCGAGTTCGCGTCCGTGGCCGGACGCTTTCACGCCGCCGAAAGGAAAGCGGGGATCGGAAGCGACCATCCTGTTGATAAATACCATCCCCACTTCGAGCTCATTGATGAAGCGCTCGCGCTCTTTTTCGTCGTTGGTCCACGCGCTCGCGCCCAGGCCGAAGCGCACATCGTTGGCCAGGCGAATGACCTCATCCTGATCCCTTACCCGAAAGATGGACGCAACTGGGCCAAACAGTTCCTCGCTATAGGCCGGCGTTCCTTTGGGAACACCAGTTAGCACCGTCGGCGCATAGTAGTTTCCCAACCGCTTCAGCGGATGCCCTCCGGTCAGCACTTTCGCACCTGCCTTCACGGTTTTCTGCACCTCCGCGTCCAGATCTTTCACTGCGTCGGCCGAGGCCAGTGGTCCCAACTCGGTCTCCTCGTCGAACGGATCTCCCACTTGCAAGCTTTGCATCTTCGCCAGAAATCTGCCTTCGAATTCACCTGCGACCGGCTCGGCCACGATAAACCGTTTGGCGGCGATGCACGACTGTCCATTGTTCTGCACGCGCGCCTCTACCGCTGTTGTGATTGCTGCATCCAAATCCGCGCTCGGCATTACTATGAACGGATCGCTTCCGCCCAATTCGAGCACAACTTTCTTGATCCGCTTGGCCGCGCCAATGCCGACCTGAATTCCCGCTTGTTCGCTGCCGGTGAGCGTGGCGGCGACCACTCGCGGATCGTTCAGCAGCGCATCCACTTGCCCTGAGCCAATCAGCAAGGTCTGAAACGCTCCCTCGGGGAAGCCAGCCTCAAGGAAAATGCTTTCGATCGCCAGTGCGCACTGCGGCACATTCGAGGCATGCTTCAGCAGACCAACGTTGCCCGCCATCAGCGCCGGCGCGGCGAAGCGGAACACCTGCCAGAAGGGAAAATTCCACGGCATTATGGCGAGAATCGGCCCGATGGGCAGATATCGAATGAAACTCTTCTTCGCCGCGGTCTCAACCACCTCGTCAGCCAGAAAACGCTCGGCATTTTCGGCGTAATAGCGGCATCCGCTGGCGCATTTCACGGCCTCGGCCACAGCAGACTTAAGCGTCTTGCCCATTTCGAGCGTCATCAGGCGTCCGAACTTGTCCTTGTCGCGCTCCAATATCTCCGCCGCTGTGAGCATGCGCTTCGCCCGCACGGCAAACGGAGTCCCGCGCTCCGCCTTGAACACGTTCACCGCCAATTGCAGCTTTTCCTCGAGTTCGGCTTCCGAGAGCGGCTGAAACGTCTTGACGACTTCTCCCGTGGCAGGATTCACGGTTGCGATGGCCATAATGATGATCGTCTCTTGCTCCCCAAGAGCTGTCGGGCCCCCTGCTTCTCGCTGCGTTTGCGAGAAGTGGGAATATCGCCGACAGTCGTGCCAATATACCACCCGCTAAACCATGATTGGCGTGGGTGCGCGCCATTCCTAACGCTGCCTTCCTGCGGCACAAGGATGGAAATTTACTCACTTCCTCGGATATCCCACCGTCTGCGCCAGAATGATCTTCTGGTCTGCACGAAGCTTCATGGCTTTGGCGAGAGCGGCGCGATCGACCGAGCCGCGCACGACCGTCGCCAGCCCCTCCGACGCGCAATACAAATAAACGTTCTGCGCGATGAACCCGGCGTCTGCCGCGGTGTACAAGTCCGCGTCCGGCTCCGAGCCGGCCTTGGCCAGATCCGCCACATAGACCAAGTCCGCCGGCGCAGTTGCCGCGAACGGCTGCGTGCCCGTAGCCGCGCGAACGTCCTGGGTCAGTATCGGATCGAGCCGGTTTGCCTGGGCGTTGTAGACAAACAGTCCTTCGGCCGTGGCAACGTAGATGTCCATTTCCTGCTTATTCATCGCCGATGGCGCGGTGCGCCGTCCATCCGGCCGGTTCACGCCGAAGGCGGCCCACAGCAAGTTCGAGAGAATCTGCGGCGGAAGCTTGTCTGGGGCGAACTCCCGCGTGGTCTTTCGTTCTCGGAGCACCTGCATCAGCGGCCGGCCGCCGTCGGTCTGCGGCGTCGGCAGAGTAATCGGTTTCAAGTCCTGAGCCAACAGACAACCACCACTCATGAGCACAACAACCAATAGTGATTTCCGCATCTTGACCTCCCGGAAAAACAGTATCAGAGTTCAGCACCAGTTTCTTCCGTGACCCACATCACTGCGGTCTGCATTCACGTTTGGCTCGTCGTGCTTGCAACCGCGTTGAGCTATGTATATACTTGACGTATATACGAAAGGGCGCACATGGGCACAGCACGAGTATTCCGCTCGGGAAACAGCCAGGCAGTCCGGCTGCCCAAGCAATTCCGCTTTAAGGGTAAGGAAGTCGAGATCTTCCGGCGCGGCAATGAGGTCGTTCTGCGTGAAAAGGAAAGCAACATAGCCCGCGCTTTCGAACTGCTGGCCGGATTGCCCGACGACTTTGACATCCCCGATCGCCACAAGGACTTTCCCCAGCAGCGAAAGGGGTTGTGACCGTGGAGCCGCGGTATCTGCTGGACACCGATATTTGTATCTACATCCGCAGGGGACAGCCCGAGCAGGTGCTGCGACGCTTCCGCACCGTTCGCCCCGGAGAGGCGGCTCTTTCTGTGATCACGTACGGAGAACTGCTGTACGGAGCGGAAAAGAACGCCCTTCGCGAGCGGTCTCTAGAGCGATTACGACGCATGAGTGAGCTTGTGCCGACGTTGCCGTTGCCCGAGAAGGCGGCAGAAATGTATGGCTTCATCCGCGCCGATCTCGAGCGCCGAGGAGAGATGATCGGCAACAACGATTTGTGGATCGCCGCTCATGCCTTGGCGTCAGGATTGATATTGGTCACGAATAACGAGAAGGAATTCCGCCGGATTCGCGGCCTGAAGGTTCAGAACTGGGCGGCGTAAGGCTATCGTGTCTTGGGAAGTACAGTGACATAAAATGAATTGTCATTCCGAGTAAAGCGAGGAATCTGCTTGGTTGCGGAGATAAGAAAGCAGACCCCCGCGCCCAAAACCAGGCGCTCGAAATGACAATTCCATCGCAACAGCCGGCGAGAGCTAGTTGTACTGCTTCCTAACCTCGGCCAGCGGAATCGGTTTGTAGTCGCCGGCGTGTCCGGCTTGGCCAAATTCCCGCATGCGCTGGGCCACAACTTTCTTCATCGCCTCGCGCGCGGGTTTCAGATAGTCGCGGGGATCGAATTTTTCCGGCGTTTCTGCAAACACCTTGCGGATCGCCCCGGTGATCGCCAGGCGGTTGTCGGTATCAACATTGATCTTGCGCACGCCGTTGCGGATCCCGAGTTGGATCTCCTCGATCGGCACGCCCCACGTCGGCTTCAGTTTGCCGCCGTACTGGTTCACGATGTCCTGCAGGTCTTTCGGTACGCTCGACGAGCCGTGCATCACCAGGTGCGTTTTCGGCAGGCGCTTATGAATCTTAATGAGGACATCCATTTTGAGCACAGAGCCGTCCGGCTTCTTGCTGAACTTATAAGCGCCGTGACTGGTGCCAATGGCAATGGCTAGGGCGTCCAGACGGGTCTTCTCGACGAACTCGACGGCCTGGTCAGGATCAGTGACGTGTTCCAGGCCGCTGCCGCCCGCGCCGTGTCCGTCTTCGATTCCGCCCAGCACGCCGATCTCGCCTTCCACGGTCACGCCTTTGTCATGTGCGATGGCGACGACTTCCTTTGTCACCTTGACGTTGTAGTCGAAAGAGGACGGGGTCTTGCCGTCGGGCATCAGCGAGCCATCCATCATCACGCTGGTGAAACCGAGGTCAATCGCCGACTTGCAGGTTTCCACGCTGTTGCCGTGATCCAGGTGCATGACCAGCGGAATCTCGGGATAGAGCTCGGCCGCAGCCAGCATCAGGTGATACAAATACTTGTCCTGCGAGTAGGAACGCGCTCCGCGACTAGCCTGAATTATGACCGGTGAATTGGTCTCCTTGGCTGCTTCCATGATCGCCTGAATTTGCTCCATGTTATTGACGTTGAACGCTCCAACGCCGTATCCGCCTTTGGCCGCCTCGTCCAGAAGCTGCCGCATCGACACTAATGGCATAGATGAGTTCTCCTCACGAATGAAATAGACGATTCCACTTTCAGTGTAAACTGCAATGGGAGCAGCTCTTGTGATTCCAATCACAATGAGGGCGCTTCAGTTCAGAAAAGGGCCTGGTTCTTAATACCGAACATTGATTGGGAGGGTCTATGAAGCTCACTCCGGGCAAACTTGCCGGACTCAAGAAGGTTTCCAACGATCGCGGCATCATCGCCGCCGCAGCCATGGATCAGCGCGGCTCGCTGCAAAAATCTCTGGCCAAAGAAAAGGGCGGAGAAGTCACCGACCAGATGATGGAAGAATTCAAGTCGCTAGTCGCCGAAGTGCTCACGCCGCACGCCTCGGCCATCCTGCTCGACCCCGAGTGGGGCCTACCAGCCTCGAAGCGCCGCGCCAAGAATGCCGGGCTACTGCTGGCCTACGAAAAAACTGGATATGACAAGACCGGCCCCGGTCGTCTTCCCGATTTGCTCGACCACTGGTCTGCACGCCGCCTGAAAGAAGCCGGCGCCGACTGCGTCAAGATTCTGCTCTACTACACGCCCTTCGATCCCAAGGACGTTAACGATAAGAAGCACGCCTGGGTCGAGCGCATCGGCGACGAATGCCGCGCCAACGACATCCCGTTCTTCCTCGAATTCGTGGGCTACCAAGAGGGCGCCGACGAAAAGGGCCTGGAATACGCCAAGAAGAAACCGCAGATCGTCACCGAGAGCATGCGCGAGTTCTCGAAAGACCGTTATGGAGTGGATGTGCTCAAGGTCGAAGTGCCAGTAAACATGAAGTTCGTCGAAGGCACGAAATCATTCGGCGGGACGAAAGCCTACACCAAAAAGGAAGCCATTGACCTGTTCCACAAAGCTGCTGCGGTCGTGACCAAGCCGTTCATTTACCTCTCGGCCGGGGTGAGCAACGCGGAGTTCAGCGAGACGCTCGAACTCGCCGGCGAATCCGGCGTGAAATTCAACGGCGTACTCTGCGGCCGCGCCACCTGGAAAGATGGCATCCCGATCTATGCCAAGCACGGCGCCGCCGCTTTCCGCAAGTGGCTGGAAACCGAAGGCGTGAAAAACATCAACAACGTCAACGACAAGCTGAAGGCCGCGACGTCGTGGCACTCGATCTACGGATTGGAGTTAGCGCACGTGTAGGTCACGTGAAGTGGAGAATGGATGCCCCATCCTAACGTCGCGCCTTTTGCGAAGCTAGGGTGGGGACTTTGATTGTGGACTGTTACGTCGGTCTCCCACGCGCCCTTACCTTGCAACGCGCGCCGAAGCCGGTGCGAATGCGAGCGAGCGCTGGCGCTGCAATCACGCTAGAATGCTCAAACAGGGTCTCGTCTGAACCACGGCCCACTCCTTCCTCACATGACTTCGTCGACAGCCAGCCCAAGCCAGACTGCACAGGAAAGGCCGGAGGCCCCGGACATCTCGCCAAAGACAGTGGCCCGGCCCGATGCGATTGGAGATGCGCGCCAGATCGTCCTCCACATGATTATTTTCACCGTCGCAGCATTGATCGTCTGCTCTCGACGCCCTGACGCCGTGCGCAACGCCCAGTTCTGGGCTGAGGATGGCGCCAACTGGTATGCTGACGCGTACAACCTTGGTCTGCGTTCTCTGTGGATGTCGCAGGCGGGCTACCTGCATACGCTGGCTCGGCTGATCGCGCTTTTGGCGCTGCTGGTTCCATGCTCATTCGCGCCGCTACTCATCAATCTGTCCGCGATCGTGGTGCAGGTTTTGCCCGCGAACGTGTTCCTCTCGTCCCGTTTCTCCAACCTGGCCTTCTCACGGCGGCTGTTGGCGAGCTTCGTGTATTTGGGCCTTCCGAACACATTCGAAATCAACGCGAACCTTGCGACGATCCAGTGGCACATGGTGCTGCTGGCCCGGTTGGTTCTGCTGGCTCAGCCACCCAAGCACTGGGGATGGAGAGTGTTGGATGGAATTGTGTTGGTGTTGATTTCCTTAGAAGGCCCGACAGGCGCGCTCCTAGCGCCGGTGGCCGCATTTCTGTGGTGGAAGCGGCGACAGCGGTGGCAACTGGCCCCGCTTGCGGCGCTGGCTCCGGGCGAGGCCATTCAGGCGCTCACTGTGCTCCTGAACTGGCACGCACGGTATCCACACCATCTCAACTTGGCTGGCGACGTCGTTGTGAACGGCGGCCCCAACGGCGCCACTTACTCTCGCTTCTTCCGCATCCTCGGGCGGCAGGTATTTCTCCCTTCATTGCTGGGGACCCACGGATGGCTTGTCCACTCCCGAGCCATCCACGCTGCGGAAGCGATTATGACCCTCTTGGGAGTGACCGTGCTCGTGTATGCTCTGCGGCGCGGGCCGCTGGAGCTCAAGTTGTTCGTTGGGTTTGCCTTCACCGTGTTTGCGATGGCTCTCGCCCGCCCGATCGCTGGCCCGCCGAGTCACCCGCAGTGGTGGTATCTGTGCATTCGCGGTGTGGGCAACCGCTACTATTTCTTGCCCATGCTGGCCTTCCTGTCTTCCCTGTGGTGGCTGGCGAGCCGCAGCGTCTCCCCGCGCTGGCTTCGCAACGCCGCCGTCGTCCTCCTGTTGCTGCTTCCCATCGGGATCTGCGAAGACTGGCGCTATCCCCCGTTCGTGGATTATCACTTTCAGAAATATGCTGAGCAGTTCGGGTGCGCCCCCTCTGGAACGGAGGTTACCATTCCAATCAATCCCGACTGGTCAATGAAGCTCACCAAACGCTGACGGTTCGCACTCGCTTCCTTGATCTTGCCCCCGGCCGCCGTTCACCAGTGCATCCCCTTGCCGGCCCGCGATACGCGGGTTGCTGCCAAAGCTTCGACCGCTGGCTAAAGATCGCCCAGGAATTCTCACCGTCTTTTCCACAACCGATGCTAAAATGGCGAACGGATTCCCGTCTGCTCAGTGCGAGACAGTTCTGTGCGCAACGAACCAGCCTCTTCGACCCGGACCAGTGTTTACGGGTGCAGGGAAGGCCTTCGAACCTTTTGAGCAGCTCCAGAATCGTTGAGGAATAGGCATGGAATTCGGCCCCCTAGTTCAAACCAGCAGCCCGATGGCGCGGGAAATGCAGCAGGTTCAAGGGTTTGATCCGAATCGGCCTGCCGGGCCGCCGCTCTATCCTGACCTGCCTTCTCACGATTCCGTCTTGGGGGAATATCTACGTGTTCTGGTGAAACGCAAGTGGGTTGTTGCCGCATGTTTCGCCACTATCTTCTCGGTGGTTGCCATCGCCAGCTTGCGCATGACCCCAATCTACGAAGCCGGTGGAACCATTGAAGTCAACAAGCCCGATACCAGTCTGAACTTCCAGAACTCCACTACCTTCAGCCTGGACTATTACGATCCCACCGAACTCGAGACCGAACTCCATATCTTGCGGAGCGACCTGCTGGCGCTGCAGGTGATTCGCGAGCTCAACCTCGATCGGCGTACCGATTATGGCGGCGCCGCGCCGTCCTCCTCGTCGCTCGATCTCGCTCCCGACCCGCTGCAAGTGGATCCTGCGCGGGCCTCGGCCTTGCTCGGGGGATTCAAAGGAGGACTGCAGGTTGCCCTGAAACCGAATTCCCGCATCATCGAGATTCACTACCGCAGCGCCGACCGCGAACTGGCTGCGAATATCGTGAACACCTTGATGCAGACCTACGTCGACAACAACATCAAGTCGCGCTTCGAATCCACCATGCAGGCCTCCGATTGGCTGCAGAAGCAGCTGGTTGATATGCAGATGAAGGTGGAGACCTCCCAGGAAAAACTGGTGCGTTACCAGCGCGAGCACGAAATCCTGGGTATTGACGAGAAGCAGAACATCACCACGGAAAAGCTGGATGAACTGAACAAGGAGCTCACCACTGCGGAGAGCGAGCGCATGGACAAGGAGGCCTTCTACCGCCTGGTCGAGTCCGGCGACCCCGACGCTGTGGCCTCCGCCTCCGGCGGGGCAGACGCGCAAGGCGCGGGAGTGCAGGCTGCCTCGCAGTTGCTGGACAGTTTACGCTCCAAGCAAGTGGACTTAAAGATCCAGATCGCCGATCTGAGCACGCAGTTCGGGCCCTCGTATCCCAAGGTCACGCAGCTAGACAGCCAGCTCAAAGAGATCGACGCGCAGATTCAGAACGAGATGAAGAAAATCGTCAGCAAAGTTCGCGGCCAGTACATGACTGCGCTACAGCGCGAGAACATGCTGCGGGAAGCCCTGGAGAAACAGAAGCAGGAGGCCAACAAGCTCAACGAAAGCGCCATCGAGTACAACCTTCTCAAGCGCGACGCCGACACTTACCGCACTCTCTACGAGGGCCTCCTGCAGAAACTCAAAGAGGCTGGAGTTTCGGCGGGATTGAAGGCCAACAACTTCCGCATTGTGGACAGCGCCCGGCCCCCGACCGGTCCCATTGAACCCAACATCCCGCGGAATCTGCTCTTCGGAGCACTGCTCGGCCTGGCGACCGGAATCGGCTTGGCCTTCTTCTTGGAAGGTATGGATAACACGATCCGTACCACCGAACAGGCGCAGCTAGTTTCGGGTTTGTCACCTTTGGGCATGATTCCGCTCGGCTCCAAGAACTCACGCGACGGTGCTGGCAGCAGGCGCCTCGTGATCGCTTCCTCGAAGGAAGCGGTGGAGTTGGTGACCCAAGTCCGGCCCCAGTCGCAAATGGCGGAGTCCTATCGCGCCTTGCGCACCTCTCTCCTGCTATCACATCTGGGCGCTCCTCCCAAAGTCATCATGGTGACCAGTGCTCTGCCCCAGGAGGGCAAGACCACCACCAGCATTAACTGTGCCGTCGTGCTAGCCCAGAAGGGCGTTCGCGTTCTGCTCATTGACGCGGATCTACGCCGCCCGAGTATTCACAAAACGCTGGGGATGGGACCGCGCAGCGGCTTAAGCAATGTGCTGACCGGAAGCATTTCACTGGACCAGGTGATCTCCCGCCCGTCGATTCTTCCCAACCTTCAGGTTCTCCCGGCCGGGACGCCTCCCCCCAATCCTGCCGAATTGCTGGCCTCTCCTCACATGCGGGATGTTCTGGAGCAGCTGCGCGATCGCTATGACCACATCGTTGTGGACACGCCGCCATCGCTATCAGTTACCGACGCAGTGGTGCTTTCGCAGCGGGCCGATGCCGTCGTGCTGGTCATCCGTTCCGGTCAGACCACCAAGCAGGCTCTGCGGCGCGCCCGCGACATTCTGGCTCGCGTGAACGCCAGAGTCGTTGGCGTTCTGCTGAATGCAGTCGACTTGAGTTCTCCCGATTACTATTACTACTACGAGTATCAGGGCAAGTACTCCCGCTACTATCAGAATGAGGATTCGTCCGATCACGATGCCGGCGACGACGATGTGGAAGAGATTCCTTCGCCCTCATCCAGCAGCGCATAGCGTGGAGTCCTTCCGCCTTACAACATGAAGATCGGCTTTTCCACACCTACTCGGAGGCGGGCCGTAGCTGTCCTCGTGTTCGCGCTCGCGGCTGTCTACTTGCTCTTAACCGCGCGCGAATTTGTGGCAAGCGGGCTCGGCAGCCGCGCCCAGCTTTCCAGCCTCACACGCGCGGCGCAGCTGGACCCCGGCAATGCCGACTACAGGAACCGTCTGGGCCGATACTACGACTTGGTGGCGCGGGATCCTTCTGCGGCCATCGAGCAGCACCGCGCCGCGGTGGCGCTCAACCCGCACTCCGCTCGCTTCTGGTTCGATCTGGCCAGCGCCTATCAGGTCCTGGGGGACACGGCCGGTCAAACCGCCGCTCTTGAGCATGCCATCCAGGCCGATTCCATGACGCCCGACGTGGCCTGGGAAGCTGCCAATCTCTATCTAGTTGAAGGCGACAATGAAAAAGCGCTGCGTGAATTCCGCGTGGTCATGGCTAACGACACCTCCCTGGCGGGCAACGCCATTCAATTCTGCTGGCGGATCGAGCCAGACGTGGATGCACTCCTCCGCGACGTCGTTCCGCCGAGCGACGACGCCTATGTTACTTTTCTTTCGCTGCTGGAAGACAAGCAGGAAACGGCCGGCACCTTCAAAGTCTGGCAGGCTTTGATCGAGTCGCATCAACCCTTTGAGCTGGGCTTCGTTTACGGGTATGTCCGCTTTCTGATCCTGCACAAGCAGGTCGACCAAGCGGTCGCAGTCTGGCAGCAGGCGGCTGGTCGCTTTGGCTTGTCTGCCTATCTGCCCTCGGCGAACAATCTCATCGTCAACAGCACTTTCAATCTGAACATTCTGGACGGCGGCTTTGACTGGCAATATCAGAAGCAATCGGGAGTCACCCTCACCCTCGATCCCAGCGAGCATCACGCCGGCCGTCGTTCCCTGCTGATTACGTTTGACGGACCACGAATCTCCGATGCCGGCTTTTACCAGCTCGTCGCGGTGCAGCCCAGCACGACTTACGAGTTCTCCGCTTTCTACAAGGCCGGCGAACGGGAGGGCGCGGGTGGCCCGCACTTGACCATCCAAGACGTGTACAGCCAGGCTTTTTATTATGACAGTGATGATCTGGAAGAGGCGGGCTTCTGGAAGTCGGTGGGCGGCGAGTTTACCACCAGCCCAGACTGCAAACTCGTGATGCTGCATGTCCGCCGGATCCCGGAAGGCAGTCCCATCCGTGGTAAGCTCTGGATCGACGACTTTCATCTCGCCAGAAAGCCGTCGTAGTGCGCGGCCGGGCAAGTTATAAACTGCAAGACACTAGTTTTGATGCCTGCTCACAGACGACACAGGACTCACAAGACCAAACGCGAGATCGACCCGCGCTTGTTGTCGGCGCAAGTTGGCCGAGTCCTGCTTTACGGAACTTTCGGCGTTCTGATGTTCGGTCCGGTTGCCTTTGGCGCCGTCGAGCCGTGGTCGATCTTTGTGCTCGAAACCAGTTCCCTTCTTCTCGTTCTCCTCTGGTTCGCTAAGCAGTGGCTCGACGGAGAATTGAACATCCAGTGGAACCCGCTGTTCCTCCCAATGGCCGTGTTCGGCTTTTTGATCTTGGTTCAGATTGTCGCTCGCCGGACCGCATATTTGCATGACACGGTCTCCGGCGCGCTTCTGTTCGTGGCCTATGCCATGCTCTGCTTTCTCGCCAGCCAGACCCTACTTCGCGCCTCGCAAGCACGCAAACTGACTACGATCTTTGTCCTCTATGGAATTACCCTGGCGGCTTTGGCTCTGCTGCAGGGCGTCGCCTCCAACGGCAAGCTGCTCTGGATCCGCCAACCACGCCAGGGCGGATGGATCTACGGTTCCTATGTCAACCACAATCACTATGCCGGGCTGATGGAACTACTCATTCCTATCCCGCTGGTCTTGTCGCTCACTCATATGGGCCATCACAAGGAGCGCACGGCGGCCGGAATTGCCGCGGCCATCATGACCGGTACCGTGTTTCTGAGCGGTTCCCGGGGCGGCATGCTGGCTCTCGTGGTCGAGTTCATGGTCCTGGCGATCATTCTGGTGCGCTATAAGAAAGGCGTCCGCATCGCTGTCGGAGTGGGTGCATTCGCAGCCCTGGTGATCTGTCTGCTGCTCTGGCTGGGCGGCTCACAACTAAGCGAGCGCGTCTCCAGCATATCCGCCGAAGCTCACACCGAAATCACCGGCGGCACTCGCCTCTCCATCGACCGCGATGCCTTCCGCATGTTCCTCCAGAAGCCGGTTATGGGTTGGGGCCTGCGCGCCTTCCCCGTGGTTTACCCGCAATTCCGCTCCTTCTACACCAACTTCTTCATCAACGAGGCGCACAACGACTATCTGCAACTGCTCGCGGAAATGGGAGTGCTCGGCTTCAGCGTGATGGTCTGGTTTCTAGTCGTGCTCTATCGCCGGGCGCTCGGCAAGATGGGGCAATGGACTTCGGATGTGAGCGGTGCCGTCACTTTGGCTTGTATGCTGGGTGTCACCGGGATCCTGGCTCATAGCCTGTTCGATTTCAATCTCCAGATTCCCGCCAATGCTGCTCTGTTCTATGTCTTCTGCACAGTCGCCGCCGCGCCGCCGCTGCTGCAGCGCGCTCGCAAGCGCCGGGCGGAGGAGCCCAGTGCGCCGGAGACCGAGGAAGTCGTGCCCGCCTCGGAAGCGGGCTGAGTACGGGGCATCAGGTCGGCTTGTTCGGCACGAGTGAAAGTCGTGCCTTCCGTTCTTCCAAAGAAAGCAACTCAGCCCGCGCAGAACACAAAGGGCGGCTTTGCAGCCGCCCTTCAAACTCAGCCTGAGCGCAATCGCTCGGTTCGCACCTAACAACTCAAGTCTCGGGCCAGGCCGTCTCGGTGTCAAGGGATAAAAGCGCGCGCACGAGGTAACTTTGGGGAAGGCCCCGGTGAGATTCGAACTCACGACCTCTAAGGTGCGAACCTAAGCGCTCTATCCAGGCTGAGCTACGGGGCCGTAACCTGCCACACCCACCCCAGAACCTGTTTCGCACCTGCGTGTTTCGACTCATGACAGCTTCCCGGTTAAGATTCTGCACTGGACGCAGCTCTGTTGAATGTGACGACTAAACATTTCGCACTCTGGCTTCCCGATTTGGAACGGCATCAGGTAGGGCGAGCCTCAGCGGCTGAAGCCGCCCGATGCTCGCAACGCTGTTTGCGCACCCTTCGACTCCTCCTCGCTGCGCTCGGAGTTCGCTCAGGGCAGGCTCGAACTAAACTCGTGCCCTTCCGGTTCTTCAGGCCAAATAAGCAGCGGAGGCCGGACGGCCTCCGCGCTGTAATTGCACTCTGTCTGATGATTTCTGCGCCGGCCGGGCGGGGGATGCGTGGGAATCGCGCTGGCTAAGGTTTGCTTGGGCTGGCCGGGTTGCCGTGCTGTATCAGGACCAGGACACCTGTGGCGACGATGGCCGCTCCACCGACCCCGACGACGACAGGATTGTTCAGAATTCCGCCTTCTGCCGGCGCAATTGCTCCAGCACGGCGCCTGTCGTGTTTTTTATGATCCTTGTCCTGATTGTCCGTATCTTCGGCGGATTTCTCGTCGCGGGTTGTTTCCTGGCCTTGCGCCAAGGTCATGACCTCTTTGCCGTCAGTAATCGTCAGGTCGCCCTTGAGCGCGGCGATGTGCACGGTCCCGTCCAGATCCTCCACGTTGAATTCCGTCCAGGAGGTGGAAGCCGGCTTCACCTTTACGTCCCCGGCAGTCGTGGCCATTTCCCTCGAAGTGGAAACTGCAACTCCGCCGTGCTCGATGCGCACCGACGCCCCTTCGAACTTCACCAACGAGTCCGGTTGCACGGTCACGCTTGACCCAGTTTCATTAATTTTGGCTACGCCATCGAAACGGGTCTGCAGAAGATCACCTTCAAAAATCGCGGTTGAAGTTCGGGGAACGTGAGCTCCGTTCACCCAGGCGGCGCCGTTCGAGTAGAGCATGGCAGGGTTGGAATCGGCAGCATACATAGCCGCCGGGAACAGGAGTAGAAGCACGTAACCCACCATCCTGCGGAAAGCGCGCCTGCCCATTCCCACACTCCGTTAATAACTATTTTGGTGACTCTCTGGAGAATCCTACCTGCCTGCTCCTTGCCCGTCAATGCCTTTTGTGCTAGGGGGGTGGTTTTCCGGTGGAAAACTCATGAAGGACTTTAAGGGCTGCCCACGCCGGGCGGGCGCTCGAATCAGCGCCAACGGTCCACCGCGGTCCACCAGAGCAGACGCAGCCATTCCTCGAAGAGGGTTTTGGCCCATTGCCGGCGAGTCCACCAGCGCGTTCCAAACTGTGTGTCGTCATAGGCCCCAGCGATAGAGAATGACTTTCCACGAAGTTCATGGCGGAAGATGCTGAGGGCGCGCCTGGTATGAAAATCAGACGTAACGATCAAAACTCGCCCGCCTTCGCGGGCCAGGCACCTTTCGGCGTCGTGGGCCTCATCGCGCGTCGACAGTCCCTGGATCGGACAGATCGCTATCGAACCCGCCTGCGGGAGATGCCGCACGTATTGCTCGGCTAACTCAACCTGAGTACGGTCGTAGATTCTGGCCGCCGCGGGGACATCGATGAGCACCCGGTCAGCATAGCCTTGCCGCAACAGATCGAGGGCGCGTTCCGGACGACACTCGGTCTCCCCAGCCAACACGAGGATTACGTCGGACCGCTGCGGCGAATCCACGACCAGCGTGCGGCCCGCGTTGGCCGCGAACAGAACGAGGAGCACGGAGCAAAGAATCATCACCGCAAGAATCCGAGCGCGTTTCATAACGATTGCCATCAATGTGCTCTCACCGCCAATGCACAAGTCAGAAGTCAAGAATTTAGAAGTGACATTTCGGAGATCGAGTTAGCATCCTGAATTCTGACTTCTGACCTCTGACTTCTTCATTCTGACCGCTGACTTTTGACTTCCGAGTTCCTACTTCTTCCTCTTCCGCAATTGGGAGCCGACCTCTCTTTTGCGCCTCCTCGGAGGGACCACTCCCGCACTGCATGCTAGAATCGAAGCGTTCTTTTGCGCTTCATCCCTGATTCATCCCGGATTATCTCCATGACACCTTCTTCCGCCGCAGATACGACATTTGATCAACTCGCGGGCAAGATTCGGCAGCGCCAGGCCCGCGTGGGCATCATCGGCCTGGGTTATGTCGGCCTTCCTCTGGCCCTGCTCTACAGCGAGCAGAGGTTCCCTGTCACCGGCTTCGACATTGACGCTCGCAAGGTGAACACGCTCAATCAGGGCGGCTCTTATATCTACCGCATTTCTGGCGCCGAAATCCAGGAGGCGCGGGGACAGGGCTTTTCTGCCACTTCTGACTATTCAGAGCTTGCGGCGATGGACGCCATCATCATCTGCGTTCCAACCCCCCTCGACGAGTATCACGAGCCCGATCTCAGCTTCATCACCGACACCACTCACGCCATCGCGCCTCATCTCCGTGCCGGTCAGTTGGTCGTGCTGGAGAGCACAACCTACCCCGGCACAACGGAAGAAGTCGTGGTCCCGATCCTCGAAAAAGAGAACAAGGCGAACCTGCGCGCCGCGCGCGGCGATGATTCCACGGGTAAGGAGTTTTTTGTGGCCTTCTCTCCGGAGCGTGAAGATCCCGGCAACACCACGGTAGCGCGTCGCGACATTCCGAAAGTGGTGGGCGGGTTGAACGCGCAGGCCTCGGAGCTCGCCAGCGCGCTCTACGGATCGATCTTCAATCGGACCGTTCCCGTTTCCTCTCCTGCTGCGGCGGAAATGACCAAGCTGCTGGAGAATATCTACCGCTGCGTCAACATCGCGCTGGTCAACGAGCTTAAGCTGCTCTGCCTGCGCATGGGGCTCGACATCTGGGAAGTCATCGAGGCAGCCTCGACCAAACCCTTCGGTTTCCATCCCTTCTATCCCGGCCCCGGCCTGGGCGGACACTGTATTCCCGTCGATCCGTTCTACCTCTCTTGGAAGGCCAAAGAATGGGATTTCCGCACGCGCTTCATCGAACTGGCGGGCGAGATCAACATCAACATGCCGTATCACGTCATGGCGTCAGTGGCGGGCGCGCTGAACCGACACAAGAAGTCGCTCAACGGCGCACGGATTCTCGTGCTGGGCGTGGCCTACAAGAAAGACATTGATGATTTGCGCGAGTCCCCCGCCCTCACCATCATCGAACTGCTGCAGAAAGATGGCGCCCAGGTCAGTTATCACGATCCCTATTTCCCTTTCATTGGGAAAGGCAGGAAATATGACCTGCAGATGAAGCGCACCGAGTTGGAGAACTTGGAACAATATGATTGCGTGGTGATCGTGACCGACCACTCCGATTACGACTATCGCCGTATTGTTCAGGACTCACAGCTGGTGGTGGATACGCGCAATGCCACGCGGGGCATTGCAAGCGACAAGATCGTGCGCTGTTGACGACGGCACTCTTGTCCGCGTTGGCCCGGAGTCAGGGGAAAGGGCAGGGGAAATCTGTCTCGGCAGGTGTAGTTTTTTGCACGGCGGGGCGCAGATGCCCGGCTGCATCTAGTCGTTAGGCTCCTAAGCCATTGATTTCATGTTGGTTACTGCCTTGTTCGCAATGGGAAGAGTGGTCGCAGTCGTGCATAGCACGTTTTGGTAGTACACTTAACGGCAGTCCTAACTCCCCCGCAACGCGAAAACGAGAACTTTTTCAGTCTGGCTGGTGTTTCAACGAATAGCAGCCGGCAGTGATTATGGGATCCCAGGTACCCTCGCCAAATCTATTCACTTCACTTCCCAAGTGGAGGGCACCGTGGTCTGAGTTTGTGCTCAGCTACGGTGCACAAGCGCTTGCGATCGCAATTTTTATTTGGATCCCGGTTCTTCACCCTGAGGTACTTGATCCGCCGTCGCGCGATTACCATGCGATCGAACTTGTGCCCACGCCGGTACCAGTGAATCACGCGCCGCAACGGCAATTGCCCAAGCCTGTTGTGGTGGCGGAGCTCGATCCACCGCCCGCGGCTTTGCGCCTGCCTCCACCCGAGCCGCGACCCAAGCCCAAGGCTGCGGATGACGCGGCCGCGCCCGAGGTGAAGATTCAAACCAAGAGCACAGCGCCTCTGCCAGCGTCGAGCGCACCAGTAATTCCGAGAACCGTGAAGACCAATGTGTTTTCCACTGGCAGCTCGGCGCCGCAGACGATCCGGCTTTCGGCGGCGCAGGTCCAGACCGGTGGATTCGGCGATCCCAACGGCGTGCCAGCAAGCACGACGCAGACTAGGGCTGTGAACATTGCGCAGGCTGGAGGCTTTGATCTCCCCACAGGGCCCGGCTATGGTAACGGCACTGGAGGCGCTAAAGGCGCGCGCGGCGTCGTGGCCAGCACAGGTTTCGGCGGGGGCGTTGCGGTACAAGATATGCGTTCAGCCCCCAGGGGAACGGTGCAGAAAAGCGGATTTGGCGACGCGGATGTCCCGGCTCCCCCCACGGTACATTCGCAGCCCGCGGCTGCGGCTAGCATGGTCCCCGCGGAAATCCTTTCCAAGCCCACCCCCATCTACACTCCAGAGGCCCGCGCCAAGCGCATCGAAGGTGAAGTGCTTTTGGAAGTCGTTTTTGAAGCGTCAGGGAAAATACAGGTGTTGCGCGTGATTCGCGGGCTGGGATATGGCCTGGATGATGCGGCCATACGCGCCGCCCAACAGATTCGGTTCAAACCGGCGCTGCAGGATGGCCAGCCGTCGGATTCGACCGCGGTCTTGCACATCGTTTTCCAACTGGCGTGATCCCAACAAGAAGGTTCCTATGCGAATGGCCCGATTCGGCTCAGTGAGGTTCGGCTCGATAATGATTTGCCTGCTGCTGGCTTGCGTTCTTCCGGCAGCCTCCCAAGATTCGTCCGCTTCTGCGGTCCCGTCTGATCAGGGTCGGAGCGCAACTTCGGTCGCATCAGCCCCAAGCCTCGCTGCGGCGCCCGCCTCTAACCTCACCTTCAACGATGTCCTGGACCGAGTCGTTCAGCGGGAGCACTTCTTCCTGGCGCAAATGCGCCACATGCATCCGCTGGTTGAAACCTATCTGCAAGACCTGAAAGACGACAAATCGGGGAATACCTCGCCGGTGAAAGACAAGTACTTTCTCGGCCGCCTCGACATGTCCGACGTTCCTGAGGATACCTCCTTCGTTGGCCAGCCCGGATTCGGCCGGCGCCTGATGGTCAAACTGACCGGCATCTACTCACTGCATTTCCTTCCTCTGGGCTTCGCCCAAATGGTTATACTCGACACCGATTTTCAGAGGCGGTACTACAACTTCACTTTGGTGCGGCGCGAATTCCTGGGTGATATTCGCTGCCTTGTGATTGATGTTCACCCCAAAGAAGGAGATCGCACGCCGCGTTTCGTGGGCAGGATTTGGGTAGAAGATCAGGACTACAACATCGTGCGCTTCAATGGCACGTATTATCCGCGCCCCAAGCTCGATTTGTTTTTTCACTTCGACAGTTGGCGCCTGAACATGCGGCTTGGAACGTGGCTGCCGGCGTACATCTACAGCGAAGAGTCGGAAGTTAAGTCTGGCTTGACCAAAACCATGCACTTCAAAGCACAGACTCGTCTGTGGGGATATGACCTCAGAGGTCTGGGCAAAACCGAGGAGTTCACGCAGATCCTGGTCGATTCGCCCGCGTCAGTAAAAGATCAGAGTGAAACGGCGGCAGATGCGACCCCAGTGATGGCGGAGCGGATGTGGGAGAAGCAGGCCGAAGAGAACGTGACGGAACGGCTCACCAAGATCGGCCTGTTGGCCCCTCCCGGCGAAGTGGACAAAGTGTTGTGCACCGTGGTCAACAACCTGCTCCTCACCAACAACATTGACCTGCAAGGCGATGTGCGTTGCCGCGTATTGCTGACCGCGCCTCTGGAGTCATTTACGATTGGCCGCACCATTGTCGTGAGCCGCGGCCTGCTTGACGTATTGCCTGATGAAGCCTCCCTTGCCATGGTCTTGGCGCACGAGCTCAGTCACATTCTGCTGGGGCACCGTCTGGATACGACTCTTGCTTTCGACGACAAGATGTTTTTCCCCGATGAAGAATCCTTCCGCCGGCTCGACTTCCGGCACAGCAACGCGGATGAAGGAGCGGCCGACACAAAAGCCCTGGAACTGCTGAAGAACTCGCCCTATAAGGACAAGCTGGGCAACGCGGGATTGTTCCTGAAGGCGCTGCAAGAAAAGGCGCCTGATCTGCAGTATCTGATCCGGCCTCACCTCGGCAACAGCCTGTTTCAGGGCAAGGAAGTCCGCATGTCGGGTCTGCTGGCGACGGCTCCGCAACTCGACGAGAAAAAGCTCGACCAGATTGCTGCGCTACCTCTGGGAGGCCGCATTAAGCTCGATCCCTGGACCGATCAGGTGGAATTGTCTAAGGGAAAAGCTGTCGCGCTGAACTCCGCCAACGAGAAGATGGAGTTTCAGATTACCCCGTTCTTCCCGCATCTGACGAGATTTTCCAGTGGCGGAACAGAAAAGGTGGCGCTGACGACGTCCGGTCCAGCTGCGCCACCAGCCACACCGGCACCCGAGCAAAAGTAGTTTGGTTGATCGATAGAAAAGCGCGGGACTGACAAAAGGGACGCGCGCCCGGCTCGGCGCCAGGTTCTCAAGGGTTCGAGCAATCGCTACTGAATCGAGCTGCTCACCTGTGAGAACACGGTGTTGGCATTGGATCCGATGAGCCGCACCGTGCCGATGACGATCACTAGAATCACCGCCAGCATCACGGCGTATTCAGCAATGTCTTGGCCACGCTCATCGTTCCAAAGTTGCTGCAGCAGTTTTGCCAATGGGCTCCTCTTCAGCTTAACTGGATGCCAAACACTCGAACAGATAATGCCCCCTCGGGCACGATCACACTATTTTGTTTGGCTTTGACTTCCATAATAGAATTCGGATTGCATCCCTGCCAATAGCACAAAGGGGCCACTGGTTAGAGCCAAGCGCGGCCGCAAACCAGACTCAGGCAATGCTCTTCAAGGGCAGAGCCTGATTGACAGCAAACAAAGCCAGTTCCAGCCGGGTCGAGACTCCTAGTTTGTCAAAGATGTTACTAAGGTGATGTTTGACCGTGTCCTCACTGATCTTGAAGTATTCGGCAATCTCCTTGTTTGCGTATCCGGCAACGACGGCCGAGACGATCTCCAACTCGCGCGGCGTAAGCCCGAATTTCTTTTGCCGCGCCTCGTCCACCGAGGATTGCATCAGGGTACGCAGGTACTGCACCAGATTCGACACGCTTTCCCGTCCCACCCAGTACTCTCCTGCCATCACAGTGCGAATAGCTTTCAGCAATAGTTGGGTAGCTGAGTCCTTGAGCACGACTCCACGGGCGCCCAATTGCAGCGCCTCCACAATCTGGCTCTTCTCCGCGGCCGCGGTCAGCAGGATGACCCGTACGGGGGAAGCTCCGGTCGCTGTACTCAGCTCGCGCAGGGCTTCTAGCCCGGGATGCTTGGGCATGGCCAGATCGAGCAGCAGAATGTCGGGTTTGATTTGCCGTGCCAGCCTCACCGCTTCGGCACCGTCAGCCGCCTCCCCCATGACCTCCAGTCCCTCCTCGGCTTCCAGCAGCCTCCGCAGGCCATCCCGGAAGATGGGGTGGTCATCGGCAATCACGATGCGAACGGTTTGCGTTTTCCTAAAATGCATGAGGCACTTCCTCGCCACGCGGCACTGTAATCTCCAGGCGCGATCCTTTCCCGGGACTTGATTCTACCGTGAGTTCGCCGGCAATCAAACGCACGCGTTCCTTGATGATCATCGGGCCTTTGCCCGCCTGGTCCATTTGGTCGTCATTGAGCCGGCCGGCGAAGGGGAATCCCCGACCGTCATCCTCGATCGTAAGATTCCAGCCGTCCTGGCCGCAGCCCAGGCGCACCAGGGCGTGGGTAGCGCCGCTGTGCTTTCTCACGTTTACCAACCCCTCCTGCACGATACGGAGGAGTTCCCGGCAAACGCGCTGGGGCATGTCCAGATCTTCGACATCGGTGACGAAACGCGCGCTGATGCCGGTTTCCCGCTGGAAGCGCTCGACAGTATCGTTCAACACACCGACCAGGCGCTGCGCATCCACGTCGATGGCCTTCATCTGCTGCATCAATTCCCGCAGATTCAGCACTTCCTCGCGCAGCAGGGCCTGGATGCGGCCTAGTTCTTCGCTGATGGGCCGCTTCGCTTCGGCCTGCCGGCGCAGCACGTCCACCTGCATTTCGACCGCAATCAGCGACTGCACCGCGCCGTCGTGCAATTCCCGTGCCACGCGGGCACGTTCGGCAGCGCCAGCCCGGCGGCGCAGCCGGTGCAACAGGTACACGTTGTAAATCGCGGGGCCTACCTGCTGCACCAAATTCAACAGAAAGCGAAGGTCCTCAAGCTTCTCGCCTTGCCACGACGGGTTGAACAAGAAGACCCGGCCTCTCCAGTCCTCGCCGAACAGAAAGCCCGCTGTAACCAATGAACTGAAGGTCTGGGTTTCGCGCAGGTGGGATAGAGATGCCGCGCTTACCGCGGGCAACTGGTTGCCTTTTTGATCGAGTGCCAGGATGGTCCACCGGTCCCCGTCAGCCGAAGCATGGCAAACCTCTCCAGGGAAATCGTCCAGGTAGGTGCTCGCATCCGCCGGTTTGGCATCCAGCCAACGAAACTCAGCGAGGGCCCCGTTGCTGGGCCGGTTCAATTCTCCTAAGAAGAAACGATGGCTGTGGGATTCCTGCGAAGCGACCAGCAGACGCGATCCGCCGTACATGGCCAGCGTCTCCCGGAAAATCTGCTGCATGGTTCTGGTGAGGCCGTCCTCCACACGAACTCGCGAGAGAATGCGGGTTACCACGGCCCTTTCGGCGCGCAGGTGTTTCTGCTGCTCGGCCAGATACCCCAGCAGCAGTCCCATGACGATCAAATAAACCGAGAGCATGAACAGTCGCTGGGGTTGGAACTCCTGCAGATTGATCCGCAGACTGCTTAAGACGGGCCACGGTACGGTTGCTGTCGGCCCCAGCCATCCTTGCAACAGAACCAGACACTCGATCCACAGCAACCCGACTTCGGCAGCCGCGGTGCTGAGCGTTCCCCACAATCCCCAACGGTAGGCGGCCGCGGCCAGAACAAAAAAGAAGAACAGGAAGAAGGGACTGCGCGGCCCTTCGGCAAACAAAGAAATCAGTGCCGGCCACAGGATGTCCCCCGCGTGCACCAGGAGACGAAAAGCGGCGGTGGACTGCTGCCGTCGGCGTAGCAACATCATGATGAGAATGCCGTTGGCCAGGTAGAAGACGAACAAACCATAGGCGGCCCAGGAGTGGCCGAGTTCAGTCGGATCCATGCGGATGGCCGCCAGCGCCGCGGCCGCCAACCCCACACGGGCTGTGGCCAGCCAGCGCTCAATGCGGCGGGTCTCGCCCGGATCGGGCGGAATCTGCAATCGCCACGATTGCCGGTAGCGTTCAGCAAAATGCAAGTGGGTCACTCTCCACGGCGTGGCAGGGCGTAAACCATCGAACTCACGGGAGAAGCTCACCGATCAGCAGCACTCTCCGCGTCAACTGCTCGCCGCACCAGAATGTTTTGTGTCTTTGACACGCTAGGTTACTACAGTAACCGCCGTCGCTCCACTTCCTTGTCTAGAATGGTCCGCTGAGGCCTGTGTCTTGAGTCGGCTCAACAAAGCCTGGCTGGCAGCAGTTACAGCAGCCGTGACGGTTCTGGTATTAGCAGCGCTGATTCTACCCCACTCGTTCCGCCTAGTTGCATTGAGCGACCTCGTCCAGTGTTTTCTGCTTCTGTCAGGCGCGGCATCGTTTGTCCCGCTGGCAGCACGCTCTCGGGGGCGCATGCGCCTGTTCTGGTCGCTCATCACGCTGGGGATCGGTTTGTGGCTCTCTTACCAATTGCTGTGGACGTACAACGAGCTCGTGTTGCATCGCGATGTTCCCGACCTCTACGCCGGTGATGTCGTTCTCTTCCTGAATCTCGTCCCGCTGATGGCCGCCCTTGCTGTGCGCCCCCACGTACCGCAGGACGAATACGCCGCGCGGTTGGGGCGGTTGGATTTCGCGCTTCTGCTGATCTGGTGGCTATATCTTTACGTCCTGTTCGTCATTCCCTGGCAGTATGTTGCGCCCGACGTTGCCGCATACAACGTTAATCTGGACTCGGCCTACAACGCCGAGAAGATCGTGTTTCTGGCTGGCTTGGCAGCTTGCTGGCTGAGCAGCAGAGGACATTGGCGAAGCTTGTATGCCGCTCTGTTCGGCGTGAGCTTCACTTATGCCGCCAGTTCCACCATCGCAAACTGGGCCATCGAGCGGAAAACATATTACAGCGGGAGTCTCTATGACATTCCCCTGGCTGGATCCATGGCCGGACTGACCTGGATTGGGCTGCGCACCAGAGCGGGCGCGCCGGAAGCCAGCGGCAAAGTCTCCACCGCGTACGGCGTGTGGGTCGCCCGCTGTGGCATGATTGCTGTGCTTTCCCTGCCTTTGTTCGCAGCCTGGACTCTTGCCGAGACACAGATTCCGTTTCGCATCCGTGTGTTCCGCCTGGCTCTAACCCTGGCGGCTGCGTTTGCCATGGGCATTATGGTGTTCGTCCGTCAGCATCGGCTTGACCGAGAATTGAATACACTGCTCGATCATTCCCGGCAGTCGTTTGAAACTCTGAAGCGCCTCCAGGCTCAGATTCTGCAGTCGGAAAAGCTGGCGTCGGTCGGTCAGTTGGTCGCAGGCGCCACGCACGAATTGAATAATCCCCTTACGGCCATGCTCGGCTATTCCGACTTGCTTTTGAGCACGCGGCTTACTTCCGAACAGGAGCCGCTGGCCGCCAAGATCGGCCAACACACGCGCCGCACCAAGGCGTTGGTGGCCAGTCTGATCAGTTTTGCGCGGCAGGCGCCGGCTACAAAGACGGCCGTGGATCTCAACACTCTGGCGCGCACGGCGGTCAAGCTGACGCAACCGCAATGGGAGCCTCTTCACGTCGAAGTGCGGACCCGCTTCGACTCTGCCCTGCCCAAGGTGAGAGGTGATTCCAATCAATTGCTCCAGCTGTGCCTGCAGTTGGTGGAAAACACCCTGCACACCATGATCGAGCAAGGCGGAAGAATCCTGAACATCCGCAGCCAGCGGGAGGGAAACACCGCCGTGCTTGAAATCAGCACTGGACTCACTCCCCCGGTGTCATCGGCAGGCGTGCACGCGGCTGATCCCGAGGAGCGCCTCGGGCTGGCCGCGTACCAGGGCATCTTGCAGGAACATCACGGCCGCATCTTCTGCCAGCAGCACGATGACGGTACGCTTCTGTTGCGGGTCGAACTGCCCGCTACAGAGCCTGGACCGGAGAAGGATGCTACGGCACCGGCTCCGTGGCAATCGCGACCGTTCGCTTGAGTTGTCCGCAGGCGGCATAGATATCGCGGCCGCGCGGCCTGCGCACAAAGGTCGGGATTCCCGCCGCAATCAATACTCGCTGGAAGGCCAGCACATGCTCTTCGGCCGGAGTGGAGAACGCGACGCCCGGCCCCGGATTCAACGCAATCAGATTAACCTTGGCCCGCATCCCGCGTAGCAATTCCGCCACTTCTTTCGCGTTCTCGGGCGCATCGTTGACTCCGTTCAGCAGCACATATTCAAACGTGATTCGTTCGCGGTTGCGCAGCGGGAAGTTCCTCGCCGCCGAGAGCAGCTTCTCCAGATTCCATTTTCGATTCAGCGGCATCAAGCGGCTCCGCAATTCGTCATTCGACGCATTGAGCGAAATGGCAAGCTTCGGCCGGATTGTCTCTTGGCCGAACTCATGCAGACGAGGCACAACGCCCGCGGTCGAGACCGTCATGCGCGACTCCGCCACGCCAACTTCCTCGACTAGCAAACGCACGGCTTTCATGAAGCTGTCGTAGTTCAGAAATGGCTCGCCCATCCCCATGAAAACCAAATTGACGCGATCCTCGGGCGGCGAGACGCGCCGGTCCTTCAGTACCGCACACACTTGCCCCACGATCTCGCCTGCGTTCAGGTTTCGTTTCACGCCCAGCAGGGCCGTGAGGCAAAACTGGCAATCCACGGCGCAGCCGACTTGACTCGAAACGCAGATGGTGGCTCGATCCCACGCGCGGCCGGTGACGGTAGAATCGCCAGCTTCGCTCCCATCGCCGGCTTCGCCGCCGTCGCCTTCCGGCATCCAGACGGCCTCGACGCTCTCCCCGTCGGCAAGGCCGATCAAATAGCGCACCGTGCTGTCCTCGGAAACGAACCTCTTTTCAATCGCGGGCAATCCGATCGCGATTCCCTTCTCCGCCAGCCTAGCCCGAAATTGCTGCGGCAGAGTTGAGATCTGGTCAATCGAATCCACACGCTGGCGATAAACCGCTTCCAGAAGTTGCTGCGCGCGATAAGCCGGCTCGCCCTCGCCTTCGACGATCGCGGCGAGTTCAGCCCGATCAAGCCCGAGCAGAGCGACTTGTGTGGAACTTGGCATGACACCCGAGTCGTATCAGAATAGCTGGCAATCGCACAGAGCCAGATATTTCGTAGCTATCGCGACGCCCAGAGCTTTCCTAACCCACTGATTCTAAATCACTAAAACTATTTTCGCACAGCCGCTACCCCTATGTCAGAATAGTAAAGAACCTTCCATAGCAAGTTAACTGGGGCTGTAAAAGTAACTTTCATACGAAGCAGGAAGCATTCATGGCCCAAGATGTGCGCAACATCCGGCGGCGGGCGCTCGCTAACGGTCTGACCATCATCACCGAGCAGATGCCGCACATCCGCTCCGCTTCCATCGGCATTTGGCTCGAAACGGGCTCGCGCGACGAAGATGCCGCATGGAACGGAATATCGCATTTCATCGAGCACATGGTGTTCAAGGGAACGAAGCACCGCACGGCGGAGGAAATCGCGCGCCAGGTGGATTCGATCGGCGGCAATGTGGACGCATTCACTGCCAAGGAATGCATCTGTTTCAACGTCAAGGTGCTTGACGAGCACGTGCCCACGGCGCTCGATATCCTGAGCGATCTGGTTTTGAATCCCATCTTCGATGCAACAGACATCGTCCGCGAGCGCGGCGTAATCCTCGAAGAAATCAAGATGGACGAGGACAATCCCGACTATCTGGTGCACGAAATCTTCACCCAAAATTTCTGGAAGGACCATCCGCTGGGCAAGCCGATTCTCGGGACAAAGGAAACGGTGAAGCGCTTTGAGCGCCAGGCCGTGCTCGAGGCTTATGCCCGCCGCTTCGTGCCCGGCAACATCATCGTTTCCGCAGCCGGAAACCTCGATCATGACCGGTTTGTGGAGCTGGTGACGCAGCACTTCGAGCACATGAAGCCGATGAAGAACGGCTTCCATTCTGCGGCGCCGAAGATCGTTTCCCGCATCATCCTGCGCAACAAGAAGGCGCTCGAGCAGGTGCAGTTGTGTCTGGGCGTGCCCGCGCATCCCATCGCGCACGAGAAGCGCCACGCCAGCTACGTGCTGAACACATTGCTCGGCGGAGGCATGAGCTCGCGCCTGTTTCAGAACATCCGCGAGCGGCAGGGACTGGTCTACGCGATCTACAGCGATCTCAATCCGTACCGCGATACGGGATGCCTGGCCGTCTATGCCGGCACTTCGCTCGCATCGGCGGGAAAAGTCGTGCAGTCCGTGATCAGCGAATTCCGCAAGCTGAAGACCGAACCGGTTCTGGAAGAAGAACTGCGCCGCGCGAAGGCCCAGCTCAAGGGTAGCCTCATGCTCTCGCTCGAATCGAGCACCGCCCGCATGTCGAACCTAGCCCGCCAGGAGATGTATTTCGACCGCTACTACGATCTCGATGAGCTGATCGAGCGCATCGAGGCCGTGACCGCGGAAGACCTGGCCGAACTGGCCAATGAATTCTTCAAGACGGAGTCGGTCGCCGTGACCGCCCTAGGGAACCTGCCCGGGCTGAAGATCACCCGCGATCAACTAGCGTGTTAGGCGGGTGTTAAGATTTGTCAGTGTACCTCTGTGCCCTCGGTGGTTAAGACGTTTTCCTCGCCTGTAACTTTGCTAGGCAGGCTTCATCTCGTTTCCAGGTGGACCTAAAAAGTTACGCCAAGATAGCACGAACGGGCCATAAGACGACCCTGAAAAAGTGAACGCTTTCCCTAGTATTCGACCCGGTTTCGAGGCATACTATGGACAAGTCGTGGCCGACTGCGCGGCGCCCAGGGATCCCTATGTTTGAGCCAAAGACATACGAGCCCAGAACCTACGAGCCCAAAGCGTTTGACACGAAAACGCTGGCGCCCAAGATGGATCGCCCCTATTTGGACCGTCGGCCCGCGCGCAGGCCGTCTGAGCGAGGCCAACAGCGCCTGATGCTGGCAGCGCTGGTCCTGCTGCTGTTGGCGCTGGGGCTGGTCCTTTACCAGGATCGCGATTTCTGGTTCCCGGACGACACCCAGGAGGCAGACGACCAACCCGACGAGAGCGCTCCCGCGATCCCGTTTCCGACCCGGCCCGCGGTAACGACCGCGCCCACGACGGCGACTCCTGCGGCCACGAACAAGCAACACAATGCCAAGCCCCAGGCAAAGATAGTTCCTCCGGCCACGCCGCTGGCCGCACCGGTGGTGGCTGCGGCACAAAGAACAATTCTTCCGCCTCTGGAAATAGAAGTGGTTGCGGGCGACACCCATCGCAAGGTTCATCCCGGAACAAACTCCGTACAGGTGGACCTGCAACCCGGCACCGCCCCGCAGGCTGCGTCTGAAGCCGCGAACGCCGGTGGAGACACGGCAGCGGGCGTGACCAGTAGCGCGGTCGAGCGGGTGCAGATGTCAGCGGATACGACCGCGGTTGTCAGCCATTCGGTGCAGCCTGGATATCCACTGCTGGCGCGCCAGATGAAAGTGGAGGGCTCCGTGGTTCTGCAGGCGCTGATCAGCCGGGACGGCTCAATTCAGGATCTGCACTTGCTGAGCGGTCCGCCAATTCTGGCCAGGGCCGCCGAGGAAGCCGTCAAGCAATGGCGGTTCAAGCCGCACTATTTGGGCAACCAAGCAGTTGAGACCCAGGCCAGGATCACGGTAAACTTCACCATCTCCACCAACTAAACTCTCCGCCGAGGCCGCCGTGGGATCGTCTCCACATATCAGCCCGAGTGCTCGGTGCATGAAAAGAGGCCATGTGCAGATCCAAAACAAGGTTTCCGTGGCGACCGTCATTCAGCTGATCGCCGCAACACTGATGGTTTCATCGTTCGTGCTTGCCGCCGCGCCGGGCGCAGTCGCGCAAGCAGGAGGACCGACTATGTCTCTCACTATCTCCAGTCCGAGTTTCACCAATGGCGGCGACATCGCGAAGAAATTCACCTGTGATGGTGCCGATGTCTCCCCACAGCTCGCCTGGACGGAGCCTCCGGCGGGCACGAAGAGTTTCGCTCTGCTGTCCGACGATCCCGATGCCCCAGTTGGAAACTGGAATCACTGGGTGCTGTGGAATCTTCCGCCCGAAACGCGCGGCTTGGCCGAGGGGCTGAGCAGGGCGGCGAAGCTGCCGGACGGCTCGCAGCAAGGAAACAACGATTTTCGCAAGCCGGGATACAACGGTCCGTGCCCGCCGCCGGGCAAGCCGCATCGTTACTACTTCAAGCTGTTCGCTCTCGACGCGAAGCTCGATCTGAAACCCGGAGCCACAAAGCGCGACCTGGAAGCAGCGATGAAAGGACACATTCTGGCGCAAGCCGAATGGATGGGACGGTACGGGCGGTAGGTAGGCTGCATTACTTTCTCGCAACCGATTTTACGGGCCGACGCTCGTTTCGAGTTGTCGACCAACTTGCCGCGGGATCAACCAGATTTCGCGCAGGCTCATCATTCGTTTTGCAGGTTTGACAAAACTTGCAGCCAGAAGCCACTCTTCCCTCTATGCCTTCAGAGCATCGGATCATTACAATTCGCGCAGGTTTGTCGTGGTTGCTTCCTTTGTTGTTTGCTTCATTCGCACTGGCTGCGGCACAACCGCCCTCATGCTCGGCATTTGTCCACGTAAGCGTCATTCCGATGGACCGAGAGCGAGTTCTTTCGGACCAAACGGTTCTGATTCGTGGTCATCGAATTGCCCAAGTGATGCCTGCTCCACGGGCAAAAGTACCTCGGGAATGCACTTCGATTGATGGGCGCCATCGTTATCTGATTCCGGGATTAGTGGACAGCCATGTTCATCTCCCGTTGTCTGGAAGCGCCGATCAGCTGCTGGTTTTGCAGATGCTGCTGGCCAATGGGATCACCACCGGAATCAACATGGAGGGCTCACGCGAAATCCTGGATCTCCGAAATGAGATTCGGGCCGGGAAAGTCATCGCTCCCACGATCTACACGACTGGTGTCTTCATTCAGCAGCCTGCTTTCATGACCGCGGAGCAAGTCCGCAAAGAAGTAGTCGCGGAGAAGACTGCCGGTTACGACTTCATCAAAGTGCATGGCGAGCTGACCAAAGAAGCTTATGACGCTTTATTTGCGACCGCGCAGGAGCAACACATTCGCGTTGTGGGACATGTCCCGAGCAATCTCGGTATTGATGCCGCCCTGGGGCGTCAAAGTCTGATCGTTCATGCGGAAGAATTCCTATACTCTTATTTCCAATTTCAGCGCGGCCTGCCGAACGATCCTGCAGAGATTGACCAGATGGTGCGAGTGATCTCGAAGAAGACAGCGGAATCCGGTACTTGGGTCAGCCCCACGCTTTCGGTTTTTCGACAGATCATCTTCCAAGCGGCGGATATCGACGCGTTGGTGCAAAGGCCAGAGATGCGATATATGCCGCAGCATTTGACAACTGGGGCGGCGGTTGGTGCCAGCAATTTTGGCTGGTATCCCCCTAACAATCCATACGTGAAGCGATGGCCGCCGGAACGGATTCCATATCTACGCGCGCAGTATTCCATCATGCAGCGCTTGACTTCGGGTTTGCGAGATGCAGGCGTGCCACTGCTGGCCGGGACAGATCCTTTTGTCCCCTGCGTAATTCCTGGATTCTCCATGAGAGACGAATTGGAGCAACTATACGAAGCCGGCCTGACTCCATTTCAAGTACTGCAAGCGGCAACATTCAATGCGGCGCGTTTCCTCGGGAATTCGGATCAGACGGGAACAATAGCGCAGGGGAGAATCGCAGATCTGGTGCTTCTGAACGCCAATCCTTTGGACAACGTCAACAATGTTTTCCTACAAGAAGGGGTGATGCTGCGTGGAAAATGGCTACCGGAAAACCAATTGCAAAAGAACCTCGAGTCGGCCGTGAGAACGAGTAAAGATGCCGTACCAAACGATCACAAATGACGCCAGCGCACGCCAGAACCCTCCAAAAATAACGAGCGCCCCAAGACCCTTTCGGATCCGGGACGCCCGGGCAGCCCTCCCCCAGAACTGCTCACCCATCAAGCTACCCGCGAGTAGTCCTTCTGGCTATGGCACTTCGGTGCCACGCGCATCCCCCGTTAGTGCCAGCCCTCGATCCTCATGAAACAAGGAGGCTTGCGCGCCCAGGCGTGAGAGGATCCGAACGAAGACGCTGAAGTCCTGGTTGCCCGCTGCCGATGAAGGCTTAGTCCGGGCGGATTTGCCTTGGCTCGTTCCCTGTCCGCACTCATATGCCCTCGTTTGACAGTGCCGACATCTATCGCAACATTCTGGAAAGCCTGCCCACCGGCCTCTGCGTCGTGGACATGCAAAAGAGAATTGTGCTGTGGAGCGA
>Ga0187771_10000040_pt1 | contig 53884 bp, 38 predicted proteins | sample 0116_SJ02_MP15_1_FD_133139 | JGI IMG/M metagenome (GOLD analysis project Ga0187771, IMG submission 133139) | Tropical peat soil microbial communities from peatlands in Department of Meta, Colombia - 0116_SJ02_MP15_10_MG | ecosystem: Environmental > Terrestrial > Soil > Wetlands > Peat | place...
ATGGCAGACGCCCTCGTAGTCGGCCTGGGTCATGAAGCCGCGCAAGGGAGAAAATCCTCCGCTCATGAGCAACTCAAGATCGCAGAGCTGGCGGGCAGTAAGGTCCCACGAGGGCCACTCGCGCGAATGAGCTTTCAGTTCGGCAGTTCGCTCCGGATGGGCTATGAGCTGTATGAGTTCCCCGCCGTGGGGCGCAATAAGATGGCTGGTCGAAACGGTCAAGCTACGATGCCTCCTTCGATATTTACGTATCTAGTAACTCTAATACTCTTATCCAGAATTGAAACCGCAAACAGCTGAAGCACTGGAGCCGCTCGGCTTGGGCTGTGGAGCTCTGTCATGCGAAAGGTCACGGGCATCCCCATCGCTAACGCAGCCAAAGGCGGAATCCAAGGTCGAGTCCTAGTTCTTGTCTAATTGCTGCTCTTTCTTGTCGACTTTTTGCTCGCTGAGGAAGGCACAGACTCTGATGGCGCGGTGGCGGCAAGATCCCTCAAAAACCCTCGGGCACACTGCTGGGGCACCGTAGGCTCCAGTCATGACCAGCAACACAGAGGGCCGCTAAGTAGCCGGGGCCGGCTGAAACCTCGCGGAGCGACCATCGCCCAGCTTCAGAACCATCAGGGCGAGTCGAAAGCAAAGCGTTAGTATCTCGAACCGCCAGAGACACGTCGAACTGGTCAAGTGGAAGCGCGAGGCCTTCTCCTTTGGCTTTGATGTAGGCCTCCTTGCGGGTCCAGCATCGGAAAAAAGCCTCGAACCTGTCTTCAGAACTAACACTTGCCAGTTGTCTCTGTTCGTGAAGGGAAAAGAATCGTTGGGCAACAGCATCGATGTCGAGATCTCGAGATACCCGCTCCACATCGACGCCAAGTTCCCGCCTCCTGCTGAACGCTAGCAGAGCGACTTCACCAGCATGGGACACATTGAAGGTAATGCCGGTGTTGGCGTTCGGAGCCCCCAGGCTGGGCTTGCCCTTCACTGAATTTTGGAAGTTCAGCTTCGTCGGATCCAAAGCTAGGTAGGCGCCAAGGACCGTTCGCAATACCCCACGGGTTACAACAAAGTGCTGGCGAGGACGGGGAAGCAGGAACCGCTCAGCCCTTGCTCGTTCATCGACGGAGAGCAGTCGTTGCCAACAGTCTTCGTTGACGGCCAGAGCCTCTAGGTCCAGACGCCAAAGCTGCACCTCATCTTCACGAAGTGCAGGCGGAGCGACGAGATGGAAGGCACGATCGGAGAGGTTCATTCGATGAATAGTCCAAAACCGCAGCAACAGAGGATTTCCGACTGTGAATGTTTAGTCTAAGTTACAGCTGCGTCCAACGGGTACAAGTCCTAGCCGCTTGGGCATCGTAGGCGAACCCGTGCAAAAGCCACTTTAGCTTCCGCAGGTTTCGGTGCCGATGAGGGGCAGGGTATGCATTCTCTTGCAACACTGTGCAAAAACTAACATCTTGACCCGGATTAGGAGATCGCTGAATATGGGCCTTCGCATAGCATGATCGCGTACACAAGTGGGATCAACTTCATCCCGAGCCAAGTGGTCGCCGTGCGACTAACCAGAAGAGAGGGAGTGGTCAAATGATGAGGCGGAGCCCGTGGCTAGCAATTGCAGCGTCGATCCTGCTGATACCGGTCTTGTCGGCTGCACAAGAATCGAGTATGGATAAGAGGCCGCACAAGGTACCGGAAGGCGGTTCGCCTGCAAGCTATCTCCTCGTGGCAGCAGTTGCGTGTGTAGGAGGGATGTTCATTCGCTCTCTGGCTTCCAGGCGCCGTTCTATCTAGTTTGAGTTAAAAATTGAAAAGCCCGCACGCGAGAAACATGCACCTGCGGGCTTCTTGTTTGATGGTGCTTGCAACGCGCGTTCAGTGGCGTTGCCACGCTCGATCTTCGGTAATCCTCTCGAACGCCAGGGGCATCCGGAATTCCCCTCGGCTTAGGATCCACAAGAGCACTCCGACGATTGCCACCGCAAGTCCAAAGAAGACGATTCCGCCGTGGCGATGGAAACCTCCTTCCAGGAAACCAGCGTCTACCCGAGTACCAAGTTCCGCGATGGTAAAGATGCGAAGGGAGTTTTTCGCGACCGCCAATGGTATCGTGGCCACGATCAGCAGAGCTTGCTTCCACCTTGCATGGAGAAAGAGACGGGACAAGAACATGGCGGTGACGAGCAGCAGCATGCTCGAGCGGATACTGCTGCACTCGGGTGCCACTTCAATGTCCAACCCGGGGATTGATAACATGATGCCGTCGCGCGTCACCGGAACCCGAGCGAAACGGAACAAAATGTCTGCTCCCACGGCAGACTGATGTTGCAGAAACTCGGTAATCGAACCCAACACATGTTCAGGCAAAGGAACGATCAGGAACAGGAAGCACAGAGGGAAAAGCAGAGAACGGGAGACCTGCACGCCGAAGCAGAGGGTTACGCTGCCAATCCACCAGGTCACGAGCGCAAACATGCTCAACGATAAGCGGTCGCCGGGGGATAAATGCCCCACGTTCCATGCCATGAACCCGCGGAAGAGCAAGGCTGCACTCAACAAAGTGGCACCTGCCCGTCCTCCGGACGCGAAGGGTGCGGGAGATCCTTTGGCCTGAAGGTAGATCAGAGCAATGCTGAGCGGCAAGATCAGCAGGATATGGGTGTGCGCTTCGCTGTTAAAGGCCAGCCCCAAATTCGCGGTGAGTGGATGCCACCAGACGGCAATGGATCCGCCAACAAGGGCAAAGAGTTCGAGATATCGCGTTCGATTCGTCACTAGTCTACGGATCACAAAATCGAGCCTGCCACCTGCACCATCGGCAGAGATCTGTCAACGGCTGGCGAAGGCAAATCGCCAGCTCCATGCACGGTACACCATTGTGGTAGAGCTCACACGTAGAATGATGGCGCCGCTACTCGAGGTTCATATCCTTGCCGCTCGAATCATTCGGGTGGAGGTTTTACTTTGAACTGAGTGGCCCTCGACAGAGAGCAGACGAGCCGACGGAGGCAGGACCAGCACTTTGTTTGCTGGTTGGAACTGCGACACGAGTCTCATTCGAAGAGGAACTGAGCTGCCCTCTGGAACTGATCCCCGTTACTACATAGTAGTAAGTGATGCCGTCGGCGACGAGGTCGTCCACACAAACAGTGCCGACCACCGGCATGGAGTTGACCCGTTCGCAGTCACGGCACGTGGGATTCTTCCTTGCCACCTTCTTCTCCTTGCTCCGGTACAGACAGTAACCTACAGCATTGTTGTCGGAGTCGGGGGAGGAGGCGCTGGGATTCCAAGAGAGAGTGACCTTGTGATGCCCAGTTACTGTGGATGATTGAAGGGCTGGAGAACCTGCCTGCGGGCAGGAAGGAAGCCTGACCTCAACGGGGGTCGGAGTCGTTTTCTTTTCTTCGGGCGCTTCCACTAGTCGTGGGTTAGAGCTTCGCCGAGGAGTCTGGCTGCACGCACTGCCCGTGATAATGCAAGCGAGGATCAAAATCGTGATGCACACGCAGAGCCGATTATACGTTCTGACTGCCAAAAGACCCCTCAAATGCCTCCTGTCCATCACTCGTGCAGCGTAGGCACCAATGATGGCAACGCTCGATGAAGTTGATCACCAGCGTATGATCCTCGGACTGGTTAAGCCTATCGTCGCCCGGCCAGTTCGATAAAGCAGATCTTGAAATCCCATTTCCTGGCCTTCCAGGAAAGCGAGCGTTGATGGGAAATACAATGTCAACCAAACCCTGACTTACGCTAGTACGATCACCAAACTCTTACTGTTAGGGGTAGCGCCAATGAGGCAAGAACCTGGACTACCGACTACACATCCGCTGCTTGAGACTTGCCGTCGGCAACGTCTCAGAAAGCCATTTACATAGCGCTTAGCTCCTGCCTGCACACTTTCCCAGCGCTGTTTTTTGGAAGGGCCTGAAGCACGACGATATCCGTGGGTACAAGCTCCTTGGACATGGTCTTCTTGCAGAAATCATACAAGCACTCTCTAAGTCCGTTTCCGTTGAACGCGCGCGGAACAACAAAAGCCTTTACCGCCTCGCCGAGAATCTCGTGAGGAACTCCCACAACAGCAGCCTCGATCAGTTCGTCACATTGCAACAGTTGATCCTCGATCTGCCGGCAACTGATGCGCTTCCCACCGCATTTCACAAAATCCTTGCCACGACCCACAATATACACAAAACCATCTTCATCCACCGTCGCCATGTCGCCGGTGTGGAGTTTACCATCGCGGAAAGAACTTGCTGTTTCCTGCGGCGCTCGCCAATACCCGAGCGTTACATTCTCACCCTCGGCAACAATCTCCCCTACTTCTCCAGGCTGCACTTCTTGGCCTAACTCGTTAAGAACACGCAGCGTCACCCCAGGGATTCCCTTGCCGATTGAGCCAAGTTTCGTGCTCAGCGACTCTGAGGCAAGACAGGAAAGCCGTGCCGTCGCTTCCGTTTGTCCGTACATGACGAAGACCTGAGTTCCCGGCAAAGCCTTTTGCAATTCACGAATGAAGAGTGGGGCGAGATGCCCGCCAGCCTGCTGGACGTATCGCAAGTGTGGAAACTTTTTTCGCCGCAAGCTGGAGCTGCGCAGCAATATCTGGAAGTGACTTGGGACGCCGGCGAATCCTGTGCATTGTGTATCAAGCATGCGCTGCAGCATCGCCTCCAGATACATGAAGCGCGAATCCAGAACCAGGCTTCCTCCCACTCGCAAATGTGTGTGAAGAAGTGATGTGCCAAAGCAGTAGTGGAAGGGCAAAACCGTCATAATGCGATCGGCCTCTGTGAGCCCAAGATACTCGATGATGGACTCGGTGTTGGCCATGATATTGCGGTGCGATACCATCACGCCTCGTGGTTTACCCGTCGAGCCTGAGGTAAACATCAGGGCCGCCAGATCAGACCCCTTGATCTTCGGCAAGGAACACCGGACGGACCGCACGCTGTCTCGGACATCACCTAAGCTTGGCCGTGCAGGCATCCCATCTCTGCTGGCCAACCCATTGTCGGTGATAACAGTGGTCTTCCGGAGTCGATGTGCATGCTTCGCGGCAAACCCACTCTGAAGAAAAGCAAAACGCACTTCCGTGTCTTTCAGGATGTAGTTGAGGTCCCGCCTTGGGATTGTCGGAGCCACCGGTACGCAGACTAGACCGGCCCGCAATATTCCTAGGTAGGCCACAACCCAGAAGAAACTATTTTCGCTGCTGAGAAGGACGCGGTCTCCTTTGAGGCCGCCTGCTCCGACCATGTACTTGGCCACATCGGCAGAGACTGCGCACAATTCGCCATAACTGTGGCTTCCTTGCAGAGTCAGCAACGCTTCCCGGGTATGTCCCTTGCCCTCCAGGAGGTACTCTGCAACGTTTTCGGATCCGCAGTTCATGGTCAATGACGTTCTACTCTGCTACTCCCGCCATCTTGGCAGCTGACACTTGAATGGACCCCAGGAACTTGTGAGCCATCACCTGCGTCGAGAGAATTCCTACCAGGGCCATATTGTCCTTCGTGCTAGTGGCGCGGCCCGACTTGAACTTTGCGACCAGCTTCAGGACAGGATTGGGCCGGAAAAGACCGCTTCTCTTGAGCGCTTCCGGAGAAAGCAACTCGTCGACATAATCAGGCGACCGCCCAACGAAGAAGCTCTTGCCGTCTGGGGCACGGTACGGTTGCTTGGAACGACGAATAATAGATCTGGGTACCTTACCGCGCGCGGCTTCCTTCAGCAAGAATTTCTCATTCAGGACTCGCATTTTGAGTGATGGGTGCAGCTTAGCCGCAAACTCGCCAATGCGGTGATCAAGAAAGGGGTAACGCCCTTCCACCGAGTGGGCCATTGCCATTCGGTCGCCTTGGGAAGACAGAATATACCCGGGGAGCAGATACGTCGTTTCCAGATGTTGGGCCTGGCAGAAATCCGGCCAACGAGAATACGATCTCGGTAGTTCCTGCCGCAGCTCAGACAAGTTGTCACAGGTCCTTAATTCCTGCATTACATCGTCAGAGAAGAACATCTTCAGCTTGGAGGTGAGCTCCCAGCGGGGCAAATGGGAAAAGAAGGGGTTCACCAAATCCTCGTAGCTAACGTGAAAGAAGCTCTGCAAATAGGCGCTAGGTTGCCGCTGAATATCCTCCATGTACGGATAAAGTCGCTTCAACAACAGCGGCCGAAGACGAGAATTAGTAATTCTTCCCCAAAAGCGGCGAATCTTGGCCTCTTTGAATATGTCGTAACCCCCAAGAATCTCGTCAGCGCCCTCACCGGTCAAGACGACCTTGAACCCGCTTTCACGAACTAACCTTGAAAGCAAGTAAAGAGGAGCAGGCGCAGTTCTCAGAACCGGCTGCTCGGTGTGCCAGATGACATCGGGGAATATTGCTCCGATTTGTTCGTTTGAGCAGCGAATCTCGGCGTGCCTGGTGTTAAGAAAGGTGCTGGCTTCCTTCTGGTAAGAACTTTCGTCCAGTGTCGGGTCTTCGAAGGCTACGGAAAAAGTCTGTAATCGATTCTGGGCAAACCGACTGATCAGCGCGGTAGTGAAGGAAGAATCAATCCCCCCGCTCAGGTATGCGCCCACGGGCACATCGGAGCGAAGACGGATTCGGGCAGCGTCCTCCATGAGGGCCAGTAACTCCTCTGCCCTCTGTCCCGCCGAATCCTGTTTGAGCTCTTCCCTGCTGACATATTCGGGTTTCCAGTACTGGCGGACACACACCTGCCCTTCCTTAAGCGTAAGCGAATGTCCTGGAGGGAGCTGCGAGATGTTTTTGAAGACAGTGCGCGCTGGTAGGGTGACCCAGAACGTGAATATCTGATCCAACCCTTGCAAATCTATCTCACGCTTGACCCCGGGAATGGCAAAAATCGCTTTGATCTCCGAGGCGAAGAGGAAGTCGTTACCTGAGATCGTGTAGAACAATGGCCTAACACCGTAACGATCTCGAGAGAGAAACAACTTTCGTTGGCGCACGTCCCAGATTGCAAACGCCCATTGGCCGTTGAAGTCGTCAACGCACTCCTCACCCTTTTCCATGTACATCCGCAGAATAACTTCGGTATCGGACCGAGTGGTGAAGCGGTGTCCTTTTCTCTGCAGTTCGTCCCGGAGTTCGACATAGTTAAAGATCTCTCCATTGAAGGTTATCCACAGAGAGCCATGCTCGATAGACATCGGCTGATGTCCGCCCGTCAGGTCAATGATACTGAGCCGGGCATGCGCCAATCCCACATTGGAGTCCACAAACACACCACTGTCATCTGGACCACGGTGAGCCAACGCTCCGATCATCTGCCACAGCACATTTGTGTCCGCAGCAGTCTGTTTCAATTTGACGAGCCCCGCGATACCACACATGAGGGTGCCAGTCCGACACTTTCCCAGTCTGTCTGAGGTGACTCGCTAAGGAGTCAGAAACACCTTCCTCGAGACCTACCGCGCAATGCCAGCATGAACTTCATCCACGTTCTCGATGAGCTGGGGGGGAAGATGGAGATATTCTGTGGAACTGAGCTTGGAAGTCATTATCGCGTAAACCCGCTCTATCTGCTTGACGGACAGCCCGGTTGCGCTAGCCGCGTCAGAAGCGGCGATGCCATGGTTCTGCGCGTAAAGGCAAAGGTCCATTGTCTCCAAGGGAAGAGAGAAATAGAACTCCTCCTGAGATTGCTCCAGCGAGTACGTGTCTGTCGTAGGCGGGCGATGCAGGATCTCGTCCGGCACTCCCAGATACTTTCCGAGCTGGAACACCTGAGACTTGTAGAGGTGCGCAATTGGTTTAAAGTCCGCTGCGCCATCCCCATTCTTGACGAAAAATCCTTGCGCGTATTCCAATCGGTTTGGTGTGCCTGCCACGGCGTAATGGAGGCGATCTGCATGATAATACTCGAGCATTTTTCTGGTGCGCTGCTTGAAGTTGGTGGCGGCTACAATGCCAAGGTAGGATTCAGGGGTAAGCCTGACACGCCGCAGCTCTCCATTTGGCGACTGGGCAACCACTGAATAGAGTGGATACGCCGAGCTATCTACAAGGTTTGGCAGAACAATCTTGCTCTTCCAGCCTTTCCCGTATTCCGGTATCACCTTCCTGATGGCTTCATCTCTTCGGCGATAGCACCCAAGAGCCTCGAGAGTCGGCCCGATATGTTCGCAAACACCCGTAATGCCCAAGGCCTTGGTAAGCTCGCGTCCCAGTCGTAAGCTGTCTTCCGAAGATTCGTCCTCCGGCATGAACAGTCCGACAACGCGATCTTTGCCCAGAGCCCTGGCACAAAGAGCTGCCGTAACACTGCTGTCAATCCCTCCGGACAGTCCGACCACCGCACCTCGCCGTCGCAAACGATGCAAGACCATGCTGCGGATCCTCTGCCCGATCTCCTGAGCATGTGCTTCGGCGTCGATCTCAAGCACTTTCGAAGAAAAAGCTGCAGACATTTCCATGTTCCTGTAAGAACAGCCGTGACCTCAGTGCCTCTTCCTCCGATCAGGCTTCCGAGCCCAGCTTGCTCAGGACGAAGGCTGCGATGCGACCCACCGAATCCCAGTTGTCTGGCACGATCTCTTCGTCTTCAATCTCGATGCCGTATTTCGCTCTAACAAACTCCACTAAAGACAGAATACCTATCGAATCGACGAGGCCATGGTCGAGAAATGAATCATCGTTGGAAAAGTGGCCGTTCCCTTCATCGAAGAGAAAGTTCTCCAAGACAAAGCTTCGAACCTCCTGGACAATCTCCGGCATGGAAAATTACCCCTTGGGTAGTATGTGCTGAGTAGGATCCTAACGTCTCAGCCTGCTATGTCTTAGATATTCCGACCAAATCTCTGCAGAGTACGGCGGGCCATCCGGCGGGCAAACCTCTCGATGAGGCCACGCCGGTGAAAGGGCACTCGGTTGAGGGCCCCAAGTTGGTCAGCTTGGAGTCTCCAGCCCGAGGCGCCGCAGTCTTCCCGGACGTGTTCAATCTTGTTGGCTTTGAATATCGCAATTACCGGCGTGCGGCAGAGGCACCAGTTTAGCGCGACCTGTGCCCGAGTCCTTCCTGTCGCACCGGCGACTGCGCCAAGCGCGTCGCTCCGATCGCAACTCCAAATGTTTTCCAGACCGTTGGCAAGTGGACTGAATGCAAGGACGGTTATCTGCTGTGTCTCGCAGTATTGCAGGAGACCGGATTCAATAGTGCGGTCCACGATGTTGTACCGTACCTGGTTAGAAACGATCCGATTCTTCACCAAGGTTGCCTGAGCCTTCGCAATCTCTCGTGCCGAGAAATTACTGACTCCGATGAACCGGATCTTCCCCGCCCCCACTAGTTCCTCCATAGCAGACATCGTTTCTCCAATGGGGACGGTGTAATTCGGCCAATGAAGCTGATACAGATCGATATAGTGGGTGTTTAGGCGCCTCAGGCTTTGTTCCGCAGCCCGGATTACATCCCGTCGCCTGAAGTGCCGGGGGGATATCTTCGTCGCTAGAAATACTTTGTCGCGGATTCCCTTTATAGCCTGCCCGACGATTTCCTCGGTACCGTAGGATTCAGCCGTGTCAATGAAGTTTGCTCCAAGGGAGATCCCGACTTGGAGGGGTTCGACGCCACCTTGGTACTGCCACGTTCCAAGAGCAACTTCAGGGAGCGAAACTCCGGTCTTCGCTAGTTCCTTGCACATCATTTTGCACTGGTCTCACGCGTATGATCTCGGGGGTGTACCCGCAGCTTGATACCATGAGCAAATTCCTCGTAAGTGTGTTGGGGAGTCAACGGGATTTCTGCAACACCGAGGAGTTCGGACGGAGGAGACCCCCAAAGAGCATGGGGTGGAACGTTTCTACTCACTACACTTCCTGCTCGGACCACCGCTCCTTCACCAATCCTCACATTCGGCAAGATGACGCAGTGAGGACCGATAAAGACGTCCTTTTCGATGACAACTCTTCCGTTGCTTTTTGGCCTTCTGGGCCCCCAGTAGAAGTGAGTGAAGATGGAGGTTCTAAGGCCGATGGTGCAATTGTCGCCGATCGTGACGTCAGCGGGATGCAATTCGTCTATGTATACAAACTGGCTGATCCAGACGTTCTTGCCAATCCCAACTCCACGCAGCCGATTTAGCCACGGTCGCAGACTGTACCCGCCAGGAACCGCGAGAGCTATTTTGCCGACAAGTCTGCCGAGCAGAGGTGGCAATGTCAAAGGTTCTGACCTTTCATGAGCGATACCGAAAATCGCTTTTCCAACGAAAAATGCTTAGGGCAGACGGACCAACGTCGTTTGCAATGGAGAAATGGCCGCGAGTTCCCTAGCCACGGTTGGTCCTCCACAAGGGCTCGAGACTGTACCCAAACCGCGGCAAGGTCAGCCCTGTCAGTGTCGTTACAAGTAATTTGTGCATCGGCCTCAATGCTGTGCGCCATTTGTCGTCTAGAGTTAGTTGTACTGACCCCCTGTCAAACCGCACAGTGTTGCCCGAGACACCGTGAGTGGGCGCCAATGACACGGCGTGGTCAGACAAAAACGGAAGACGAAGTGCATCTTCTCCCACAAGCCGAGTGATCCGGCGCACGCTTTCCTCGGGTTGAGCAATAAAGTCTTCGTAACGCAGGGCGAGATAGCGTCCTTCTGAAGAACTCCACAGTTTCCTGATTGCTCCGTTGATGTAAATCCAGTTCAGCGAGGTTCTTGCCGGGTGCCAGTGGGGAAAGTCGCCAACCGCAGGGTTAATGTGCCGTTTGTTCTTCAGCCAGGAGTATGCGCAGCCACGCGGATCCCGCACGAGATGTACAACAAACAACTCAACGGCACCCGTAAGCTCCAGCAGGTAGGCGTGGGATGGTAGTTTCGAGGAATCGACCACGACTTTCGCGCCTGCAATCGCGCTGACAGATTGGTAGAGTCGTCTGATCAGATCTAGATATTTGTCAAGTGAAGGCTCGACGAATCTTCGCAAACGCGAATGCGTCATGAGGTGCAAGTGACGGGATCGAGCACAGCAATTTCTCAAGGCTGAGACCGCGGCAAAATCAAACCGGTCAGGGGGTTCCTGAAAAGCGTCTACAAACACCTGCCGCCAGAAGTCACAGTCTGGGAGGGCGTGACCGCAGCCGCAGAGTTGTAGGGCCCCCCGGTCCCAAAAGTCTGCGACCTCGCCGACGGTAAACCATCCCGGAATTTGTCCCAGAATTTGATCTAGGACGGTGCTGCCGCTCCGGTCACAACCAGCGATGTAGAGCATTTTTGTCTTCTTTGAATCCATAGTTGAGGGCTCCCGGTATGCTTGCAAAGACGAACTTGCCCGATGCTTCATGTAAACGTCATCCAGTTCTTGTTTCAAAGCCGGGAAGAAGTGGGGGTATCTTCTCAAGCTCCGCTTTCAACCGTTCCGCCAGAACCTGAACAAAAGGATCGTTCAGCGTTCCTCTGGGATAGAGTGGCAACTCCACAACCCGGACTCCTTGTCGGGCAATGCGTCCCCAGCCGAAGTCCCGGTCAGCAAAGCCCCGGTAGTGCGTTTTCGGCCTAAACAGCGTGATCTGGCCGTCATATGGAAGAGGTCTGTAAGCCCATTGTGCTCTATCGTTCACAGCCCGGGTTCGCAGATGTTGATACTGCAAGCCGCCCTTATAGTTGAACTTCGCAAGCATTGCTGACCACAGGATACTGAAGGTCACTTTTGCTCGGCCCAATTCAACCCTCAATTTTTCGACAAAAAAACCAACGCCATCACGGGACAAGCTCAACAACAAATTCCTCAGGTGAAAGTACAGATTTTGCGTCTTGTGAATTGCTTTCAATGGAAAAGACACTTTTGGCAGCCCCCCCAGATTGTAGGTCTCCAACATGGCCAGGAGAGCAACCGATTCTCCCGTTCTCTGGAGTTGTTGCGCGATTTCTAGGGCGATCGTTCCGCCAGAACAGTATCCTCCTAGAAAGTAAGGCCCTTTCGGTTGCAATGCCTGAATTTCCTCGCGGTACTGTGCCGCCATTTCTTCTATCGTGGTCTGCGCCCCTTCACGACCGTCTAAGCTGCGGGATTGGAGGCCATAGACCGGCTGATTGTTGCCCAGGTTGCGGGCCAAGTTCTTGTAAAGGAGCACGTCGCCTTCCGCACCGTGAACCAGGAAGATCGGCGGTCTGTCTCCCCGGGGCTGGATAGGAGTCAGCGATTTCCAACTGCATTTCCGTGATCTCTGCTGGATGCTTGCAGCCAATTGTCGAATGGTAGGGGCCTGAAACAGAAGGGCGAGCGGCAGTTTCACTCCCATCTGTCGATCCATCTGCGCGAACACCTGAGCAGCCAGTAAGGAATGTCCACCGAGGTCGAAGAAATTGTCATTGGCTCCGATGGCTGGCTTCTTGAGAGCCTTTTTCCAGATTTCCGCCAACTGCAGTTCGAGTGAGCCTTCCGGTTCCACGAAATGAGGGCCGGCTTCCAACGCGATGCCTTCGGGTCTTGGAAACGCTTTCCGGTCGATCTTGCCATTCGGCGTGAGTGGGAACGCCTCCATCTCGACGAAGCATGAGGGTACCATGTAGTCGGGCAGCTTCCTCTGGAGAAACTGTGCAAGTTCACCCGGTCTCAATCGTCCACCGGGAACGGGAATGCAATAGGCCACAAGGCGTTTGTTGCCGTCCTCATCTTCCTGTGTCACGACCACGGCGTCCTTGACCGCTTCGTGCTGCGACAGAACCTTCTCGATTTCCCCCAATTCAATCCTGTATCCCCTCAACTTGACCTGATGATCGGTTCGGCCCAGCACTTCAACCCGCCCGTCCGGATGAAATCGCGCCAGATCTCCAGTCCTGTAGGCACGGGTTCCGGGATCCAAGAATGAAACCTCAATGAACCGCTCCTCAGTCAAGTCGGGACGGTTCCGGTATCCTCTGGCTAATCCGTCCCCGGCAATCAGCAGTTCACCGATCACGCCGGGCGGCACTGGTTCCAAGTGCTCATCCACTATGTAGAGCTGGGTGTTGGCAATTGGTCGGCCGATCAAGACGGGATCCGAGCCTGCTACAACCCTCTCCAATGACGACCAAATGGTGGTTTCTGTGGGTCCATACATGTTCCAGAGCTCGGCTCCGCACTGGAGCATACGGTTGGCAAGTTCCCGCGGCAATGGCTCCCCGCCGCACAGCATCTTCAGATCAGGGGTCCTTTCCCAGCCGGCTTCCAACATCAGCTTCCAGGTAGCCGGAGTAGCCTGCATGACGGTCGCGCCGCTACTGAAAATCCTTTCCAAAAGAGCCGAACCGTCGACCACCTCATTCCGGTGCGCGACAACCAATCTCGCTCCTGAAATCAGAGGGAGGAAAATCTCCAACCCGGCAATGTCGAAGGAAATCGTCGTTACTGCGACGAGCACATCATTTTCATCGAGACCGGGCTCTTCCTGCATCGATACCAGGAAATTCACGACGGATCGATGTTCTATCATCACGCCCTTCGGCTTGCCAGTGGAACCGGAGGTATAAATGATGTACGCCAGACTCGACGCGGACAAGGCAACACTGGGATCGTCGCTGGCAGTCCGTTCGATCGCCTTCCAATCGGCATCCACACAAACCGTTTTCATTCCGGATCGAGGCAAATCCTGCAGAAGACGAGTGTCGGTAACCAGAAACGAAATACCTCCGTCCTCCATGATCCAAGCCAAACGTTCCGGAGGAAACGATGGATCCATGGGGATGTAAGCCGCGCCGGCTTTGAGAATGCCAAGCAACCCGACTATCAGATCCAGTGAGCGATCCAGGAAGATTCCGACACAACTTTCCGGTTGGACTCCGGACACGCGCAAGTAATTGGCCAGCCGATTGGCCTTTGCATTCAGTTCACCGTACGTCATTGACTGGCCGCTGCATTCAACCGCGATGCGATTCGGCACACGCCTTGCAACCTCTTCGAACAGGTTATGAAGGCATTGGTCGTGAGGATAGTCCTTGGACGTGTTGTTCCATCCTGCGAGGATTTGATGCTCTTCAAGTTCCGACAGGATGGGTATCTCTGAGATCCTCAGCCGTGGATTGATGACAACTGCCTTCAACAATCGTGCAAAACTCGAGGAAAAATTCTTGACTGTCTCTGCACGAAACACGTCTGTGCAGTACTCGAATCGCGCCAGCTGGCTTCCAACCCCCTCATAGAAGTGGAGAGCCAAGTCGAACTGAGCAAACTTCATGTCGAAATTGAAGTTGCTGACCTCGAGCTTGCCGATTGTCGGGTTGTTGGCAGGCAGGACCTGCAACATGACTTGAAAGACAGGGTTTCGGCCTGGGTTCCTCTCAATCTTGAGATGATTCATCAAGGCCTCAAAGGGCAGATCGGCATTAGAGAACGCATTCAGAGCCGTGTCCCGGCTTCTTCGAAGCAGTTCGATGAAATCGGGATTGCCGGAAAGATCGCAGCGCAAAGCAGCCATGTTGAGGCAATTTCCGATAAGGGAAGCCGTTTTCGCGGGATCTCTGAGCGCAATGGGGGTGCCAATGACAATTTCTTCCGCTCCAGAATACCGATGAAGCAATATCTGAAAGGCTGCCAGCACGGTCGTGAAGAACGTGCATCCTTCGCGTGCGCCCAAGGAGGTTAGGTTCTGAACCAATGTCTGCGGAAGGTTCAGAAACATATTGGAGCCCTTGAACGACTGAACGAGCGGCCTTGGCAAGTCAGCCGGCAACTCCAGCACGGGAAGCTCACCGGACAACTGCTTCTGCCAGAATCTGAGTTGGTCCTCGTACATCCCGTCGTCGACGGTTTGCCGTTGCGAAAGTGCGAAATCCGCATACTGGAGTTTCAGATCCGGTGGATGCGGATCTTGGCCGCTAGTGAGCGCTCGATAAAAAACATCCACTTCATTTAGGAGCAGTCCAATAGAGATTCCATCCACGACGATATGATGGAGATTGATGATCAGCACATGTTCGGTTTCGGCTAGCCTGAACAAGGAAACGCGAATCAGGGGAAGACGAGACAGGTCAAACGATTCGACAGCTTCTTCTGCGGCCAGCAAATGCAGTCTGGATTCGGCGGCCGCTGTATCCAATTCTGTTAGATTGATTCGAATCTTGCACTCGGGATGTATGCGCTGCAAGGGCTCGTCGTTTTCAACGGTAAACGTGGTTCTCAGTACCTCGTGCCGTCGGATCACCTCATTAAAGCTCTGTTCCAATGCCGCTACTTCCAGAGGGCCGCGAAGACGATAGCCGACCGGGAGGTTGTAGGCTGGATTGCCCGGTGTCATCCGATCAATCACCCACATTTGGAGCTGAGAGAACGAGAGCGGAGCGGAATCGTGGCGTTCCCGTCTGGACGAAACAGGACCCTCTGCAGTCTGCTTCTCTCCTCGAGCCGCCAACCGGCGTTTCAGCAAGAGTTGCTTTTCTGGAGAAAGCAGTGAAGCCGCCCTGTTGCTTTTGGGTGATGGATTGATCATGTACTCCTTGCGCAGCCGCATATTGGTTATATGCGCTGCCACTTCGTCTAATCACTTGAAAGCTGCTGGCGTGCCTGTTCGTCGGTGAGCCCTTCGATTTCCTCAAGGATCCTCGCCTGAATCACAGAGCTCAATTGCGCGATAGTGGGAGCCTCAAAGAAATCGCGGAGGGTAAAGCTAATTTGATACAGCGACCGGATTCTGGAGACAATTTGCATGGCGAGAAGGGAGTGTCCACCAAGATCGGCGAAGTTGTCGTGAACACCAATTCGCTCCAAGCCGAATACATTGCTCCATATTTCAGCGAGCGCCGCCTCCGGGGTACCGCTCAGCGGGCTTGCTTCGTCCGCTTGACTTCCAGGCGGCCAACAGGCCTTATTTTGCCGCTGCGCTTGCGAGAGGTACTTTGTCGGATCGAACACTGCGTCGGATACTTTCAGCTCCTGACCTAAGTCCTGCGGGCTGACAATGACCTGGGCGAGATCTGAATTCAGAGCTCTCTCGAACGCCTCCAAGCCCTCTTTTGTCCTGATTCCCCTTTCAAGGGCAGCCTGCTTCCAACCCTCCAGACCGGGCAGTGGCACAAGGTCAACCAATTGGCCGACTTCCCTCCAGCCCGGCCAATTGATGCTCAGAGTGTGAAACCTTGCATGGGCGTTGGCAAAGTAGGAGTAAGCATCAAGAAAACTGTTGGCAGCGCTGTAGTCGCACTCCGCATAAGGGGTGAGAACAGAGGTAATCGACGAGAACAGCACTAGGAAATCCAGTTTGACATCCTTCAAGAGGTCGAAAAGTATCATCGTGCCACAAACCTTCGGAGCCAATACGCACTCCATGTCTTCTCGCGTCTTGGCCTGAATCAAGCCCGCTCTCACAATACCTGCGGCGTGGACCACTCCATGGATCGTTCCGTACTTCGCCAATATTTCTTCGACAACATGTTGCATTTGGCCTCTGTTGGACGCTTCCGCAACCTGGACGTCGATCTCCGCGCCTGCCCTCTCGATCTCTAGGAGAGCTCTGATCGTCTTGAGCACCGAGGCCGGAGTGCCCGGTGCCGTAAGCAACTCTGTCCAGGTCGACTTTTCTGGGAAAGGGGACTTCTTGGTCAGCACCAGTTTGGGTTGACATGTTTTGGCAAGATACCTGGCAAGTTCAAGGCCGATTCCGCCGGTTCCTCCCGTAATCAAATAGACCGCGCCGCGCTTCAAGCGCCTGATTGCCGGTGTGTCAGTGAATCTGTCAGACGGGAGAGTTGCCTTCAGTTTGAGCGGCTCGTAGTGTTTTTCCCAGCGATACGCCCCGCGATAGGCGATGGCGTTGCTCTCATGTTCTTCAGCGAACTCAGAAATGATCCTGGCGAACCACTCGTCGGGCAGGCTGTCAACCGGTTCCGTGCCCGGCAAGTCGATATTGAAGCATTTCGCGTTCGGATACTCCCGGGGAATGACGCCGCAAGGTCCCAGCACGGTTGCCATTGCCGGAGCGATATCTTCCTCACCCGTAACCGAGTGCAACCGGTTAGAAATTACGCCGATCTTGATGGGGATGGAAGTTCGGAGTTCACCAACGGCCTGAGCGATATGGAACAGACTAAAGAACCCAAAATTCTGGCTTGCGGGTGAGGCGTCGACGGCCTCTTCATCCTCTCTCGTCAGGCTTCCCAAATGAACGATGTTAATGGGTGCGCCGGCTGTCCTTCTTTCCAGGTCCAGGAACAGTTTCTGATAACCCTCAATACTTGCAGGATTCAGTTCCAATGAGTCGTCGGAGTGATGGACAAACCTCTCGCCAAAGCGCACGAAAGCTGCCGACATGCCTGCAGCCTCAAGCTTGGATTTAATTCGGCGGCCCCCGCCATGCCGATCTGCAAAGATTACCCAGAAGGGAGCCTTGGGGTGCGAGGCATCAATATCAGTTGGGAAGGGCGTCCGTTTCCAGGTCGGAGCATAGAACCAGTTGTCTAGGCTGGGTGTCGAAGGTGCTGGTCTCTGCTCTTCTGGAGTGCTCGTAGTGGCTGGCGTCTTCTCAATCCAGTAATTGCTCTTCTCAAAAGGATAAGTCGGCAGCGATACTCTGCGCCGTCTCTCCGTGGGATACAAGCTCTCCCACCGAACGTCCACGCCAGAGAGCCAGAGCCTGCCGATGCCCTGTAACAAGTATTCAACGTCGGGTAGGTTCTCGTAATGGTGCCGGATCGAGGAAATGGTTACGGGGCGCGCCGCGTTCTGCCGGTTGGGATGCTGCATGGCTAGCATGCCAAGAGTTCGTCCAGGACCGGCCTCCAGCAAGATGGGATCGTCCAATCGCCAGAGTTCTTGGAGGGCATCGCTGAACCTCGCTGTATGATTGGCGTGCATAGCCCAATACGATGGATTGGTAGCGTCCCGCCGCGTAATCCACTTTCCCGTCACATTGGAGATGAATGGGAGTCCAGGCTCGTTCAGTTGGACTTTTCTTACCTCCTGCTCGAGTGCGCTCACGATCGGACTTAGCATTCGGGAATGAAACGCATGCCCATTCTGAACGTGTCGAGAAATGATGTGCTTCCTATTCAACAACCGCTCAAGTTCAGCAACAGCAGTTGGTGGCCCCGCAACCACGCACAACGCCGGACCATTGATTAAGGAAATGGACAGATCTCCGTCAAGCAGAGGAAGCAGTTCTTTTTCTGACAGTGTTACGGCGAGCATTGCTCCCTCAGGCAGGTCATGGACGAGCTTGGCTCGCGCGGCAATCAAACGCAGTGCGTCTTCCAGCGAGAGCACTCCCGCTAGGCAAGCCGCAACGTATTCGCCCATGCTATGGCCGACGATCGCGGAGGGAGTAATCCCCAACGACTGCCATAGCTTGGCCAGGGCGTATTCGATGGTGAACAAAGCCGGTTGAGCGAATAGCGTCTTGTTCAACTCCGTGGCGTTGTCGTCCTTCGACGCATCCGCGCTTCGCCCCAGCATCATCTTCAGATCGATGCCTCGACTCTTCCCTTCGCTCTTCCACGTCTGACGATCGGGATAAATGATTTTCCGAATATCAATCTCCAGGTGTGGATGGAGAATCTGCGCGCAGCGATCAACTTCCTGCCGGAAGACATCCCACGACTCATAGAGCCCGTGACCCATGCCCACGTAGTGATCTCCAATGCCAGGAAACAGGAAGACCACGGGCCGTGGTACAGACTCGTCGATCACGCTGGAAAGAAAACGCCTCGAGTTCTTCTCGGCGAAAGCTGCAACGGCATCCTCCCGGCTGGCAGAGACCAGGCACCGCCTGTGTTGAAACGCGCGGCGTCCGACACGCAAGGTGTGGGCCACGTCTTTCATGTCTACGGAATCGTTATGTTCTAGGAATTCGCGCAGGTGGTGAGTAGCATGATCGAGAGCCGTGGGTGTCTTTGCGGAAAGTATCAGCAGCTCAGAAGAACCGGTACGTGGGCCTCGTTGCATCTCAGGTGCTTCTTCGAAGACAACGTGCGCGTTGGTTCCTCCCATGCCGGTGGACATGACTCCCGCGCGTCTGGGCCCATCGCTTATCCATTCTCGCAATTGCGAATTGACATAGAAAGGGGTGTTCTTGAAGTCGATTTCGGGATTGGGGTGACTGAAGTGGAGGCTGGGCGGAAGGGTGCGGTGCTTGAGGGCGAGGATGGCCTTTATCATGCCGGCGACCGCCGCCGCGGCATCAAGATGCCCCACATTAGTTTTCACTGAGCCGATCGCACAATACACTGAACGCTGCGTAGAGGTACGAAATGCCTTGGTCAACGCTCTGATCTCGACGGGGTCCCCGACCGGCGTTCCCGAACCGTGTGCCTCGACATAGGTGATGCTGTCTGCCGCGACTCCGGCGTTGGCAAGAGCTTCCACCACAACGTCGGTTTGGCCATTAACGCTGGGCGTGCTATATCCCGCCTTTTCTGAACCATCATTATTAACCGCGGAGCCCTTGATAATCGCATGGATGTTGTCGCCGTCTGCGAGAGCATCCGCTAGGCGCTTCAACACCAGAATGCCCCCACCGCTGCCAAATACAGTTCCGTTTGCCTTGGCGTCAAACGCCCTTACATGCCCGTCCGGAGAAACGACCCCGCCGCCATCGCAGAAGTAGCCCGCCCGATGGGGAACACGCACAGACACAGCACCCGCCAACGCCATGTCTGACTCCCCACTCAAGAGGCTCTGTCGAGCCAAATGGACCGCAACCATCGAGGTGGAACAGGCCGTCTGAATCGTGAGGCTGGGTCCCTTCAGGTTGAGCTTGTACGAAACCCGGGTACTGAGGAAGTCCTTGTCCGAATTGATCAGAGTAGGAATGTATTCCTGCGCAAACTGGCCATTGAGTCCGCGATCCATGAAATAGGTATTGAAAGCGGCGCCAGTGAATACGCCTACGTGGCCCGGATAGCGATTTGGGTCATAGCCCGCGTCTTCAATCGCTTCATGCGCCAACTCCAGGAGCAAGCGCTGCTGGGGGTCCATAGTCCTGGCTTCCGTCGGCAGGAACCCAAAGAAATCGGCATCAAAGTGACCCGGGGCCTCCAGGATTGGCGCGGCCTTCACGTAGTTCGGATTCTTAAGGTATGCCGCTGACACTCCCGATCGCAGCAGTTCCTCATCGGAGAACCGGGTGATCGACTCAACACCTTCGACCAGATTCTGCCAAAACTGGTCGAGGTTTCGAGCGCCGGGAAAGCGGCCGGCCATGCCGACAACCGCGATATCTAACTCGTTATTCATCTGAGCAAAGGGTTGATTGGTCTCGTGTGGGGAAGGGAGAGCGCTTACTATAGTGGTCTCATCTGAATCACGGGCTCAGGCAAGGCCTGGCGATCAGCTTTCCCATTCGGGGTCAACGGCATCTTGTCGAGCACCTCAAAGTGGTTAGGTATTGAGTAATCGGGGAGATGCTTCTTCAGATATTGCTTTACATCTTCAATCTGCACTTTCGACCTGCAGACCAAGTAGGCAATAATCAGTGTCAAGTTCTCCGAATATTTTCGTGCCACACAGACGCAGTCGGCAATGTCGGGACAATCCCTGATGGTGTTCTCGATCTCACCCAGTTCGATCCGCAGCCCGCGGATCTTTACCTGATGATCTTCTCGGCCCAAGTACTCAATATTGCCATCGGGTAGCCACCGTGAAACATCTCCAGTTCGGTAGATTCTTTCGTCGGGGTAACCAGGATTATCGACAAACTTTTCCTCAGTCAAGGTCGGGTTATTGAGGTAGCCGCGGGCAAGCCCGACCCCGGCGATGCATAACTCGCCAGTCTCACCAATAGCTACCGGCTGGCCATCTCGTATGATGTAAAGCCTGGTGTTATGGATTGGCTTCCCGATTGGAACCTTCTTGACATCGTTGCCGGAGGGGCAGTCATAGTAGGTTACGTCGACCGTGGTTTCGGTGGGGCCGTACAGATTCGTCAGCCGAGCTCCGACCTTATTTCCGAGAATGTCGTTGAACTTTGTGACATGGCTGGGCATCAAGGCTTCGCCGCTGACAAAAACCTGGCGTACCGATGCCAAGCCCTCCAAAACGTGATCGCTTTTTCCGTCCAGATATTCCAGGAAAACGTTCAGCATGGATGGCACAAAGTGCAGGACGGTGACCTGGTGCTTTCGGATGGTTTCAACGATCGCGAGGGGAATCCTTTCACCTCCCGGCATCAGAAAGCAGAGTTTGGCGCCCTCGAGGGCCCACCAGAAAAGCTCCCACACCGAAACGTCAAAGTAATAGGGAGTTTTTTGGAGAATGGCATCGTCGCGACCGATGGGATAAGCGCATTGCATCCAGTGCAAGCGATTCACCACGGAGCGATGCTCAATCATCACCCCCTTGGGCTTGCCGGTCGAACCCGACGTATAGATCACGTAGGCCAGATCGTTGGGTTGATTGACAATAACGGGATTTTCCTCCGCCCCTCGGTAATGCTGCGGTTCATCAAGATTCACAATCAGCCCATCGAATGTGGTTCTGTCGGCTGTCCTCGTGTGGACCAACAGTACTCTGACGCTTGCATCCTTCAGCATGTAATCGGTGCGTGCTGGAGGGTTCTCGGGCGACAAAGGCAAGTATGCGGCTCCAGCCTTGATGATCCCGAGAATACCGATCATCATGGCGAAAGATCGTTCCACCATGAGACCAACGATGTGCCCTGGTCCGACGCCCTTGTCTCTCAAGAAGTGAGCGAGTTGATTGGCCTTCTTGTTAAGCTCCGAGAAAGTTAAAGAGGGCGAGCCGAAGACCTTGTCGTGATCACAGATCACGGCCGAAGCCGAACCACAATTCGCAAACCGCCCCTCAATTAATTCCTGAAGGGTGGCGTGACCCGGGAAAGCCGCCTCTGTCCGGTTGAACTCAGCAATCTTCTCGAGATCTAACTTGCTGGCAATAGGTTGAGTAAGAGATTCCATAACGCAGCTATCCAAGGGCATCAGTGTGCGGAGCAGCGAGCCTTTCGTAGAAACATCCCTCCGAGTAGGTGCTGGTGGATCTGGGTAGTGCCTTCAATGATCTCCATGATCTTGGCATCACGATAAAAACGCGCAACCGGCGAAGATCCATGACATCCAGCGGCCCCGCGTATCTGAACTGCATCCGAGGCGGATCTCACCGCTGCTCTAGAAGTGAAATACTTCGCCATCACCGCTTTTTCAAACGCTTCGGGTAGACTTTCGTCTGCAGCTCGGCAGGCGCTGTGGCAGAGGAAGGTCCCAGCCTCGAGGGCGGTGCCCATCTCCGCAATCAATGAGCGGATCATCCCAAGATCACCCACAGTTTGATTGCCTATTTTTCGCGTGCTCGCCCAAGCCACACTTTCTTCAAAGCATCCCCTCAGGAGGCCCAAAGCGGAGCAAGCGGTGCTGATCCGCCCGTAATGGAGACCAACCGGCGCAACGTGGGAGAGGGCGAAGCCGGGTTTGCCGACTATGTTTGCTGTCGGAACTTTGACATTGTTGAAAACGAGCTTTGCCAGGCCGGCGGCGCGGAACCCCATGAGGTCATGAATTGGTTCCACTTCGAGACCAGGAGTTTCCCTTGGCACCAAGCACGCCAGCGAGCGGTCTCCTAGTTTTCCAAATACCAGAAATAATGAAGCAAATTGACCAGTGGTGATCCATTTCTTGGTGCCGTGCAGAACAAGAAAGTCATCGTCCGATTGAGTAAACTCAGTCACCAGAGACTGGATATCGCTTCCGGCTTCCGGCTCTGTCAAGGCAAAAGCGCCGATGATCTCTCCCTTGGCAAGGAGGGGAATCCACTTCTGTATTTGTTCCGGGCTGCCCCACTTTAGCAGCGCCTTGGAAACCATGGTCTGGACGGTCAGCACGCCGGTCAAAGAAGAGGACCCTCTTCCTAACGCTTCATTCAGCAAGCCGAACGTGACCGTGTCCCACCCCTGTCCTCCATACTGGAGCGGAAGACTGCAGCCCAAGTACCCCGATTTTGTCAGTTTCGATATGGCGCACTCAGGAATCTTCTGCTCTCGATCCCATTCCTCAGCAAACGGCAGGACGTTCTCGCTCACGAACGCCTTGAACTCCTTTTGCCTCGCCGCCTGCTGTTCAGTCAATAAATATTGCATCGAAGCCCCTATGTACCAAAAGAAATCTGCGATGGCGGTCAATTTGTCGCCCCAGCGCCCTGGGAGTCCTTCTTCCTCATGACAAAGGCTGTAGTCGCGTTCACGGATTTGAAGTTCTCGATGTCCAGATCGTCCATGCCTATTTCGATGGCAAAGTTCTTTTCGAGAAACGTCATCAACTGGACCGCAAACAGAGAATTCACGATACCAGACTCAAAAAGATGATCGTCATCGTTCAGATTCGCGATGCTGATCGAGCTTTGCAGGAAGCTAGTAACCGTTTCCCTAACCTTGCTTGCTTCTGCTGTGTATGTGGAATTCATCAAGGGTTTTCTCCAGAAATAGACAACATCAAGAGTGTTAGATAGAAACCTGGGGTCCATCAGCCGGTTGGGTAAGTGTAGAAGCCCTTTCCCGCTTTACGCCCTAAATGCCCGGCATGGACCAGTTTCCTGAGCAGCGGACAGCATCGGTACTTCGGGTCCTTGTAGCTTTCATAAAGAACGTCGAGCGAGTGCATTACTGTGTCTAAGCCGATCAGGTCGGCAGTCTCCAGCGGACCCATCATATGTCCGAAACACTTTTTGAAGATCGTGTCGATCTTCTCCGCCGTGGAAACATTGTCCTGCAGAACAAATGCCGCCTCGTTCATGAACAGGTGGGAGATCCGGTTGGAAACAAAGCCAGGCATATCCTCGACAATGATCGCTTCCTTCTTCAGTTGAGACAGCAATTGCAGCAAGGTGCTGACTGCATGGTCAGAAGTATGGAATCCGCGGATCACTTCGACTGCCGGCTTCAGATGAACCGGATTCATAAAGTGAACCCCTATCACATTGGCGGGGCGTCCAGAGGCGCTGCCTATTTGTGTGATGGAAATGCACGAGGTATTGGCTCCAAAACAGATCTCGGGCGGCGCCAACTCCCCCAACCTTTCGTAAAGCGGTTTCTTGATTCCCCAATCCTCGGTAACGTTCTCGATGATGAAATCGCAGGAGACCACATTCTTCAGATCGGTGCTCAGCGTCATGCGTTGCAAAGCCTCATCCTTGGTCGCCTGGGGCAGTGTCTTTGAAAGCAGAGGAGCGAACCGAATGTTTTTCAGCACCTCGGCTCGAGCGCGCTCTAGAATATCGTCTCGAGTGTCAACCACTACCGCTTGGACCCCATGAAGCACAAGGTCGGTGACGACGCCGACTCCGATATTCCCCGCGCCCAGAACCCCTACTGTTTTCAAGCTCATTGCCCCCTTGTCCGCCTCATGGCTTGGGAGCGTCTTTGCTTACCCCGCAGTGCGGCCCCAGCTGTGCTGGGCTCGATAGCAGGACCTTCGGCACTTGTGCTCAATCTCGCGGCGAGAAGTCTTACCGTTGGACACTCGAAGAGACTAGTGATGGACAGGTTTTGCTTCAGTTCCTTCCTGATCAGTGCAATCACTTGAACGGCCCTCAACGAGTTTCCTCCCACCTCGAAGAAATTGACGTTCAATCCGACTCCAGGTCGGCCAAGAACTCTGCGCCATATGTCGAGGACTAAGGTTTCCAGCGAGCCGGATGGCTTTGCATTTGCTACGCCATCAAAGCCTTGTGCGCGGAGCCGAAATTCGTCGATCGCCTTCGTCACGCGGCTGATGTCACGAAGTTCCTCCCCAATCCGTTGCAACTGCTCCGATCGGGCAGTTATCCCAAGTCCGGACGCAGATGGGACGGCCGCCTTCTCTACATTTGGCGTTTCCGGTTCATTGTTCGATAGTCGAGTCTTTTCGTCCGGCTTATATTCGAGACTTGCCAGGTAATCCGCAGGGAAGAGCCACGTCTGGCCTTCCTCACTTCTGTACTGACTGCCAAGACTGTTCACGAACTCCCTGGCGGGCAGGTTTCTCTCGGTCGTCGAACAGGTGACTTCGACAAACTTCTTTCCTGCTCTGAGTGCTCGCTGGCCTATGCTTGACATTACTGTGTATTCCACGCCTCTGCCGAGGACCCGGCAACTCAGCAAGAACGTGTCAAGGTTGAGACGATCAGCCGCGCTCTCGTACAACACGACGCCAACCAGCCCGTAGTCCCCGAATCGATCAGTTACTCGAACCGCCAGACACCCCGCGTGTTCAGACTTCAAAAAGTCTCGGATTTCACTTGGCGAGCGCCGAATGGTAGTGAAGTTGAATTGACTGGTTCGAAAGGTCAATTGCGAGACACGGCTGAGCTGCTCCTCAGTTGCGTCCCCAATCTCGACGCAAACCTTAAGGCCCGCCACGAAGTCGCTCAGGGAAGAAGTCTCGGTTCGAAAGCGCTCTCTTCGCGCGTTGTCCTGATACATCCTGACGCGGCCTCGATCTTCGCTTGTCGTCTCGGTGTGATCAAAGGCCCAGATGTGCTCAAGAAACGAGGCAAACAATGCGGGGTCTTGCGGCAACCGCAGAGTCAACACATCGGGACAGTTAATTTCCACATCCGCACAGTCCACAGGGTTGTCATCGATAAAGATAAAGCTGTCCAGAGCAAGATTCAGCTCGCGCGCGAGGGATTTGATGTTCTCCGACTTGCTGCTCCAGTTGATCCGCCAGGAGACCAGGTGCTCGCGCTTCAGGAGCATGTCATCTCGCTGGTCGAATACGTTAAGCACATCCTGTTCATTGTTCTTGCTGCACAGGCACAACAGCATGCCGCAGCTCGTCTGAGCAATCATGAACTGCTGCAGAGCACGATGAGGCTCGCTCACCGCGACTCCCTGCGAACCATCCTCGCCAACAACGCCTTTCCAGACCGTGTTGTCGCAGTCAAGCACAACTACCTTGAACGGCTTTCGCTTCAGGTTGAAGATGGTCCGAAACAACGCCGTACCGACGGCGGCATAGCACTCCGGCGTGTAAGGAATATCCCCGAGCTGATGACTCTCAGTGTCGTAGTATTCGACGACTGGATACCGTTGCAACAGTTCTTCCGAACCGATAGCTGAGACGCCGGTTAGCGCCCTCACCGTTGAAAACAACTCCCGCTCGGCCTCAACAAGCATGTTCTTCAATTCCGCATCGGCTTCGACAGCGGGGCTTGCAGGGCAAATACAGAGAACCAAAGGAACCCGCGTCTGACTTGTGAATGACTGCAGCGCAGCGCAGAAGTCCCGAACAGTACGTTTTAGGTTGTCGTGTAAAGGCGCGATTCGCTGGGAAGCAGCGCGGTCGGGGCGCTCTGAATCTGACTGGATCGAATCGGCAGCTTGGTCGCGGGTTGCGAAAAGGTTGAAAAGCCCAGAACGCTCCAGCAGTTTTTCCTGTTCGACTGCGCATCGGTAACCCTTCTGGGTCAGCAGGTCTTGGATCCGACGCACCGCCTTGCCGGTGGAATCGTGGATTTCCAGGACAATTTGATCGATCTTCGCCCAATCTCTGTCCGCAATGCCACGAATGATATCCAATTCGCTCTTCTCTGCATCAATCTTGAGCAGATCGATTCTGTCGATTTGGTTGTCGCGGATGATGTCCGACACAGTTGTCAGATCACACAGATGCGTACTGCAGCGAAGCCTGTCTTGAGTAAGCTCATTGACGTATTCCTGTGTGGATTCGTCAGCAACTGAGTTGGCGTCGAGCATATTGCGAACGACAGCGTTGATGGCTTGGCGGTCTTCGGCTTCGTCTGAATAAAAGCCGGAGAAAACGGAGGAATTCTCATAGAAGGTGAAATTCGCCGTGCCTTGCTTATCCGAAACGCCCAAATTGAACGCCTTAGCACTGGACCCGTAGACGTCACAGTTCGCTTTCAGGACGTCATGCGCAGCCGGGGCGGGTTCGAAAGCGTAAATCCTTGGGTTCACGCAGCGGCTCATCACGAAAAGAGAAAACATGCCGATGTTCGCTCCAATGTCTACCACTGTAGCCCCATCAGGCAGGCAAATACCTTGCTTCAGGTAGCATTCGTGATCGAATATTTCCTGGTACAAGTAATCGGTTTCATACTGGTTCAAATGAACGATCTCGAGGCCGTTCGGCAAAGTGTATCTTTTGCGATTCGCGAATAACTGTTCGGCTCTCGTCCTGTCTAACTCCGGGACACCTTCACGCTTGGCGCCAACCCACTTCTCCAACTGCAAGAGGATAATGTTGACCCCGTCAGTGTTCTTGCGAAGTGCGCTGTCCGCCTGCAGCAACTGCTGGAAGACTTGATCGTAGGGCGCAAACTTGATGTTTGCCTGCAGGTCGAAATGCTGCGCCCAGAACTTCAGCGAATCTTCGAGCGGCTCCGAAGTAAAGTTGGAGGCAACTACGAGTGCCGGCTCCTTGTTGCCCTCGAGAGCCTCGTAGCCATCTAGCAGGGTCAAGCCGACTCCCGAGAGTTCCAAGTAGGGTTCGCCGGAGGGGCCAAAGACTCGGATATCGCCGACTACCCGATTACCCTCTCCTGCAGCTTCCGGTAACAACCGGGCGTGGCACCACAAGGCGTCAGGAAGATTGAGCTCTCCTATGTCGATGCGTTCAATCGACCGCAGGACGAATGTCCGCCGTCTGTCCATCACGAAGGGGGCAAGCATCTGAGTCGTCGAGTCCAGCAGGGTAGGGTGTAGGTAATGGGATTCGCTCTCCGCACGCCTCCATGAAAGCCTGCCGAGAGCCTGATTGCCCGCGCGCCAGATCGCCGAAATGCCTTGAAACCGGGGGCCGTATTGGTTGCCGTTCTCGCGAAGCTTCTTGTAAAAACGCTCAGAGTCGACTACTTCATGAGCTTGCGCCTGAAACGCTTCGACTGAGAATGATTCGCCGACAGAAGCTCGGAGGTCCTGTGGGCTGTAATCAATTTCCAACTTGGCGACATGCTGGCGGGCGATCGAAGAACTTCCATTGCCAGCAGTGTCTTCGTAAAAGGTATATTCAGCCGTAGCACCGCCTCTTTTGCGAATCTCGACTCTAATAATCGTATCTTCTGCCGACAGGATGACTGGATTCGTAAAGGTGACGTGTCGCACGACATGAGGGAAATGTTTAGAAGTGTCCTGATGGACTGCGAGCGCCATTTCCACATACAACGATCCGGGCAGCACGACTAGATCCTGAAACGCGTGGTCAGCCAGAAACGGAATCGAGCGGGTGCTGATCCTGAACTCAGCACAGGCGTCGAGTGATGCCTCGGTCACATAGCTGAAAGTCATGGCCGACAGTAGTTCAGTGGTCGCCTTTGATTCGAAGCTGGCTCGACCAGGATCAGATACGTTCATTTGGGATGAGCCACTCTCTTGTGGGTGAGACTCTCGGTTAGAGAGACTTGGTTTGCTGTATTTCGATTGCGCAGCTATGAACGCGCAATAACTTCCGCGATCCTCTCGCCGGCATGGCCGTCCCACAGAGGTGGGACGGCTCCTTTCTTCGCTTTTCCTTCCAGCACATTCCCCAGCTCGGAGATCAGCTTGTCTTTGTCTTGTCCCACCAAGACGTTTGTGCCCTTCGTGACAGTCACCGGCCGCTCAGTATTGCTGCGCACCGTCAAACATGGGACACCCAAATACGTGGTTTCTTCCTGAATTCCGCCAGAATCAGTGATGACCACAGTCGCACGCTGCTGCAACGCCAAGAACTCGATGTAAGGAGTCGGCTCAATCAACTGAAGCTGGTCAACCTGATTGCCGAGTTCGGCGATTCGCTGCCGCGTTCTGGGATGAACGGGAAAAACCACAGTGAGTTTCTCGTTCACTTCAACGAGAGCGTCGACGATGTTCCTGAGGCTCGCACTGTCATCCACGTTCGAAGGCCGATGCAGCGTCACCAGAGCATAGTGTTCAGGAAATCCGTTTCTTGGACACCGCATTGCAGAAGGCAAGAGCCGGACCAGGGAATCGATCATCACATTTCCAACTCGATAAATCTTCTCCGCGGGTACCCCTTCCTTGTGAAGATTTTCATCTCCGTCTGCGGACGGAGTGAACAACAGATCAGCCAGGCGGTCCGTAACAACCCGGTTAATTTCTTCCGGCATCGTTCTGTCGAGTGAACGCAATCCCGCCTCGACATGACCGATGCGAATGAGCAGCTTAGAGCACACCAGCGCAGCGGCGACAGTGGAGTTCACGTCTCCATAAACCAAAACGACGTCCGGCTGGTACTCGAGTGCCACGGGCTCAAACCGCTTCATGATCTCCGCAGTCTGTTGCGCATGACTTCCGGAGCCGACTCCGAGGTTAACGTCTGGTGCTGGAATTTCTAGCTGCGTGAAGAACACATCAGACATGTTCTGGTCGTAGTGCTGGCCTGTGTGAACTAAAGTCTGCTTTGCACCGTGACCGCCGAGTGCACGCATGACCGGAGCGGCCTTCATGAAATTTGGTCTGGCACCTACTACATGCAGAACGTGCACTGAAGACTCCAGTTAAACGACCGATTTGCTCGGTATCGGTGATTTCTGCAAATTGCACTTAGACTCGAACGAGTACGCAAGCTGTCCATCTTCCTCCCTGGCATATGCTATCCGTGCTCGCTCCTTGCCTTTGCCTTCGATTTGCCAGGCACCATCAACCTCGACCAGGTGCATCTGAGACCGTTCTCTCCACCACGAAGCAACTTCGCGAGGCAACGGCATCCAGATGCTCTTGTACTTCGCCAGCTCCTTTAGATAAGCGAGCAGGTTTTCATAGGTTGTTCTTGACGGCCTATCGGTAATGTAATCGGGATGCACAATGAAGTGAATCAGACCATGCTTGGCCATGATCAATTCAGCCTGCCACTTCCAGATGTCAATCGACTGATCATCCAGGATGTGAAAAAGAGAGTAATCCTGCATCATCGTGACCGGGAGTTCCACAAGGTCGCCGACGAAGTATGGCATGACAGTACAGCACCCACCGCGCTGTGGGTCCAGGTGCGCCACATTCGGAACCGACATGTCGTACGAAAACTGCAGAGCGTCATACCATTCCTGCCGCCGGTACAGAATAGCGGAGCGGAATCCTTCTGCCGCAAATTGTCGGCCATACGCATTGATTCTTACGGCTCGTGCGCGGAACTCCTTTTCCTCGCGAAACAGGTGGCCATCATGATTGAGGTCTTGCACGTTGATCTCGAATCCACGCTTACGAATGGAATCTAGATAGCGCACGGGAACCTCATACCGCTTCTCTGGAACGATCTGGAAGGAAGCCTTGATGCCAAACGAATCGTCGATGTCCATCAACGTAGGACAAAAGTCTCTGCCAGCAGTAGTCTCGACATCATGAGTCATGATGGCACAACGCGAGGCGCCGTCTGGCCAGAACCATATGAAGGGAATCTCTTGCAGACTGCGGGATTTCAGCAACAACAGAAGCAAGCTTTCTATAGTGCTATCCACTGTCAAGTCCACTGGCCAATTGGGGAAAGTTAGATGACGCCACCCGTTCAGCCGATACTTCTGGAGGTGTCGTCGAAGCTTGACTGGCAATACTGGGCGAATGAGGTAATAGGCTCGCCCCATGACGGAGTGCGCCGGATGCCAGCCGTTTGAAGAACTCGTGTAAACCTCGTATCGAAGCCCGTTTATACTCTCGGTCGGGTCAAAGGGTAGGTCCACCGTGCCGGCTTCAACGCGTATCTCCGCGAACACGTCCCGCAGGTGCTTTGTTGGCGAACTTGCAACCCCAGCACCGCTGATCCTGCCGTAGAGAGTGTTGCGCCCCAACTTAAAATAACCGCTGCCCTCCGAGAGTTGCCGATTGCGAACCAAAGAGGCGTATTGCTCTGGGCATCGATAGTACTGACATAAACAGTCATTCATTTGCATGAGGCTCCGAGTTGTTAGTGCTGGAAGCTCTTAAGAAGGCAGGAAAATTGTGGGTTTACACCACCGCTGAACACATCCTCAACGACGATGATCACCTTTAGTTTCTCGTGTTGCGTTCCACATCAACGATGTCTCCGCCGTACAGTAATCGCACCCCGATGCGGTAAAGCTTATATCTGAATGGGCTGATTGCATATCTCCATCTGACCCCAGGAACGAATTGGCCGCCGAAACGCAGCTTGAAGTCCTTAATTCCTGCTTGCTTGCCTGTGGGGTGGAGACGCGCCCCGCACCAGTTGAATTGCTTAGCTCCAAGCCTCTTGGCCCGGAGCATTGTCTCCCACATTAGCAAATGCGAAGACCCTGCAACCGAATACTCTATTGTCCCTGCGTACCATCCATAAGCCGAATACTGGCTCCACGGGCAGATTTCCGCGGCCTGAACCTCGTTATTATGTACCGCGACCAAAATCATGAGGTTCTCGCGCAGCGCATCTGCTATCCGTTTCACTTCTGTGGAGGACTTGAATTTCAAGCCTCCCTTCCTGAGTGTATCTGCGATTAGTCGCTGCGCAGTTTCCAAGTATGAGTGACCTTCGCGAATCTCTACGCCTGCGCTCTGCGCCTGACGAATCCGACGCCGATGATCTTTCGTTACCGCGTTCCACATCGCATCTTCCGAGATCGTCAAATCGTTGATAATCGTGCCGTAGTGAGCAAAGTCTGCTCCTTTTGGATAGTGAGAAAACAGAGCTGAATTGCTGGCGGGCAAAATCACGTGAACGCCGAGCGAACGTGCAAAGTCCGGCAAGCCTGCGACGAACGGCTGTTCGACGCCCTGTTTACTCACCACACTGCAAGGGAAGCGCATTAGCCGCACGCCAAACTTGGTCAGGATCACGTAAGGCAAGATGGTACGCTGGTCGGCCCCGGAGCCCATGCTCGCTGCCCAACCGTGTTCCTCAGATACGGTCTGAAGAAATTGCGGTGAGGCGAAAATGGACAATTCGTGATTCCATTCCGGTTCGACGCGTGTTGGCAGCGGGTCGCCTGGATAGTCGTTGCACGATGCGAACGGCTCGAGGCCCTTGACCTCGTCGACACTAGACACAGTTTTCATGCCGAAGAAGATGCGGTGTCGTGATGATCAGCAACTCGAATATATTGATGGAGTACCGGCAAAAACCAGGAGACCAACTTGCAATAGGTGCTATAGGTATGACTCGGATCACCGGCTAAGTCCCTGCACTCTACGACTTGTTAACCAAGTATGTGAATGCGTCAAGAATGCCAGCGGCGGCTCGATCATAGTTGAACTCCCTCACGGTCACGCGGGCGCACTGGGAAAAGGATTCCCACTTGGCATCGTTGGAGAGCAATCCGCTTGCCGCCGAAACCCAGGCTTGGACATCAAGCGGCAGAACAAAACCATTGCGCTTGTCTAGGACCAGTTCGCCGGCTGCTGCGGTCCACTCCGTCGTGATCACCGGTGTGCCAGCAACCATCGCTTCGTTAATAACCACCCCCCAGCAATCAGCCGATGTGGGAAGCAAAAGCAGACGGCTTTGCGCGTAGTAGTCAGGCAGTTCCGCATGTGGAATGAAACCGGCGAATTCGACGGAAACGCCGTGTTGTTGAAAGATTTCGCGCATCTGTGTCTTGAGAGCGGGATCTCCTTCTCCGATAACTAGCACGCGGCAGTTTCCCAGTTGCGCTTTGATGCCGGCACACACCTTGGCAAAGAAAACGGGATTCTTGACATTTACAATGCGACCAGAGAACATCACGTCGAAACTGCGTCCTAATCGCCGGCCTGCGAGACGCTGCTCAAAGTATTCGTTATCCGCTACAAGGTGGCTGAGAAAACACTGCTCGTCCAGAATGTGGTTGTTATAGTGTCTGGCAGTCTCCAGCGTTCGCCGACTCGCTCCTACAAAAGCGTCACCAAAGCAGTTGTAAACTAGCCATCGTGCCCACCGTCCCAAACGGCCCACATATCGATCCCGTCCCAGCCAGGTATCGTCCAGCAAAGCCATCTTTGTCCCCAGTAAACGACACAACGCTAGGGCTAGCCAGCCACTGGGGTCTTTGAGGCTGGTCCACACCAGTGCCACGCGCGGCCGTAACCGTAGGAGGAACGGAACAAGCCCAGGATTACAAAAGCGCTCACTCCCGCCCGTGGTGAGCGTGATGCATTTCAGAATTGTCTTTGGATGGCTCCCCATCCTGAACGTCCAAAGACGTCGGTTCTCGTTGTTATTGAAGTAAACAACCTGAATTGCACCCGCTAGTCTCTCGTAAACGCGCTCGAAAACGGGCTCACGCCAAGGAGTTGGAATGTCACTTATTATGAGGTAAGGCATTAACTTCAAGGCATGCCTGGTGTACTACAATGGCCAGGCGCGACCTGCCGTGGAATCAGGAATTGAGAACCTCTGCGTGAACAATCGGTTCGTTGCTAGGAACAGCCGTATGATTACCTAGCCCGGTGATTTGAGAGAAGATAGCGTCCATAATTCGGGCTGTCCGGCGGATTTCGATCAAAGGAATCGGGTCGGGCCCACCTTCCCGTATAGCACAATAAAAGAGTTCCATTAGTTTCCTCATCCCGAAGTCCATCTGGAACTCCTTGTGGGCAAATTGGCGAATGCCAACCATGGTATTGCGAGCGTGTTCCCGTGCGTGGGAAAGCGGCCCCAAGAAATGACGCAAATAGCTCTTGTACTTCGATGGCCGGATGCGGATTACCGTCCGGTAGTTGTTGTTGAGTACGAGATTGCCGCCTTTGCCAAACAGCCGGAGTTCATTCGATCCCTCCCCGAATTGGGTGGTAAACAGATAAAAAGCTGTTGTGCCCTGTTGATCCCGTAGCACGGCTCGAACTTCGTCCACAAGGTCGGCGTGGTTGTGTTCGACCAGATAAGGACTGGAAAAACTGATGGACAAGAGTTCTGGCGAATCGCTATGGAGGAACTCGGCGATCTTGGCAATCCCATGACTCACGAGGTTGTGCAATAGCGAGCCCGGCAATCGACGGACCCAATGTTTGGGGTCGCCCAAGACGGCTTTGCCATACGTGGGCTCGTCGTGCGAGTAGCACTGGACGGATTCCACGTGAATTGGTGGACCTTCCAGGAATCCCTCATGAACGAGCTTGCGCAGACGCAAGGCTTCCGGGCTGAACTGGAGATTGTGACCGACAGTGATGCGTCGGCCGCCAACATCGGCGAGACGTAGCAGTTCGTCGGCCTCTGCTGCGTTCAGTGTGAAAGGTTTTTCGACATAGACGTGGCAGCCCGCTTCCAGACACAACCGAGCCAATGGAAAATGAGATTGGGCCGGTGTGGTGATATGGACCGCGTCTATGCCACCGACACTCAGCATCTCCGCCGCATCAGTGAAGACCCGAGGGATGCGGAAGCGATCCGCAAGCTGCTGCGCCATCAGCCCTTCTGTGTCGCACGCGGCGACCAGTTCGCAGCCTGGCAGATAACGCAGTTGATGTGCGTGCTGATCCGCAATCATGCCGCAGCCGATAATTGCCACCCGACTCTTGCGTGTTTCAGCCATTTCGCTGGTACTCAAAATAGCGCCGCAATGCCGCTTGCATCGGTACTCGACATTGCCAGCCTAAACGTTCTTTCAATTTCCGATTTGAGTAACTGTGCCCTCTCCAAGCAAATGCGCACCCGCGGCGGTTGAACACGGCCGGTAACTGCCCCTTGGACCGCTTGGCGTACCACTCCCACAACGCGCAAAGAGCGTAAGCCGCAGGGTAGGGCACCGGCACAGAAAAGAGATTCCGCACCTCTTTCTTGTAAGCCGTCAGGAACGCGCGGCTCGTCGGCAAATCGTCGTCGACTATATTGAACACCTCGCCCTCAACTCCTTTAACGAGCCCGGCAAGTACAATGGCCTCCGCGCAATTCTCCACCTGAGTCAAAGGGAGGCGTCCGTTTCCCCCCAAGTGCATGAAGAAGCCAAACGTGTCCATCCCAACAAAGCCGGGGATGGCCTTTTTGCCGGCGCCAAAAACAATTCCCGGGCGTACGATGGTCACTGGAATGGCGAAGCGCTCCTGGTAGTGTTGAACCAATTCATCCTGTTTGACCTTGCCATAGACGTACGCGTCGTGGCGCTCCTCCAGATTGTCCTCCAATGGACAGGACTCGTCCCACAATGCGCCCCGTTTGCTGTGGAAGCGGGAGTAGACGGCAAATGAACTGACATTCACGAAGCGTTTGAGCCGCCCGTGCTCGACCAGGGAGTCAAGGAGATTCCGGGTGGTAATGACTGAACCTTGAAAGCAGCCCGGGAAAGACTTCCCACGACCGGCCACCAGATGATAGACGAGGTCAACGTCTGCCGTGAGCTGGCGGCATTCTTCGCGGGAAAGCAAGTTGGCCTCGACGATCTCGCAGCGCCTCGCTCCCTCCGCTGGGATCCCTGCTTGAAGCAGGCCGAGATCACTGGACCGCCTTACGTTGCAGCGCACCCGTTCAAAGCCCAGGCGCAACAGTGTCGCCGCCACCCTGGACCCTACGAAACCGGCGGCGCCAGTCACAAGGACGCGGACACTTCTATCCACAATCCATGAGTCGCTGGACATACGATCCTGAACCGAGGAAACCACTTTTAGGGAATTGCGACGAGCGTCGTGTGTGCCTGTCAGTTTACTACTGCCGCGAGACCGGTCGGTGGTGCTACCGCTCCTCCGGTCGAGCCGTTGTACTCGCTTGCGCCATAATCTGGAGCGCTTCCGTACAGAACCTGCGAGCCATCTGACTTCTTATAGAGCCAGATGTGTGCCCCATCGCTCCACGTCATCGGGGAAGCCAGTGTGATCGTGCCGGCGGGACTGTTATACGTACCGTAGGTGATCGAGCTTATCTGAACGACGTTACTCACCGTTCCGATGGCAACCCAATCCGCCTGCATAGTCCCGCCTAGTCCGGCAGACGTTTTGGCAAGATCACTCCCCCAAGTGCCATCCTGAAAATACAAAGCATCGGCAACTGTCAGAGTCGTAGAATTCGTCCCTGCGTTAGTTGCCGTGGTGAGGTAAGTCCCTCCGTCAATCGCACCGGATGAGGATTGCAGACTGAGATCGGGTAGAGTAGTACTGGCTGGATTCGAGAGATCAGGATTAGTGAACTTGGGGTCACCGGAGTTAGAACATCCCGTGTTGCCGTTGGCATCAGTGTTGCCACCTGTCTGCGGTCCCGAACACCAGTTGTTGAGGGTCCAAGATATTTCGCTCCAGCCGTTGTGACCCGCCTTGTCCTGAATGTCCGTGCCGAAGTTCGTATAACCGGAACTTTGATAGAAAATGTTGTTCTTTAAAACATTCCCTAGTCCCGATCCCGATGGACCTCCACCTGCGTTGTAAATCGAGATTGCCGTCTGAGTCCACGGACAATAGGAAAGCGTGCATCCTCCGCCCTTGCTTGTCGGCCATGCCCAAGGATAGCCGTAACCATTCTGATAGAACGTGTTGTTATAGACGCGGTTGTACGTCCCGCCATGCCCGCCCCCAGACAGTCCGGAGTTCCAGTTGTACTTGAACATCAACCCCGGATTCATCGAGGCATACAGGAAGTTATAACGAACAATGTTCTGAGGAGCTGCGAGAGAGAAATCGTCGGCGCCATCATTGTTCTGGTTCACACCCGCATAGCCAAAGCGGTTTCCTTCCAACAGAACATAAGTGGCTTCCCGGTTGTAGTCCTCACTGATCTGAATGTCGCGGTGGCCAAACATCCCGTTGTAGGCAGTGTAGTTGGGATTGCTGCTGCTATAAGTGGATGAGTTTTGTCCGCTCGTGCACCCCGGCGACCAAGGCTCGTTGTGAAACACGTTGTTCCGAATGACGTTATACATCCCATAGTTACTGAACGCAGCGTGCGGCCCATGGGCAACCACATTATTATCAAAGGTGTTGTAGTTGTCAGCTTCGGTTGTATTTCCAGAGATGTACTGTCCAATAATGATGGTGTCACCACTGCCGTCCGTACAACCTGTTCCGCCACCAGCAGCACCAGTGACCGTGAATGTGTTGTCATGAATCCAGTTATGTGTAACCCAGTTTTCATTGAGAGCACCTTGAAGGTAAAGAAGGGCACCCTGTGAACCACCAGCCGAATTGCTAATCGTGTTATTGGCAAGTTCGTTGTGATTGGCACCACTTTCAATGCGAACGGCTTGAATCGGCGTCTTAGTATCGCTGAACACGAAGCCTTTAATGCTGACATAACTATTCCCAGAAAGCTCCACGTCCGGGCTGCCATTCGAGAATGTGACTGTCTCGCCACTGTAGGCCTGGAACGTGATTCTATTCGATGCGCTGGAACCGGAATGCGAAGGCTGAATCGTACCGGTATAAGTCCCAGCCCGAAAATTAACGATATCCCCAGCTGCCGCGTTGCTGTTGGCGGTTGTCAGCGAACAGGCACTCGTTCCGGATAGCGGAGTCGAACCTGTGCAACTCGACCACGCGACAGTTCCAGTTGGACTGACCCAATGTGTTCCGGCATAGGCAATACCAGGCAGCGTGATACAAATAAACGATAAGACCACCGCAAACAGGCGCTTACGGAGCGGGTTTGCTGGGGGAATTGGCATGTTCGCAAGGTACCAGACCAAAATCAGGTCCGACAAGGCACGGTAGTACAGTGCGCAGGTGGGCCGACGGGCCGTTGCACTGCCAGCCCCTCTGCTTTCCACGTGTCACAGCATTTGAATGTGGACAGGGAGAAGGCCGTTCTTGCACGTCTCCTTGTCCGTGGGTTGAATGCGCCAGATTTTTAGGTACGGTTTGTCATAAACCAGGGTGAAACGCGGAAACTGCGTAAACGCCCCAGCATGGAGCGGTGTGACATAGACTACGAAAGCATCGTGGGCATAGAGATGACTGAGTACGGATTGCAGGATTTCCGGCCCAAACGGGTTGAAGAGGAACACCACGAGTGGTTCAGACGGGAAAACATAATCAGCGGCACTCTGGCAGATCAACGTAGCGGACGTTCCGGTGATCTCAAGATTGCGCCGCGCATCTGCCATCAGTCGTTCGGAATATTCCACGCCGATTATGGACGCGAATCCATACTCAGACGCCAAAATCAGGGCGCGGCCCTTGCCGGACCCAAGGTCGATAAACGTGGTCGACTGTGGTGTTACTGAGAGTTGCTGCATTGCTTCTTCAAAGCCACCAGCCCATACTGGATCGTACGCTTTCCCAAACCTGGCATCGGCATGATTCCCTAGCTCCCACGGCTGCAATCGCCCAGTGGTACGGGTATGATAGATCTGGTCAAAGTGGTCCTGCGGCGGAAAGCAGCGCAACCGGAAGGCGTGCAGAGCGTGTCTCGTTGCCACCCAAAATGTTTCGTCTCGATAGACCGCCGCCAGTTTGGAGATGAGTGGGTGCACGAGTGCGATTGGATTCATGCTCGCGGAGTGCTGCTCACCAAGTAGTTTGGAAGCTTCTCCGCAGCCGGTGAGGCTAAGGCCGAGTTTGGTCCGCTTCGATTTCGCGCCACACTTCGCCTGACACCCAGCCGGCCGTTTCAACAGGGGTGCCGGCAAAACTTGCAGAAACCGTGCGAGATTCCGTCCGCTTGATCGCCGGATTCGTCTTACCTGACACTATCATCGAAGTCAGTATTAGCACGGCAGTCATGTGCTCCACCACGCTATTGAGCGCTGACTCCGTGGTGTTGTAGATTAGCATCATAAGCAGCAAACAGATCGCCAGGCTTGCCCATTCGTAGTCGCGCGCCAGAGCAGCATGAAGCTGCCGGGTGCAGGACAGCAGCCAGGCCGCATAGAAGCCGAGCCCCACTGCACCAAGCTCAAGAAGTATGTCCAAATAACCGTTGTGCGCCGTAGGAATGTCGTAGAACTGCCGCCGAGCATCAGTCCAGAAGCTTGCGAACCCCCAGCCGAGCACAGCCTTCTGCTTCATCGCAGGCAACACGGCTGCCCAAACGTCCGTGCGACCGGTCAACGTGTCATTGCGGTTAAGCGACGCACTGAAAATGGCAACATTCGAGCCTCCCAGGAAAGGCGCCGAAGTGCCAAAGCTGCCCAAGAAGATTGCTAATGCCAGCAGCCCGGCCTGTGGAACCATAATCTTCATTTTTCGCAGCAGGCGCAAACCCAGGAACGTGGCAGCGCCCACAATCAGTGTGGCAAAGGAAGTGGAGGAGTCCGCTCCCTTCAAAATATATAGGGCAAGAACGATTACGAAAATGTCTGCCCATCCCAGGTAACGCTCACCCTCCGACCGACGCTCCCGCAAACGACTATAGAGCGCCCAAAGCAGAAAGAAGGCGCTGATCATGCAGAGTCGGCCCAATTGGTTCTTTTGAGTCGTAACCCCTATCCACATCTCGCCCCCAGACCAGCGCCCGTACTGGCGTCCGAGCGCCGGATAGTACTTGATCAGCAGTAGCGAAAACGGAATCAAGACGTATGCGGACCGGCGAAGAACGCTTGCTAAAGCTTTCTGCGGATTCGACGCAGACATGATCAACAATGCCATGGGAAGGACAATCACTTCGCGGGTCCAGCGTCTGAGCGCGATCATCGTGATGTCAGACCATAGGGTACTTACGAACATGTAAGCCAGGAGCGCTACTAGCCACTTATGGCGGCGCAACGTTCCTGGCCAGGCAGATTTGCGCCGCGCGAGCACTACAACAGCAGCGACGGCTAGGCAAATCAGCACCCACCGGTCCAGCGGGCTGCCGGATTCATTGTCTCCGATTAAGCCGAACCAAGCAGCCAATGATTTGCTGGCAATCATCATCATCCAGAGGGTGGGAATCCACAGCCACAACGAGACGCCGCGCGATGCTCGTGCTTCGAGCCACAGCAATGACAGCACAAAGGCGGTGCACAATAGGAGTGCTAAGGAAGGAGGCATGAATCCGTTTCAGTCGCAATCACAGAATGTTCCAAAAGAATACGCGGCGCAGTGAGTGAAAACCGAGAATTGCGCGACGTAACCATCGAAGCCAAGTGAGCCTGAGTTCCAGCATTATTGTGTCTAGCTGATGTATCTGTCACCAACCAGCTCGATTCCGCATGCCGCCAGCAGCTTTCCAAGGTGGTCGAAGATTCTTACTAGCTGTGTGACAAATACAGGCGAGCCCATCACCAAGCAGACAGGCAATGTGATGGCATACATGGGCGTGGCAATAGCTGATTTCAAGATCCCACGCCGACTGCCGTCTGGATTTCTCAGAGCTATTTTCCCCCGAAGCAGCGCCCGGCGAAGCTGAAACGCAACCATTGTGCGTTCAGCAGGAATGGGCTCATCGCACACGGCATCTGCGGACCAAACGAAGGTGCGCCCGCGTGACATTGCTCGACGAAATAGATCTTGATCTTCGCCGCCGGCTCCAAAGTGAGCTCGGAACGGTCCGTCCAACTCTAGGAGAACCTCTCGTTTGACAAGAGCATTGTTTGTGGCTGCTACCCGCCAGGAGATGACCTCGCCCGTTCTAAAGGTCGGCCGCCGGAATATACCTCCCCGCACCGCCCAGCGGGGTGCGCTTTCCTCAAACCTGGGAACAACCGAACCTATCACTCCATCGGCACGGTATTCACTGAGAACTTCGTAGAGCTTCCGCAGCCAATCCGCCAACGGCTCCTCGTCGTCGTCGACAAATGCCAAGAGTTCTCCGGTCGCCATATGTACGGAGGCGTTTCGCGCAAGTGCAATGTTCTGTTGTGGCTCGACCCCATACCGAACCGGGATGTTGGACTCCTGCACAAACAACTCGACAACACGCCGCGCTGACTCTTTGGCGTCGTTGTCAACCACAACGATCGAAAACTCGAACAGTCCGTTCGTTGCTTGTCCATCAAGGCATCGGAGCAACTTCATCAATTGTCGAGGCCGCTTGTACGTGCAAACACAGACCGAAATCGGCGGTCTCTGCGGCGCGACTTGATCAGTGACCATAAACACGTCCACTCAGAATACAAAGCTACTGCCGCAGCGATGGTACGTAAGCCCTGGCCGTCTTGATCCCACCACTCAACGCGAGAACCAATGAAAGATAAACAGAACCGAAAGACGCACAAAACACTACTAGCCGCGCTATGGGTGTATGGAGGAAGGACATCGTTGGAACCAGGTACCAGCAGAGCGAGGCTGCAATCAGAGCTGCCGCAGCCGGTCTCCACAGGGCCGACATCGTATCCTTTAATGACAAGTCAACGGGACGCCCAGCATACCTCAGGCCCGTAATGCAAAGAATATACATCGAAAAGCTGTAGCCCCAGGCCACGCCGTTCACCCCGAATCGTAACCCTGCAACCACCGCCACGCCGATCAGTAACGCTTCGACAATCGTCCACCGGGCCATACGGTCAGCTCGTCCTAACGAGAAATGCAGCCAGATGTTCGTCATGTATATCGCCGAGACACCGGCACTGAGCCCAAGAATGCGCAGAATGTCCCCAGTACGCTGCCAGTGCGGCCCCCAGAAAACTGCTACTAGGTCACCGCTTGCCGCGACCAAGATAGCAGTAGCAGCAAAGCAGGCAATGGCCACGCCGAATATTGCTTTCAGGTAGTGCTGCCTAAAACGTCCAGGCTGCTCGCGGAGTCTCGACAAGGTCGACACAGCGACATTGCGGAGCGGTTCCGTGATAAGAGTCGTGAACATGGCCGCCAATTCGAACGCCATGTGGTAGTAGCCGGTGGCCACAGGGCCGAACTTCCACCCCAAGAGTGTGCGATCCAGGTTCCTTGTGGTACGCCGAATGATGAAGGAGACAATAGAGTGTCCCCCGAAAACCAGCATCGGTCTTATCCCTGAGTCTCTAGAAGGCCTTTGCGGCCGCCAGCGGCAAAGGGACCATGCGCCAATTGCTGTTACGGCTTCGCTCATCACTTCACGCAAGACGAGAGCCCAGTACCCCGCACCGCGCCAGGCCAACGCAATAGCCCCGAAATTACTAATGATCGCCGATACCATTAAGAGTTTCGAGACGCCCGCGAAGAGCATGGCCCTCTTCAGAAGTGCGAGGTGCTGAGCTGAAAGTGCCCCGAGTATGATGGTCAACGACCCCACAGTCGCAATCCCCGCTACGCGAGGTTCTCTGTAAAACTTGGCGAGAACCGGTGACACCGCTGAGAGGCAAGCAGCCACTGCCACGCTGATTCCCAGGTTGACCCAAAAGAGAGTACTGATTTGCCTCTCGGTAAGACCCGGCCACTGAATGACCGCATCGCACAAGCCCAGATCCTTAAAGATAAGCAACCCACTCGTCACAGCCACGACCATTGCGAACAAACCGAAATCCGCGGGCATGAGCAGGCGAGCCAGGATAATCGATGACACAATTCGAACGCTGGTGCCGGTTGCTTGAGCGAACAGAACCCAGCTCCCGCCCCGCACCGCGGCTGCTCCAAGGCTTTTTTGCGAATCACTCGCCTGGAAGTACGGCTCGCTCGAAGTGGTCATCGCGATTGCTTCGGTCATTGGACTCGCTCGGGTCGTTGAGTTATTGCAGCAAGGACGACTCTGTTGCGTCGGCAACTCTTTCGCTCGCTGGTGCGTAGAAGCGTTCTAATGAAACAGCCTGCGGCAGCCCGGTACGCAACGCATCCACAATTGCAAATGTCGCCAGGCCTGTGAGCACTAGTGAATCGAGGAGAATCGGGGATGGCCTTCCTTCACAAATGGCCCGAAGGAACGCATCTACTTCTTCCAGATGTCCTTTGCCGGGCAGTTTGATTTTGCGGCGGGAGCCGCGGGCGTAATGTTCACCCAGCTTGAAGTCATGGATGACAAAGCATTGTCCGCCGCCGAAGATTTCGATACGCTCTTTACTGAGCAACTTGTCGCCGCACGCAATATAGGCGATCTGGCCGACCGACCCGTTCCGAAAGCGCAGCGAGATGACGACATTGTCCTGGTCGGGCATTTGAGCGTTGTCACCGGAGACCGATGCAGCGTAGACACTCACCGGCTCCGAACCGGTGAGAAACTGCATCAGGTCCACGAAATGACACACCTCACCTAGGATTCTTCCGCCGCCCTGTTCGGTCTGTGTCCAGTGCTCCTTCGGCAGGACACCCGCATTGACGCGGTAGTTGATGAGCAGTGGGCCCGGCACATGCTGGAAAACCTCTCTGGCTCGACGCGCGAGAGGTGAGAAACGCCGGTTGTACCCGACCATGAGGCGGCAGTCGGCATGTTGGATAGCAGCGTCCAAAACTTGCGCTAATTCGTCTTCAAGAAGTGCAAGGGGCTTCTCCACGAACACGTTCTTGCCGGCTTGGAGTGTCGCTGCTGCGAATGCAGCATGGGTGTCATGCCGAGTCGCAATGAACACGGTGTTGATCCTCGGGTTAGAGAGAATGTCGTGCACATCGGTCGAGTGAGAACCGAAACGAAACTTATCGTGCACATTCTTCGCAGTAACTCCTCGAGTGGTCGCGACCGCGACGAGTTCCCCCCCCCGTTGTGCAAATGGGATGAGAAATTTCTGCGCAAAACTGCCTGCTCCGATGAAGCCAATGCCGGGAGTTGTGCGCGAGGCAGTAGCCGCCTGCGGAACTCGTGCGAGGGAATACTCTTCTGGTAACTCGGGGTACTTGAGCAATATGCCAAGGTGTCGCTCCAAGACTTTCCCAGTTACGATGTCGTAGGCCCTCTGTGCCTGCTCGATTTCAAAGACATGAGTGACCAATGGCCGCACATCCACGCTTTGGTTTTCGAGTAGCCTGACGAAAGCTTCCATGTTGCGGTTCTCCGTCCACCGCACATACCCATATGGGTAGTCCTGACCTGCCTCTTCGTAAGTTGGATCATAACGTCCTGGCCCGTAAGAACAGGAGATTTTCAGCTGCAGTTCCTTTTTATAAAAATGCGGCTCCCTCGGGATGTTCATGGGTACGGCACCCACGATAACGATGACGCCTTTTTGCCGGAGGATGGCAGTCGCCAATTCCACCGGGTCCGTCGATTGCGTTGCCGCGGTAATAATTACGGCGTCGAAACCGTGCCCGCCCGTGAAAACAGCGAAAGCGGCGTCCAAATCCGTATCCGACCGTCTACGCGCGACGTGACAGCTCGTTTCGGCACCAAGCGCAACCATGCAATCCGCGGTGTCCACCCCGAAGACCTGGCATCCGTTTGCACGCAAGATTTGCGCGGTGAGCTGGCCAAGAAGTCCCAAACCAATCACGCATACGAACTCGCCCAGGCGGGGATTGGCCTGCCGGACGCCTTGCATGGCGATGGCGCCCAGTGTGGTAAACGCGGCTGCGTCCATCCCCACTATCTCGGGTACTCTGACGACTAGGTTTTGCGGCACCGAAACGATGCCAGCGTGCGAGGCATAGCCACCTCCACCGCACGCCACCCGGTCCCCGGGTTTGAAGCGGCTCTGGGTATCCATGGACGCGAGGATCGTGCCGGCGGAGCTGTAACCGAGTTCCTTGAGGGTTTCAAGCTTCGTACGCACACGCTTCAGGGTTTCGGTGAATCCAGCGTTTCGGAAACTATCGAGTACCTGTTTGACAAGATCTGGTCGCTGCCGGGCCTTGCCCAGAAGCGATGCCTTGGCTGTTTTAACAGTAGACCGTTCGGTGCCCGCGCTGATGAGCGAGAAATGGTTGCGCACCAACACAAACCCACGCGCGAGAGCGGGCGGCGGGACTTCATCGACTGATAACTCACCGGTTTTGAAGTTTTGAATCACTTGTTTCATGAAGAATTACGCGCCTCGCGCACCTCCCTACGTGTTGCAGGGCCTTCGTGTTGCTATGAAATCGGCGGTACGCCCAACGCCTTCTGGCGACCGGCAATCTTTGCCCATGGGTGATCCACTGGCGGGACGATTAGCTCGACATCGGTGGTCTTGATCGAGTGATCTGAGTAACTTGCAAGCGCGACCTTGTCGGTGCGCTCGGCTCCGTTTCCCCATAACTCTTCTCAGGGTTGATATGGCGCCACATCCGCCTTAACCTTTGGTGTGTAATCCTTCAGCTTATGCGCCTCTTGGCCCACGATATCTCCCCCGCGCAACATACGGACGCTGACCGAGTACAACCATGCACGCCATGGCCGAATGGAGTACTTCCACATGTAGCCCTCGAAGAGTTTGGCTCCCATCCGAATCTTATGCACATTAATTCCGTCCTGTTTTGAGCCCTTCTGTGGACTTATTCTTGCTCCGTAATAATCGAACTTTCGTACGCCTAGAGCACGAAAAAGGCGGATAGCCTCCCATTCAAGCAGCTCGTTTGCGCCGTGCTGCTGCAGTAAGTTACCGGCGTAAATTGCATAGGCGCATGGACTACTAAAAGCGAACAAGCAATAGCTCTGAACGACCCCGTGATGTTCTGCCCTCAGGAGTTTGGCATGCTCACCAAGCCCACGCACGAAGCGTTCGAAAGCCGTACGATCCATAAAAGGGGTCTTTGAACGACGGAAGGTCTCACGGATGAGATCGTAGGCAGGTTCCAAGAACTCTGCCCCTTCTCGGATAACAATACCTGACTTTAGTGCACCACGAACATGTTGTCGGGTTTTGCTCGACATATTTGCCCAAAGGACGTGTTCGGGTTGCTGCAAATCGATTGCATAAGTGCCATACGGTGCTGCTTCCGCGCCATCCGGGTAAGTGCGGAAAATCGCATTGTTACTTGCTGGGACAATCACGTCGGCACGGGTGTCTCTGAAGTGCTGCACCACGCTGTTCAAGAAAATTGTCTCCTCGTGCACATCGAGGCCATCACCGCGGGGAATCGGTTCATTCCGGAATCTCACCATCCGCAATCCGGCTCTCCGCAGAATCGTGTATGGCAGGACACATCGCAAGCTTCCAGATTGATCCACTCCCCCCAACCAGCCGCACTCGTCGCCTACCGCTCTGAGAAATTCCTCTTTCGCGAAGATTGGCAGGCTTGCGTCCCATTGGATCTTGATGGGCTCTACGTTGATCGTGCTGGGAAGCACAAGGGGCGCCGTCACGCAATTCGAAACAGCCTGCATAACCGACCTCAAACTAAAGCTTGTGGCCTTTGAGAAAGGAGTTGAGAAAAAGTCGTTACCTGAACGGATCGTTCTTGGAGAAAGCTAAGAAAACGCCGAATTGCGTCGGCATCTACGAAGTCCTTGGAATGCCCAATCGCTACGGCAAGGCTATGCTCTCTTCCGCGTAGCGATTTTTCCTGAACAGCTTCCTCGATGGCCTCACGCATTTCCCGAAAAGTCATTCGGCAGAAGTCTAACTTCTTGGGGTAGCGGAAACGGAGGAAGTCACGCCAGCGGTCAGGCAGTGAAGTACGGGGCCCGTCACCGCCCACTTTGCTTTGCAGCTTCAGGCGCTTGCGGCCCAGCATCTGCCAGAACGGCACCATCTGGGTATGAATCGGAACTTCCCACAGCGTGCCATCAGGATCTGGCTGAGTGACATCGTTCTCAAAACGCCAGAACTCGTCGTTTGCGATTGCCGAACGGTAATCGAGCCCCAACCCACGGACTCGCCCCCCCTTGAATACAGACGAGTCCAAGCGGACGCCGTGCCGTGCTAGCACATTCGCGATGCCTTGCGTGGGCTGCATCGCCAGGAGGCCGCTGCGAAAAGACACTGGCGTGAAAGTTGGGTCGTCCAAAGCATCGCGCAAGTACTGGATCGCCCCTGAGACAATCGCCTCCACCCGCTTCGGTTCCAGCGTAGCGATGCATCGTTCGGTCCAATCCATGCGCCAGTGACCACCGGTATACCGTGCATTGCCCCACCAGGGATGAAGGTGGAGAGCGATTTCGTGACCGGCTTTACGCAACTCGCGGAGTTGGGCCCGCACGCCGGCTGCATCGGGATCTGACTGAGCCTCCTCGATTTTTGCGAATTCCACTGCCTCTGCGAAAACGACAAAGCACGCATTAAACTCCTGGAAAAGCTCCGCGAGACATCGCGTCGGATCGAGCACCAGATCTCGCAGCGAACCGGTACCGTTTCCGTAGATTTCGTAATCGAATGTGAAAACAAGCTCAATCATGCGTAATTACACGGCGAGCTGTCGCTCAGATTCGCGAGCACTGTCAAACTTGGAGATGTTCAGAAGTGTCGTCAGCGCTAGAAGCATCCATGCCTGAGACCACCTCATATAGGGAGTACGGATTTTGCAGAGTCGCAGGACTCGATAATAGAAGAACCCGCGATCATCCCACATATGAGTCATCGCCCATCGGAACAAGGCATCGGCCAACTCCAGATTGGTGGAATTTATCTCTTTAAATGCAACCAGAGTAATAATGCTCTGTGCCACACAGTGAATATCCGCAGGATAGTCCCTATCGTGAAAATACTTGGGAGCTCCATCTCGGCGGAAAAAGTTAGTACGGTAAAACTCGAATCCGCGGTACATGCTGGTATCGAATTCGTGAGTTGCCAACTCGCGTCCGATTGATTGGAGAGCGCCAAGATTGTACCCGGTGTGAAAATTGTCGATCCAACGTGATGAGCGTGACTCACCGTAATACCATGAACCGTCGGGCCTTTGCTTGGAGACTGCGTATCGCGCGGCACGCAGAGCTGGCGCAAGAAACTTCCTCTCGTTGCATTTTTGAGCGAGGCGGCACAGGAGCGCGGCTGCCATAAGGTTAGCGTTATGTGTGTGAGACTTCAGCCCCGGTGTCGGATAACTGAAGCCCGCAGCCTCGCCCTCTGACCAGTAAAGGTCGCTCAGTATGTATTCTCCGGCTGAGACTGCCATGGTCAAGCACTCAGCGTCCCCAATCCGTTCAAATGCATCGAGCAGCGCCTCGGCGACAAACGTCGTGCATACGAGGTTGGGGGCGTATGTGGGAACGAGAACCGTGCGCGTTTGCCAGGCGAAACTGTATCCCCAACACCAGTGAGGAACGCCTGGCGAGCGCAGTGCGGTCAGACGATTTATCATGATTCGAATGAGGTCTTCACGACCGGCCAGCTGTGCATCGGATAGGTTCAAGAAAGAAGAAAGGAATAGAGCAAGTGCTTTTGGGTTTTGCTTTCGGGGAATCATCGCGAGTCGGCGAATGTTGACCGGACTGCGCTTCAGCAGTTGAGTAAACAAGAGTCGGGGAGCCCTGGAGCTAAGCATCGGGACTGCCGCAAAAATCTTGCTGTTGAGGGCATCATAAGGATCGTAGCCTGACCAATCGTTGGCCTGACAATAAGCTACTTGCCTTCGAATCGTTGCCTCTATCGTATAGTCCATTGCCAGGAACCGTTGTCGACTGCAGAAGAGCTTGGCTCGCATCTCGCAGACTCTCGCAGATTAGACTTCACTTTAGCTCGGATCGACAATGCGAGGCTCAGTCATTTCTCTTTCCACAATGGCTATGATGTTTTGAACAATCGTCTCGAGCGCTTTGTTTTTGTTTCCGTCAACCGCTGGAATAACACGATGTCGCCGGATTGGGTTGATCTTGGTCCGAACGTCCTCGACCGTCTCAAGCAAAACAAGTCTGTTCTCTGCAGCAAGATAGTTGTCGACAGCACCAATCTTCCCGCGGAAGATGCTGTAGACCGGAACTCCCATCGCGGCTGCTTCTCGATTCATGGTGCCACCACCACTGATGACGAAGTCGGAGTTCCAAATCAGGTTGAGGCCATCTTCGGCGTGGATCGGGATTATGATCTTCCGCAAAGCAATGGCCTCAGTCCATGCCGAACGCAATTCAGCCTCTTGCCGCTTGTTTCTGGGAAGAAGAAGGATTGTCGTGTTGGGTTCGTGGATGAAATGCTGGAGTGCCGCCGCTAACAGCTTGTCCGCTTCCGGGTTGTGGTAATGAGCTTCGGTCGCGGGAGGACGCACGGTAATGAGCAAATCATCGGCCGGGATCCCGAGACGGTTTCGCAATGTCCTATCAGGGTGAAACGTCGGGAGATAAACATCCTCTTTAATGCCGGGGTACTTGATGATTTTGGAGCCAGTGCCCATCACGTCGCTCGGGACAACGTCAGGCAACAGTCGATAACTAGGATTGATAAATGGCGTTAGGGTAGAGAATTCGTAGTCCATGATCACCAGACTGGGGATCCTTAGCACTGTGCAAGTCAATACCAGACCGCGCGAACCGTGACACACTGCAAGATTAGGTCTCTCGTTTCGCACCAACGGAATCAAAGCGAGTGTCCGCCAGCACGTCCCTAGAGCCTTCCAAATTTTGTGCCTTCCGTAATGCTTGCCCACAATCCGCGCCGAAACTCCGTAGTATTCAAGAAGCTCTCGTACCTGATACGCGTCTCGGGCAGTAACAATAACCTCGTAACCTCTCCTCTTCAGTTCTTGCAGAATCGGTTTAAAAAAAGGAACGTGCGGTGAGTTGTCCAAATCCACCCAAATCTTCTTCTTTCCGGTAGATGTCGGACTTGCAGCAAGCTGCAATTTGCGTTCTGGGGGGTTCACAACACTAGCGGTACTCATCCTGATCTCAGCTTTCTGAAGGGCGCTTTTGTCAAAGGGTGGTTATATTCGCAGCTTATCCTGCCAACTCGAGTGGCCACGCCTTGGCGATTTCGTCCACGATCCGAGACTGCTGGCCAGGGATCAGTTGCGGAAACATAGGGAGGGACAAGATTTCTGGCGCGACTTTTTCTGCCACCGGAAAATCTCTCAAACGATAGCCCAACGCACTGTAAGCCCTTTGCAGGTGCAGCGGAATCGGGTAATGGATTGCCGTCCCGATGCCGACTCTCTTCAGGTGGCCCATCAGGTCTTCGCGATCTTCGACTCGCACTACATAAAGATGGTAGACAGGTTTCGTCCAGGATGGCTCATACGGGGGAATCACTCCACAGTCAACCTTGGTGAGCAGTTCGCGATATTCGTCGGCATGATTACGGCGCTGAGAATTCCATTTTGCGAGATGAGCTAACTTCGCGTGCAAGATGCCTGCCTGAATGGCGTCGAGCCTTCCGTTATATCCCTCAACATCGTGGTAGTACTTTTTGGCTTGACCGTGGTCCCGCAGAACCTTGATTTTGGCCGCCAGGGTTGCATCATTCGTAGTCACCGCTCCAGCTTCTCCGCATGCCCCTAGGTTCTTGCCCGGATAAAAACTGAATGCGGCGGCCCGGCCCATGGAGCCGGCCTTCATCCACTGACCATGCGTGCGTGACAAGTATTCGGCGCCGTGCGCTTGGCACGCATCTTCGATCACAACGAGCCCATGTTGTTCCGCAAGCTGCAGAATCGGGTCCATGTCCGCCGTCTGCCCGTACAGGTGTACCGGGACGACCGCCGTGATGGGACGGCCGCTTCTGCGGCTGGTCAACCGACCAGAGGAGTCCGCGACACACTGCTCTTCCAGGTACTCCTTCAACTTCGCCGGATCCATGTTGTAGGTGCGCTCGTCGATGTCGACAAATTCGGGGAGTGCTCCAGCTTGCGAGATCGCCTCTGTTGTCGCGATGAACGTATTGGGAACCGTTATCACCACATCGCCCTGACGTACTCCTCCTGCCATCAGGGCAAAACGCAGGGCATCGGTACCGCTGCCGACCCCGACTGCGTGTTGCGTGTTGCAAAAAGCAGCAAACGCCTTCTCAAATTCCTCGACCATAGGTCCGCCGATGAAACCGGCGGTTCGAAGGGCCTTCTGGAAGACGGTTGTAAGCTCCTGTTCGAGCTCCACGTGCGGAGTAACAAGATCAAGAAAAGGAATGTTAGTGACGTTCATTTCGCGACCTCCACAGGCTGGTCGACGTGCCGGTGAACTCGTGCTGGATTTCCATATGCAATGCTGTTCGGCGGCACATCTCTGGTGACCACGCTGCCGGCTCCGACGATGGCATTTTCTCCAATGGTGACCCTTGACAGAATCGTGCATCCCGATCCGATCGAAGCGCCCTTCTTCACCCAGGTTTTCTCAACCTTCCAATCGGCTTCGGTCTGAAGTTGGCCTTCAAGTGTGGTAGAGCGAGGATACGCGTCATTGATGAAAACGACGCTGTGCCCGACGAAGACGTTATCCTCAATGGTTACGCCTTCACAGATAAAGGTATGACTTGAGATCTTGCAGCGTTTGCCGACAGTCGCATTCTTCTGAATTTCTACGAACGCGCCAATCTTGGTCTCATCGCCGACCTCGCACCCGTAAAGATTGATGAACTTAGAAAGCTTGACGTCCTTCCCCAGCTTGACGTCCGGAGAAATACACACGTAGGAATTCATAAATATACGAGAGCACCTCGCTTGCTTAGTGATTCGTTGGCAGCCTGGAGCATTTTGACCACCCTGAGCCCCGAAGCGCCATCGTTGAATGGGACGTGGTTGTTGGAAATACAATCAACGAAGTAGGCTAACTCCATTCGGAGTGCCTCTACCTGTTCCACCTGTGGTGCCCACATGTCGCCGGAGCGATAGCTGACCAGCAGCTCGTAGAGGCCCTGTCGGCTGGTGATACTTACACCCTTGTCGTAAACTTTCACCTTCTCGTCGGGCTCAAGATCGTTCCACACGAGCATCTTCTTTTCGCCACCAATGAGTGTGGTTCTGACTTTGACCGGAGAAAGCCAGTTGACATTGATATGCGCAATGATCTGTTCTGGAAAATAGACAGTGATGAAGGCAACATCTTCGAACCCGTTTAGATGGGTCTGGCCAGTTGCGATCAGCGCCTCGGGACTTTCCTTGATCAGGTAGTCCATGATCGAGAGATCGTGCGGCGCCAGATCCCAAATTACGTTCACATCGTGCTGAAAAAGCCCCAAGTTCACGCGAGTGGAATCGTAGTAGTAAAGTTTGCCGAGCGCATTCTCCTCCAGGAGTTGTCGAATCCTTCTCACAGCGCCTGTAAAGAGGAACGTGTGATCCACCATGATTTTGAGATTTTTCTGTTGCGCGAGGTTGATCAGTTCCTCGGCTTGGCTCACGCAGCTGGTAAAGGGCTTCTCGACAAAAACGTGTTTTCCATTTTCTAGTGCCGCTTTGGCCAACTCGAAGTGTGTCCAGACAGGAGTGACGATTGCCACCGCATCAATATCTGCAGACGACATCACTTCGGCGGCGTCAGCGGTCACGGGAACGTGGCTATACGCTTTTTGCGCGCGCTTTCTCGCGGCTGGGCTCTTGTCTGCGATAGCAAGCACCTGGACCGCATCCAGACTGTCAAGATTCCGGACGACGTTTGGGCCCCAATAGCCATACCCAATGACGCCAAACTTGACCATAAATCACGACCTTTCTGAAACGATAACCTGATGAAGGGGAGAGTTGATTGCTACTGGGGAAGGAAGGATCAGAAAATAGTTTGCTCAGCGTGAAAGACTGCCTTCAGCCCTCAATACGCACCTTCGCCGAGCAGCACTGCCCGCGGCGTGCGTGCAAGGATCTTGATATCGAGCCACGGCGACCAGGTCCTGGCGTAACGAAGGTCCAGTCGCACCATCTCATCAAACTTGACGCGGCTTCGACCGTTGACTTGCCATAGACCGGTGATTCCCGGCTTTGCTTCGAGCAGGCGGCGTCGATGCCAGATGTCGTACGCTTCTACCTCGTATCGAACCGGCGGGCGGGGACCCACCAGCGACATTTCCCCTTTCAGAACATTAATAAGCTGGGGAAGTTCGTCCAGGCTCGTCCTTCGCAGGAACGCCCCTACTCGCGTAACTCGGTCGTCGTTCGTCAGCTTGTAGAAGCCCTTACCATTCCCACTCGACGGCTGTTTATCAGCCTGACCGGCGATCAACTGTCTCACGTATTCTTTGTGGACGCTAGAATCGTTGTCCACATACATCGAGCGGAATTTCAGGAAGGTGAAGAGCTTGCCGTGTTGTCCGACCCGCTGTTGCCTAAAGAACACAGGGCCTTTGGATGACGCTTTGATTGCGATGGCAACTGCCAAGAACACCGGGGCGTTCACGACCAACGCGAGCATGCTGCCAGCGATGTCCATGATTCTCTTTATGCTGGAAGAGAATTTTCTGGCATTGTCGCGCTTCGCTAAGTCTGGGTACAGGGTCGGATTGCTGGGACTTTGGGGCAGGTTATGATCCCATTCATCTGGGAACACGTGAAACGAGATGCTGATCTGATTGAACTGTTCCAAGGTTAGGTTATCTCTCAGAGTGCTGGTGACTCGTGCCAGCATCGTGCTCATAATGGAATTCTTTTCAGCAGCTACGAGCTCTGTAAACATTACCCCAACGATGGAATGGTCCTTGTACCACCCCGCCACGTCGGTTGCTCTGCTGGCGGCCAATAGGGCAGACACTATGCTGCGTAGCGTCTTCCCGTTCTTCTCGGCAGAATGGTGATTGCGAGTGTCGAGGAGCATCAGCAGAAAAGGCTTTCGCGAGCGTTCTGTTCTCTTGCGCTCCACGGAAATCATCCTTTGAAAAGCTTCTTCACTGAGGACGATACGTTCGTCGTCGGGAACAGACCGCATTGCGAACGGTTTGGCGTTGTCAGTTGGAAGTGCGTCGTGCGAACTCACGGGGCACGCTCCTTGGTTTGTCAACGTATGGGAAAGGCCCTTGATCGAAACGCTTCAAATTGGTTGAGGGCAAAGTGATGTGTTGCCTTCACAAATGTGGTGCTTCGATTCGCTCCTGTACACGGACGCGCATGCTTCTTCTGTTGCGAAGAAGTTCTCGAATCGCTACTTGTGAGAACTGTCAGCGGGCTGAGAAGCAGCACCGGCTCCGTAGTGGTAGTAGTAATCGCTGTGGGTGCTACTCTCAGAACTGTTTATCAACCCGCCGAGCAGCTTCGCCGGTTCGATTGCTTCGAGCCCTCGCTGTAATTGCTCCTTCTCAGTGATTCCTTGCCGGGTAACCAGAAGAATGCCCTCGGCCAGACGCATCCAAACGCTCGTGTCAGCGAGAGGAAGCACGGGAGGAGAGTCAATGATGATCCAGTCAAACCATGCGTTCAGCTGCTCCATGAGCAGTGAGAGCCTTCCCGACTGGAGTAATTCCAGCGGATTCTGCGACACGCCACCTGCCGGAAGGATCCACATCCCCAGAGCATCGAGACGGTAGATCGGAATCGTTGCCTCGGTTGGGCCCTGGAGAAACTCGCTCAGTCCGCGAACACCGCCCAGTCCGAACTGGCGTCCCAAGACCGGCCGGCGCAGATCGCCCTCCAGCAGAAGCGTCCTC
>Ga0187771_10000041_pt1 | contig 53638 bp, 51 predicted proteins | sample 0116_SJ02_MP15_1_FD_133139 | JGI IMG/M metagenome (GOLD analysis project Ga0187771, IMG submission 133139) | Tropical peat soil microbial communities from peatlands in Department of Meta, Colombia - 0116_SJ02_MP15_10_MG | ecosystem: Environmental > Terrestrial > Soil > Wetlands > Peat | place...
ACCGCCTCCTTCAGACTCCCAGGAAGCTCGCCCACTTTGAGATCGCTCCGCTTCTCAGGAGTCAACTTGTAAATGTCCTCGTCCACCGGGTTACCTGGGTCCGTCTTCTTCCGGATACCGTCAAGCCCGGCTGCTGTTATCGCAGCGAACGCGAGGTATGGGTTGCACGACGGGTCGGGAGTCCTGAATTCCACCCTCTTCGCCGCCTCCGAACCTTTCTCATACGCCGGAATCCTGACGTTAGCAGATCTGTTCATCTTGCTCCAGGCGATGTAGACCGGGGCCTCATACCCTGGGACAAGTCTATGGTATGAATTTGTGGTAGGGTCAACTACTGCACATAGAGCGCGGCTGTGCTCCATGATTCCACCGATGTAGTAGCGAGCTGTCTGACTTATCTCAGCGTAAGCCTCGGAGGGGTCGAAGAAGGCGTTCTTGCCGCTCCTCCAGAGACTGGAGTGAATATGCATCCCTACTGCATTGTCGCCGAAAATCGGCTTAGGCATCGTCGTCGCAATCAGCCCCATCTTACTGGCAACATTCTTTGTTACGAACTTGTATGTCATCGCACTGTCTGCGGCGGTTACGAGTTCGTCCCTGTACATATCAATCTCACATTGCCCTGCGGTCGCGACCTCGTGGTGGTGTGCGTTGCACAGGACCCCAAAGCCATCGCGGAGGTAGTTAACGCAGGTCCCTCGGTAGTCGCTCAAAGTGTCTACTGGTTGGGCAGGGTAGTAACCGTCCTTGAATCTGATTGGGAAATTCGTCCCCCTGGCTTCGTTTGCAGATTCGCGCGAAGAAATCTTGAAGCCTGAACTGAAAGGGTCGTTCGCCTCCCAGGTTGCGCTGTCGAATACGAAAAATTCTATTTCCGGGCCCCACAAGGAGTCTGTAAAGCCTGCCTCCCTGATTTTTGCCTCCGCGGTCTGCGCGACGTGCCTCGGGTCTCTGCTGAACCGCCCGGCTCCATAACCAGACCTGACATCGCAGATGAGGCGCGCCGTCTTCACGTTCTCTTCGACCCACGGGAGGACCCCATAGGTCGACGGGTCAGGCACAAGGAGCATGTCGGACTCGTGAATCTCCACGAAGCCCCGAACAGAAGAGCCGTCAAGCTTTGCGACCCCTTCAGAAAACATCTCTTTGTGCATCATCTCTGAGGGTATGCTGACATGTCTCAGTCTTCCGGGTACATCTGTGAATTGCAGGTCGACGAACTTTACGCCATGCTCTTCGACCAGGTCGAGAACCTCAGTTGCATTGAAACTTCTTTTCACGAACTTCCCCTCGCCTGTTATCTTGTAGGTCAATCGACAACGCATCGTTCGTAACAAATATAAGCGTCGTGGGAAGGAACTGGACAGATTTGGGTTCATCGAGCGAGCAGTTGGACAGACGGCCAGTCCACCTCCAGTCAAAGGGGGACTCTTCTGGACAAGTGACCATCGACGACACGGACAGGCGAGTTCTCCGTCACCTTCTGAACGACGGGAGGGCCTCTCTGAGGCAGTTGGCCGCGGAGATGGGCCTCTCTCCGACTACGGTTGCTTCGAGGGTCGCGAGGCTCGAGAGGCAGAGGGTGGTGAGAGGGTACAGCGCCATGACAGATTCTCAAATGTTGGGTTATGATCTCACTGCTGTCACTGAGATTCTCGTTTCGAAGGGTAAGCTTCTAGAGATGGAGAAGGAGATTGCCAAACTGCCAGGAGTCTGTGCCGTTTACGATGTGACAGGGGAGATCGATGGAATAATCGTCGCAAAGTTCAAGGATAGAGAGCAGCTGAGCTCCTTTACAAAGGGACTCCTCACGATGCCTTTCGTGGAAAGGGCGATCACCCACGTTGTCCTGACGACCGTGAAGGAGGACTTCCGGCTGCCCGTCTAGGCTTAAATGGGTGATTTCAGTCTATCGCTCGGAGCGTCACTTGACAAGGATTAGGGTGAAGCTGGGTAATGCCGAAGTTGATGTGGAGGCGGACTCTGAGCATTTCCGCGAAGCGATAGAGCTGATACCGGAGGTGGCTGCCAAGCTGTCTGGAGTGGGTACACAAGCCGCCGCAGGTGCGAAGAAAATGTCTGTCGAAAATCAGAGAGAACTCTCTGATCTCCACACGCCGGGCGAGTTCCCTGTGATAGTAGTCGAAAAGGGAGACTCCCTCGCAGATGTGATCGGAAAGTTCTTCTCCGACGCGTGGGGAAGGGAAAGGCGGAAGCTCTCAGACGTGAGGGTTGCTCTTCAGTCATACGGGATGAACTACCCCAAGCAGTCGGTCGCCGTTGCACTGCTAAGGCTTGCGAAGGCGACCAAGATTAGGCGGTTCAAGGCCGAGGATGGCGAGTTCGTCTATACATCTGCAGTCATGCCTCAGCAGTACAACATGATATCCAGCAGTGATGCCAGGGTCGATCAGATGACTTCCTCCCAGAACCTAATTTAACCGGTCCCGTTTCCTGTTGGCGGCGGGGAATAGAGAAACCGGTGTCCTCAGAACATCAACTTTCGATATCGGTGAGTTATGGCGACGCTAGGGTCGAGTTCTCCGGATCCCCTGAGGTCGTCATGCGGTCGCTGCACGAATTCATCTCTAAGGTCGTGCCCAACATGGACCTAGCCCGCACGATTACGGTCAATTACTCCCTGAATGACCTCATTCAGATGTTCAAGGAACAGGTCAGGATGACCCCAGAAGGACCTAGGGTGTGGGCGCAAGACAAGAAGTTGAGTGATCGAGATGTCATTCTTCTCCAGCTGGTTGCGGTGCGCATAGCCAGCCTGAGCAACAAAGTCTCGTCCGACGCGATGAGCGTAGGTGAGATCGAGACGGCAACCGGTCTTTACCCTAAGACCATTAGCTCAAGACTGAGCGAGCTTACGAAGTCAGCGCTTGTTGAGAGGGTCGACTTGCAGGGAGTTGGCAAGTACAGGATTTCGACTGTCGGAATCAACAGGTTGGGTGAACAGCTTTCGAAGAAGCTGAAACCTCAGCCCAGCGCCGGTGTCTGACCTCACCGTACCCCACCCAGTAAGTGGTCTGGGGGTCGCAGTTGGGTACACGGCGTCGTACCATATCTGTTCATCCGGCCGGAGCGTTCTCAACATCACGACCTTCTCCGGCGATGGGGTACTTCTGTATGTACCGGTAGTTCCTCATGGTCCCCTCCCTATGCAGAGTGCCCTCCCGCACGAGGTCAGCCAGAGTGTGTGAGACTGCGGTCCTGTCGTAGTGGTATCCCCGTCTACTCATCTCTTCATGTGCCTCAGAAAGTGCCTTTGGGGTCGAGAACCAACCCTCTCGCCACATGGTGATGATGAGTCCTCTGCAGGTCTCAAACCTGTGCTCACCTGGTTGCGCGTCTTGGGCTTCGACAAATGCGGTTTCCTTTGACGCCATTCCTGCTAGAACGCTTTCGACTGCTTGCTGGATTCTATCCTCTCGCGAAGTGATCTCGATTTCCCAGGCTCCCCTTTTCAGCCTGACAGTGATCTTGTTCGGATCTGTTGACATCGGTATCTTGTTGCGTTAGTTGGGCAAGTTGCCCATATATGAATAATTGGCATTGTGAGGGTACTAACTGGCTTCAATCTTGAAACTCCTGCGTAGGTTGACCGTCAGGTTGTTGCGCATGTTGTTATTGCACAACGTTTAATTAGGCACTGGCTCCATACCATGTTGCGCAACATGGCCATTGCAACAAGTTTCCTACCCGTCGGCTTCGAGTGTGGTCTTCTTGACCCCCTAACAGAGGAATTCAGGCAGAACTTCGCCGAGCTCGAGGAGAGCGCTGACCGGGAACTCTCTGGAAGAAATTTCGTCTTCAGCCGCTATGGAAGGGAGCTGTATCCGTACTTCGAAGAGACAGATGCGACACTGGTCCCTGGGTGCATTATTCCTATCAAAGAAGGGCGACCAGTAGCGTCCGTCGACTCGACGTGCGTGCTCGTCGGGGAAACCTCGGAAGGGGCCCTTTACGCTGCGAGGGCCGCGATTGGGATATCTTTCGAGGGGTCCCTCCGGCGATTCTTCAGGCTCGGCCCCATCCTAGTCTACGTGTCAGGCTCGGGTCTGGTCGGAATTGAATCATCATTCTCGACCTCTGAGTTCGCGATGCTCCTTGCGGATCATACCGTGGCCGAGAGGGTGATTAGGAACTCCGTGGAACAAAAGGTCGTTTCGGCCCTTATGGGTAGCGAAGAGGAGACCGTGGTCATGGCCGACGGCTCGCTCAGACATCCGATGGGTCAATTCGTCGCTTCTCTGCCGAGATCTGGCAACAGAGCTAGCTCCTTGGTGGGGTTCTCGAAGTCGAGCAATCTGATTCTCTCCGAAAGTGTAGTCAGCGCGCTTTCAAGGTCGGACGTCCCTGCCTATCACAGGATCAATACTGCAGACGAAAGCCCAGTGCAGACAGTTCTCGCAAAGTTCTCTCCTAGCGGGCTTGTCTTCAGGCTTGACATTGCCAAGGGGGTGGAGTCTGTGCAGCAGACGCTCGGGAGGATCCTTTGGAACGACGCCTTCGCATCTGGATACCCGGACTCTTTGAAGGTCGCCCACCATCTCTCCATCTTCTCAAAGGCTGACGACCAGGCCCTGAAAGCATACGTCACTAGACGTTTCAGGCTCAAACAGCTTCCTACCTTCTCTGTTAGGGCGATTGCTCTCGGCAGCTTTAGAGGTGGCTCCTAGCCCTTGAAGATACTCAGGAAGGAGTCCGATGACATTCTTGTAATCGTCTCTCCAAGAGAGCAAGTACGCATAGGCGACTACCTTGTGGCCGCGGAGGAAGGACGCAGTCTGGTCCTCCAGGTCTACGACGAGCGGTATCTCGACCTTGAGGGAGTCGAGGAGGAAATCGCACGGGAGGAGGTTCTATCGGCCTCAGCCCCCGGGGTGAGCGCCGACCCGACTGGCTTGTCTACTATTTCCGCCCTGATCAGGGACATGCGCATCCTGCTCTGCAAGGCTAGGGGTACGATTTCAGCCGGTAGGCTGTCCCCATGCGCAGATTGGATGCCTTCAAGGACCAGTTCGATGGTGAAAAGGCTGATGGTGGAAGACCTGTCTGAGACTCTGCCACCCTTGGGGAAGAGGATGATCGCAATAGGGCGCGTCGACTCGAATTATGACTTCTCCATTCCTGCAGAGACACTCGACGGTAGGATCACGGTCATTACGGGGAGGAAAGAGTCGGGCAAGTCGCACCTCGCCAAAATGCTCCTTAGGGGCCTTCTCGAGCATGGCGCTTACTCTGTGGTCTTCGACCTGAACGACGAGTACTCACGGATCGGCCGACGCCGGGACGGGTCCAGCACTGATGTGGACGGGAAGGTCATAGCAATTAGGCCGGGCCGCGACCTCAAGTTCTGCCTGGCGACGGTGGGTCTTCGTTCTATCACTAATCTTCTTTCTCACTCGTTGGACATGCCGGGGACATCACTCCGTGAGTTCGTTAAGATTTGGGAGCAACTCGAGACCCGTAACGAGCTCTCCTTGGCGTCGCTCGAATCCGCGATCCACCAGCGGCGTTGCAACGAATTTGTTAGGGACGCTCTCTTTGCGAGGTACCATACAATGGCTTCCTGTGGCCTCTTCTCAGACTCGCCCGAGGAACAATTCGACCTGCAAGACTTCTTCGAGCTTAACCATGGAGGGGGCTCGCTCGTGGTGACCCTGAGTGAAGTCTCCCCCCTAAACAGGAAGATGGTCGTCGAACTAATGCTTTCAAGACTGGTTGAGCTCCTTGAGCGCAAGAAAATACCTCCGATCTTCCTCTTCGCCGAAGAAGCGCACATGTACCTCAGGGATACGTACTGGGAGGACCTGATTACCCGGATGCGCCACTTCGGCGTCTTCACAGTATTTGTCACCAACCAGCCCGACGCCATCGACCTGAGGATCTACAGGCAGGTCGACAATATCTTCCTCTACAACTTCAGGAACGACTCCGACCTGGCCTTGATTGCACAGGCCTCAATAGCCGACACTGACACCATCCGGGCCATCGTTAGAACTCTACCGCCTAGGATGTGCCTTCTCCTTGGTCATGTTACTAGGGACCTTCCGTTGGTTGTCAAGGTCGACCCTTTCGATTCCCCAGACAGTGGAACCACTCGCCGATTCTTTGCGGAGACGCTTGAACCTGCCGCTCAGCTGACTCCGGCCCACGCCTATTGAGCCTTCAAGTGAAGAACTTGATGTACGTCAACCTCGTCAAGTGGGCCACTGTTCCGTTATCATCGTCACCATTATCATCACCTTCGTCATCATCGTCACCGTCAAGTCGATTCTCTTCCCCATAGAGTACATGCATAGTGGGGCTATGGCCGCCCTCGGTGCCGCATAATGGGCCTCAGTGCCTAGGTTGGGCTAGCTGAGGATATGGGGATCCTAATTCCGTTTGCTCGAGGAAATTTTGACCGCCTGAAGCTCTGAAACGCCAACCAGGGGTAGTCCTGGAGGAGCTTTGATCGCTAGAACCATGAACTTCCAAATTTATCCGACTGACTCGATGTGGTGCCCCGGATTGAGACGCATGTATTCGCTTCTCGCGCGAAGAGTTATGTCTCAGACGCTGGGGGGATCACGAGATGGATACCGAAGAAGTAGTTCTAGATGTCCCAGACGGATGTCAGCTAATCCTCGGTCAGGCGCATTTCGTGAAGTCGGTGGAGGACCTCTATGAAACCTTGGTGACGTCGATGCCGGGGATTCGGTTCGGGATAGCATTCTGTGAGGCTTCGGGAAGAGCACTGGTAAGGTCGGACGGCTCTGACACAGACATGATCTCGAAAGCGCAGGATCTGGCCCTTAAGCTGCGAGCCGGGCACGCCTTTGTCGTCATGCTCTCGGGATCCTTCCCTATCAATGTTCTGAACAGGCTGAAGAGCGTGGATGAAGTCACTGGGATACACTGCGCCACATCTAACCCGGCTACGGTCATCGTGGCGGACACAGGTGTAGGCAGAGGCATTCTTGGGGTCATTGACGGCGTGGCTACCAAAGGTCTAGAGTCCGAAGCGGATAGGGCAGAGAGGCATGAGTTCCTTCGTAGGATAGGGTACAAACGTTGAGTCAATAGAAAACAGGTCCGAACAGTTTCTAGCTCTGTTCATTCACTTCCATGAAGGTAGAAAGTGAATATCAATTTCACATATCTCTCCCTATCTCCCCTACAAATACTTGCAAAACTGCTTAATAGCGTGAGCCTTCTCAAGGACTCGGTGGCTAGAAGCATGTACGCGAGTCAAGAGCAGAGGCCGGGACCAACCTGTGGCCTCTGTGGCCGGAATCTTGGCATCGGTTTCTATTACGCCTGCCACGTCTGTGGGGCCACCTACTGTTACGCCCACAGCCCTCAGAAATGCGACCATCTGAAGGCCCGTTCCCCTATGCAAAACGCAGCTCTCGCGGGCAAGGCATAAACCCGTATCTGTTTCTCCCCTTGCGTTGAGAGTTTACCTAGCTGTGCCCCTGGTATCTAACAGGTCGATTGACCGGGCTCGACTGATGGCGAAAGCAATCAAGGATTCAGGCCACGAGGTCGCCTCACCGTGGAACTTGGACCCCAATGAGGTCTCCTCGCCCTCGGTGGCCAATGTCTTTGAACGGGACAGGGTCGGTTCTGAGAGCGCTGATGTTATGGTTGCCGATGCGACTGACCCGAGCACAGGCGTCGGGATGGAAGTGATGGCCGCCTATAAGGCAGGTAGACGAATCATCATCGTCTCAAAGAAGAACAAGAAGATCTCTAAGATGCTGGAGGATATGAATCGGAAAGAAAGAATCGAGTACAACGCTGAGGCAGAGATTTACCAGAAGCTCCTCGGGTTGCTTCGCTGACCACAGGCCGTCGTCTTAGAGCAAAGTCGACCTGGCATTTTTCTCTCAACCATACCGATTTAAGCCCCCCGTCTTTCGCTACGCCGATGAACCGAGAAATCAAGGCCAAAGGCGCGCCTGTTCCCGTAGGCCCATACTCGCAGGGCATTGATGCAGGCGTAGTCTACTGCGCAGGGCAGGTAGGCCTCGACCCCTATACAGGAGAACTTGAGCTGGGGATAGTCGCCCAGACAAGGAGAGTTCTCCAGAACCTGGAGGCTGTACTCCGCGCCTCAGATCTCAGGATGAAGGACGTGGTGAAAACGAGTGTTTTCTTGCTGGACATGACCGAGTTTTCCCAAATGAATGAGGAGTATTCGAGACATTTCTCGGCACCGTACCCTGCCCGATCCACGATCCAGGTCGCGGCCCTCCCGAAGGGCGCAAGAGTCGAGATTGACGCAGTGGCAGTTCGTCAAGGTTAGTTGAGTCCAACTTCCTCTATTCCGACCACGAAAGCTTGCAGGGAGAATCGCCTCGGACATCGTACCCCAGTGAACCTCTGGGCAAGCTTATGGCGGTAATAGGGTGTCAACCTGTGTGGGTCGCCAGATGAGATGCTTTCAATATCAGTCACTCTCCGGGAGTCAAGACGTCCCGGCGACGCTTTGACATCTCTCGACCAACTGTGTAAAGACTTGACTTCCGATGCGGGAAGAGGGTTTTAGGCAAGTCCAACTACCCGGCGAAGCGTGGTCAGAAGAGCTAGCCTCGTCTCAATCGGGGTCATTCTCGTAGGCTTCGCCTTCTATGCCCTTGGGATTGTTTCTACTTTCACTGTCTTTCGGCTCAAACCAACTACCCCAGAACTCTTCTCGGTCTTCGGCGCCACAGCAGCGGCAGGTCTAGGAGCACTAATTCTGGGGTATGGATGGATAGTCATCATCGGAGGACGCTACTCGCTCAGGATAGCCATGCTATACACAAGGATTACCAGTTCCAAGCACACGGTCAACGTGAAACCCGACGACACCAATGCCAACAAAGGCATCTTGGTACGGATGTATCTAGTCTTCGTTTCAGCGATGATCTTCCTCCTCCTCATCTCGATGGCTTGGGACCTTTACAACGTGGACGGTCCAGACGCCCTTTTCCTTCATCCGCTCATCCATGCGCTCGATCTGTTCTCGAAACCTGGGAGGATCAACCCGCTGGTTTACTCGGCGGAGCGGCTTCCAGCTCTGCTCATTCTGTTGGCTATCGTCGGTGTAGTACCCTGCCTGGCTCTGCCCTACCTGCGCAGATTCAAGATTACATCCATAAACAGCGCCCCGTTTCATGTTATGCTCTTGACGACGTTCTTCGGATTCTTCGTTGGAATCTCGGCTGGAGTAGCACTGGTGGGTTTGGTCTACAGGGTTCTATGGGCTGGCCAGTCTCCTGTCTTCTACCACTTCGTCATACTTGTTGGCGCTGGCCTGAGTACCCAGTTTGCTTTAGGGACGTATCTTGGGCGGGCCAGGTCTGAGAGGCTAGTCGAGGAGCGGCTCAAACGGCATGTGGAAGCGGACGGGATATTTGTAGGACAGGTCATCGTACAGCAGCAGAACCTGAGCGAGGCTATCGAGGTCAATTAGAAACCGTTCCTCTTCCTGCCCGCTCTTGTGCGCGAGAAGGGGGTTTTCTTCATCCATCACCTCTTCATTTTCGAGAACGCCGCTATGCTGACCATCCCGGCAACTCTGAAGGCGAAGTCCCTGAAAATGGTGGTCTCGGGCGAGCCGGGTTTCGCCACCGCGATGGGAACTCCGGCGTCAGACTGTTCCCTGACTGTGGTGACAAGCGGGATCTCGCCTAGGAAGTCGACGCTCTGCTCTGATGCAATCCTTTTGCCCCCACCGCTGGAGAAGATGAAAGAGCGTTCCCCGCAATGGGGGCATATGAAGTAGCTCATGTTCTCGACGACTCCGAGGATAGGCACATCGAGTCTCCTGAACATCGCTAGGGCCTTCGTGGCGATGCTGAGGGCCGCCTCTTGGGTCGTTGTCACTATCACGATTCCTGACATGGGGACACTCTGTGCAAGCGTCAGAGCCGCGTCACCAGTCCCAGGCGGAAGGTCGCAAATCAGATAGTCCAATTCGCCCCAATCGACCTGCATCAGCAGCTGCTTCACTGCGCCCGCGACAAGAGGCCCCCTCCATATGACGGGGGTCTCGCCTTTGTAGAAGAAACCCAATGACCCCACCTTTACACCGTGAGCCAATGGCGGGATTATCAGCCCGTCCCTGACTTCAGGGTCCCTATCTATCCCCATCATATGCGGTATGTTCGGGCCATAGACGTCGGCGTCCAGTATCCCCACCTTGGCTCCCGAGGCGGCAAGGGCGGCAGCAAGGTTCACAGAGATCGTTGACTTGCCAACCCCTCCCTTCCCACTTGCAACAGCGACTATGTTCTTGACTCCCCTAAGCACCCCCGACTGCGAAGGGTCCCTCGTCGCAAAGACGACTGAGCCGGTCTTCATCTTCACCTCCGTCACACCGGGGACGCCCTCGACCGCCTCTCTAGCCGCCCCCTCGAGTCGAGTCCTCAAAGGGCAAGCTGGAGTAGTCAGGTTGAGCGTAAAGGTGACTTTCCCTCCCTGCACCGTAACGTCCTCAATCATCTGCAGGGATACCAAATCCTTGCCTAGTTCAGGGTCCTTGACGGAAGAAAGGGCCTCTATCACGTCCGCTACGCTCGGCAAATTGGGTCCGTGACAACCTTCGGGATATTAAATCCGCCCCTCAATCAAGATTCGCCGAAGTAGCATTTATCGTGCTCCCCCGCTTGGGTCATGCGGAGTGACGCTAATTGGGAAAAATTGAGGTCTTTCCTCTGAAGGGTATCCCAGAGGTGAGGGAAGGTTCCGACCTGCCGGGGCTCGTAGTGACGGCCCTCGGCCGATCAGGGATAGAGTTGAAAGAAGGTGACATCATTGTAGTTAAGCAGAAGGTTATTTCGAAGGTTGAGGGTCAGGTCGTCAGTCTGAAAGACGTTGTTCCGGGGAGACGTGCAAACCGCCTTGCTAGGATGGAGAGAAAGGACCCCCGCCTCATGGAACTGGTCCTAAGGGAATCAGTTAGGGTTGTGAGGAGAGGGCACGGAGTCGTCATCACAGAGACGAAGCATGGTTTCGTGTGCGCGAACTCCGGAGTGGACCAATCCAACGTGGGGATGGGTTCTGCCAGCCTTCTCCCGGCCGACTCGGATCTCAGCGCTCGACGACTCAGACGGTCCCTTGAGGCTCTGACGGGAAGACGCGTGGCAGTGGTGATAACGGACACCTTCGGCAGGCCCTGGAGGAGGGGACAAACGGACGTGGCTATTGGCAGCTCCGGGATAGATCCACTGTACTCATTCCGAGGAAGGACTGACAGGTTCGGCTATTCCCTGAAGGTAACAGAGCCCGCAGTGGTGGACGAAGTCGCGGGGGCGGCTGAGCTAGCGATGGGCAAGCTCGACAGGGTCCCGGTGGCAGTCATCAGAGGCGTCAAGTACGCGAAGGAGAAGAGTCGTGGCGAGGGAGTTAGGTCCTTGATCATGAAGAGGGAAAGAGACCTCTTCAGGTGACGGCTTGAGAGTAGTTGCGCTGGCCGGAGGCACGGGTTCTGCGAAGCTCCTGAGGGGGCTGTCGGCGGTGGATGTGGACCTGACCGTGGTCGCCAACGTCGGGGACAATGTTTGGATGTACGGCCTATATGTCTGCCCGGACATCGACATCGCGATGTACACCCTTGCCGGCGCCGCGAACAGGAAGCTTGGCTGGGGTATGGAAGGGGATACCTTCCGAACGCTCACGCAATTGGGTCGTATCGGAGAGGCTACATGGTTCGCTCTTGGTGACATGGACATTGCTACCCAACTGATTAGGACCAGGCTGTTGCGCGAAGGTAACGACCTCACCAAGGTCACTGATAGATTGAGGAAGTCTTTTGGTGTGGTCTATCCCATTCTCCCCGTGACAGACGATGCTGTTGAGACTCGCATTTACACCCAAAAAGGCTCCTTGCATCTTCAGGAGTTTTGGGTTAGGGACCGAGGCCGACCTCGTGTCATTGGCGTGAAGTACATAGGGTCGTCCAAGGCGACGTGCACTGTGGAGGTTGCCAATGCCATCAGGAGGGCAGACAAGGTCATTGTCTGCCCCGCCAACCCAATCACAAGTATAGGACCGATGCTCGCCATCCCGGGTTTCTCGAGGATGCTCTCCAGTGCCAGGGCAAGGGTCACTGCGCTCTCTCCGATGATCGGCAGAACTCCATACAGCGGTCCCGCTGCTACGTTGATGAAGGCCGTTGAGAAGCGCCCGGACTCCGTGGGAGTAGCTAAGGCGTATTCTGGAATCGTCGACTCGCTTGTGATTGACCGGCGCGATGAGGGTTTCATGGAGGAGATCGAAAGCCTCGGGATGAGATGCGTTGTTTCAGATACCATGATGTCTGACTCTTCCGCTGAAGTGCGGCTGTCGAAGGAGTTGCTGGAGGCTTGAGAGAGACAGCAGTCCTGATACCTTTCAAGGCAGGTAGGAGAAAGTCGAGACTCTCGCGGGTTCTTACGATGGACCAGAGGCGCAGGTTGACAGACCTCATGCTTCTTGAAGTGCTTGAAGCATTCCGGGAGGCAGGCCTGTTGCCAAGATGTTATGTCGTTTCGTCGGATAGGTTAGCACTCGCATTTGCGCGTAGGGTAGGGGCGCTTGCAATAGAGGAGCCCCGAGACCGAGGGGTAAACGCTGCAGTTCTGACCGGTGTAAGGGCTCTAGGTTCAATTGCCAACTTCATGGTCGTACCTTCAGATCTGCCGACGCTCACCGCCGAAGAAATCAAGATGGCTATTGACATGAAACGCACCTTCGACTGCGTCCTAACTCCCTCACACTCGTTGGACGGCACGAATCTTTTGCTATTCTCGCAGAGGGCCATGCCCGCCCTGAGCTATGACTCTGACAGCTTCTGGAGCCATATCTGTGGGGCTGGGAGGAAAGCCCTGACCCTTGCAATATACTGCGGGGTAGGCATAATGTTCGACGTGGACACCCCCGAGGACCTTCGTACGTTGTCGGTCTCGCGAAGGAGAACGCCGTCTGCAGTTTTCGCCAAGGAGGTCCTCCATCGACGACTATCATAATCGAGAATTGCAGGTTGTGGGGTAGGAGTATAGGCTCTCTATTGATACAAGGTAAGACTGTCGGTAAGATCTCTTATGACGGAGATCTCGCCGGGTTCAATGACGTGAAACGTATTGATGCGAACGGAGCAGCGCTTTTCCCCGGTTTCACTGATTCTCATTGCCACCCCTTTGAATATGGCTGGTTGAAGCGAAACGTCGACCTCAGAGGGGTCCGCAACATCACGGGTCTCCGATTGCGCCTACTAGCGAGGGTGCAGCGTTCTAAACCAGGGGAATGGGTGACAGGAATGGGCTGGGATCAGGAGGCATTCAGCGAAGGCAGAATGCCAAGCCGCATGGACATCGATGATCTCTCGGGTAGGAACCCCGTCGCCCTTACTAGGGTTTGTGGACACATCGCCCTCCTCAATACAGCCGCGATTAGGATACTTGATCTTGAAGACCGACAAGGGCCGGAAATCATGCGTGATGGCGACGGACGGCTTACTGGAATTGTCAAAGAGGGGGTGCTGGAAGCGGTCAACAGCAAGATCCCCCGAAACGCAGAGGTTTGTGCCTGTGACCTGCTAACGGTCGAGGCTGAGGCTGCGAGGTGCGGGATTACCACGCTCCACGCCATCGTCTCCTCGTCAGGCTACCAGGAGGAATTACAGGCGCTCGCTTCTTTGTATGCTGTCGGCCTTCTCTCCCTGCGGTACAGAGTATACGTGCCACCCGAGGCCCTGGAATACGTCAGGGACAAAGATCTCCGCTCAAGACTCTCGGGTAGTAAAGTCAGAATAAATGGCGTGAAGATCTACGCAGACGGGTCTTTAGGTGCTAGGACAGCAGCGTTACGTCTGCCCTACTCAGATGACCCAGGCAACAGCGGGATTCTGAGGCATACTGACGAAGAGCTTGAGGTGCTCGTGGATGCGGCTGACGAAGATGGCTACCAGGTTATTGTCCACGCCATTGGCGACAGGGCAGTGGAACAGGCCATCCAAGCCATCTCCCGTGTAACTGGGGCCCGAAACCCCAGAAGGCACAGGATAGAGCATGCGAGCTTGACTCCCAAAGACCTTATGGCCAAGATTGAGAAACATTCCATTAGGACCGCGGTTCAACCGCTTTTCGTTACTTCTGACGTTTGGGCTGAAGCGCGGCTCGGCGAAGAGAGGATCCGAGACCTTTACCCGTTGAAATCAATGATATCAGGAGGAATCGTAGCTTCGGGAGGCTCGGACTCCCCGATTGAACAGATGAATCCACTAATGGGGGTCTGGGCTGCAATGGTGAGGGGCGGTTACGAACCTCAGGAGTCCTTGGCCATAGAGGAAGCCCTGAGCCTTTACACTTCGAATGCCAGTTCAAACGGCCTCGACGTAGCAGGTTCGGAACTTACGGAAGGAGCTACTGCGAATCTCACTCTACTGGACTCAGACATCGAAGGGATGCACCCTGCTATGGTCAGGAAGGTGGGGATAGCGGCTACCTTAGTTGATGGGAGTCTAATCTTCGCGTCAGCTGGTTTTGACGCCTAGCTGAATCAGGTTGTTCTACGCCTTCTGGAACTTGCCTGTCTTGCCATCGTATTTCATGAGGGCGCCGTAAATGGTCCAGTGTATTAGGAGTGCCTTGATAAGTGATTCATTGAGCTCAGGCTGGTAATGCCACTTGATGCCAATTTCAGATAGGACTTCCGACACCTGACCCGCGGTAACCGCCTTGCCCTTGGAGGCGAGCTCGAGGGCTGTACGGAAAGGCTCGATGGCAGCCAGCTTCTCCTTTAGCATCCTGACCTTGTTTTTCGAGGTCTTCTGGAACCTAAGCCCAAGCTCCGTGAGAGAGACGTTCCCTTTCTCGCTCTTCACCAGACCGAGCATTTCAGCGGCATCCAATATTGTCAGAAGAACGGCTATGTCAGCGCCAAGCTCATCTGCCAATCTTGAGGCGTCTACCTTCGCCCCCAACCCCCCCGTCACCTCGACTAGGCTGATTACCTGTCCGGCCCTCACGTTCCCTGGCATCACCAGAGCTATCGGGAGGGGTCTGCCAGGTTCTACCAAGTTACCTGCGCCTCACTGCGCTCCAGCGGGGCTTAAGGGGCTGTCGGCCACTCATGATAGGAGCGAATACACCTTGTCCACCCATGTGAAGAATTCCGGGGACTTCTTGTTCCTCGGTCTCGGCAAGTCGATAGTTAGCTCGCCGACTACATGTGCGGGGCGCTGCGAGAGCACTACGGCCTTGTCGGCTAATTCAATGATCTCTTCGACGTTGTGGCTGACCATGATGACTGTCTTGACAGATGTGAAGGGGTTGATCAGAAGCGCGTAGATCTCCTTCCTGAGCCTCTCGGCTGTCAGGTCGTCGAGCGAGCTGAACGGCTCGTCCATGAGCATGACCTCTGGGTCCGTCGCTAACGCCCGTGCGACCCCCACTCTCTGCTTCATGCCTCCGGAGAGCTCCCCCGGGTAGACGTTCTCGAACCCCATCAACCCCGTCTCCTCCAGGGCCTTCTCGGCCTTTTCCCTCTTTTGGGCGATACTCAGGTCCTTGCGTGAGCTCAGGCCGAAGAGAACGTTCTCCAGCGAAGTCCTCCACGGAAGCAGGACGAAGTTCTGGAAGACCATGGTGATCTCGCTTCTCGGACCAGTGACCTCGGAGTCCGCAATTTTTACAGTCCCGGCGGTCGCCTTGCTAAGACCGCCAATTATCCTAAGCAGGGTCGACTTGCCACAGCCTGACGGTCCCGTAACTGCGACCAACTCGTCCTTCCCTGCAGTTAGCGAAACGTCGGCTAACACAGGCAGCGGTTCTTTCTCGTTATGATAGTTCAGGCTCACATGGTCCACAGTGACAATCGGGCTGCCAGTGACGAGCTGCTCCCTATTCTCCGGCATTAGGCGGCCCCGACCTTCTCAGCGGTTATACGTGTACCGCTTAGTTGCGTAGTGATACACTCTCCTCCATACTGTCAAGTTGAAGGTAACTATCAGAATCGTCATCGAGATTACTGCTAACGCGAGTGTCAGTAGATCTCCGCTGTTCGTTGCGATGACGATCGTCTTGCCGATTCCAGCCGGGACTTGGGTTAGCACAGTAGTATTTCCAAATTTGTCCGTGACTGTGAAGTACTCTGCGATTATGAGCGCGTTCCATGCTCCACCAATTGCCGTGATGGAGCCGGTAACGAACCCTGTTATTGCCCCTGGAATGTACACATTCCTCCATGCGGACTTCCTTCCGGTGTTGAAGACGTGTGGCAGGTCCTTGATGTCAGCTGGCAATGTTCGAACGCCTGCCATGACATTGAAAATTATGTACCAGATTATTGACAGCATTATGATCAAAGCCGCCACGGCTTCTGGCGTGTGGCCAAAGACAGGTATCAGAACGATGGCGGGCAATAAGATTGGTGCCGGTATTGACGAAATGACCTCAAGGATCGGTGAGACTGTGTCGTACAGTCTGAAATTCAGTGAGATAACGATCCCCAAGGGTCCGCCAATTGCCGCACAAATTGCAAAGACGTACCAGACTCTAATGAAAGATGCTCCTAAGGCATACAACACCGAGGTTTCATCGGCCGCGATTGTCGAGACTGAGGGCAGGTTCTGCAGACTGAAACTGCCCGAATTCATTATTGTAATGATGATAAGCACCAGGAACATTCCAAGAAAAATCAGAACTGCATACTTCACCCCTTTCCTGAACTTTGCAAGCGCGGAAGTGAATCGTGTGACTCCTCTTCCCTGAGTGAGGAGAAACAGCTTAGATACGCTCCGCTGGTTGACCCAGGAGTAAATCCTCATTATCGGGTCCCTGTGCCGCTCTCTCGGCTCCTCCATCATCTTGTATTTCTCAGACCAAAGCGCGAATTCTCTCAGGAAAACGAACCTCCAGATCACTACAGCTGAAATCAAACCCGCGATGAGCAGAGCATAGTTTGCATAGTCAAATGGAGTACTGCTTGAGAACTGCTCGACTGCTATGCCGATGCCGTAAGAGACCTTGACAGTACTCGTACCGAGAGAGATGATTTCGCTTGCGACCAAGAAGAAAAGGCCGACGGCCCATGAGGTCTGCGTATTGTAAGCAATCCGACTCAATGATGCAGGAATGTAGATTGCTTTCATGCGTTGCCACGCGCTAGTGTTTGTCACGTTCAGCAGGTCGGAATAGTCCTGCGGTATCGCCTTGACCGCCTCGTAGACGCCAAAAGCTATGTTCCAGGACATGCTTGTGAATATCAACACGATTACAGCCACGTTTATTCCAATCTCGCCTGGAATCACACCGACTATGCCTCCGATTACGAAGGGAAAGAATCCGAGGATGGGAATCGACTGGAAGATGTCAAGGAGCGGCAGAATCACCGCCTCAGCCCTCTTGTTCCTAGCAGCAGTTATACCAACGATTAGGGCGAAAAGGATGCTCAGGCCAAGCGCTAAGATCATCCTGATCCACGATGAGATGATGTCGATGGCTATTAGTCCAAACTCGAGGGACGTGGGTTCTCGAAAAGCGCGTCGAGCCTTTGTCGTATTTACGGATTCTTTGATCAGGCGATGTATGAAGTGCTCGACGAGTCGAACCTGCGAATCATCTCGTATTCTCTATTGTCTCTGAAGGCCGCAAACTTGGGGAGGTCTGGGAAGAAGCGGTCGAGGGGCTTGATAGCCATTTCCCCAACGAGGTGGCGACTCCCGAGTAATCCTCTTGCGATCTGCCTGCTAAGTTCTCTCACCCGCTCGTCGCTTTCGAATCCGAGCGTATGTAGGTATTCGTGAAGCAGAATCATGAATACATAGGAGTTCACCATCGCTTTCGACTTCGAAAGCCTTTGGACTATCCTTAGCAGATTCCGGTTCATCACTATCGTATTAGACCCTATCTCGTGGTACGCTCCTACGTTATTGGGAATATCCCCTAGGACCAACGTGAGCCCTGCTCTGTGCATGCCAAGGTGGTCCTCGGTGGCTGCTTTCACCATCTCAAAGATAGTGTCAAAGCCCTCAGCGTGGGCAAGGGTTCTCCTGTTGGAAGACGGATTCACCCTAGCATGACTGCGACTGGTGGTAGATAAATCCCCCTGAGTTGGAGACGTGAACCGCCTCGCCAGTTAGATCGTCTTCTAGGGCTTCATGTTCAGGACGCTCTTGACATACGAGCATGTGAGGCGGACCCGTCGGACGAGGCATCAAACTGCCTTATTGCAGTGAAATTGGGCGTCGTTGCCACCAATTCTTTTTCGGGTAGAGAGAATCCCAGTTTGCCCCCCGTATTGCCCATCGGTTTGCCCACACGGGCGAACTGACTGGAGGGTTCCACGCATCACACGGCAAGCAAACTAGTCCCTTCGGTGGCCTACGCCCAAGTCAGCGAGGAGGATCATCTCGTTGCGTTATAACCTGAGTCGTCTATAGTCCGTAAAACCCTTTACGACTACTCGGACCACTTTTCATCAAGACCCTCCTCGAGATCGTCCAGCTCGAAACCAACATCGTCCCATCGGAATCTCCTAGGGATAAAGCGCTGCATTTCCGCGAGCGAAGTCATGTTAGAATCTGTGTACTAACCTATCTTGATATCGACTATGGATCGTCAGATTTGACTTATACTCAACTTTCCGTTCACCAAACTAAGGTTAAATTGCCGTTAGAACAGGAGTGTCTCGATGCCTGTTGTCTTCCGGGTCACCTTGGGAAAGACAGGCAACAGTCTGAGAATCACAATTCCGAATCCCGTCGTTGAAGGTTTCGGATGGAAAGAAAGAGATCAGATTATGTTAATTGTGACAGAGAACGAGATAACTGTGCGTAAACTTGAAAAGGTCAGGAAGTAGTGGTGCGCAACGATGATCCTAGGCAATCAGTCGGAACTTCCTAGTTATTGGCACGGCGGTCAATTGTCGGTTGTTTTGAGGTTCGCCTTCCGGGAGCCCTACGTCACTGTCATGCAACTGCCCTGTTGCAAGAGGGGCAGAAGAGGTTCTTCTTGGTAAGCCTGGCGCCGCAGTGCGCACACTTCGGTTCAGCACCGGTCTGCGATACCGCTTGCCTCTTTCCTAGATTATGCCTTGCCAACAGAACTGCTGCTTCAATGAGCACGACTATTGGTACGAAAATCACAAGGTCCAAGAGCGGTCCGCCGTCGGGCGTCAGGAAGAGACCTGTGATGACCCACACCCCGAACCATATGATTACCCTGTTCTCCGAGAAGAACTCTGGCTCTAGGACTCGAAGCCTGATGAGCGCATATACAAAGACCGGGGCAGTGAAGGAAACGCCGGTCGCCCCGACTATCAGGAATATAACGTAGTAAAACGCTGCGGAGTCCACAAGGAAGCTCGTTCCAGTAGCGGCGAAGAATGGCGATAACGCCAGAACTAGGAACTTCGAGATGACCAGATACCCGAAGACGACCCCGACCACGAAGAGGGTAGAGGTCGACGCGACGAACGGATAGAGGAGCTTCCTTTCTTCAGGAGTGAGCGCTGGGTCGATAAACCTGTAAGTCTCAAAGGCTATGACTGGCATGCAAAGAACGATAGTAATCAGGATTGACGCAACAAAATAAATCTCCATTGCTTCGCCGATCCCATTCGCCGCGATGAGTGACCAGCCGGCGGGAAGAATGTCGGCGGTAACCCTATGCAGGAAGGCGGCAATCAGCGTATTGTTGAGAAACTGGAGGTTAAGGTACTGGCCTAGTTGCTGGGCCTGTTGAATAGGGTTCGCAGGGAAGATGATTACGACTATCAAAACTACGATAAATGATAGAAAGACGGCTCTGAGACGCCGGCGTAGCTCGGAAACGTGCTCGGAGAACCTAAAGCCCTCTGAGCTCAAACTGAACAGCAGGTCGTCAGTTTCGCATTAATTACGCTTGAGGTTTGGCTTTTTCCACGATTTCTTGCGAAATCTGGGTACGCGTCTTCCCTTCAGTGGCGATTCCAAGCCCCCTTGCCGCCTGAACCAGCGCTTGATCTGCGGTCATGTCTGCCGACACCTTTGGAGCTCCAGGTGACACGGTGTTGCCCACTTCTCTTGAAGCATCGTCAAATTCTCGCTTCGCTCTTCCGAGGGCCCTCGCCAAGTCTGGGATCTTCTGGGGGCCCCAGAGGAATATGACTATCACGATCACTCCAATGACAATCCACTGGAGCGGGTCTCCGAACGCCATACAAATGCAAATGCTTGCGATTGCCGTATTTACGTTTTTGGAGACACCGATCAATTTCCGTTCTTGCTCTCCAAACACGTACTCCCTAGTTTCGAGGCAGGCACTTCGACAGAAGCCTCTCGGTTATGGGGTAGCGCGCCGAGTGGAGTGGATGCAGGCAGCAGGGATGGCAATCAGGTTCCATTGTCAGGAGTACCAGGCTATGTGCGACCTGTTAGCGACGCGACGCCTTTCACATGCTGGCCCTAACAATATGCCTTGAAGCATAACATTTTATCGTTGGCGTTGACAGGATGCCAAGTTGTCCCTAAGCCGTTCGGTAAGGAATTACTGGCGCCTTACCAAGCCGAGGATCTGGGGTTTGCTTGTCTTCACGGGCTTGGTGGCTATGGTTGTGGCATACCATGAGACTTCGGGCTCTATCTTCTCGCCCACATTGTTGCTGACAACGGGAATCTCAATCACCTTCGGAAGCGCCTCAGCTGACGTCCTAACCAACTACCATGACAGGGACATCGACAGCCTGATGAAGCGCACGATGAAGAGGCCCATTCCCTCTGGAGACGTATCGCCCCGGTCAGCGCTGTTGTTCGGTCTCGCCCTGGCGGCCCTATCTATTTCCGTACCGTATTTTCTCATTAACGCTACATCTGCAGGTTTCATGCTGCTAGGCCTCCTCGACAATGTGGTCGTCTACTCTTTCCTCCTGAAAAGGCGAAGCTGGCTTAACATCATTCTGGGAGGCTTTTCAGGAGGGATGCCGGTATTGGTCGGATATTCGGCTGTGGGGAATCCCTTCTCCCCGATAGCAATGTATATGTCAGCGCTAGTAATGGTCTGGATTCCGACACATATCTGGAGTCTGGCCATCTTCAGCAGAGAGGAATACGAGGCCGCCAACGTGCCCATGCTCCCAGTGGTCTTCGGTGACCGGGTCGCATCCATATGTGTGGCTGCGACGAGCGCCATGCTGACTGTATTCTCAATCCTCATCTTCCTATTTACGCCAGTGAGCATAGTCTACACGATAACCGCTCTCGCCCTCGGGAGCCTGGTACTGGCCTTCAGCGCGAAGCTGGCTGTCGATAGGACCAAGAACACAGCCTGGACCCTGTTCAAGATCACAAGTCCGTACTTGATGCTGCTCTTTCTTGTCCTTGGGGTGACCATTTGGGTCTAGTTTGGTTAGCTTCTTCGGCGCCGTCGAGTTACTCTGCACTTCGGGTTCATCCAGTGCTCAATTTCGAAGGCCCCGAGACAATCCCTGAAGTTCTGTAACCTGTGAAGACAATAACACCAACTCCTCTGCCACATTTGAGCCGTTCTCTTTATTCACGCGAGGCTGATTGAGGGCCGAGTAGAATGGAGTCGGCACGTCAGATGAGAAGGCCATTGGAGATCATAACCCGGGCGAACGAGTATTCTCTGATCGCCAGCTTGCCGAAGAATAGCTCATCATTAGCCGTTAAGGCTGAAGAAGCCGGCGCTGACGCCGTTATGCTGAACATAGAGGGCGACGAGGGTTCGACCCAAAGCCATTACGGGAGTTATGACCTCCATGATGTCTACATCAATGATGTCATTTCCACGGTGTCAATACCCTGTGGATTGTCCGTAGGCGGGGGCAGGCACCTCACTGAAGACTATTGGGAAAGGATAATGTCGAGCTCGTTCGGGTTCGTCGAGATGTACGCGCATCTGATGCCGCTCTTTGTGCTCGCTGACAACAGGGTGAAAAAGTTCTGCGCCATATCGACTGGTTATATCCTTGAGCAGGTATCGGAACTTACTAGGATGGAGGGCGTCGGGGCCATCGACGTCGCAACGGTGCCTCTGCAGGCCCGGGGGACTCCCTTCAGCGTCTTGGACCACGCGACTCTGGGCTTGATCTCGAAGCTTTCTGCCAAACCTGTGTTCTTGAGGACGCAAAAGAAGCTCACTCGGTCTGACATCGAAAGTGTGGTAGAGTTAGGCGTGAGAGGTTTGGTCGCAGACGCCTGCATTTTCTCAGGGGCCGATGAAGCGTATAAAGAAGAGTTGTCCAGCCTGAGCCCAAGGCGACAGGCTACTGAGCAAAAGTAAAACCCAAGCTGTAATTCTCGCAGGAGGTCTCGGGACCAGGCTGAGGCCGTATACGTTTCTGCTCCCCAAGCCAATGCTCCCCGTCGGCCCGAAGCCGATACTCGAACACATCCTGGAATGGCTCAAGCAGAACGGCGTGGTCGACGTAGTCGTTTCTGTGGGGTACCTAGGAAAGATGATTCAAGACTATTTCAAGAACGGGCGGGAATGGGGTATGAGAATAGATTACGTCGCCTCACCCCCATTGGGTACCGCTGGACAACTGAAGGCAGCAGAGGACAAAATTAGAGGTAGGTTCGTCTGTCTCTATGGCGACGCCCTCCTGGAGTTGAACCTTCGGGAGGTCATTGACTTCCATGTGAGACACAAGGCCTTGGCTACGATGGCCTTGATGAAGTACAGCACAGTGCTCAAGTACGGTTTCATGGAAACTGATGAGGAGGGCCTACTGACTGGCTGGAAAGAGAAGCCAACAGTGAGCGGCAACATCAATGTCGGTTGCTTTGTTATGGAGAAGGGTTTCCTAGAATACATCCCACGCCGGAAGATGTTCGGCATGGACCAAGCCTTTGGAAGGGCCATGGAGTCTAGAGCTAGACTATTCGGCGTCGAGGTAGAAGGCACTTTCACCGACATCGGTGACAAGAAGTCTTACAGGGATGCCAACGAAGAATATCTGAAAAGGATGGGCAAGGTGTTGTAGCGGATTGAAACTCGTGGTCTTCGAAGACGATGGTCTGGGAGGTTTCGGGCCACTTGTGTCGATGAAGCATCTGGGCCAGCTTAATCGGGGAACGAAGACCCTCTTAGATGGATTGCGCGAGAGCATAGCCGACGCTACAGACCTTACTCTTTGGGGAAGAGACTACCTTGCTGATGCTTGTGGAGAGGCCTTGGGGGAGGTCTTCAATGAGAGAGCTGAGGGCCTCACAACCTTTGTCAATGCCAGGGCAAAACCTGGAAGGCTTCTTCTCGAATTGACCTCCAGAAGGACTCCCTTCGCTGCGATGGCAGGGAACCAATTAGTGGTGGCCCGGGTCACGGGAGTAGGTTTGAGACCAGGACTGATGGCAAGGAGGGATTCCGCCGAAGTGGGTAAAAGGGCAGAAAGACTTCAGGCGCCAGCTGATAGCCTCTTCAATGGGTTCTGGGAACTGGTACAGACAAATGGACTTGCGATCGCTGAGCAGGCTAGGCACATGAAAGACCAGTTGTCGCTCCCGAACACAGTGGAAGTCAGAGGCCCTCGCTCAAACTTGAGGGTCCATGGCAGAGCTGATGTTGAGTTCTACACTACTTTCGATACGAGACTTGGACCAATCATCGTCGAAGAAGGGGCATATGTTGAAAGCTTCTCTAGAGTCATGGGCCCGTGTTTCATAGGCCCTGGGACCAAGGTTCATTCTGCAATGATTGGGGGAGGCACATCAATATTTGATGGTTGCCGGATCGGCGGACAAGTCGAAAACTCAATAATAATGTCGCAGACCAACAAGTCGCACAACGGCTACGTTGGAGATTCATATGTTGGGGAGTGGGTCAATCTCGGAGCTGGCAGCACCTTTAGCAATCTGAAGAATACATATGGGAATATCAAGCTCGATTTGGTCGGCAAAAGAATCGACTCGGGCATGCTCAAGTTGGGGTCTGCGGTCGGCGACATGTCAAAGGTTTCTATTGGCACTCAAGTCTACTGTGGGAAGTTTCTAGGTACGGGGTGCCATATCGCAGGTTTTACCAAAAGGAATGTGCCCAGTTTTACATATTCCGACGGCTTCGGTAAGATGGTGGAGCTCCTGATTGAATCGGTATTGGATACGCAACGGAGGGTTATGGAGAGACGTGGAAAGACCTTGACCAGGACAGGCGAGGCCTTGATTCGGCACGCATTCAAGAACACGTCGGTAGAGAGGCAAACCTTTCGCGTAAGTAAGGGGCGTCTGGAGTGAGACCCTCGTTCGCTACGAAGACGTCCCCGGAGCCGCGAGACAAGGAGCTCTCTATGGAGCGCACGGGCCCGAGAAGTCGGCAGGTATCTTCCAGTTTAGGGCGATACTGTTCATGAGGGATTAGACGAACAAGGTGGAAAGATATGGGCGATCCCTTTTCTGCTGACAGAATCAAAAGCTTCGACCGAAGGGGAGTACACAAGACCTACGAGAGATGGCCAGAGATGGCACGTTCGGGATTCAAGGTGGAATTCAAACTACCTCGGGCCGGATTTAGAAAGGCGTACTTTCTCGGCATGGGTGGTTCCGCTGCCGGGGGCGACATCATAGCAAGCTGGCTCTCCGATAGGCCGAGGCTTGAGACCGCGACCTTCAAGGGTCAGCTTCCCATTGGAAACATGAATGACGCACTCGCACTCGCCTGCAGCGCCTCTGGGCAAACTGAGGAAACGATAGAAATGATGGAAGCGGCCGTCCAGAGGGGAGCGACAACGGTCTCCGTTTCTGCCGGAGGAAAACTCATGGACGTAGCGAGAAGTCTTGGGGTTCCTCACGTGATGATGCCTGAAGTCGTCGCTCCCCGATACATGCTCCCTTTCCTCATCTTTTCTTGTCTTTCAATCATCAACGAGGGGCTCGGGCTCAACTGCGAAAGCGAAACTGAAGACGCTTTAAAGGAAATGGAGGTTGAAGGTCAGGCGATTTGCGTTAACACGCCGACGCCTGAAAACCCTGCGAAACGGCTCGCGCTTTCGATTCTGGAAAAGACTCCCGCCATTTACGGGTCGCGAACTACCCGTGGCGCTGGGATCAGGTTCAAGAACGTCCTCAACGAGAATGCAAAGCGCCATTCCTCCTTCGGCGCGCTTCCTGACGCCTTTCACAACGAAATTGAGGCCTGGGAGGACCAGAATCTCGGGTTCTCGCCCATGTTCCTTCGGCACCTTAACGAGACAGAGCGCGACAGGGCGAGAACAAACGCCATGATCGAAATTCTGACTGATTTGAAAATGGACCCGATACAAGTTACCGGAAGAGGTGGGTCCAGCTTGGCCCAGATAGCGACGATGGTCTATAGGCTGGACATGACCTCCTACTATGTGGCCATTGGGACTGGACGGGATCCCTTTCCGACCAGACTTATGGACAGCGTCAAGGTAAAAGGCTTTGAGAACCTGAAAAGGGAGAGACAGTCAAGACAAGCCACGGAAACCTCACATACAGACTGAGCACAAGACCCTCAATCTCACAATGTGCCACGTAGCACTCGACAACCGAACAAGATGCCACCAGCCAGTGCGAATATCGGGACAAATCCTGAGACAACCTATTGGAACCCAGATCAGTGCCTTGCATCCCATCAAGCATCCGTTAAGGGGTCTGTTACGAGCAGTCCTAACCCCAGAAAGCCAAGTCGGCCCCTATTTTATTCCGACCAGTTGGGCCAGTTCCTTCCTAGAACTCGCACCCAGTACCTGCGCGGCCCCCTCAGGTGAAACTTCGCTGACAAAGATGCCTCCTCCTAGTTCGAGTCCAGACCACTTCGGCTTTCCCGGGTACACCTCGATGTGCCAATGTATCTGTTTTGTCGTCTTCTTCTCTGATGAGCTATGAAAGACCATTGCGAAACTCGGAGAGTCAAGCGCCTTCGAAAGTCCGCCCAAGGTCGACCTTAGCATTAGCGCCAGATCCATCATCTCCTTTTGCGAGAGCTTCAGGAGACTTGTCATATGTCTTTTGGGATAAATCCAGAACTCGAATGGGTGAGTGGATACCCAAGGGGCGAATGAGATGAAGAAGTCTGTTGCCAGTATCTGGCGGGGGCCACCTGTCTCTGTGCCTACTACTTGACACATTGGGCACACTCCTAGGTCATTTAAGGAGGTCTGTACCGTGTCTGCTTCTCGTTCCACTGCGGGTGGGACACGTGGAGTCGTTACGATTTGGATGTTAGGGTGGACAGCAGTCGGAATGCCGTCTGCCTCCGAGTTCACATACACTAAGACATAGCTTACCCCCTTCTGTGAATAGAGCCATCTCACTTTGTCTTGTAGGGAAGCAAGGATGTTTGTCCATTGTTCGATGTCAATTTTCGGGAACGTTTGCTCGTGCCTCGGTGTGGCGACGAGTACATAGTGGAATCCGACAGCCGGTTCACTGTAGTGCGGGGGCTCACCGTAGGAGGGAGGGGCATTTGGAAGGACGATTGGATTCTTCGATGGAAAAATCCTCACGGACCAGTTTCTGATGGTATCGCCCTCTGAATCCGTCTGTTTTAAGAGCGTGTCGCCACGCTTCACTAGGACTAGGTCGGCAGGTGGACTCATCTCCTCATTTCCAGGACAGTAATTGCACTTTTCCGCTCTTTGAGGTAACACTTGGCCTGGTTTCAGCCCCCTGTCGGGGAGTATTACCGACAGCTTGTCAGTGAAGTAGTCTTTTCTGATTTCGACCATCAGCGCAGGAGAACGTGGTGCTCCCAATATTAGGGTTTGGAGGGACAAGGACGCGAAAGGGTGATAATCCATTGCGGCGGAGGTCCGTGCGCATATGAAAGTCGGGTACGTTCTTCTTGACGGTTGTGCCGATAGAGCGAATCCACAGCTTAACTTCTCCACGCCGCTCGAAGCAGGATACACGCCGAACCTCGATCGGATCGCTCGAAGGTCAAATCTCGGGAGGGTGATAACGGTAAGGCGGGGTGTCGCGCCAGAGTCAGACATTGCTGTTTTCAACATGCTCGGCTACTCGTTTGAGAAGGGATACCCCGGCAGGGGTATCATCGAAGCGGTTGGGTCTGACCTCAATGTCCACAAAGGGGACCTTGCTTTACGAGCAAACTTGGCTTCGGTAAGAGTGAAGAGAATTGTCGATAGGCGAGCAGGTAGGGACCTCACGCAAGGTGAGGCCTCGAGGTTGGCGGAGGAGCTCAATGGCATCAGGCTGAAGGGGGCCGACCTGGAGTTTCGAGCTACTCTGTCGTATCGAGGGGTCTTGGTCATCAGGGCGGAACAACCGCTTTCCGCGGAGATAACGAACACCGACCCGGCTTACGGGAAAGTGGCGGGATTCGGGGCGGCAAGAGCCACGGTTAACGGTGAGAGCATTCTTCCTTCGAGGGCCGAGTCCGCAACTTCGGCGGCACGAAGGGCGGCAAATCTGGTCAATGAATTCACGTCCATGAGCATTGACGTCCTTTCCAGGAGTAAGGTAAACGAGGAGCGCGTTCGTGAGGGGAAGCTTCCGGCCAACTGCGTACTCTTGCGCGACCCGGGTGACCATGTGCCGGTTGTTGAGTCTTTCGAGGAGAAGTACGGAATGAGAGGTACAGCTCTCGTCGAGATGCCCGCGGAATTGGGGATAGCGAAGCTACTTCGAATGAAGATAGTGAAGGTGAAGGACCGCAACGACATGAAGGAGAAGGCGACCCTTTTCACGCGGGAATTGCACAAAGACACGGTAGTGTACGTACACATCAAGGGGCCAGACGAGTTTGGGCATGACGGCGACGCGGTTGGCAAGATGCGGGTCGTCGAAGCGATCGACAAGGGTTTCTTCTGTTCGGTAGCCGACAAGATCTCCGAGACGAAAATCGCCGTCTCCTGTGACCACGCGACCCCCTGCGCAATCAGGATGCACGCAAGTGACCCGGTTCCACTCATGATTAGCACTGATTCCAAAAGCGATGGGTTGCGTTTCACTGAGAAGGGTTCTCGGAGGGGCTCGCTCGGGAAGGTCAGGGGGCGGGATGTCCTTGGATTAATTGTAGGGGATTCGGTTGAAACCCGGTCGGTCTGACCAGGCGTTGGAAGGTTGCCAAATCCTCAAGCTATCCTTGGTCTGGTTGGAATAGCATGCGGCGTTCTCCGAGTTATCTCTCTCCACCCCAAGTCCTTGAGTGGGTGGGCTTCGTTTAGGAGTTATGTCCTCCTTGGAACCTTGTAATGCATCGCTCGGTCTCCCGAACCTGAGCTCGTCACGGGAACATTGAGACCACAATTGCGGATGTCGAGCTCTATAAGACAGACATGCCATTCGGTGACTCAGCCAGTGCCCCACCGATGGGGAATTGGGTCCACGTCTGGGAAGTCTTCTAATTCATGGCCACGTTGGCTGGCGAGCGTGGCGCCGCATTTCGTCTACATTCTAGAGTGCTCTGATGGAACGCTGTACACGGGCTACACGACAAATGTAGGAAGGCGTCTTCACCAGCATAATCTAGGAAAGGGAGCGAGGTACACTCGATTACGAACTCCAGTCAAGCTCGCATTCCAGGAGGAATTCCTCAGCAAGAGCGAAGCGCTCGCGCGCGAAATTCAGATAAAAAAGTTGAGTAGGAGCGCTAAGCTCCTTCTCTGCGCCAGTCATTCGCCGGGCGGGCACAGCCACTGCTAGCGAATGCAATCCACTTGACGTTCTAATGGTGCAGTTGTTCTTACTTGCCGACGACTATTTCTATTGAGGAGATGTTTCTCTGTTCTGCGCCTTCGCCAACAATCTCGGTGTTGATGCCGATATCCTTGATTGCGTATTGGCCGTTGCCGAGTCTCTTTGTGACGATTTCTGCCACATCGACTGCCCTGCTGATTGCTAGTCCTCTTGCCTTCACCACGACTTCACCGGCCTGAGTAAGCTGGATGAGCGCGCTCATCGCGTAGCTCATGACCGGCTTCTTACCAACGAAGATGTGGTTGGGTGGCGAGGACCTTTGCATTTGGCCACTTTGTTGCTGTGCTGTGCTACCTGAATGCTGGGTAGGTGCTGGCGCGTGTTCTACAGAGGCTTCCTCTGATTCTTCTGAGTCGGATTTCTTTCTTGGCATGTTGCTGTCCTTGCTCGCCACGAGCGTCGTGGCGCATATTTAACGCTATGGTAGCTGAATCGGCTTCAGAAGATTCTCCTGCATGCGATGCTTATCAAGTCATAGAGCCAGGGATCACCGCAACGTCTTGGTTACAAAGCCCTAAGGGAGGGATTCCGATGGGAGGTATTCTGTCACCCTGACCATGTTCCGAGCCTCGCCCGTCTTCAGGTACCTCCTGACGTTTTTCGCGGCCTCCGCCAAGGGACCCTCCAATCTCTCCCCAAGAGGGGTTCCGGAGTGATGAAGCGTCCCAGAGAAGTTAGGCAGATTCCACGCTTTGGTATCAAATGTCTCCTTCCCACTTCTCTTCCAGAAGACGTCAGTCGTGTAACGGCTCTCGGGCCGTTCTCGTAGCCACCTGATAAGACCTTTCTCAGAGACTACATCGCCCCTGCCTACATTGACAAGAATTACGGCATCCTTGGAAAGCATCAGCATTTCATAGTCGACCAATCTGGTCGTTTCCTTGGTCAGGGGAAGGGCAATGGCTACGGCATCCGCTTCGCGGATTGCTACCTTAAGATTCCCTACACTGTGCCTCTCGTTGAAGACTCCTGGGTGCTTGAACGACCTTGAGACACCGATCGTCTTCATTCCAATGGATCTCCCAAGCCTTGCTATCTCTGAGCCTATGGCTCCGCACCCAACCACTAGCAGGGTTCCGCCACCAAGCTTGACGGGCACAATTCGTTTTTTCCTGACGTGAAGACCTTTGGCAGCGCCCAGCAGCAGTCCCCATGCGTGCTCGGCGACTGACTCCGTATAGGCACCCGCATTGGAATAGACTTGAACCCCTGACGCAAGCGACTTGAAGTCCAGTCCATCAACCCCTGCAGACAGGGCTTGGACCATTCTCAATCTCCGCATCCTCCGTAGGAGGTCTCCTTTGATTTGCGTGGGCCACGCCATTAAGACTCGGGATTTGGCCAAAGCCAAGTCCGCCGCTTCGCCCTCAAATACTTCGAACCCTTTGAGTACATCTCTTGCCTCTTCAGTGAGCGTCGCGGTGACGAATATCGCGGGCTTCAAGGGCTACCTTAAGTTGCTATTTTAGCAAGGCCCTTATCGGTATGTCTTGGGTCGCACCATCCGGGAGTGACCTCCTGATAGAAATGGGAAGGGCGTCATCTTCGAGTTCCGCCGTGGCGATTTCAATTGGTCCACGGTACCGGCCTTCAGTTGAAATGAAGGGTGGTGCGCCCATAGCAATCTGAAGAGACCTCGCTCCGACTATCCTTGCTTTTTCGAACCTGGTGAGTTTGGGAGGGCCAACTGTAACCTCAAACGTCGTGAGTGAGGGCTGCCTAACTTTCTTCTGCGCTTTCAGAGGTGACAACAGGAATCCTTGGAGACGTTTCGCCCTTGCGACTGATCAGATAAGTCTTTGCTGAGTGTAAAGAAAAGAGCTTAAGTGTCGCACAGACGAGGTCTCTTGATTGTCACGGGACTCGTTGGCGGGCTCGGTTTCCAAGGTCGACTGCAGAGCTACCTTCCGGCCAAGTGGCGAGGCAAGGGTCGCACTCTACCGGCACCTTTCTCCCATGTCCGTCAATGCCATTATGAGAATTCTTCCCGTGAATAGCCGGATCAACGCCCAGCCAGGTATGCGATGCCTCATCACCTCACTTGCAGTAGGGGTCGAGAAACCTAAGACCTCGTTTGTCAGGGGAGATGTGGGCCTTCTCGCCTCGGGTGGTCTGATTTGCATCTTTCTGCAGGAAGTAAGAAGCGACCGCCCGCTCAATCCCTTGGGGAAGATCGACGAGGGGATTGAGTTCTTCGAACAAGCGAAGCCAGGAGACACCGTGCGTCTTGCCCTCATCGAACCGTCCCCGGCGGGTCAATCTGTGGATGAAAAGACATGACTACGTATGGTCGTGAAATCCGAGAAAATGCGCGGGCCCCAGATTTCATGCCCGCGTGACACGTGAACGCAGAGGCGATGCCTCGCTCCGATTAGAAGGGTCGGCTACTTCAGTCAGGACTCGAACCCAAAGTAATCTTACCGTAAAAAGGCAGGTTCGCTGCCGCATTATGCCAAGATTTGAATTGGTTACGAAGGCAAGAAGATTCCCATTAGGATCGCGATGTGGCTCACATTGCAGAGGCTCTTGAATGCCGGATTGGCAAGCTGTCGGAAACCTGTCAGAAGGGTCTTCATCAAAGAGACCAGGTCACCTTCAAGGGCCAAACGTGGCCTGACTAGCGTGGGTTGCCGTGTCACCGCGGCCTCTGCACATTCGCATCTTGATCAGGTGGGGTTAGGAAACCTTCCAGATTGTGTGCCCGCTAAACCCCCCAACCCTTGCAATCGCATTCTTCGCTTCCAGCTGCCGAAGCAGTCCCGTTGCTATGGACGCATTTATCCCCAGTGCCCTCGAAGCTGTGTACACGGTAATGGCTTTCAAGGGGGCTAGACTCTTCATCATCTCGACGTCTGTCATCTTGGGTACTAGAAAAGGGAGCCGCTTTTGTTGAAGAGGTGCTGCCTTCTGCTCTTTTCCCTTCTTTCCTTTCGTCGCGTCGCCTGACTGCTGTTCAGTGTCAGAGGAATCCTGCTTCTTTTCCATTGAGGCAAGCGACTTCTTCTTGACTCCGCCCAACTCCGAGCTAGAGCCCCGTAGGTGGACCGGAGATAAGCCTTTCGAGAGCTAATGTTCGCCGAGCACAAGAGGCGCCGAGACCCCCGCCGCGGAGTAGCTGTGCGAGATCTTGTCGCGGGACATCTTGCTCCTCCCGGAATGTATGCCCCTTCTCAAGCTTTGGTAAAGCTTCTCGCCCCCCCACCACCCTGCCCTCAAGATGAAGAGGACATCGATACTATAGAGGGTTTTATCCAACCCGATTACAAAGGGAAGGCCTTGGACTACTCAACGGTCGCAGAGGCGTACTCAAAACTTGAGTCCATCTCGGGCAGAAACCAGATGACAGAGGTAATGGCGACGTTGCTGGTCAAGACACCCAAAGACCAACTCGCAAAGATAGTGTACTTGACTCAAGGGAAGATTCGCCCTGATTACGAAGGGGTCGAGTTGGGCCTCGCCGAGAAGATGGCGCTTAGGGCCATCAGCACCGCGTCCGGCGTTATCCCTTCAGCGGTCTACAAGGTCTATGTGAAAGCTGGAGACATCGGATCAGCCGCCGAACAGCTGTTGATTAACAAGTCACAGGGGACGCTTTTCAGAGAGATCCTTACGTTAGACAGGGTATACTCTACCCTCATGCGGATAGCAAGGCATAGGGGTGCCGGGTCTGTTGAGTCCAAGCTGAAGGACGTTGTGAGCTTGCTAAACGATGCTTCTCCACAGGAGGCCAAGTTCATCATGAGGACGGTGACTGGCCAGTTGAGGCTCGGTGCTGCCGATTATACGGTCTTAGACGCGGCGGCACTAGCGTTCTTAGGAGGCAAGCAGGAAAGGGCGAAGGTCGAGCGGGCGTACAACGTCCACCCAGACCTCGGTTTCATTGTCGAGAAAGTGGCGCGAGAGGGCCTCCTTGGGCTTGACACGGTGAAGATGGAGGTTGGGGTGCCTATCAGGCCCATGCTTGCAGAAAGACTCGGATCAGCTGCGGAAATCGTTAGGAAGATGGAAGGGAAGGAGGTTGTCTCAGAGTACAAGCTCGACGGGGAACGGCTCCAGATTCACAAGGCTGGAGACAAGGTCAAGCTCTTCTCTCGGAGGTTGGAGGTGATAACAGACCATTACCCGGACGCGGTCAACATTGTCCGCGACCGAGTCGCAGCCGGAAGCGCCATTCTTGAAGCGGAGGTCGTTGCAATAAATGAAGAAACGGGTGACTACCTTCCCTTCCAGGAGTTGATGCACAGAAGGAGGAAGCATGGGATTGACCAAGCCGTGGCGGACTACCCAGTCGCACTGAACTTCTTCGACATCTTGCTAGCCGGGCATACTGACCTCACTTGTAAGCCATATACGACGAGGCGGAGGAAGCTGGTGGCCGTCGTGAGGACCAGCGAGCGAGCGCGCCTAGTCTCGGCCCTCTCCTCGTCCGATCCTGTCGCGATCGAGCGCTTTATGGAGGAAGCGATTCAGAACGGATGCGAGGGACTCGTTGTTAAGGACCCGGAGTCTGCTTACAGGGCTGGGGCCCGGGAGTTCGCTTGGATCAAGCTAAAGCGGGAGTATCGAAGCGAACTCTCTGACACGATTGACCTCTCCATTATCGGTGCTTTCTACGGTAAGGGTAGGAGGACCGGGAGTTACGGTACCTACTTGCTAGGGGCCTACGACCACAAGAGGGGACTCTTTTCAAGCGTGGCAAAGGTCGGAACTGGGTTCTCGGACGAAGACCTTGAGAGGATTCCTAAGCTCCTGAAACCTCTGGAAACGCATGTGAAACCGCAAAACGTCGAATCCGGGGTGATCCCCGATATGTGGTTCAGGCCGGGGTTGGTCGTCGAGACAATTGCAGCAGAGCTGACGCTTTCGCCAATCCACACGGCGGCTATGGGGAGAGTCAGGCCGGAGTCAGGTATCTCGTTGAGGTTTCCAAAGTTCACTGGGAGAATCAGAAACGACAAGCACGCCGAAGATGCGACCACCGTGGACGAGATCGTAAGGATGTACAACAGTCAGCTCAAGAAGATCGAAGCATCAGCCTGAGGCCTATCGGTGACCCATGAGAGGACCGGATTCCTCTCAGCTTTCACCATACCAGGCTCCATGGCCCCACTTGCTCTCGTTTCCGACACCTCCGCATGGCTGCTCCAGAGTGTTTATGTCGGACCCACAGATGACACGGGGCGTCTTGAGGTCGCTCGTTCTTCTCCTGGCTGCGGCCCTTTTGCTGAGCCTCGCAGGGGCTTTCGCTCCAGCGCACGCAGATGCCTGCACCACGAAGTCAGGATACTACGTCGCTTCGCTGAACGCCGACATTGATCCCGGAGCAGCAGATTTCATGTCGACGACCGTTTCGAACGCTGAGGCCGGCTGCGCAAGCCATCTGGTGTTCATCCTATCGACAAATGGCGGGGACGGGGGGAGCATGGAATCGATGGTCTCGTCAATCATTAGCTATCAGAATTGGGGCGGAAACTTCACGACGCTGGTGGCTCCAGAAGGGGCATTTGCGTTCTCGGCGGGGTCTTACATAGCAGAGGCGTCCACGGACATCTACATGGTGCCTGGGACCGTGATCGGCTCTGCAACCCCCATTGTCTCAGGCATTCCAACCGGCGAAGAGAACTCGACCCTAACCAAGGACATCTCTGCCTTCACCAACTACATGCAGAGTTTGACCGAGACTAACCACAGAAACGCGACAGCGACGGGCCTGATGGTCGTGCACGGGAAGTCATACACTGACCTGCAGGCAATAAAGTATGATATCATTAACGCGAGGCTGAATGCGACGTCGGTCGCCGGGGCGCTCCAGGAATTGGGAGTTCCTGCTTCGACTCCAATCAACACTCCAGGAATAAGGTCCATGGTCATTTCCATATTCAGCGACCCTAATGTTTCAAGTCTCCTGTTCTTGGTAGGCGTCTTCGCCATTCTTGTAGACGTCTTCCACCCTACCTTCGTTCTCTCGTTCGTCGGCGTGGCTGTGATTGCTTTGGCCCTCTTCGGCCTTGGCCTCTTCGGGGCCTCCCCGCTCGCCGTCGCGTTGATGGTAACTGGAGCCGCTTTCATCTTCCTAGAAGTGAAGACGCAGCACGGTGTCAGCGCCCTCATCGGAGTGGCAGTGTTCATCGTGGGGTTCCTTTTCATATTCCAGTTCCCGCCAGCTTCTGCCTCGAACCCCTCTTTGCCTGCTGCTAACTTCAGTGGAATCCCGGACATCACCTATGCGCTCCTCGTTGCCCTAGGCGCAGCAATCGTTATCGGGAGCCTCTATCTCAGGAGGATTAGGGCCGGGCTTATGGCAAGGCCAAAGATTTACGATTCATCTGGGGCAATGGGCAAGACGGGCGAAATGAAGACCGATGTCGCGGCGGGTGGGAACGGCGACGCACGAATCGGCGGGGAAGAGTGGAGCGTGACCTCAGACGACGATCTCAAGCGGGGAGACGTGGTAAAGGTTATAGCAGTAGACGGTTTGAAGCTCAAAGTAGAGAAGCTCGAGAAATGAGTGTCCTCACCACTATCGCGTTGCAGACGACTGGCGATTACATTAGTTACGCAATCTACGCCCTCGTGATAATCATAGTGATCGGTTTCATTGGCTACAGCGTCAAGATTGTCCGGGAGTACGAAAGGCTCGTCCAGTTCACATTAGGCAGATTGACCGGAGCGAGGGGTCCTGGGGTTGTATTCGTCTTCCCGTTCATCAATCGGGTCAGCAAGATCGACCTCCGCGAAAGGTACCTCGAAGTCCCACATCAGACCTGCATTACGAAAGACAATGCTCCCACAGATATCGACTTTCTCATCTATTACAAGGTGACTGACGCTGCCACGAGCGTAGTGCAGGTCCAGCACTTCGAGGGGGCATCTATAGGAATCGCAACAACTACGCTTAGAGCCGTCGTAGGCGACATCCCGTTGGACGAGTTGCTCGCGAAGAGGGAACAAATCAATCAAGTGCTCCGTACCAAGCTGGATGAAGTTACTGAGAGGTGGGGAATCAAAGTGACAAATGTGGAGATCAGAGAAATCCGCCCGCCCCAGGATGTCCAAGAGGCGATGGTTAGGCAGATGTCAGCTGAGAGGACTCGAAGGGCAACGGTCACGGAGGCGGACGGAAGGAGAGAAGCTTCCATACTTGTCGCTGAGGGCGACAAGAAATCGAACATTCTTAGGGCAGAAGGCGATAAACAAGCTTCGATTCTGAGGGCAGAGGGATACGCAGGCGCTTTGAACCAGATTTTTGCGGCCGCGAAGGGAATCGATTCGAAGACGATGGTATTGCAGTACTTGGACACACTGAAAGCTCTTGGTGCAAGCCCCTCGACGAAGTACATTTTCCCTATGGAGTTTACGAATTTAATATCGCCACTAAGGGATTATGCAAAGGACGCGGGAAAGTAACGACACTTTAGCTGACTTATAGCAATCGTGTGGGGCGCGGCTGGAGAGGCCCAGTCTTATATCTTCACTTTCTCAAGGCCTGAAGCGAGCGCTTTTTATGTCCGGACCGGAAAACGAAATCCAGGCGAGACGGCGCACCGTAGTCGTCCTCCAGGACGAGATGAGGAGGGTGTTGGATGCCACGCGGGTTCTCTTGGATGAATACACTTCGCTCGCTAGAGGCGACAAGATGCAAGTTGCCTCGTCCCTTGTCAAGGTCAGGAAGGCTGAGGAGGACGTCGTAACGCTAAGGAGTGCTCTGATCAGGGAGCTCTCACAGGTGGGAACACTCCTCGTAAACAGGGAGGACGTGCTTAGGGCTGCCTTCTCCGTCGAGGACATTTTCGGGCACATCAACGGGATAGCTTTCAAGTTGTCGCAACTTTCGCGAGCATCAGCGAAGAACAAGAAGTATCGTGAGGCGATAATAGACCTTCTTGGGCTCCTAATCGACGGCATCTCGAAGCTCAATGATTCTGTCAGGGCGTTGTCGATCAACTCGGAGCAGTCGATGCAGATGGCCGCCCAAGTCAAGCAAATCGAGAGTTCAATTGACTCGAAGTACAGGGGTTATGTTGCTATGACGATGCGCTCGGCCATCAATATCAAAGAATTGATTGTCGTCAAGGAAGTCCTCGAATCGATTGAAGATTGCGCAGACGCAATGCTGCGAGCTGCAGACGCGAGCACAATCCTAGCCTTAGGGCTCTAGCCATGCCCAAGCAGAAAGCGAAAGGAAGACTTTTCGAGAACAGGGTTGTGGTCTGGGACTTAGAAACTTCGCGACGCCTTTTCAAGGAGGGATATTATGGTAAACCTCTAGGCATACCGAAGCCGAAGGATTTCGAATTCGATGCTCCGCTGATTCTCGACTTGATGGAGGCATACTTCCTCACCATCCATAGGATAATTGGAGTGGAGGATCAGTCTGGAAAAGAATTAACCTCGAAACAGCTCCAGGAAATCTGCAAAGCATCGTACAACGATTTCAATGAGAGATTCATGGTGTATCGGAAGCTGCGGGAGGCGGGCTATGTCGTCACTCCGGGAATCAAGTTTGGATCTGACTTCGCGGTCTACGAGCATGGGCCAGGGATCGACCATGCCCCTTACATTGTCCAAGTCATGGGGCCGGATGCGACAATTACGGCAACTTCGTTGGTCCGTTCAGGGAGGCTCGCGACTACCGTTAGAAAACAATTCATAATAGCCATCTCAGATCAAGGCAAGAAAAACGTAGAGTTCCTAAGATACGACTGGTGGCGGGCTTAGAGGATGGCCTCAGAAGAGAACAGTTTGGCGGCAAACGAAGTGCGATCGACATCAGAAACAATCGCCGCTGACTCTCTCATTCTTGTCTACCGAGACCGAAAAAGAAGGTGGCTGGTTAGGCCTCATGACACACCCAAGCTCCACACTCATCTCGGCATCTTAGACGTTTCGGCCCTGGTTGGCAGAGAGTTCGGAATTGCCGTGACGACAAGCCTAGGTGATTCCCTGACTATCCTGAAACCGACCATCGAAGATCTCATCATGAAGCTTAGAAGGAGGACACAGGTGGTGTACCCCAAGGACCTCGGGTTAATCATGGTGAAGCTTGGCATTCACTCGGGCTCTAAGGTAATCGAAACAGGTACTGGCACCGGAGCGACGACCGCCCTATTGGCCTACCTTGCCCAGCCCGATGGAATGATCTACACTTATGACAACAGGCCAGACTTCCAAGAGGTGGCAAAAAGGAATGTTGAGAAGTTAGGGCTGTCTAAGTTCGTGAACTTCAGAGTTGGGGACGCGCGGGCAGGCTTCGAGGAAAGAGGCATGGATGCCGGAGTACTCGACGTAGGCGACCCATGGGATGTGGTTAGTAGTATGAGGGAGAGCCTAAAACCCGCGGCCCCGATGGCTGCCGTCACGCCAACAACCAACCAGGCTGAAAAACTGGTGGCAAAGATGACTGAGGAAGGGTTCGTCTATATAGAAACGGTTGAGGTCCTGATGCGGCACTTAGAGGCCCGAGTCGGGATGACGAGGCCTTCCAATATCATGGTGGGACACACCGCCTACCTAACGTTCGGACGAAGAGCCTCTGACCCCTAATAGGACAGGCGGAATAGAAGACACGGGTGGGAACCGGCCGTGAATGACGTTAGGCATGCCAAATCACTTATGCGGGAACGTCTAGCATAGCAGAGTTGGTGCCTCGGAAAAACAGTTTTAAGGCCAGCGCAAACCCGCACCACAACCAATGAGCCAGAAGGTCTCCTCAGATGATGCATCGGTCCTCCTCTACATGGTCCCTTTCATAGCAAGCGGGGTCGACGCTTTGTATCTTGGAATCGCTGGAGGGGTTTCTCACATTCTGTCGCCCAGTGTGTATTTGATGGTGACTAGGGATCCCATCTTGTTTCTCATTGGGACGCTTAGCGTGATACTTGGTGTCGTGCTTGAGTTGTCATCCACGAGTCCCTCGGGAAGGGTCGCGAGGTTGGGTTCTGTGAGCGACACTTTGCAGGTGATTGCTGCGGCGAGTTTTGTTCTCGCAATTGTCTGCGCGTTATACGCCAATGGATTCTCCAGTGTATCGGGAGCTGCGACTGACTTCATAGAGGGCAGGTTCTCCTTCATTTTCCCGATTATGATGGTGCTGTTTAGCTACTTGATCACCGCACGATTCAGTCTTCGCTCAGTTGGGACGCCCACAGTCTTTGGAATAGTGGCTATGCTGCTAGTTCCAGTCTCTCTCTACGAGGTCGGAAGAAGGAACTCGCTTGTGGGTTTGGTACTTGCGCTGGTCCTGATAGTATTTGGGTTAGGTTTCTTCCTAGCATCGACTAGGAAGGACTCGGACCAAGAGAAGGCCAACGGGGCAGGACACTAAACTCGTCGAATTGGCTCATCTTTTGTCAGCCCTCAAGGGAACGGGTAATCTGCGAAATAAGCTCGGAAAAGAGAAATCGGTCTGGCCAGTCTCAGAGTGTCTGGTTGAAGCCATCCTCCACGGTCGAATCAACTTCGTCGATTCTCCTGCAGGTACTCCAGCCGGGTTGGCCTTCTAGGGCGTGTAAGTCGCTAAGTGTATCTTATTTAGGCCGAAGAGGCGGACGGCCGGCGTCAAATGTCAGAGACTGGAAAGGAAGGTATGACTGTGAAGAGAGCCGAGAGCTTTGACGAGTGGTACACGCAGGTGATCCTGAAGGCGGAGATAGCAGACTATACTCCGGTGTCAGGCTGCCTCGCCTTCAGGCCGTCCGGGTACGCTATCTGGGAGAACATCCAAAGGGCAACGGACGCAGAGTTCAAGAAGATAGGAATCCAGAACACTTACTTCCCTCTATTCATTCCGGAGCGATTGCTCAGGAAGGAGGCCGAACATGTCGAGGGTTTCTCGCCCGAAGTTGCTTGGGTTACGCAGGCAGGTGACTCGCCCCTGGACGAGAGACTGGCAGTGAGACCAACGTCGGAGACGGTCATGTACGAAGTAGTATCACGATGGATTAGGTCGTGGCGCGATTTGCCTCTCCGTCTTAACCAATGGAACAACGTGGTTAGGTGGGAATTCAGGCATCCCACGCCCTTTCTCCGTTCAAGGGAGTTCCTTTGGAATGAAGGGCATACTATCTTTGCCACGAAGAAGGAGGCTGATGACGAGCGTGACCAAATTCTGGGGATCTACAAGATGATAACGGAAGAGTATCTGGCCCTCCCAGGCTACATAGGGAGGAAGACAGACTCTGAGAAGTTCCCAGGAGCGGAGGCAACTTACAGCCTAGAGCACCTGCTTCCCGACGGGAAGGCCATACAGGGGCCTGACTTCCACTCCGACGGACAGGGGTTCTCGAAAGCCTTCGACATCGTCTACGTTGACCAAGACGGAGAAAAGCAATTCGCTTGGCAGAATACTTGGGCTATCACTACGCGAGAGATTGGTGTGATGCTGGCGGTTCATGGCGATGACAAAGGTGCTATCGTGCCCCCAAGGCTTGCACTCATCCAGGTGGTAGTTGTGCCTATAGTCAACGACGAAGACAAGGCCGTAGTCCTAGAGGAGGCGGCGAAGATAGCTCGACAGCTCAAAAAAGAATGGCGGACTGAGTTCGACGACAGAGACAACCTCACTCCAGGTAGGAAGTTCAATGAATGGGAGCTGAAAGGGGTTCCACTGAGGATAGAAGTTGGCCCTAGGGACCTGAGGTCGAGGCAGGCGGTACTGGTGCGAAGAGACACCGGAACGAAGAAGGCGGTGCCTCTGATCGGTTTGGGCAAAGAAGTTCGTGCTGAACTAGATTCGATCCAGAAAAACCTCCTTGAGAGGGCAAGGGCCTTCCTCGCCTCTCACACCTTCGAAGCCAACTCTCTTAGGCACTTAAAGGAGAAGATCACTGACAAAGGGGGGATTGTGAGGGTCGCCTGGTGCGGGAAGAGAGCCTGCGAAGACAGAATGAAGGAAGAGGGCGGCGGCAAGATCGTGAATGTCTCCCTAGAGTCAGCATTGCCTCTTGGGGACTGCATCGTGTGTGGGGAATCAGGAGCCATGTCCGCCAACTACGCGAAATCCTACTAATGGTGCTGCGGGTAGGTAGAGTACTCAGAAGATCCCTTCTGCTTTTTCCATCATGGAATTGGCCAACCCTAACAACAGGCCGAGAGACAGTCAAATGGACGCACTTCTTCAAACTCTTGCGACTGGGCTTGCGAGGGAGAAGAGCCTCATCGCGCTTTCATCTACACTGATTGGGAGATCCACTTTAGCAAGCGCAATCATGTTTAGGGAAAGCGAAGACGCTGCGACGCCGAAACACGCACTTCTGAGGAAGTCCCTAGTTTTGAGATACCATCCGATTGTAGCTCCGCTCAAAACGTCCCCCGCGCCGGTCGCGTCAACAACTTGCGTCTGCGGTACTGAAATCTCGTAGATCCTCGTCCCGTCGAGTACGAAGCATGGAGCATCGCCTTGCGTCACGATCGCCTTTCTTACGCCTATAGCCGCGATCCTTTGAAGAGCCTCTCTCGGATCTGATCTGCCAGTCAATGCTTCTGCCTCAGTCCTGTCCATCTTCAGTGCATCTACCTTGGATATGATGCCCTTGTCCTTCAGTGGCATGTAGGAGACCATTCCATCCAGACCAAAGGTCCTTACGAATCCTTGGGGATCAAGAAAGGTAAAGTCAGACCTTGCTGAGATTTCTGTAAGCAGGGAAGACGATATCTCCCCAGCGATTGGACTGACGAGAGAAGCATCGAACTTGACGCTCGGGGGGATCTGCGAGACAGAAATGTCTTCGCACCTCGCTACCAACCGAAGCATTCTGTCACTCGCAGTATTCGCGATACGAAACTTTGTCGTTGGTTTCATTAGGCTTCTGTCTGATGCCTTCAGCATGATACCGTTCCTGGCCAGCCAAATAGCCTGCTCGTCAGGGAAATCGTTGCCGACCTTCGTGAGCGCCGTAACATCGAGGCCAAACCTTGAGCAGATCAGCCCTGCATAGCAGGGGGGGCCCCCAACCGAAGTGACTTGGCGAACTGGGAGTTGAATTGTATCGATCGTGATGAACCCTGCGACAATTACCCTCAAGGAACGCGTGCCTCTCGCGCCATTCTCTTATGAAGGCTCCCTCATCCTCCTCCAGCCTCGGCGGGAGATAGTAGCCCTCATCTCCATAGGTTTAAAGAGGAATGAACAAGCTGGTCTCTAGGTTAGCTTGACAAAGAAGCGGAAGAGCCGAGGACGCTCAAAAGGAGGAAAGGGACGAAGCGGCACGATCTACTGTAGCAACTGCGGTTCAGCCGTCCCAAGAGACAAGGCAAAAAAAGTGACAACTAGAACTTCACTTGTCGAACCTACACTAGCCCGCGAGCTCAGGGCTGCGGGAGCATACATTGCTTCACCAACCACAGTTCGGTATTATTGCATAAGCTGCGCTGTACATTACGGAATCGTAAAGGTGCGGGCCCAGTCAGAAAGACACGGCTGGTAGCGGCCTAGTCACTGGGGGCTGGTGAGTTTTGGAAAATGAGAAAAATTCCTGTGTTGATCTCATCTCAGGGACTCTAACATCTGCCTTCAATTTGCGCTGACTCAGAGTTGCTGTCTCCATGCTCATCTATAATCTTGCATGGCCTATGAGCACTTGATGAAGTCGCTGATGATGGGAGGGCTTTTCTATCTGAGTCTCAAGCGGGAGACGCAACTCCGTGTGCAATGCGTTGCTGGTCTTCGAAAAATAACGAGACTGCACAGAACAAAGGCGGGAGGGTCAGGAAAAGCAGGCTTCCAACTCCTTGATGGTTCTTGAGCAGTTGTGTAACACTCTAGAAGGGGGTTAGAAAAAGTCTCGGTCAGGGCTTTCCGAGCGCCCTCACTGCTCGGAAGGTTCTTTCGAGGAAGGTGCATCCTGCTACAATGGCCACAAGAACGACTCCCCATCCGCAAATACCGGCCAAAGAGGCGAACGCAAGAATCAGCATGCGCTCACTTCTCTCTCCGATTCCAACTCCTGAGAGCCTGATGCCAAGCGCATCTCCTTTCGCTCTCGTGTAGCTGACAAGAAGGCTGAGCGAAAGCGCTGAAAGAATGAATACCGGAGGAGCCAACTGCCCGACAAGAATTCCAATGAAAATGATGACCTCAGCCACCCTGTCGATTGTCGAATCCAGAAACGCGCCCCTCTTAGAAGTTCTGCCGGTCACTCTAGCGACCGCGCCATCCACTATGTCGAACCATCCAGCGGAAAGAACTAGCCCGCCTCCGATGAGTTGTCCGCCGTAATTCCCGTACGAATAAGCGACCCCTGAAGAAATCGAAAGTACGAGACCCACTGAGGTCCAAACCGTTGGTGACCCCTCGAGCCGCGAAAACAGCCTTCCGACGACCCCGAAATACGCCTCGAGCCTTCCCCTGAGTCTATCGAGCACAGCAGACTTTCCCGACCCAGATTATATTAACAAAGCCAGCACAGAAACTCTCGCTTGTCATTTGTAATGAAGGTTCACCTAGGACGGCCAAGCTGAAACGCTAGGACGCCAGGACAGGAGTGGAGTTAGAATCTGTTTGCCTTACAGATAAATAAGCAGCTAAGGAATCGTATCGGGACAAAACTTGGGAAAGGTAGACAAGGGCATCAGTTGTAGCGTGATGGGCTGCAGCAACAAGGCCGTCAGGTCGCTCAGCAGATCAGAGTTGGGTGTTAGCGGACTCAATGTTGGCGGGGAGGAAAGGAGGGCCTACCTCTGTCGCGACCACTACAAGGCTTGGAAGAAGGCGACAAAGAAGTCGAGGGCCTTGGACCGGTCGAGATGGTAGACAGGAGTTAGTCTGAATGAAGATTCTTCAAATGCACGCCGACTTCATTGAGTATAGGCCCATCAAAAAGGAGATTGCGGCGGCAGAGGAGACCCGGCCGACAGTCGTGAAGGAGGAGGACGTGGTTGTCTTGTTCACAGCCTTTGAAAGGGAAGACGACGAGGCCTTGATCAAGAAGGCAGTTACAGAGACGAGAGAGTTCCTGTCAAAACTTGGAACGAGGAGAGTGCTGATTTACCCTTTTGCGCACATTAGCCAAGATCTGGCCAGCCCAACTGAGGCACTCGCCTTTCTTCTTTCGATGGAAAGAGAGGCCATCGCGCAGGGTTTGGATACAACGAGGGCTCCCTTCGGCTGGACGAAGGCATTCGAAATCAAGGTGAAAGGGCATCCGCTCGCGGAGATGTCCAGAAGTTACTCTCATGCAACAGATAATCAGCAGAGGGCCCCAGTAGGACCGACACAGAAACCAAGACATGAGCCCTCTGAACACGAGGTGCTTGCAAGGGTAAGGAAGAGTGACTTCGGGCAGCTGCCTGAAATCGACCATAGGAACCTTGGGGAGAAGTTGGATCTCTTTAGTTTCCAAGAGCCGTCCCCAGGGATGGTATATTGGCATCCGAAAGGACTTAAACTGAGAAACCTGCTCATCGACTTCATCAAGGTCGAACTTGATAAGAGGGGCTACGTCGAGGTCAGCAGCCCTGCTCTCGCGAATACAATGCTATGGAGAGTAAGTGGACATTGGGATTACTACAAAGGCAACATGTTCCTTACGAGTCTCGGAGACGAGGAGATGGGACTCAAGCCCATGAATTGCCCCTCCACCTTCTTGGTCTACAAAACTCGCCGCTGGAGTTTCCGCGAACTCCCGGTGAGGTATGCGACCTTCGACCCGCTCTATCGGAACGAGTTGAGCGGGGTCGCGACAGGACTTCTGAGGGTCAAGATACTTACCCAGGACGACGCCCACATTATTGCCACCGAGGAACAGGCTGAACCGGAGCTTTCGAATATGCTGGACTTGATGGAGAGGGTATACTCCGTACTTGGTCTGAAGTACAAGGTCAAAGTATCCACCAGGCCCGAAGAGAGCATGGGGAGCGACGAGGAGTGGGGGAGGGCCACCTCGACTCTCATCCGTGTCCTCAAATCCCGGAGACTAGAATATGAAATCAAGGACAGAGAAGGCAACTTTTATGCCCCGAAAATTGACGTCGACATCAAAGACTCTCTCGGAAGGGAATGGCAATGCGCCACTTTCCAACTCGACCTCCAAATGCCGAAGAAGTTCAACCTCACCTACACTGGCTCGGATGGAAAGGAGCATACTCCGATAGTACTCCATCGAACTATCTGCGGGTCTCTGGAAAGGTTCATCGGGATCCTGCTTGAACACTACCAGGGGAAGCTCCCCCTATGGCTTTCACCTGTTCAAGCAAAGGTTCTTCCGCTGACAGATGACCGGGTCCCGTACGCGAAGAAAGTCTTGGCACTTCTTCTTGGCGGCGGGGTTAGGGCAGAGGGTGCCTTCGAGCGCGCAACCCTGAATGCGAAGATAAGGGATGCCCAACTTCAGAAGATCCCCTTCATGATAGTTGTTGGTTCAAAGGAGGAGGACGGGGGTACCCTATCAATTAGGACCAGAGAAGGAAAGCAAAGCCTCGGGGTCAAACCAGCGGATTTCGTTCTGGAGGTTAGGGATTTGGTCTCAGCCTTCAAGTGATGATTACCTATAGTGCCGGGACCTGCTGCGTGACACAATGGAGCGTTCCGAGACCGTAAACGAGCGCTCGACAATCGACACCTACAACCTCTCTGGTGGGGAAAAGATCGCCAATCGTCTCGACTGCCTCGGCGTCGCTCTTGCCTCCGAAGGTTGGAACAATCACAGAGGAGTTCCCGATGTAGAAATTGGCGTGGCTCGCCGGGAGCCGTCCGTCAGGAGAGTCTATTCGTTTCGGCATAGGAAGGGAGGTAAGCTCGAACCTGCGCCCTTTGACGTCCTTCGATTCTTGCAGGATCAGCCTGTTCCTGTCTAGAACCGCGTGGTTTAGGTCCTCGGGATTAGTCTCCATTGCTATAGCGATTTTCGCAGGGGCGACGAATCTTGCTACGTCGTCGATGTGGCCGTCAGTATCGTCTCCTTCGATACCGGAATCCAACCAAACCACCCTCTTGGCCCCCAGGTACTCGGCTAATGCCCTCTCAATCCCTTCTCTTCCCAACCCAGGGTTTCTGTTCGGGTTGAGCAGACACTGCTTTGTCGTGATTAGGGTCCCATCACCGTCCACGTCGATCGAGCCACCTTCTAGAACTAAGCCTGGTTCGAACAAGTGCAGCCCAGTCGAGACAGCTATCATGTGGCCTGATTCGTCGTCTAACTTCAGGTACTCGTACTTCTCCCCCCATGCGTTGAAGGACCATTTGGTAACGCCTAACTCATTCCCCTTCACATAGATTGGGGCGTAATCTCTGACCCAGACGTCTATGGTCTTGATCTTGTGGAACGTGACGTCTCCCGGCTCGGTCAGGATTGATTTGACTCTCGATTCGCAGGTGCCATCGTTGACCAGTATGCGGACCTCTTCTCCTTGGGAGAGCGTCATCACCATCCGGGAATAGGCAAATTCTACCTTTGAAAGCAGATCTCCCGGGAATGTTCCGGGATCCTTGGGCCACGATATCCATGTGGCGTCGTGCTTCTCCCACTCTGCCGGCATCCTAAGGCCGAGGGAGGAGGGAGTAGTCTTCATGGAACTCTACTTGACGATTGCCGAATATGTTTTCTTGGCTCGATTTCGGAGGAATCCCCACCCCTCCTCAACTAAGTCGGATAGTCCTAGGTCGCACTCCACCGCCCAGACACCCTCCTCACGTTCTCCTGCTCTGAACAGGACCTTCCCGAACTGGTCGCAGATGAAGGAGCCTCCCCAGAACTCCGTTGCTCCTTCCATACCGACCCTGTTGACCGCACAGACCACCATTGAATTAGAGATCGCGTGGCCTACTTGAACGGTCTCCCACGCTCGTTTCCAGTCGCCTTCGACCGGTTCTACTCCCTTTACCCAACCAATGGCCGTCGGGTAGAACAAGACCTCGGTTCCCATCAACTTCATCACTCTGGCGGGTTCCGAATACCATTGGTCGAAGCAAATCAACGTCCCGATTCTCCCAAACCTCGTCTTCGCCACTTGGTACTCCCTTCCCGGAGAGAAGTAATCCTTCTCGTAGAATCGTTCGTCTTGGGGAATGTGGACCTTCCTGTATTTGGATATCATTGTTCCCCGCTCGTCGAAAACGGCACAAGTGTTGTACCTGTGCCCGCCCGAAGTCTCGTAGATAGATCCCCCTACGACTACCAGGCCTGCTTTCGCGGCAGCCTCTGAAAGCGCACGGGAGCTGGGACCCGGTATTCGCTCTGAGGCAATCCTCGACCGCCTTCGAGCAGGGAAGTACTTCCACGCAAATAGCTCAGGAAGACAGACAACATCAGCGCCCATGTTCGCGGCAGCCTGAACTAGGTCAATCCCCCTCTTCACATTGAGTCCGTAATTATCAACCATTCTCATTTGGGCGATGCCTATCTTGATAGATCGCCGTCCTAATACTTCCTTCGGCATCGAATTGTCTTGCCCCGTCACCACTCGCTTCTTTGCCGTCGAATGTTGAACCGACAGCGCACCACATGATCTGTCACTTCTAAAGGGACCACGAGGCGTGAGAGATATCCTGTCTGCTCAATCACGTTCGAGGCTATCCGCAAGTTCAATTCGATATCACCTTGCCCGGACCTGAGTAGGGACCTTTCTTCTCAGGCAACGCCACAACCACCTTGGAGGAAGAGTACATTCGTTAAAGGATTCTGTCAAATTCGGAACATTCCTACATTCAGGCCAAGGATAATAAACCCGATGGCTGCAAGTCAAGAATCCCTTCGCCTCGCCAAGGCTCAGCATGCTGTACGGGCGACTAACTTCGAGAAGTGGCTCGAGCCCTACTGTGACCAAAAGAAGTCCAGGGTTGTTGCCCCAAGCATCTCGTCGAAGCTGAAGTCTAGGGCGTCCAACATCTGGTCGAACATCGAGTGGGCATACTCGATGTATTTGTCGGAGTCGATTTCGTCGACCTTGGCCAAATCGACTGGTTTGACGTAAGGTGGGTTCTTGGTCTTAACATAGGCGATTATTTCACCCGCCTTGATTTCTCTCCCCTTCTCTTCTAGTAGTCGCGCCGCCCTGACATGCTGCGGTGTGGTGTCCCCGTACTTTCCTGTTTCTTTGCCCATCATGACGTTGAAAGCTAGTTCCTCGACTGGAACCTTGCGATTCTTGAGCTGGGTAATCATCTTTGTGAGTAGAGCCTTCGTCTTGGCCCTCGCTTCCTCGAAATCTGATATGCTCTGAACTTTGCTCAGTATGTCCAGGGCCTCATAGAAGGTTTTCTTGAGGAACTCCGGGGTCTGCGACTTCTTTCCCGTCAGGCCCTTGATGTCGGCTGTCCCGTCCGGCAGGACTCCAAAGTAATTCTTCTTGCGACTGCTAAACGCCACGTACCTGTAGTTCTTGTCCAGATCGAGTTCGATTCCCAACACGCTGTCTGCCCATTGGGTGACCGCTGAAATTTGTTCCGTGGAGGGGTTCTGGAGGAAAAGTGAGTCTGTGTCAGAGTATAACACGTTTATTCCTGACTCTGAGCATTTTCCGATAGTCTTTGTAATGGCGTCCCTCCCTAGAGCCGCCGTCGCCTCCGCCACCGGTAGACAGTAGAAAGCGAACGTTTCAAATCCCATAACTCCATAGGAAGCGTTCAGAATGACCTTGAGGCCCTGCGAAACGACGGAGTAGAGTTCCCTCTCATCCTTCGTCAAGGTCATATCCTTCGTCAGTGGCTTGTAATGGCTCACTCTCAAGTCCCTTAAGGAACCAGTAACAAGGCTCGTTATCCCCTTCCGTTTCCTGCATACCCATGATGTCGTGTCCGGAACAGCGTTGTCCTTACACTCAACGTGAGGGCAGTTGACCGTTTCATAGGAGAGGTTATGGACCTTGATAAGGCTGGGATAAAGGCTTGCGAAGTCTAGGACCGATACATCAAAGAAGACACCGGGCTTCGGCTCGATGACTAGGCCACCCTTGTACTTCTTACCTTTGATGACAGCCTGTGATGACGCCCCGCCCTTCTCGGCGAGTTCGTCCTGCCTAGGGATTAGTGCTCCTATCTTGCGGTGTTCGTAAAAGAGCATGCTACGGATCCAATTAGAGACTCCCAACCTAGATATGTCGTTGATGGGCATCTTTCCAATCCTTGAGATTACTAGCAGCAGTTTCATCACCACCGATCCACCCATCGAGGTCAACTCGTACGTCAGTTGGGCGTCATTGATGCAGTACTCTGCAAGTTCTGCCAGAGGAAGCTCGCCTATTTCCCCTTCAAACTCAATCTTCGACTTATCAAGGAGAGCCTCAGAGATCCCGTTTAAGGTGTGTTCCGTGTACCTGTTGCTGAAGGCGTAGACCTGTATGGACCGATTCCTGAAGAATTGATAAAGGTCGATATGCACTCCGTGTTTTAGGGACGCCGCCACCCTTTCGAGTTGAATAGGGTTCTCTTCCTCTGCGATGCCTCTCCTCTCCGCCCTGTGTCGAAGATAGCGAAGATCAAAGTCGTCCCCGTTAAACGTGACCAGCACTGGATAGTCCATTATCTTCGCCATGACCGCCCTCAAGAGGTCCGTCTCATTGTCGAACACTTTCCAAGTGTAGGGCTTATCCTCGAGGGCGATCTCGTCCTTCCCGTTTCCCAGGAGATAGACGACTCTCTCATTCTCACTAAAGAAGGAGACTGCAATCACCGGCTGTTTGGGGTCCTCCGGGTCAGGAAGCCGGCCTGCCTCATTGGCCACTTCTATGTCTAGTGCCGCGCGCCGGAAGTCGCAAAGTGGGTCGCCGAGTAGCCCCGCCCACTCCCTAATGTAGGGTGCGAATTCCGGAGGGTTCTTCTTAAGAATCTGGGCAAGCGAGAGGGCGACCCTCTCCGGAACTGGATGAAATGCAGGGACGACGTTGCCCCCAATAATGCGATAGTACGTACCCATCCTGAGACCCCTGTCGTAGGCGTAGTTCTCATAATACTTGATGTCAGCCTCCCAGGCCTTGACTTGGTCCCTAATGCTGTTGCTGCCTCCTCCTATAGCGAGAGGGTCGGTGGTGATGATTTTCCTCAAACCGACTCTTGCGTCTCTTAGAAGGTCCAGTTTTTCTTCTTGGACGATTTCCACGACATCCTTCCTTGCTCTTACTTCAGTCAACTCCTCCATCTCAAGTCGGGTAAAGCAGTATGGTTGGTGTCCAGTATTATCGCGCCAAAGCCAAAACCTCCCCCTGATCTGATCGTAGAACTTTAGGACAGCTAATCTGAGCTCTCCATCGTAGGAAGCCGAGACTAGGAGAGACTCACCAAGCTCAGCGACTGGTCTAGTGAGTTCAGCAAGCCTAGAGGTAAGTTCCTTAGCTTGGACAAGCGGTTGAGTCGACATTACGGTCTCAGCGGACACCGAGCCACTCAAGACAAGATAAGCCTACCGCGTGAAATCGGGTCCGACAACACAATTTATAACGACAACCCCTCGCGGTTGGGGGGTTGCCGAAGGTCACTGAGATTCTAAGGACATACTTGGCGTATGAATTCATTGCAGTAGGAATTGTATGGGTTGTTATCGCGGTCGCTCTGGGTCTCGCCACCCTTCTTTGGCCAGCCCTTACGTGCGTAGTTGCCGGATTGTTGTTGAGGTTTGAGCCCTCGCTCAGACTGACTTGGCCGTGGGCGAACTCCTCCGCCATACTGGGCCTACTAGTTTGCAGCTATCAGGCCTACGTTGCCACCTCGTACCTCGGCGGCGTCTTCTCGACAATCGCCATCGAAACGCTGGTTGCCTTCTCAGTGTTTGCACTAGTTCACCTAACCATGCTCTACATGGAGTATTCGCCGGCGGGTAGGAAGGCCGTGCCGTCTAAATGATGTTTGAGCGGTTTAGCCGGCGCAGGAAGTAGACAGAATAGCCGCTGATCACGAATAGCGAAGCGAAAGCCCTTGTGGCGAAGACGAAACTCCACGGGATGGGATAATTGCTGCTGAGCAAGTCAGGGATAGTAGTGTGTAAGGTCAGCGCTGCAACCGTATACGTTGCACCCCAGAAGTTGAAGTTGTAAAGGACTTCATAGGCCGAGGAGAAAGCCACGACAAATCCTAACAGCTGCAGAAAGGAGATAAACGACTTCGGCCACTTTGAGATCCTGACCTCCCAGAGGCGAAGCCCGGAGTAGAATAAGGCAACGCAGGCCACCGAGAAATAAGTCACCGGCTGGGCGAAGTAGGGAGGAAACGGCCAGTAGACGTCGACCCAAGAGGCACCAATCACCCTTTCAGGTCTGAGGTTAGCTTCTGCAAGACCGTAGAGGACTAGGACTATCAACGCAATGAAGGAGATCCAGGCCACAACTGTGAAGAGCCTCCTTGTCCCGGGGTCGAGGGCCTGCACTACCACCAAGTCACTTTTCGGATCCGTCTGGATGCTTTAAGGGTTCTTTGCATGGGCTGTCTCGGACCCTCCCGAAGCGATGAACCAGGTCATTAGTGTCATTAGAGGCAACTCAAGGTACCACCAGGAAAAGTTGCTGGGAATGACTATAACCATGAGAACGAGAAATAGAGAACCTCTCAAGAGGGCCTTCTCGGGTGTGTCAGCTTTCCTGAGGAGCAGCACGAGCGCTGCCATCGCGATTCCCACCTTCAGGACCAGGGGGACTGAGAGGCCAAAGAGACTCATGACCAATCCGCTTAGCGTGGGATTCACATTTACCCCGAAGGGTTCGGGAGTTAAGAGCCCTTGTACTGGCCTTCCCAACTCAAAATAGACGGTGTTACCAAAAAAGGACGTCGGGTTCCAAACGACGAAGGGAGCCACTACTATGAGAAAAGTCATCAGAGAGATCGCCACCTCCTTAAGTCGCTGCGCCTTCAAGTCACCAACAAGGATGAAGGGATAGAGCAGCCAGACTAGCTGGCTTGATGCAAGAGCAAGCCCTACGAAGGCAGCTGAGACGGCATATCGTTCTCGTTCGCGGGTCGCAAGCGCCAGCCCGAGGGGTGCCATCCCGATTAGGGTGTCGTTTGGATACCACGTAGAAAAGAGAACACTCGTCGGGAGCAGCAGGTACACGGCTGCCATGGGTCCAGCCCGCTTGCTCCTCATCAGACAGAGCGCAAAGGCAACGAGCATGTCACATGCCACCAGCCCAAGCCTGATGTCTCCTCCAGCCGCGAAGAACGGGAGGAGGAACTCAACTACTCCCGGAAGGTAGGCAAAGACGTTCTCTGCTCCCGGCGTGGTTAAGCCTATGGGGGCAACGTAGTGATGGCCGTAGGGGTTCGAACCCGACTGTAGGGCTTGCACGGCCTGTGTGTCGTAGTAGAAGACATCCGGAATGTACGCGAATGGGGTCGCGATGAGTATGAGTCTGATAATAACAGCGACAGCAGCGATGACCACGAGAATCCGAGGGTCTAAGTGTCGCAGGTTAATCCACTGGACACAAGGGCTGTCCCATGAATCTCAAATACTCTCCCGCCATGGGGCGGTCGGGGAAATTGGATTTCATACCGATCAACCTCCCACTAATGGGGGACCAAGAGAAGAAAGCGGCTCTCTCTGTCGTCGAAAGCGGGAAGCTTACCGACAGTTCCTATGAAGGGGGCAAGTGGGTGAAGGACTTCGAGTCGAAGATGAGAGAGCTTCTCGGAGCCAAGCACGTTGTGGCCGTGAACTCGGGAACTGCTGCCCTCCACTCGGTCCTGCTTGCGCTCGGGATTAAACCTGGCGACGAAGTTGTTGTTCCATCATTCACATTCGTTGCCACCGCAAATGTGGTCCTCGCCTGCGGCGCGAGGCCCATCTTTGTCGATACGAAGGCTGACTTCAACATTGACCCTTTTCTGCTTAGTAAGGCTATTACGAGGCGAACTAAGGCCGTGATACCAGTTCATCTGTATGGCTACCCAGCCGACATGGATGAGATCCGCGAAGTCGCTTCAGCCCACTCCATAAGTGTAATTGAGGATGCGGCAGAGTCGCTGGGTGCTAAGTACAAGGGTAGGCAGACGGGAACACTTTCAGACGCAGGATGCTTCAGCATGTATGCTAGCAAGGTTGCGACGTCGGGGGAGGGAGGGGCGGTCTCAACGAATAACGACGGTCTCGCCGATACGCTGAGGCTTGTAAGGAATCACGGGATGGTCCACGGCTACGACACACGGCACCTCGGATTCAATTACAGACTTCCCGAGGTCTCGGCCGCCATAGCATCAGTTCAGATGGGCAAGTTAGATAGGTTCCTCAAGAAGAGGGCCAGGAACGTTGCCTTCCTCACGGACAGGATCTCTGATGTAGAAGGTGCCTCCTTCACCCAAACCGGCAGAGACCGAACTCATGCCCATTATCTTCACACACTGTTCTTGCGAAAGAACAGGGACAAGATTCTGAGAAGGCTCAATGCGATGGGGATTGGGGCGGCAGTTTACTTCAAGACCCCAGTCCACAAGACCCCGCTATATGCTGAACTTGGGTACGGTGGTAAGACCCTCAAGAATACAGAAGAAGCCTCTCGTCACGTGATATCGCTGCCTGTCCATCCAAGTCTGGGACGCGAAGAAATGGTGACGGTTGCGAAGAGTTTCCTGACGGCCGTTGGCGAGCTCCTCTAGGAGCCTCCCCAATGCAAGTCCAGAAGAGGATTTGTGCGGTCGTTCCCACGTTCAACGAAAGAGACAATGTAGTGAGATTGGTTGACAAACTACGAAAGGCCGCCATCCCTGGCTTCATCCTCCTCTTCGTCGACGATAGCAGTCCAGATGGCACTGGCGACTTAATCCGGAGTATGGCCTCTCACGACCCGTCTCTAAGACTCCTCGTCAGGAAAACGAAGAGAGGGATCGGTAGCGCCTACCAGGAGGGGTTTAGGGAGGCCCTATCATTGCTGTCTCCTGATATCATCATCGAAATGGACGCTGACTTGCAGCATCCGCCATCAGCAATCAAGGACCTTGTTAGCGAGATTCAAGCGGGTGCAGATGTGGCTATAGGGTCAAGGTATATAGCTGGAGGTGGAGTATCAGGGTGGAGCCCTTGGAGGAAGGCGATTAGTAGGGGGGCGAATCTTTACGCGAGGGTGCTCTTGCGAATTAAG
>Ga0187771_10000042_pt1 | contig 53248 bp, 43 predicted proteins | sample 0116_SJ02_MP15_1_FD_133139 | JGI IMG/M metagenome (GOLD analysis project Ga0187771, IMG submission 133139) | Tropical peat soil microbial communities from peatlands in Department of Meta, Colombia - 0116_SJ02_MP15_10_MG | ecosystem: Environmental > Terrestrial > Soil > Wetlands > Peat | place...
GGCGACGTCCGCGGCGAGGAGGGCTTCTACCACTACCGCGGCTACGACGCCACCCAGCTGGCCCGGCGGTGCTCGTTCGAGCAGGTGTGGCATCTGCTGATTCGCGGCACCCTGCCCGACGACGAGGAGCTGCGGCGCTTCCGCGGGGCGTCGGTGGCGGACCGGCGCCTGCCCGAGGGCGTCGAGGACATCGTGGACCGGATCGCCCGCCTGCCCCGCTACTCGCCTCTGGAAGCGCTGCGGAGCGCCGTCTCGGTGTGCGCCGCCGCGCTCCATTTCCGTCCCACCCTCGACCTCGACGGTTTCCAGGTGCGCGCCGACGCGCTGCGGATGGCCGCGCTGACACCGGTGCTGCTGATGCGGATGCACCGGGTCCACCTCGGCCTCGACCCGGTTGACCCCGACCCCCGTCTCGGCTACGCGGCCTCCTATCTCCAGATGCTGACGGGGGAGACGCCCGACCCCAAGATGGCCCTCGCCCTCGAGAAGTACCTGATCCTGGTGATGGATCACGGCTTCAACGCCAGCACCTTCACCGCCCGGGTCATCACCTCGACAGGGAGCGACATGGGCGCCGCCCTGACCGGAGCCATCGGGGCCCTGGCCGGCCCACTGCACGGCGGTGCGCCCTCCCGGGCCCTCGACACCCTGGACGCCATCGGCACGCCGGAACGCGCCGACGACTACCTGCGTGAGGAGATCCTCTCTGGCCGCCGGGTGATGGGCTTTGGTCACCGCGTCTACAAGACGGACGACCCCCGCTCGGTGCTCCTCCATGAGGTGGCCCGGGAGATCGGCGGCGAGCAGACCGCCTTCGCGGAGCAGGTGGAGGCGACCGCGCTCAGGGCTCTCAACGAGTTGAAGCCAGGGCGGCGCCTGTACACCAACGTGGAGTTCTACTCCGGGGTGGTGATGAACTCCGTGGGGCTGCCTCGCGACATGTTCACGCCGACCTTCGCCTGCAGCCGCACGGTGGGCTGGACCGCCGCGATCGCCGAACAGGCCTCCAACAACCGGTTGATCCGGCCGTCGGCCATCTACGTCGGGCCGGAGGCGCCCCGGCCGCTTCCCGAGGGCTACGCATACGGCTGAGAGCGCCTCCCGGCCCCGGTGACCGGTGACACTGGGCAAAGGGCGCCGGCTTGGTGACCGGGTGACCCTGGGCGAGGCGCCGGCTTGGTGTCCGGTGACCCCGGGCGAGGCGGTGGTGGGCACGGTGGTCACCCGGCTTTCATTCAATCAAATGAATGAAACGGCCTCACCGCAGACGGCGGCGGTGCCGGCCTCGCGGCAGAGGAGGGTCGCTGGGTGGCGCCAGCGGGGCCGCGCCGGCGAACGGCGCCTGACGCCAGAGGTGCAGCCGGCGCAGAATGGCTCGTCGGTGTTCCGTTGGATGAGGAGGGCAACATGCCGGCGCTGATGCGCACCCAGCCGCCCGATCCCTACGACCTCCTCCTCGAGGTCGCGTCATTCACCCTGACCAGCGACGACATCCGGGATGGCGAAACCCTGCCGAGGGCGCACGTACATGACAGCGCCGGCGGTGAGAACCGGAGCCCACAGCTGCGCTGGAGCGGTCACCCGGTGGAGACCCAGGGTTTCGTGGTGACCTGCTTCGATCCCGACGCCCCGACCGCGAGCGGGTTCTGGCACTGGGTCCTGGTCGGCATCCCCGCCGACGTCACCGAGCTCCCCCAGGGCGCCGGCGATGCCAAAGCACCCCTGCCCCCAGGGGCCTTCCATGTCCGCAACGACTTCGGGAGCCCCGCCTATGGCGGTGCGGCGCCGCCCCCGGGCGACCGGCCGCACCGCTACATATTCGCGGTGCACGCCCTGGACACCGACCGGCTCGGGGTGGAGAGGACGGTCTCTCCCGCCGTCGTCGGCTTCAACCTGGCCTTCCACACTCTGGCCAGGGCGACCCTTCGGGCGACGTACCAGCGCTGACGCCGGGAACAAAGGTTCCGAGCCTGGGCCTCGGCCCGCCGCTTGCCTTCCGGCGCGGGCGTGGGACGCAGTGCCCTCCTTCAGGACAAAGCGGCCCCAGGCGGCATGCCGCCTAGGGAGAATTCGCTAGGATGCGGCGCGGCACCGGTCAGCGGTGCTTGACCCCGCCATGCCACCGATCCACCATGGCACCAGGAGGCACGGGGTCGGTCGGGTCTGAGGTCTGTCCGAGTGTCCGGCTGCAAACGCCGGGGCCGGGCCAACCCTTAGGGAGGTGAGCGATGGCGATAGGCGAGGAGCAGGAGCTTTCCGAGGCGCAAATCGCAGTCCACTGGCGCGAAGAGGAGTACATCCAACCCCCGGCCAGCTTCGTCGAACAGGCGAACGCCAAGGACCCGGCCATCCTGGAGCGGTTCGCGGAAGACAGATTCCCGGAGTGCTTCCGTGAGTACGGCGACATGCTGGCCTGGGACAAGCAGTGGACCACCACCCTGGATGCCAGCAACCCCCCCTTCTGGAAGTGGTTCGCGGGTGGCCAGCTCAACGCCTGCTACAACTGCGTCGATCGCCATCTGGAGACCCGGCCCAATCAGGCCGCCATCCTGTTCGTTCCCGAGCCTGAGAGCGAGGTGACCGAGGCGATCACCTACCGGGAGCTGCACCAGCGGGTCAATGAGTTCGCGGCCATGCTCCGCGACTTCTGCGGGGTCAAGGCTGGCGACCGCGTCACCTTCCACCTGCCCATGGTCGCCGAGCTTGCCGTGGCCATGCTCGCCTGCGCCCGCCTGGGGGTGATCCACTGCGAGGTCTTCGGCGGCTTCAGCGGCCAGGCCTGCGGCGAGCGGATCGCGGACTCCAAGAGCCACATCCTGGTGACCATCGACGGCTACTACCGCAGCGGCGACCTGATCGACCACAAGTCGAAGGCGGACGAATCGGTGGCCAAGGCGGCGGAGCTCGGCCAGAAGGTGGACAAGGTGCTGGTCTTCCGCCGGCACGCGGGCCAGTACGCGTCCAAGAGCCCGATGGTCGAGGGTCGCGACTTCTTCGTCGACGATGTCCTGAAGGACTACCGGGACGCGGTCGTGCCGCCCGTCTCCATGCCCGCCGAGGCGCCTCTCTTCCTGATGTACACGAGCGGCACCACCGGGCGGCCCAAGGGAGTCCAGCACTCGACCGGCGGCTACCTCGCCTACGTGACCGGGACGGCCAAGTACTACCAGGACATCCACCCCACCGACACCTACTGGTGCCTGGCCGACATCGGCTGGATCACCGGCCACTCGTACATCGTGTACGGGCCGCTCTCGCTGGGCACCACCAGCGTCATCTACGAGGGGGTGCCGACCTATCCCGACGCCGGACGGCCGTGGCGGATCGCCGAGCGGCTGGGAGTCACCATCTTCCACACCGCGCCGACCTCGATCCGCATGCTGCGCAAGCTGGGACCCGACGAGCCGGCCAAGTACCACTACCACTTCAAGCACATGACCACGGTCGGCGAGCCCATCGAGCCGGACGTCTGGCGCTGGTATCACACGGTGGTCGGCAAGGGCGAGGCAGCAATCGTCGACACCTGGTGGCAGACGGAGACCGGCGGCTTCCTGGGATCGACCCTGCCCGCCGTCCAGCCGATGAAGCCGGGCAGCTGCGGCCCGGGAGTGCTGGGCATCTACCCGGAGATCCTGGACGAGGAGGGCCAGGTGGTCCCGGCAGGGAGCGGCAAGGCCGGCAACATCTGCATCCGCAACCCCTGGCCGGGAATCATGCAGACGATCTGGGGTCAGCCCGAGCGCTTCATCCAGATCTACTACGAGAAGTACAACCGCGACAAGGACAGCAAGGACTGGCACGACTGGCCGTACTTCGCGGGTGACGGCGCGGTCCAGGCGGCCGACGGCTACTTCCGGATCCTGGGCCGGGTCGACGACGTGATCAACGTCGCCGGCCACCGCCTGGGCACCAAGGAGATCGAGTCGGCGAGCATCACCGTCGAGGAGGTGGCCGAGGCGGCGGCGGTGCCCGTTGTGGACGAGATCCGGGGCAAGGTGGTCGAGATGTACGTCTCGCTCAAGCCCGGGTACGAGGCCAGCCCGGAGCTGGAGAAGAAGGTGATGCTGGCGATCGAGAACGAGATCGGCAAGATCGCCCGTCCCAAGAACGTCTGGATCGTGCCCGACATGCCCAAGACCCGGTCGGGCAAGATCATGCGGCGGGTCATCGCCGGGATCTCCAACTTCACCGACGTGGGAGACATCACCACCCTGGCCAATCCCGAGGTGGTGGAGCAGATCAGGCAGCACGTCCAGGGTGAGAAGTTCGCCCGCGGCCAGCTGCCCCGCCAGCTGTCGGAGCAGGAGCAGGCCGAGATCCGCGCCTACGGCAAGGAATAGACAGCGAGCTGAGTGCACTGAAGGGGAGGTCGCTGCGGCGGCCTCCCCTTCTTCGTATCCCTAGCCCCTCGAGGGGTGGCTACACCGCGCCGGGTCGCCCTCGAGCTCAGCAAACAAGGCCAGGTCGGCGGGGTGGGAGAACCTGACCGGAGCCTTTGCGGCCGAGGCTCGGACAGCCGAATTCGGAAAGGTGTTTAATCTCAAGGGCCAGGAAGCCTCTCTGCGGGCGCCGCAGGCTGGTGCCTGGAAACGCACCAACAGGGAGACCACGCTCAGATGGGAACCGCCTCGATCGACCCGGGAAGCTCGATTCCCAAGTACTCGCAGCTTCGAGAGATCCTGCTCGACCTGATCGAGAGCGAGCTCGCCTACGACCAGGTCATCCCCTCGGAACGTGAGCTGGTCGACCGCTATGAGCTCTCCCGCATGACGGTGCGGCAGGCCATCAACAACCTGGTCGCCGAGGGCCGCCTCTACCGGGTGCCTGGCAAGGGGACCTTCGTCGCCCGCCCCAAGATCGAGATGCCGCTCCGCCTCGACTCCTTTACCGAAGACATGCGCGCTCGCGGTCTGGAGCCCGGAGCCGTCGACCTCGAACGGCGCCTGGCGCCGGCGACGGGACAGCTCCTGCGGGCCCTCAGCCTCAACCCGGGGGATACCGTCCATGTGATCACCCGGCTGCGCACCGCCGACTCCATGCCCATGGCACTGGAGCGATCGTACGTGCCGACCCAGGTCGCCCCCGGGCTGGAGATCATCCCCCTCGCCGACCGCTCGCTCTACCAGGTTCTCGAGGAGCGATTCGGGATCGTGCTCGAGCGCGGCGAGCAGACCATTGAGGCGGGCATCGTCGACATCGCAGACGCGGCGCTCCTCGACCTCCGTCCCGGCAGCGCCGTGCTCCGCCTGCGGAGGCGGTCGTTCGCGGGCGGAAGGCCGGTCGAGTTCACGGTCTCCACCTATCGCGGCGACCGCTATCAGCTCCAGGTCGGTCTGGCCCTGCCGCGCCCCATGGCGCAGCCGGACGGCGACGGCAACGGACAGGGCTGACAGTCGCAGCGGCCGGCCCGCGGACGGCCGCCGATCGGGCCCCATGTCGCCGCCGGAGTGGACGCTGGTCGGCGTTCATGGGCTGGTCGCCCTGAGTGGCGCCGCGGCCGGCATCTTCTTCAACCTCTACATCTTCGACGCCGCCGGTTTCGAGGCGGTCATCGCCTACCAACTGGTGCCGCTGCTCCTCCTCTACGCGCTCTACGTGGTCAGCGGCTACGTGCTCCGGTTGCTCAACCCACGTGGAATGGCCCAGGCCGGCCTGGCGATCCAGGGGCTGGTCTACGCGGCCGTCTTCGCGGGGGGGCACCGAGCCCTGGACTGGCTGGTACCGCTCGCCGTGGCCAGCGGGTTGGCCCAGGGCCTCTTCTGGTCCGGCCTCAACGTCGCCATCTACGTCGAGACCAACACCGCCACCCGAACCCGGTTCTTCGCGCGGATCGCGCCGGTTACCACTTGGCGTCCGCGCTGGGGCCGATCGCGGGCGGGGGACTGCTCGCCCTCTTCTCCGCGCTGGCCGGGCTCCAGGCCGGCTACGGCGCGGTGTTCGCCGGGATCAGCCTTGCCAACCTGGTCGCGGCACTGCTCGCCCAGCGGCTCGCCCCATACGCCGGCATCGAGTTTTCGATCGGCGACCTGTTCCACCATCGACGCGGGGCAGTCCGGACGCGGTGCTGACCCAGCAGGCCGCAAAGGGGCTGTGGGACAGCGCCTTCCTGACCGTGTGGGTGCTGCTCATGGTGAGCACCGTGGGCAGCGCCGCCCTGGTGAGCGTCGTAGCGACCGCCGCTTCGCTGGTGGACGCCGCCTCCAGCCTGGTGGCGGGCCACCTGCTGGGCCACAGCCCCGCCGTGGTCGCCTTCCTCTCCGTCTTCCCCCTGCTCGTCGGCCTGCTGCAGCACCGTCTCGACCGCCGTGGGGCTCCTGAGGCTGCTCCCGCCGGGGATGCCACCAGCCGTGCCGGGTAGGCGCAGCGCCACACCGCTCAGACCGCGGACGGAGTGGCGGACAGGCCTTGACTAACTGGTACGTACCAGATTATCGTGGGCAGCGCTCCCATGCGGCACGATCCACGCATGACACCTGATGGCGACGCTGCCTCCTCAATTGGCCGGCGCGGCGGCCGCTCGCGACCGCCGCGCCAGGCCCCCCCGTCGCCTGATTGGCGAACGCCTAAACTGAAGGCGCGATGACCAGCGGCGAATCGACGATGGAGGTGACGGGGCGTCATGAGACACCTCGCGCGCCGGGGACCCCCAGCGAGAGAGCTGTCCTTGACGAGCTCAAGCGCGGTGGGCCCGCCTCCCGTCCCCAGCTGGCCTCGCGGACCGGACTCTCCAAGCCGACGGTGGCCAGCGTGCTGCGCAAGCTCGAAGATGCGGGGTTGGTGCGGCCAGCCGGCCAGAGCAGCCGCGGCCGGGGCCGGAGCGCCCTGGTTTTCGACTACCAGCCGAGCGCCGGGTATGTCGCCGGAATCCACATCGGCCACAGCTGGATTCGCTGCGCAGTCGCCGACCTGGTGGGCACCGTCGTGGCCCGCAACGATGTCCAGAACACTGCCCGAAGCGCGTCCACGGTGGTAAGCACAGTGAGCCGCGTCGCCCATGAGCTTGCCCGGAGCGCGGGCATTGCCTGGTCGCAGGTGGTGCGCACCACGGTGGGCAGCCCGGGGGTGTTCGATCCCGCGGACGGGACTCTCCTGCTCGCCTCCCGAATCCGCCGATGGGGGCGCCCAGGGCTGATCATGGAGCTCCGGCGCGAGCTCGGCGAGATGACCACGATCGCCAACGACGCCAACCTCGCGGCGGTCGGAGAGCTCACCGCTGGTCACCATCCGTCAGCGACGACCTTCGTGTACCTGATGGTGGGCACGGGGGTCGGCATGGGCATCGTCATCGATGGGAAGCTGCACAGCGGGAGTCGAGGTGCCGCCGGCGAACTGGCCTTCCTGCCCTTTGCCGAGGAGGGGGCACCGCGACCGCGTGCCTTCGGCAGGCGCTGGGGATCGTTCGAGGAGGCCGCCTCAGCGCGAGGAGTGGTGAGCACGGCCGTCGAGCTGGGCATGTCCCCACGGGTCTCCGCCCTCCAGGTCTTCGATGCGGCCCGGCGCGGCCATCCTGCGGCGCGGACTGCCGTCGAACGCGAGGCGGAGCGGCTGGCGACTGCCATCGCAGCGGTGGCGGCGGTCGTTGACCCGGAGCTGGTGATCCTCGGCGGTGGCATCGGCAGCGAGCTGACCCTGCTTCGCGACCCCATGGAGCGGCGAATCCATCAGCTGACACCGTTCCACCCCCAGGTCGTCGTCAGCGACCTCGGTGACGAGGCCGTACTCCTGGGAGCGATCGCTACAGCCCTGGAGATGGCTGGCGAGCCCGTCTACGGCCGACCGCCGGCCGGGGAGACCAGCCCCGCGGGAAGGTTCTCCTTGCACGCCCCATCGCAGCCCAGCCCCGCGGCCAGCGGGCCGGTGGCGGCCGGCAACGGCGAACTGGAGCCGCATCCCAGGCCCGCCGTCGACGGCGATGCCGATCACGGTCGCGGCGGGGCACGGCCAAGGACCCCACGGCGCGTCCACGCCTCCGGCTGAGCCGGTCAGTCCAGCGCCCGGTCCCGTGGCCCCGGATCGCGTGATCAGGCGCGAACCGAAGGGAGCTGGGTCAGGACAGCTTCCTCAGCCTCGCCGCAACTTCCTCGGCAAACCGACCGATGAAGCCATCGATGTACTCCACCAAGTCGAGCTTCTCGTCCTCAACCAGAGGGGTCAGGTCGATCCCGAAGTTGATCAGCTGGGCGGCGTCCACGGCATGGGTCTCGTAGTAGGTGGCGTGGGCCCGGCGGCGGGCCATGGTCGCCAGGTCGTAACGCTTGCCTCCAGCGATCTGCGAATCGAAAACGCCGACTAGCGACGCCTGCAGATGCTCGTGCTGGCTGACATCAAAGACGGTCTTGTCGCTATCGGTGAGCCAGTCGAGATCCCGCCACACCTCGCAGCCGTAAAGCTTGTGCGGTCTCTGGCTGGCGGGCAGCTCGCGGATCGCCGCGATCGTTCGCAACGCCACGCTGACGTGCGTGTCGTGCTTGTCGGCCAGATTGTGCGTATAGACCACCTCGGGCTGAGTCGCAGCGATCAGCGCCTTCAAATCATCCTTCGGCTGGGGGTTGGACGGGCTCTTCACGGCCGAGCTGGTGTGGTTCAGAAAGGCGACGGCCGAATACTCGCCGACGAAGGCAGCCTTCTTCTGCTCCAGCCGGCGCACCACCTGCATCTGCTCGTCGGTGTAGTCCGCATACAGGCCGTCGCGCGGACTGCCCGCTCCGTTGGTCACGACGATGCCCATGAACCACCGGTCACGCCTCCCGAACCCGGCCAGGATGCCCTGCATCGCCATGATCTCGATGTCGTCCTGGTGCGCCGAGATGCCCACATGGGTCACCCGCTTGAGCGCGTCCTCTTCGCGCACTCCATCGGGAACCCAGATCTCGGCTCCTTCGCCGCTCAGTCTCATCTCCTGACTCCTCTGTTGACCTCCGGCAAGCTGGCAGCGGCAATGGACTGGCCGACGCGGCGGTTGGCCTCATCGGGAAGCGCGATCTCAACATGGGAGGCGAGCTCCGGAAATTCGCTCCGCAGCACCTCGCGGCTCTTGTTCAGGATGATCTCGCCGCCCGGCCCCGTGGTTACCCGGCCCAGGATCAGCACGTGCTTCAGTTCGTAAAGATCGGCGTAGTGCGCGAGGCCGTAACCGAGATACACGCCGATGGTCTGGTAGACCTGCTCAGCCAGCGAATCGCCGGCTGCCATCTTCCTTTGCAATGCAACCAGCCTTCCGGGCAGGGGTAGGCCGGCCTCGAATTCCATGCCCGCCGCCACCGCCACCCGGTTGGTGGCCTGCTGCGAGAAGTACTGAGAGCCGCAGCAATCCCCCGACCATTCATCCTGGGGGCCGGCCGGCCGGTAATCCACGGGCACAAACGCCAGCTCATTCAGCCAGCTGGTGATGTTACCTTCGTGGTTCACGTAACCCGCCGCCTGGCTCGAGCCGAGCGCGACGCCCAGCACCGGGTTGTCGCTCAGCGACATCGATCCCGCCAGCGCCGTGACTTCGCCGTCGTTCACAACCTCCATTGGCACCCCCAGCTCGCCGCGGATGCGCAGGAACAGTGGCGCGATCTTCTCGTCGAAGTCCGGCTTCGAGACTCCCCGGTAGAGCGACCCTACACGCACGCGGTTGTTGATGTAGACACCGGCCGCGCTGCCTCCCACCGCGTCCAGGCGCGGCAGGCAGCGGGCAGCTCGGCGGATCGACTCCATCACGCCTTCGTAGTGGTAGTCGGGGTCGGCGGCGCCGCCCGGGTCCCAAACCACTTCTTCGCTGAACACGGCCTCGCCGTCGATGACCGCGCTGGCCTTGCGGTCGCTGGCGCCGAGATCGAAGCCAACCCGGCAGCCATCGAGGTGGCGGCCGAGCGGCATGGTCATCTCTTGGGAATCCGGCACCGCCTCGGCGCAGCTCACAATCACCTCGAACGGGTGCTCGTAGACGCTGCCCATGAACTCTGAGTCGAACCGGCGGGCTCCCGCCGGCGAGTAGGTGGTCTTGATGTGCCGCCCGATCGCGGCTGGGCCGCCCACGAAGACCTTCCAGCCGCCGCGCTGCCAGAGAAGGGACTTCACGATCCGCTCGACGTAGAGGAGGGTGGCATCCAGATGGCCCGCCGCTGGCGGCACCACCGCGGTCGAGAACGTCGAGATCGAGCCGTCGCCCCGTTCAAGCGCTACCCGCAGTGGCTCTCCCCCCAATGCCGACGCGAGCTCGCGGTACTTTCGATTGAACAGAGCCGCGGGTAGAAAGCCCCGATCGAGGGGCGCGACGACGGCCGGTTGGACCTCGATGCCCGCGACTTGCAGACTCATACGCGCTTCTGGTTCGTCCCCATTCCCGGTCGCTGCCTGGTGCCCGGCGTCAATCGCCAAGCCTCTGTCCGCTGCTGGGGTCGAAGACGTGCGCCTCGGCAACGCGGACGGCGACCGGGATGGTGTCCCCGACGGCGGGAAGAGAGCGTGCGTCCGCCCGGGCCACGAGCCGGAGCGCAGCGGCGCCGTCTGGGATATCCAGGTGCACCCAGGCATCGGCTCCGGTGTCCTCGACCAGGTGGACGCGGCAGCTCAACCGGGGAGTGCCGTTGGCGCTGGGCGCGGGAAGCGGGTGCAGGGCATCGGGCCGGATCCCGAATACCACCTCGGATAGGCCAGCCCCTCGGGCAGCGGCAGCAGCGGGGCCGGGAAGGGGAATGGCGACCTCGCCGAAGCGGACCGCGGTGCCGTCGAAGGGGAGCCGGTCGAGGTTCATCGCCGGCGAGCCGACGAAGCCGGCCACGAAGACGTTGTCCGGGTGCTCGTAGAGGGTGCGCGGAGTGTCGCATTGCTGGAGCTTGCCGTCACGGAGCACCGCGACCCGGTGACCCAGGGTCATCGCCTCGATCTGGTCATGGGTGACGTAGACGGTGGTGATCCCCAGGCGGTGCTGGAGGGCGGAGATCTCGGCACGGGTCTGGACCCGGAGCTTGGCGTCCAGGTTCGAGAGCGGCTCGTCCATCAGGAAGGCCTGGGGCTGGCGGACGATCGCCCGGCCCATGGCCACCCGCTGGCGCTGGCCGCCGGAGAGCTGGCGAGGCCGGCGGTCGAGCAGCGCCTCTATCTCCAGGATGCGCGCCGCCTCCTCGACCAGCCGGGTGCGCTCCTCATGGGGCACCCGCTTCTGCTTGAGGGGAAAGGCGAGGTTGTCGCGCACCGTTAGGTGCGGGTAGAGCGCGTAGCTCTGGAACACCATGGCGATGTCGCGGGCCTTGGGCGGCGCTCCGGTGACGACCTTGCCGCCGATGAGCACCTCGCCGCTGCTCACCATCTCCAGGCCGGCCAGCATCCTGAGCGCGGTGGACTTGCCGGAGCCCGACGGCCCGACCAGGACCATGAACTCGCCGTCCTCGATGTGCAGGTCGAGGGCGTCGACCGCAGGGACGCTCATCCCGGGATAGGTGCAGGTTGCCTGCCGATACTCGACGGTAGCCATTCAGATCGAACTCCTGGCGAAAGCCGCCCTGGGCGGGGTCATGCCTTGACCGCTCCGGCGGTCAGCCCGGCGGCGAGCCGGCGCTGGATGACGAGGAAGAAGACCATCACCGGGATGGTGAAGATCAGCGACGCGGCGAACAGCTCGCCCCACGGGGTGACCCGGCTGGGGTTGATCAGCGAGACCAGCCACACCGTGGCCGTCTCCTGGCTGCCGCCGAAGATCGAGCCGGAGTTCCCCAGGATGATGTTGGCGTAGGCGAAGTCGTTCCAGGCCAGCAGGAAGGCGAAGATCGAGGTCGCCACCAGCCCCGGGGCGATGAGCGGAAAGATGACCTTCCGGAAGGCGCTCAGCCGCGAGCAACCGTCGGTCAGGGCCGCCTCCTCGATGTCGGCGGGGACGGCGGCGACGAAGCCGCGCAGGGTCCAGATGGTGAAGGGAAGCACCGGCGCGACGTAGGCGATGATCAGGGCGGGCAGCGTGAAGATCAAGCCGAGCTTGTTGAGCTCGATGAAGATCGGGATGAGCAGGGCGGCGAACGGCACCATCTGGGCCACCAGCAGGGCGACCAGCATGGGGCCGCGGCCCCGGAAGTTGAAACGGGCTGCGGCCAGGGCGGCGAACATGGAGATCGCAACCGAGAACAGCACGACCACCAGGCTGACCACCAGGCTGACGAAGAGCGAGGACAGGAAGCTGGGCTGAGGGACGGTCGGGCCGGCCCCGTTCACGGTGAACGCCTGCTGGAAATTGGACAGGGTCCAGTGGGATGGCCAGAGCTGGGGCGGGAAGGTGAGCAGGTCGTAGCTGGGCTTGAAGGCGTCGATGATCATGTAGTAGATCGGGAAGAACCAGATCGCCGCCACCACGACCACGGCGATGGTCGCCGGCGTGCTGCCGCGGCGGCGCCGCCTGCTTGCCGGCCGCGTGGTCGGTTCTCCGAGGGCGCCCGGGACGCCCGAGGGACCGAACGTCGTGGTCCCGAGCGTGCTCATGTCCTGGCTCCTCGCACCATCATCCGCACCGCCGCCCCCGTCACCAGCAGGAGCAGGAGCACCCCGATCATGGTCACCGCTCCCCCGGCGGCGTAGTTGTTGCTGACGAAGGCCTCGTTGTACCCCCAGATCCCGAAGGTGGTCGTCTCCGAGCTGATCCCCCCCACCTGCTGGAGCACGTAGATCTGGTTGTAGACGTTGAAGTCCCAGATGATGGAGAGAACGCCGAGGAGAAGCAGGATCGGCAGCAGCAGCGGCAGCGTGATGGTGCGCAGCTGGGACATGAAGCCGGCGCCGTCGACCCGGGCGGCCTCGTACAGCTCCTCGGGGATCTGGAGCAGCCCGGCGAAGAGGGTGATGGCCACGAAGGGCACCGCTCCCCACACCACGATCGCACCGCCCAGCGCCAGCACCGAGACCGGGTAGTTGTACCACTGATGCTGCGACAGGCTGGCGTAGCTGCCCAGGTGGAGGCTGGAGAGCACCCAGTTGACGACCCCATAGGCGGGATCGAAGATCCAGATGAAGATCTGGCTGGAGGTGACCTGGGGCACCGCCCAGACGATCACCAGCACCACGGTGAGCAGGACCCGCGCCCAGGTGTGGGCGCGCCGCATCAGCATGGCCAGGCCCATGCCGATGATCAGGGTCATCCCCACCGTGCCGGCGGTGAACAGCAGGGTGCGGATCAGCACCGGGACGAAGTCGGTGGTGAAGAGGCGCTGGTAGTTGCTGAAGCCGACCCAGAGGGTCGGGCCGCCGGTGACGAGCTGATACCCGCCGAACTTCTGAAACGAGACGACCAGGCAGAAGACCAGCGGGAAGCCGACGATCGCGGCCAGCACCAGCAGCGCCGGGCTGGACAGCGCGTAGGGGACCCAGCGTCCCACCAGGCGGCGCGCGGCCCGGGAGGTGGCGGGTGCCACACTCCCGGGCCCTGCCGGCGACGGGAGCTCTGCCCCCGGCCGGGTGCTCCGGATACCGAGATGGCGCCGCCGCGGCGTGGCTGGGATGTCCCCGACGGCGTTCATCTCGGCGGTCAGTCTAGGTAGGGCTTAGGAGCCGTTCAGCGTGCTGGCGATGGTGCTGTCGGCCGTGGACGCCGCAGCGCTGGCGCTCTGCTGCCCGGAGAAGATGGCTCCCAGGAGGTTCTCGTAGACGTTGTTGTTCTCGAGGGTCGCCTCCTGAGGGGTGTTGGGAGTGAACCAGCTGGTCTGGGCCGCCTGCGCGGCGGTGTTGAGCGGCGGGTTCTCAGCCTGGAGGCCGAGCAGGGTGGTGCTGTTGGGGATCACCCCGCCGACGGTCGCCATCTGAGACTCGTAGTCGTTGTCAGTCACCAGCTGGATGTAGTCCTCAGCGTACTGCTGGTTCGGGCTCTTGGCGGCGACGCCCAGGTTGGAGCCGCCCAGGAAGGTCGGCATCGGGGCGCTGCTGCTGTAGCCGGGGAGGGCGAACGAACCCAGCTGAACGTTGTCGGGGTTCGACTTCTGCAGATCGGAGACGATCGAACCGTAGTCCCATCCGGGCTCGACGATGATGGCCGCCTGGCCCTTCTCGATGATGGTGTTGGTGGTGGTGGTGGTGTCGTTCTGGGTGGCCGGTGCCAGGTCGTAGCCGGTCTTGAAGAGGTTGTCGTAGACCCAGTTCAGGCCGGTCTGGTCAGCCGAGGAGGAGAAGCCGCCGCTCCACGTGCCCCCGCTGCTAGTGGCGATGGCGCTGGTGGCGTTCCCGGACTCGCCGAACAGGAAGGAGAACATTGCGTACCAGTACTCGCCGGGGATGTACAGGCAGGACGTCCCGCTGGGCTCGGCGGCCTTGATCTTGGCGCAATCGCTGAGCAGGTCGTCGGTCGTGGTCGGCGGCGAGCTGATCCCGGCCTTGTTGAAGATGGTCTGGTTGTAGATGGCGATGCGGTCGCCGGCGTAGTAGGGGACCCCGTACAGCTTGCTGCTGTAGGTGCCCGCCTCCTGGAGGCTCTGCAGCCAGGTGCTCTGGTTGGGCCAGCTGACGCTGCTCAGGTCAGCCAGGCCACCGGTCGCGGCAAAGCTGGCCACGTAGGTGTTGCCCATCTCCAGGACGTCGGGCGGGGCGCTGGTGGCCAGCGCCGTCTCCGTCTTGGTGACGATGCCGGTCCACTGCTGGAGGTCGACGTGGACGGTGACGTTGGGATACTTCTGCTGGAACTCGTTGTTCCAGGCGCTGACCAGGGAGGCGGGAGCGCTCCCCGACATCAGCCAGACCTCGAGGGTCACCGGCGCGGGCGCCGTGCTCGCCGAGGCGGTCGGGGTCCCTGCGCTGCTGCTGCTGCTGCTGCTCGACGCCGGCGGGGCGCTGGTGCTCCCGCAGGCGGCCACCCCCGCGATGATTACTGCCGCGGCTGCGGCGGTGAGATGACGCTGCTTCACCCTGCCTCCTCCATGGTACCCATGGATTGCTGACCGCGACGGCATCGCCGGCGGCGCTGGTCTATACCAGCGGTGCGGTACCTTCCCACATCGCGGATCCCCCTGTCAATCACCCGTTGGTATGAGCTGGTGACCTCCTGGGCTCGGCCTGCAACTCCAGCCGGGCGGCCAGCCGGTGCCGGCCAGGGCCTCCGGCCTTGTGAACCAGGATCTGATTGGGGCAAAATGGTCTAGACCAGTCACGCCGGTGAAGTTGCCGGGTATCGAGGAGGTGTCGTGCGCCTGGGGGTGGCGGCCGCCCTGGTGGACCGGGCCATCGTCAACGGTGACGTCGGCATCGAGGAGGGCCGGGTGAGCGGCGTCGGCCTGAGCCCGGCCGGCCGTGCCGGCCTGGCTTCACCCGGCTTCGTCGATGTCCAGGTCAACGGTTTCGCCGGCGTTGACTTCCTGGCCGCCGACCGCGACGGCTATGCGCGCGCCGGCGAGGCGCTGGCCCGGACGGGCGTCACCGCCTTTCAGCCCACCTTCATCAGCGCTCCGATCCCGGTCACCACCCAGGCCGTGGCCACCCTGAAAGCGCTGGACAGGGGCGCACCAGTTCCAAGGGTGCTGCCCGCTCACCTGGAGGGCCCGTTCCTCTCTCCCCTGCATCACGGAGCCCACAACCCCGAGCACATGCTGGCGCCGAACCTCGAGATCGCCGCGAGCCTCTGCGAGGCCGGCCCGGTCGGCTACATGACCGTGGCCCCCGAGCTCGAGGGAGGTCTCGAGCTGGTGGAGCACCTCTCGGCGCGGGGGTTGGTGGTCTCGCTGGGCCACAGTGACGCCGGCCGGGCTGTGACGATCGCCGCCTTCGACCGCGGCGCTCGAGCCGTCACCCACATCCTCAACGCCATGCGACCCTGGGCGGGGCGGGACCCCGGGCTGCCCGGCGTGGCCCTCTCCAGGCCGGACGTCTTCGTCACCGCCATCGTCGACAACGTTCACCTCGCGGCGGAGACGGTCCGGCTGATCCTCGCCACCGCCCCCGGTCGGCTGGTCTTGATCACCGACGCGATCGAGGCGGCGGGAATGGTGGACGGCATCTACCGGCTGGGGGACCGGGTGGTCCACGCCCGCGGCTCCGAGGTACGCCTGGAGGACGGCACCCTGGCGGGCAGCGTCCTCACCATGGACCTGGCGGTGCGCAACCTCGTCTGCCACGGTGCCACCTTGGAGAACGCGCTGGAGGCGGCTTCACGGACGCCGGCCCGGCTGCTGCGCCGGCCGGACCTGGGACAGCTTGCTCCTGGTGCCTGTGCCGACATCGTGGTGCTGGACGACGCCCTCGAGGTTCGGCGCACCCTGGTCGGCGGCCGGGAGGTCTTTGCCGCCACGTGACCGCTAGGCTGGCCCGGCTCCCCCAGAAGCTGGCACCCACGGTCCTCGGGCTGCTGCTCGTCGGCAGCGCGGCCATCAGCTCGTGCTCCAGCCAGCCCACCCCCAACACCTCGGAGGCAACCAGCATGCCGGTCCCGATGTCGGACGTCATCCCCGCCCCGGTCTCGGCCACCCCGGATCCCGCCGCGAACTTCATGCTCAGCTCCCAGACCGTGATCGAGGCGGCCGGCGGGAGCGCTACTCAGACCACCGCCCGGTGGCTGGCGGCTCTCCTCCGCCAGGGCACCAGCTATCCCTTCCCGCTCGTGGCCCCCGGAAGCCACGCGGATCAGGTCATCGCCCTGAAGCTGGGCGCCGCGGACCCCAGCCTGGGCGACGAGGGATACACCCTGACGGTCGGCACCAGCCAGGTGGTGATCGAGGCCAACGCCGGAGCCGGCCTCTTCCACGGCGCCGAGACCCTCCGGCAGCTGCTCCCGGCCAGGATCGAGAAGGCGGGGAGCCCAGGACCCTGGGTGGTCTCGGGGGGGAGGATCGTCGACTATCCTCGCTACCCCTACCGGGGCGCCATGCTCGACGTCGCCCGTCACTTCTTCGGGGTCGCCGACGTCGAGCGCTACATCGACGAGCTGGCCCTGTACAAGATCAACTACCTCCATCTCCACCTCTCTGATGATCAGGGCTGGCGGATTGCGATCTCGGCATGGCCGCAGCTCACCAGCGTGGGTGGCAGCACCGAGGTGGGCGGCGGCCCCGGCGGCTACTACACACAGGCCCAGTACCAGCAGATCGGGGCCTACGCCGCCAGCCGCTACATCACCATCGTCCCTGAGATCGACACCCCGGGACACGTGGACGCGGCTCTGGCGTCCTACCCGGAGCTGAACTGCGACGGCCAGGCGCGCCCCCTTTACACCGGCATCGACGTCGGCTTCAGCTCGCTCTGCGTCGACAAGCCGGTCACCTACCAGTTCCTCGACGGCGTCATCTCCGAGCTCGCGGCGCTGACCCCGGGGCCCTACATCGGCATCGGCGGCGACGAGGCTCAGAGCACGTCGCCAGCGGACTACGCGAGCTTCATCGAGAAGGTCACTCAGATCGTGGAGGCCCACGGCAAGATCCCGGTCGGCTGGGCAGAGACCGCGGCCGCGAATCTGCCTCCCGACTGCGTCGTCGAGTACTGGGACACGGCCGACAGCGGCGCCAGCGCGGACCAGGCGGCGGCCCGGGGCGTGAAGGTGGTCCTGGCCCCGGCCAACCGCGCCTACCTCGACCAGAAGTACGACCCCAGCACCACCCTGGGGCTGGTCTGGGCTGGCCCGACCAGCGTCCAGACCTCCTATGACTGGCAGCCCACCGACTACGGTGTCCCCACCGGGCTGATCGAGGGTGTCGAGGCGCCCCTCTGGAGCGAGACGCTGACCACCATGGGGGACATCGAGTTCATGGCGTTCCCCCGCCTGCCCGGGATCGCCGAGATCGGCTGGTCGCCAGCCTCCACCCATGACTGGGCGAGCTACCGGGAGCGGCTGGCCGCCCAGGCCCCCCGCTGGGAGGTGACGGGCCTCAGCTTCTACCGCGCCCCGGAGGTGCCCTGGCCGGCTCGCTGAGGGTCCCTCGAGAGCGGGGCCACAGCATCGCCAGCCGCGGCTGAGCCCCACCCTCGGGGCTGCGGTGAGGCGCCCAGGCAGATCGCGGACGACCCCGGGGAGCCGTCCTTCAGTGGGTCAGAGTGACCTTGCTGAGGCCCGGCGGCGCGTCGGGGTCGAGGCCGCGAAGCCGGGCGATCGCCGCGGCGATCTGCTGGCCGCGTACCACCTCGAGCGGCGGCAGCAGGGGCTCAGGGACCCGCGCCGGCAGTGAGCAGACGGCGCCGGCGCCGGCGCTGACCTCCATGACGTGCGCGCCCCGCTCGTCCAGGAGGCGGGCGAGCTCCCCGGAGTCCGGATCCGGAGTCCCGCCGCCGCCGAAGGCGAGAACCGGGAAGCCAGGGCCGACCGCGGCGATCGGCCCGTGGCGGAGGTCAGCGGGCGATATCCCCTCGGCCATGACCCCGGAGGTCTCACGGACCTTGAGCGCCGTCTCCATGGCGGCAACCAGGTGAAGGCCACGGCCGGTGACCAGCAGCCGGTCGGCTCCGTCGAGGGCCACCGCGACGCTCTCCGGACCGGCCCCGTCGGCCAGCAGGTCCGCGACCTGTTCGGGCAGGGCGGTTAGCTCGGCATCCGACCAGGCCACGTCGCCGGCTCCCGCGGCCACCATGGCCAGGGCGACCAGGGTGGCGGTGACCGTCTTGGTCGCCGGCACCGCCCGCTCCTCCCCGGCCGCCAGCTCGATGGTGAGGTCTGCGACCTCGCCGAGGGGACTGCTGGCCGCGTTGACCAGCGCGATGGTCCGGCCCCCCTGCTCGCGCACCCGGCCCAGAACGGTGACGATTTCCGGTGTCCGGCCGGACTGGCTGATGCCGACTGTGAGGTACCCCCGCATGTCGACGGGCACGCGGTAGAGGGTGTGGATGCTCGGAGCGGTGAGGCCGGTGGGGCGCCGCGTCGCCATCTCCAGGATGTAGCGGCCGAAGACGGCGGCGTTGTCCGAAGAGCCGCGGGCCACCAGGGTGATCCCGACGAGCGGGTCCGGAAGCAGGCCCCGCACCCGAGCTGCGACCTCCCCACGATGCTCGAGCAGCCGGTGAAGCACCGCCGGCTGGTCGGCCATCTCGGCCGCCATCAGCTCGCCGTTCACGTGCTCACCAGACGGGTTGCACCGCTGCCCATCGTGCTTTCGACGTGGAGCCAGCCATCGGGGCCGTCATGGTAGCGGGCTGTGGCGGTCGCCAGCGGCCCCGGCCGCTCGCCGCCCTTCAGACGACCCCTCCGTCGACCACCAGCACGCTGCCGGTGACGAAGCTGGCGGCGTCGGAGGCCAGGAAGACGGCGGCGCCGGCGACCTCGTCGGGCTCGCCCACCCGGCCCAGCGCGCTGGCCCCCGTCATCCGCTCCCGGATCTCCTCGGTATCCACGAGCACGCGGGAGAAGTCGGTGCGGATCAGGCCGGGGGCGATCGCGTTGACCCTGATCCCGAGCGGGCCGAGCTCGCGCGCGAGCACCCGGGTCATGCCGATGAGCGCCGCCTTGCTCGAGCTGTAGGCGCCGATCAGGGGGTCCCCGCGGATGCCGCTGACCGAGGCGACATTGACGATCGAGCCGCCGTGGTCGTGCATCCACGCCTCCACGGCCAGCCGGGTCATCTGCCACGCCCCCTTGACGTTCACCTCCCAGATCTTGTCGAGGGCGCCCTCGTCGGCTTCGAGGAGGGGGCCGAACTGGGGATTGGTGGCGGCGTCGTTGACCAGGACGTCGAGCCGCCCCAGCTCGGACGCCACCCTCTCCACCACGACCAGGCAATCGGCCGGGTGGCCGACATGGCCGGGCACGCTGAGGGCGCGCCCTCCCTGGGCCTCGATCTCGCCGGCCACCGCCTCGCAGCCCTCAGGGTGGCGGGCGCAGACCGCCACCGCCGCTCCGTGGGCGGCCAGGGCGATCGCGATCGAGCGGCCGATGCCCCGGCTGCCACCGGTGACCAGGGCCACCCGGCCGTCGAGTCGAAAGCTTGCCGTCACGCCTGGGAGGACGAGGGCGCGGAGGCTCCGCCGGCCGGCACCCCGGCCGGCGGAGCCGCTGGCGGGCGCCGGCCCGCCCAGGGTCGCGCCGCCTCCATCTGAGCGCTGAAGCGAAGCAGGGCCGCCTCCCCGTAGGGCCGGCCGAGGGCCATGACCCCGATGGGCAGGTCCCCGCTCCAGTGCAGGGGCAGCGAGACCGCGGGCTGGCCGGTGAGGTTGGCGATGGCGGTGAAGGGGCTGAACTCGGCGGCACGCCGGAGCACGACGAGGGGGTCCTGCCCGGAGGCGTCCGGGAAGTGCCAGCCAAGGGGGACCGGCGGGCGAGCCAGGGTGGGGGTGAGGATCAGCTCGTAGCGCTCGTGGGCGGCCAGCACCCGGCGAGCGAGCAGTTGGAGACGGCTGAGCTTGAGGGTCAATTCAGCCGAGTCCAGCCCACGGGCGCGCTCCCGCAGAGCCCGGTTGTGGGGCTCGGCCAGCCCCGGGTCGCCGCCGAGGCTGGCGTAGAAGTCCATCGTGGCGCCGATCTCTGCGGCCCAGATGTCGAGGAAGTCCTCGAGCATCGCCTCGGATTGCCAGTCGGGGGTGAAGGGCTCGACCTCATGGCCCAGGTTTGCCGCGAGCCTGACGGCCGCATCCACGGCGCGAACGCACTCCCGGTCGACCGGGAACCCGGCGGGGGGAGTCACCGTCCAGCCGATCCGAAGCCGGCCGGGGTCCGCTACCACCTCGGCCGAGAAGCTCCGCTCGGGTGGGGGTGTCCCGAGCGGGTCTCCCAGCGCCGCCCCGCTCACGGCATCGAGGAGCAGCGCGTTGTCAGCGACGCTGCGGGTCAGGAAGCCGTCGACGACGAGCAGCGCCGGGTCGTTGCCGGGAAGCGGCCCCCGAGGGATGCGGCCGCGTGACGGCTTGAGGGCAAAGAGCCCGCAGCACGCTGCCGGGATGCGCAGGCTGCCGCCTCCGTCGTTGCCATGGGCGGCGGGGACCAGCCCGGCGGCGACCGCCGCGGCCGAGCCGCCACTGGAGCCGCCCGCGGTCCGGGACGGATCCCACGGGTTGCGGGTGGCTCCGAAGCGGAGGTTCTCGGTGGTCGAGATGGTGCCGAACTCGGGAAGGTTGGTCTTGCCGACCAGCACCGCGCCGGCCCGGCGCAGCCGCGCCACCAGCTCGGTGTCCATGGTCATGGGCAGTTCGGGGGTCATCCGCGACCCGTCGCTGAGCGGCGCGCCGGCGACCAGCACGTTGTCCTTGATGGGGATCGGGAGCCCCTCCAGAGGACGCCCCTCGCCGGCCAGGATCCGGCGCTCGCTCTCCCCGGCCTGGGCCCGGGCCTCGGCTTCGAGAAGCACGGTGAAAGCGTTGAGCCGCGGCTGGGCCTCGGTGATGGCGGTGAGGACCGCCTCGAGCAGCTCCACCGGCGACGCCTCGCGCGCTCGCAGGGCGGCGATCAGCTCGAGCGCGGGGGTGAAGCCTGGCGCGTCGGACCCGGGCATCGGCACCGCTGCATGGTCAGCCGCCGGATGGGCAGGGGTCAACTCCCGATGCGCCGCAGCGGCAGGGTGGAGGGAGCCGGGCGTCGGCCCCCCCTCCACCCCATCACGGAAGGATTCAAAGCTCCTGGTGCGACCGCATGCCCTTCCGGCGTCCCCTAACGGAGAGCGACGGGACCAGCCCCGGCCCAAGCCGCTGCCCCCTAGCCATGCACGTCCCTCCACCCCCTCGGGACGGTCTGCCCCGCCATACCCGGTCGCCCGACCACCTCCGCGCTGACCGGCTGGTGAGCAGCCACGAACCCGATCAGCTCCTCCGCCGAGGCGACCACGGTGCGCTCGCCGGTCTCGGCCAGCACTGCCTCGCCCGCCAGTCGGCCCTCGGCCAGCGCGGCCGAGGAGAGGCGGAGCACCACCGAGATCGGCACGGAGCGAGGATGAGACGGCAGCGCTTCACCAGCGCATCACGGGGCTGGCCTGGCCATGCCGCGGCCGGACCGGCCGGAAGCCGGACCCCGGCGTGGCCGCCATGCCTCAGAGCAGGGCCTGCCTCTGCCTCAACCCCGGAGCCGCTGCTCCAGCTCGGCGATGCCCGGTGGAGCTCGCAGCCTGAGCTCGGCAAGGATCGACCGAGCCCGGCCGAGCATGGCCAGGGCGGCACCGCTCCGGCCCCGCTCGGCCAGCAGCTCCGCGGCGCGCTGATAGCGGCTCTCGTCGGTGGGGTCGACGTCGATGGCACGCTGCAGCAGGGCGACCGCACCGTCCGCGTCGCCGCTCCCAGCCGCGACATCGGCGAGAGCGTCGAGGAGGCCCAGCTGGAGCCGGCGGAGCCGTTCGCGGGGTCCAAGGGCCCACATCTCGTCGCAGCTGCCGGCGAGGAGGTCACCGGTGTAGGCGTCGAGCGCCGCACGGGCGGTCGCGGTCCAGCCCGGCTCACCGCGCGTCCGGGCCGCCAGCGCTCGCCGAGCCGCGGTCTCGAAAGCGGCGGCGTCGAGCTCGACCCCTGGAGCCAGGGTGACGCTCTCCCCGCTGCGGACCAGGAGGCGCTCGGCCAGGTGCGGAACGCGGGCGAGCACGGTCCGAAGGCGGGCTCTGCCCACCTGCGGGTCAGCGTCCGGCCACATCGCCTCGACCAGGAGATCGACCTCGGCGCGGCCACCCGCGGCCGCGACCAGCATCACCAGCTGCGCGGGCCGGCCCTCCATCTCCACGGGGTCGGCGCCGACCGCCGCCGAGAAGCCGCCGAGCACCTTCAGGCGCGGTGCCGGTGCCGATCGGCCGTGCCCCTCCGCGCGGCGAGCCCCCCGGATGAGCAGCAGATCCTCCAGCGGACCCGGCAGGAGGCACGCCCAGGTGCCCGGGGTCAGCGGGCTCCACGTGGGGATGGACGGCTGGGACCTCTCCCGGCCAGCGGCCGCCACCGCGATCTCCCGGTGAGCGCAGACCCACGCCGCCACCGCGTCGCTGAGCCGCGGCTGACCGTCTGATGTCACCAGCACACCCTCGGTGAGCGCGCCGGCATCCGGGCTGACCGAGAGGACCCGGCCGTCGCGGTCGATGACGATGGTGGTGAGCCGCGCCGCCGGGAGGGCCCGGCTGAGGCGCGCAGTGATCACCAGGAGGCGTCGCTGACCGACCAGCTGACCCCGGTAGATGTCGAGGACGGCCCGATCGCGCTCGCTGAAGTCGCCGCTCGCCCGCGATGCGCCCAGCCCCACTACCCTCGCCGGGCCGGACTCCAGGCTCGCCGCCAGCTGGCGGGTCACCCCCATGGGCCGGTACACCAGGTTCCACAGCTCGCTGCGTCGCATCCGGCGCTCCGGGTCCAGCTCCCACCAGGTCCGCGGTGGCTCGTCAGGTGGGTGGACGGCATTCAGGAAGGGGCTGTCTGCCCAGTGACGGCGGAAGGCCTCGGCGACCGTCGACGGGTCGAGGCGGAGCGCACCCGGTGGCCACGCGGTAGCCCAGAAGCGCGCCCCGAGGTCGACCTCGTTGTAGGAAGCGTGATCGCACCGGATCAGGCGGAACGTACCGGCCGCCGCGGCCTCGGCGAAGCTGTTGGGATCCTGGGCCTGGGAGGCGACCCGGACAGCGTCGAGGACCGCGACGAGGTCGCTCGAACGGAGCTCCCGCCCCAGCCGCCGCCTCTCGGACCCGCTCATGGCCCGAAATGGTGGCACTTCCGGTCAGAAGGGGCAAACGACCTGAACGCTCTCGAACCTTCGCCTGCCGCACCGGGCTCAGTGCTCGCTGGAGGCCGCCCAGATGTTGATCCCGGACTCCGTGGCGAGCCGGTCGATCTCCTGAAGCTCATCGGCTGAGAACTCGAGGTGGTCGAGGGCCACTAGGTCCTCGTCGAGCTGGACGGCGCTGCTGACGCCGACGAGGGCCGAGGTGACCCGCGGATCCCGGAGCACCCAGGCCAGCGCCATCTGGGCGAGGGTCTGCCCCCGGCGATGGGCGATCTCGTCCAGGCCGCGAACCTTGGCCAGGGTCCGCTCGTTCAGCATCTCGGGCGGGAGCGAGGTGGCGCGCTGCCTGGCGCGGGATGCCTCGGGGATGCCGCCCAGGTAGCGCCCGCTCAGCAGCCCCTGGGCGAGCGGCGAGAAGGCGATGCAGCCGATGCCGTCCTCCTCCAGGACATCGAGCAGGCCCTGCTCGATCCAGCGATTGAGCAGGGAGTACGACGGCTGGTGGATGAGGATCGGAGTGCCCAGGTCCCCCATGACCTCGGCCGCCTCCTGGGTCTTGGCGGCGGAGTACGAGGAGATCCCCGCGTACAGGGCCTTGCCCTGCCGGACCGCGCTGTCCAGGGCCCCCAGGGTCTCCTCCAGGGGGGTCTCGGGGTCGAAGCGATGGGAGTAGAAGATGTCGACGTACTCGAGGCCCAGGCGCCGCAAGCTCTGGTCAAGGCTGGCCAGAAGGTACTTGCGCGAACCCCATTCCCCGTAAGGCCCGGGCCACATGTCATACCCAGCCTTGGTGCTGATGATCAGCTCGTCGCGGTGGGGGCGGAGGTCGCGGGCCATGATCTGCCCGAAGGTCTCCTCGGCGGAACCGTAGGGCGGCCCGTAGTTGTTGGCCAGGTCAAAGTGGGTGATCCCCCGGTCGAAGGCGTGGAGCACCGTCGCCCGGCTCAGGCTGAGGGGCCGCTCGGCGCCGAAGTTCTGCCACAGTCCCAGGGAGACCAGGGGCAGCTTGAGCCCGCTGCGCCCGCAGCGCCGGAAGCGCATCACCGAGTAGCGGTCCTCCGCGGGGACATAGGTCATCGGTCATCCTCCGCCGGCCGGCGGCGCCCACGCCATCGCTGACGGCGGTCTGCCGCGCTCCGCGCGATCGCTGAAGGCGGTCCGAGCCGGACCGGGGACTATCATAGCTGCGTATATGCGTTCGCACGGGAACGCGGGAGAGCCCATGCCCGGCCCTGGCGTCAATGACTTCTGCATCCAGGCGGCCACCGTCAACGGGTCCGGTTCGCAGTCCGCCAACCTGGTGATCACCCGGGCGCTCTTCCACATGGGGATCCCGGTGGCAGCCAAGAACGTCTTCCCCTCCAACATCGAGGGCCTGCCCACCTGGTACGACATCCGGGTCAGCCCTCACGGCTACCAGGCGCGCAAGCGGACCGTCGACGTCCTGGTGGCGATGAACCCGGCGACCTTCGTCGACGACGCCGCCAACGTCCGGCCCGGAGGGGCGGCGATCCACGAGGCGACCATGCCCCGGTACGGCGCCGCCGCCCGCGACGACATCTCCTGGTATCCGGTGCCCTTCGCGCGACTCGCCAAGGAGCGCCTCGACGCCAAGCCCGACCTGCGCAAGTACCTCCAGAACATGATCTACGTGGGCGTCGTCGCCGAGCTGATCGGACTGGACCCCGCCGCGGTGGAGCGGGCGCTCCGCGATCAGTTCCGGGCCAAGCCGAAGGCCGCCGAGCTCAACCTCGAAGCCATCCAGCTGGGGGTGAGCTACGCGCGCGAGAACCTGACCAAGACCGATCCGTTCCGGGTCGCCGCCATGGACAGGACCCGCGGCACCGTGCTGCTCGACGGCAACCGAGCCGCCGCCCTGGGCGCGATCATGGCCGGCTGCACCGTCCTGGCGTGGTATCCGATCACCCCCTCGACGTCCTTGTGCGAGGCGGTGATCGAGTACGCCGAGCGTTTCCGGGTCGACCGCGCCACCGGAGAGAGGCGTTTCTCAGCGGTGCAGGCCGAGGACGAGCTGGCCGCCATCGGCATCGTCCTGGGCGCCGCTTGGGCGGGCGCCCGGGCCATGACCGCGACCTCCGGACCTGGCATCTCCCTGATGGGCGAGCTCACCGGGCTCGGCTACTACGCCGAGATCCCGGCGGTGGTCTTCGACGTCCAGCGGGTGGGGCCGTCGACCGGGCTGCCCACCCGGACCATGCAGGGCGACGTCGGCTACGTGCACACGCTCTCGCATGGCGACACCCGTCATCCCGTGCTGCTCCCCGGAACGGTGACCGAGCTGTACGAGGACGCGCAGCTCGCCTTCGACCTGGCCGACCGCCTCCAGACCCCGGTCTTCGTGCTCAGCGATCTCGACCTGGGGATGAACCAGTGGATGACTCCTCCCCTCGCCTACCCGGAGCGCGGTGTGGACCGGGGCAAGGTCCTCGACGCCGCCGATCTGGACCGGCTGAGCCGCTGGCGACGCTACGAGGACGTGGACGGTGACGGCATTGCCTACCGGACCCTCCCCGGCAATCCCAATCCGCGCGCCGGGTACTTCACCCGCGGTTCGGGTCACGACCAGGACGCTCTCTACACCGAGAGCCCGGACGCATACCGGGCCAACATGGACCGGCTGCGCCGCAAGCTCGATGGGGCGCGGCACCTGGTCCCTGGGCCACTGGTCGACGAGCCGGGAAGCTCGACGCTGATCGTCGCCTACGGCAGCACCCATCACGCCGTGGTCGAGGCGCGCGACCGCCTGGCCGAGATGGGCACGCCGGCAGACTACCTTCGCGTCCGCGGGCTGCCGCTGCACCCGATGGTGGCCGAGGTCATCGCTCGGCATCGCCGGGTGTACGTCGTCGAGCAGAACCGCGACGGTCAGATGGAGGCCCTGCTGCGTGCGGAGCTCCCCGGCGAGCTAGCCGACCGCCTCCAGGGACTGCGCCACTTCAACGGCGTGCCCATCGACGCGGAGAGCGTCCTCGAGCCGATCCTGGCAGCGGCCCGGCCGAGACCGGCGGTCACGGCGCGACCCCGACAGCGCGGGCGGCCGGGCGACGGCGGACCCAGCCGGGACAACGAGGGCGCGCTCACCGGCAAGCCGGCGCTGCCGGTTCGGCCGGCGGGGAAGCTGACGGTCGGCTCAGGGGGAGTGCTCCCATGACCCTGGCCCTGGAGAAGCTCAACCGCCTCGGGCTCAGCCGCGACGACTATCGCGGCGCCCACACCACCCTCTGCGCAGGCTGCGGCCACAACTCGATCACCAACCACATCGTCAAGGCGCTCTACGACAGCGGCATCGAGCCGCACCTGCTCGCCAAGATGAGCGGGATCGGCTGCTCCTCCAAAGCCGCCGCCTACTTCGTGGAGCGAGCTCACGGCTTCAACGGCGCCCACGGCCGGATGCCCTCGGTCGCCACCGGAGCCAAGCTGGCCAACCGCAACCTGGTGGTCTTCGGGGTGAGCGGAGACGGCGATACCGCGTCGATCGGGCTCGGCCAGTACTGCCACATGATCCGGCGCAACCTCGATATCACCTATGTGGTCGAGGACAACGGTGTCTACGGGCTGACCAAGGGGCAGCTGTCGGCGACCGCGGACCTGGGCAGCACCCTCAAGAAGGGCAGGGTGAACCGGTACATCCAGATCGACGTCTGCTCGCTGGCCATCGACCTCGGCGCCACCTTCGTGGCCCGCAGCTTCAGTGGCGACGGCAAGCAGCTGGTCCCCCTGCTCCAGGCCGCGCTGGCCCACCGGGGCACCGCCGTGCTCGACGTCATCAGCCCCTGCGTCACCTTCAACGACCACGAGGGAAGCACGCGAAGCTACGCCTACGTCAAGGACCACGACGCCCCGGTCAACACCCCCGACTACATCGCTCCCCAGGAGGAGATCGCGGTCGACTACGAGCCCGGCACCGTCCAGGACGTCGAGCTCCACGACGGCTCTCACATCCTGCTGCGCAAGGTCGACACCTCCCACGACGTCCGCGATCCGATCGCCGCGATGCGACTGCTGTACGAGGCGCGGCGAACCGGGGAGATCGTCACCGGGCTGCTCTACGCCAACCCCGAGGCCGACGACCTCTGCACCCGCGAGGCGCTCCCGGCGCGACCGCTTGCCGAGTTCGGGGTGGAGGAGCTGCGCCCGACGCGGGAGCAGTGGGACGACCTGATGGCCCAGCTGGTCTAGGCACGCCACATCTGGGTGGGACGGGATCTGCTGGCCACCAAGGTCGGCGCGGGCGCGGGCACGCCGCCGTATGGCCCGGATTCTCCCGGGCTGGCTAGGCGATCGGGTAGCCGTCGCGCACGTAGATCCAGAAGTTGCGAGTGCGCACCAGCTGGAAGTTGGCGGTGACGTAGGTGCGAATGGGGTCGAAGTTGTCCGCCCAGAGCGCGCTGTCCAGCGGCTCGTCGAGCACCAGGTAGTCGGTGTGGTGGACCATCTCCTGGAAGACGCGGACACCGCCCGCCTGGTCCGGCTCGTACACGAGACGGGTGGCGACGGCGTCAACCAGGGTCGGGCAGCCGGGAACGGCTGAGCTGAAGCGGTCGGCCATCACCAGCGACTGATAGATGGCCGCCGTGGCGCACTGCCCGGGTGGCACCACGGAGTCGACCTGGGGACCGGGGTCGACGCCAGCCTGATAACCGATCCGGACCACGAGCGCGCCCAAGAGGGAGACCACCAGGGCGGCGGTGACGAGGGGCACGAGGTTGGCTCCACGCCGCCCCCAGGCCGAGGCCAGGCGCTGCGCGGAGATGCCCAGCAGGATCGCCAGGTAGGGCATGAGCATGGCCCCGAAGTGGTCGTAGTAGCGGGCGATCGCGAATTGAGCTCCGCTCATCGCGACCGCCGCGGCCAGCGCGAACCATTCGAGCGCGGTCAGCCGGCGCCGGACCACGACGAAAGCGAGGAGCACCGCGCTGGCGATGACGATGGCGGCGATGGCGGTCTCGGCGGCGCTGCCCTCGAAGGTCATATAGCCGAGGCGGACCATCACCGGGGTCCGGACGCCCCCGGGGGCACGGCTGAGCTGCGCGGTGATGGTGTCGCGCACGAAGGCGCCGGGCGCGGCCACAAAGAACGGCATCACCGGCGCGGCGAACCCCAGCACCACCCCCGCGGCGAAGGGCATGAGACGGCGCCGAGGTCGGGAAGCGCAGATGACCGCCAGCACGGCAACAGGCACGATCGCCGCGATCAACACGGCGCCGGCAAAGCCGAACAGGATGCCACCGAGCATGATCCGCCATCGGCCGGCCAGGCGGTCGCCGCTCATCGCGACGTTGAGCCCGAGCAGGCAGAGGAGGTCCATCAGCGCCTCCAGCATCCCGTTGCCCAGGGCGGCGTAGAGGAAGGGATAGACAGCGAAGACACCACAGGTGACCAGCACCGCCCGCCAGCCCAGGTGACGGACCACGCGTCCGGCCAGGGCCACGTCGGCAAACGCCAGAAGCGTGGCGCTGAGGTTGAGGCTGATGAGCGCGTACCGGCTGCCCACGGCGAGCGAGAGCAGGCCGAACGGGCTCATCAAGAGGACCACGCCGGGAGGCTGGACGAGCACGAAATCGCGATAGGGAAGCGCTCCGTGGACAAGCCGGATGGCGCTCCCCAGGTAGAGACTGGTGTCGAACGCACCGCCGTGGAGAAGGCCCGCGGGACGGCTGAGGGCGAATCCCTCGAGACCGGCGGCGAGCAGCCCCAGGCCCGCGGCGAGAGCGGTGCTGGGGTTCCTCTGCCGGAGCCCCCGAGCGGCCGGCTCGGGCGAGGCGGCGGGGCCAGCTCGGGAGACCGCCCGGGCCGCCGAATCGGGCATCGGGTTCACTCCTCCCTTCGCACTGCGGGCGCCGATCCAGCCGAGGGCGACGCGTACTCTCTCAGAAAAGCATGACGGCCAGAGAACGACGGGGCCCACCGCAGCAGCGGGACTGGGCCCGCTGGCAACCCCCCGCGGCACCCCCGGGGAGCCCGGTGGCCCGGCGCCCACCAGCTGCCGCGGTACCCACCGCCGGACACGATCAGCCGGCGCCCTACATCGTCGGCGTGGCCTGGGGGATCCTGTGGCGGTACGCCGTCGTGGCCTCGATCACCCTGGCCATCTTCAGCGGCCTCCGGCCACCGATCGCCGCCCTCGCGGTCAGCTTCGGAGTCGGAGCGGTCCTGGGCCTCTGGTTCCGCACCTGGTGGCTGGCGGCCGCCTGGCGGGCGGTGGTGCTGGGCTGGGCGGCCGGGACGGCGTCCTCCTACTGGTTCTTTCCCTATACCGTGGCCGGTGCCCTGCTGGTGGTCACCATCGAGCCGTGGCTGACGACTCGCAAGCGGCACTCACGCCGTACCAAGGTCAGCGGAATCCCGGCCGCTCCGGCACGGGCGCTGTCATCCGGGACCGAACCCGCCGAGGGGCCCGCCCCCTTATGGCCTCGGGCGACCCGGGGACACGGCGGTCGGATCAGGAGAGCGCGGGCCGGCCGCGCCGGCCGGTCCGCAAGGCCATCCCGGCGTCCCTGACCCAGTCCCGGAGGAGCACAGGGGTTTGCCGCACCGTCTCCTGGACCGCCGGGAGGACGCGGAGCCCCCGGGCCCTGGCCACCACAACCAGCTGGAGAACGAAGGCAGCCACGGTCACCCAGAGGTAGGCAGGGGCCAGGACGACGTACAGGTCAGCCAGCCGCGAGGTGCCGGAGACACCGGGGTCGACGGCGTATTCCCAGACCTCCGCCGGTCCGATCAGCAGGATCCAGATGGCGGCCGTGGCCAGGGCCGCTCGCCGCACGAAGCTGCCCTTCCAGTCGGCCTGGCGCAACCAGCAGAGGATGCTGACAAGAGGAACGATGAGCAGGAGGAAGTAGGGGCGCTCGGTCAGCGGGCTGACCAGCATGATCGCCTCGAGGGACAGCCCGATCTCGAGCAGTGACAGGCTGTCGCGGTGCAGGGGCCGTGGCGAGGTGACCCCGATCAGCAGCGCGACCACGACGGCAACGACAAGGATCCAGACTGCTGTCTCAGCCGCGGGCGCGGCGGTGAGGGGTGGTGACACCGGGTTGACGGTGAAGAGGCGGGCCAGAACCCCCCGGGGAGCCTCGTTGTGAAGAAAGGGAAGGTACTGGTCGGCCCAGAATCGCCAGACCGTCCAGAAGCTGGACCACGCCGACCGGGCCAGCAGCGCGAAGGGAGCGAGCAGCAGCACCAGGGTCGCAGCGATGCTGGCGAGCCCGTATCGGAACTCCCGCCGCCACACAAGGACGACCGCGAGCAGGAGCAGCTCGGGCTTGATCGCCGCCGCTGCACCAAGCAGGAAGCCAGCGAGCGCCCGCCTGCCCGCCGCCCGGGACCACAGGGAGGTGCCCAGCAGTGCCATCAGCAGAACGTCGGTCTGTCCCAGATCCCATTCTCGGTGCAGAGGAAGGGTGACGGCGGCCGCCGCCGAGAGGATGAGCGTCAGGCCGGCGCCGGCACGCACCCCGGCCGCCCGCAGCAGGGCGTGGATCGCGAGCGCGAGGAAGGCGACGTTGAGAACGTCCCAGAGGGTGAGCGCCGCATAGCCGGGGAGCAGGGTCAGGGGCACCATGAGGAGAGCGAAGAAGGGCGCGTAGACATAGGCCTGGGAGGCGAAGTACGAGGCACTGAGGTTGGGGCGGTAGGCGTGCACAAAACCGAGGGCGGCACGGTAGGGGTCAACGCCGGCCCGAACGTCGAGGCCCGCCTGATAGAAGCTGCGGAAATCGGCGGTCGAGAAGCGGGCTGGCCCGTAGCGCATGTTGTAGGCGGCGGCAAGCGCCAGGACCACGACCCCGATCGGCCCCAGCATCCACCGGAGCGACGCGATCGCTCCCGCCCTGCTCATCCGGCCGATGATCGCACGCGGCCGGATGCTCAGCGGCCGGGGCAGTCGGCGGTCAGGGGGTGACGCGGTCGTCGCGCAGCCACACGATCTCAGAGCCTGCCTGGTCCACCTGCCGGTACCCGTCCTGAATGATCGCGTTGATCGCCGGCAGGGCACTGCGCGCCGACCCCTCGGTGATCACGATCTCGGGATCGAGGTCGCCCACCACCTGCGCGGTCCCCGGATCGCTGCCCAGGAGAACCTCATCGTTGTAGATCGGTGGGGTGGGCAACAGGAGCTGGAGCTGGCTATCCGCGTACAGCCAGGCGTCAGCCGACCAGACCACCGCGGTGCTCCCCTGCAGGCCGTGGAGGCTGAGCCACGCGTTGACCTGGCGGTCCTCGGACACCCGGTAGTCGAAGCCATCCTGCCAGGCAAGCAATGACTGGTGGCGCGTCAACACGGAAGCTGCGCCTCCGTAGTACATGGCCAGCGTCAGGTCACTGCCGCCGGCGCCGACCCAATCCAGGCTGGTGGCCGACGCCCCCCAGCCCGCCAGACCAGCGCCAGCCGCGAGCCCCAGAGCGGCCAGCCGCTGGGGGAGGTTCGTCACGGTCGGTATGGCGACCCGGACGCTGCTCGCGGCCAGGGCGGAGGGAGCCAGCGACGGCACCAAGTAGTGGGCATATGGCTGGCGGGCCACCGCCGGGATCAGGAGGGCGGCACCCGCCCACAGCCACAGCCCCCAAGCGGCACTGTGATCACGCCGGCGCAACCAGGCGGAGAAGACGAGCAGGGCCAGAGCGCCCAGGGGGAGCAGAAGGTGGAAAGCGGTCGCACCGAAACCTCCGGTCCAGCGCCCCTGGGTGAAGCCCACATAGAACCCCGCCAGGGCGTAGCCGACCGCGGTCACACCCGCCGTGAGGATGGACGGGACCAGCCACGCGCCAGTGAGGACCACGACCGTGCCCGCGTACAGGGCGAGCCGCCGTGACCGGCTTCCGGCGGGCACCAGCGCGATCACGAGCCCGAAAGCGCAGGTCTCGGCAATCGCGGTCTGCTGATAGGCGACGGCCAGCGCCGCCAGTGCCCCTACCGCGGCGGGCCAGACTGGCCAGCGGCGGATATCGGGGGAGGTGACCCTGGTCAGCAGAACAGCTCCCGCCCAGCTCACCGGGGCAATGAGCAGGCTCTCGGGCAGGAGCAGCTCGCCGTCGAAAAGCGGGGTCCCGAGCAGGATTGCCCCGATGAGAAGGGCGATCACCGTCCGAGGCCGGCCGAGCAGCCGGCACCCCGCGTAGGCGACTGCCAGCAGTGTGAGCAGCCCGGTCAGAAGGGTGAGGACGTGCAGGGCGGCCTCGCTGGTCCCGAAGACCTGGATCCAAGCCGCCACAGTCCAGAGATGTATGGGCGGCTTGTTGGTCCAGAGTTGGGCGTAGAGGGTCTTGCCCTGGAGGAGGGCCCGCGCCGAAGTGACGTAGCCCGCCTCGTCCGTGTACCAGTGGGGCTCGAGAAGGGACGGGACACGGAGCAGGGCGAAGAGGGCGAGCGGGCCGACCACCCAGAGCCGTGGGCGCAGGCGAAGGCCGCCACGAAGCCGAGCCGGCCCCCCGGGTCCCACCCTCTGCGCCGGTGCCGGGATCCGCTCGCCTAGGCTCAGCATCCGTCTCCGTCTAAAGGGTCGAGCCAGTCTTCACGCCCCGGAGCGGTCAGGCCCCGGGCCCCTCACATTCACCCCCATGATGGTCTCCACGAGACCTTGCGGGCCGATGAGGGCGGTGCTGGTTGTGGCATGGTGCCACCTGTGCTCGTCGCCCCGGAGACCGTGCCGCCCGCCACGAGCCGCGGCCCGTGGGGCTGGCTGGGCCGGCTGGGCCCCGGGGGGATCCTGGCCGGCGCCGCCCTGGTCGCCGTCCTGGTGGTCCTCTGCCGCCGCGTCGGCGACCCCGACTTCTACTGGCACCTGGCCACCGGCCAGTGGATCCTCGACCACGGCCGGCTTCCCAACTACGAGCTGTTCACCTACACGGTCGGCGGTCACCCCTGGGCGGACCAGGAGTACGGCAGCGAGATCCTGATCGCCCTGATCTTCCGGGGCGGCGGATTCCTGGCCGTCAGCCTCACCTACACCGCGGTCACTTGGGCCGGGTTCTGGCTGATGTGGCGGCGCATCGGCCTCGAGAAGGTCCCGCCTGTCATCGCCGCGATCTGCCTGCTGCTCGCCGCCGCCGCAGGGGTCGCGGTGTGGGGACCGCGGTCGCAGATGATCAGCTTCGCCCTGACCTGCCTGACCCTGTACTGGGTCGAGGCATTCCTGAGGGACCGGCACCGCCACGTCTACTGGCTGCCGGCGCTGGTGGTGGTGTGGGCCAACCTGCATGGCGGCTTCATCTACGCGCTGATGGTGGTCGGGCTGGCGGCGCTCAGCGAGACCATCCTCGGCGCCATCGGCTCACAGGATCCCGCCCACCGCCGCCGGGCGCTGCGACTCTGGGTGGTGCTGGTCGCCTCCGCGCTCGCGGCGCTGGTCAACCCCCACACCTTCCAGGTCTACCTGGTCACCCTGTACATCGAGTTCAGCAAGGTTCAGCAGACCTTCATCGCGGAGTGGCAGACACCCAGCTTCCATTCGGCCGAGGAGCTGGGCCTCGAGGCGATGCTGCTGCTGACCCTGGCAGCGATGGCGATCCGGCGTCAGCGCTTGTGGGACGTCCTCTCCGGGATGTTCGCGGTCTACCTCGCGCTGGCGGCGGTGCGCAACGCCTCGATCAGCGCGGCGCTGGCCACCCCGCTGCTGGCCTGGGCGGGGACCGCGGCCTGGGCGGGGACCGCGGCCTGGGCGCGAACCCCCTGGGGGGACCGCTTCAAGTCGTACGTCCAGCGCCGCGCCGCCGACGCGACCTTCCTGGTTTCGGTGGTGACCCTGGCAGTCGTGGTCGGCACGGTGGGCTTCGCCGCCAACACGCTGAACGGGCAGACAGCCAGCACCGACGCCAACTTCCCGGTGGCGGCGACCGACTGCCTGCTGGCCAATCCCGACGTCGGCACCCGTATGCTCAACGCCTACGACTGGGGGGGCTACCTCCTCTACCGCTTCTATCCGCAGGACCTGAGCCCCACCGACAACCGCCAGGTATTCATCTACGGCGAGGCGACCCTGATGGGCAACGCGCTGGTCCAGCAGATCAGCGACGTGGAGAACGCCGAGCCCGACTGGCAGCGCATCCTCGAGGAGAATCGAGTCGACTACGTGGTGGAGCGCGCCGACTCGGCGCTGACCATGGCCCTCTCGGTCGACCCGCAATGGAAGCTGGTCTACGACGACGGGTTCGCGGTGATCCTCGTCAAGCAGCAGACTCTGGACGGGCACCCCTGGAACGCCTCGGCCCCCGCGTGCCGGGCGGGCAGGCCCAGCTCCGCCGCATAATCTCGGTCACACCCGAACACCATCCGGGTCAAGGGAAGCCGGTGAGAGTCCGGCGCTGTCGCGCAACTGTGAGAGGTGAGCGACCGGCCCGCGTGCCACTGGGGCGTCAGCCCTGGGAAGGCAGCCGGAAGCGGTGACCCCGAGCCAGGAGACCTGCCCGGAGCAGTTCCCGCATGAGGAGACAGCCATGGTCAGGCCGCTCGGGACGGCCGGCAGGGTGCCGGCCCGCGTACGCATCGTCATCCCCATCCTGGGAGCTCTGCTGGGCGCCGGCGGCGCCGGCGCCGCGATGCTTCCCTCCCCATCCCTGTGCGCGTCGGCGGCTGAGGCCGGCCATGTGGCCCTGGTGGTGGAGCACGGCGACGGCAGCATCGTGACCCGCTGCGTGGCCTTCTCGGGGACCAGCATCAGCGGTGAGGAGGTCCTCCGGAAGAGCGGCCTGGGGTACGGGACGGCAAGCTTCAGCGGGCTCGGCGACGCCGTCTGCCAGATCGACCGCGAGCCCCCCGCGTACACCTCCTGCCTGCCCACCACCGGGGATTACTGGGTGCTGTTCTCAGCCCGGCCCGGCGGCGCCTGGACGGAGGCCAGCACCGGGATCTCCAGCCAGACCTTCCACTCCGGGGACGCCGAGGGGTTCCGCTACGACCCGATCAGCGGCGCCGACCCGCCGCCGTCGCAGTCGCCGGCCGGCGTGTGCCTGGCGGCAACGTCGGGGACGCCGGGGGCGGCGGCCAGCACGCCGTCAGGTGTCAACCCGGCCCTGGTCGCCGGCCTTGTGGTCGCCGGCGCCCTGATCGTCCTCGCGGTGGCCCAGCTCGTCCTCCGCCGCCGGCACCCATGAACCCCCGAGCCCTGGCCGTCTGGTCAGCGGCGGGGCTGGTCATCGCCCTCTCCACCGGCAACCCCGCCTACCGGGCGATCGTCCTGCTCTGCGGCCTCAACCTCGTGGCCGCCCGTGGCCGGCCGGGGGTGAGCGCCCGACCGCTGCTGTTCGGAGCCGGCATCGCCGCGCTCATCGCCACCCTGCTCACCCTGCTGCTCAGCCACACCGGCGCTCACGTCCTGTTCCGGCTCTCGCCGGGGATCCCCGCCATCGGCGGAGCATTCACCCTGGAGGCGCTGGCCTTCGGCCTGGCCACCGGCCTCGGGATCGCCGCCGTCGTGCTCGCCGTGGCCCCGCTGACCCTGGTGTGCGAGCCACACGAGCTGGTCGATGCCCTGCCCCGGCCACTGGCCCGGACCGGCGCCGCGGTCGGGGCCGCCCTCAACCTGATCCCGGGGACGATCCGCAGTGCCCGTGAGATCCGCGACGCCCAGCGGATGCGGGGCTGGCGGGCCGGTCGGGTCGCGGACTGGCCGGCGGTGGCCGTCCCGGTCGTGCTCACCGCCCTGGAGGGCTCGCTCACCCTCGCCGAGGCGATGGAGGCTCGCGGCTACGGCGCCCAGAGCCGCACCCACCTGGCCACCACCGCCTGGAGAGCCGGCGACACGGCCGTCGCGGTGGTCTCCGGCTCGGCCGCGGCCATGTTCCTGGTGCTCCGCTTCAGCGGAGGTGCTCCCGACTGGTATCCGTTCCCACTGCTCAGCGCGCCGCCGGTGACCATCGCCGCGATCAGCTGCTGCGCCTGCCTGGTGATCCCGGTCCTGTGGCCCCGGCGGTAGGCGGCATGCTCGGCTTCTCGGGGCTGTCCTACGCGTACCCCGACGCGCGGGCTCCGGCTCTGGACGGCGTGGAGCTGAGCCTCGGTTCCGGTCTCGCGCTTCTCACCGGAGCCTCGGGGAGCGGCAAGTCGACGCTGCTCCGAGTGTGCAACGGGCTGGTGCCCCATTTCCACGGCGGGGTCATCGCCGGCCAGGCGACGGTGGTGGGCCGCGACGTGCTCACCACCCCCACCCGGGAGCTCGCCCGCGACGTCGGCTTCCTCTTTCAGGACCCCGAGCTGCAGGCGGTCTATGCCAGCGTCGAGCGCGACGTCGCCTTCGGCCTCGAGAACCTCGGGATTCCCAGTCGGGAGATGGGCCGCCGCGTCGACGAGGCCCTCCAGAGCTGTGGCGTGGCTCACCTGAGGGGCCGGGCGGTCAGCACCCTCTCGGGAGGGGAGCGCCAGCGGGTGGCCCTGGCCGGAGTGCTGGCGATGCGTCCCCGTCTGCTGGTCCTCGATGAGCCGATCTCGCAGCTGGATCCCGCAGGGGCCGAGGCCCTGGTCGCCGCCCTGGACGGGGCGATCGCCCAGGGGACCGCCGTCCTGGTCGCCGAGCACCGCGACGAGCTGGCCTTCCGGCATTCTGGGCGCGCCCTCCAGATCGAGGCCGGGCGCCTCACCGAGGGTGTCCCCCACAGCGGTCCTGCACCCACCTCGCCGCGGGTGACCGTCCGCCGGGGACGTGGACCCGCGCCGACCGAGGCCGGCTGGCAGCTCAGCCGGGTCACCGCCGGCTACGGCGCCACCCCGGTGCTTCACGACCTGGAGCTATCGGGGGGAGCCGGGGAGGTGCTGGTCCTGTCCGGGCCCAACGGCAGCGGCAAGAGCACGCTGCTCCGCACCATCGCCGGGCTGCTGCCCCCGCTGGCGGGGGCAGTCAGACGCGCACCCGGCCGGGTCGCCTACCTGCCCCAGAACCCCGGGGCGCTGCTCCACCGCTCCACGGTACGGGCCGAGGTCGAGTGGACACTGCGGCGGGCCGGCGGCGCGGCCAGCCCCGACGAGGTGCTGCGTAGCTTCGGCCTGTGCTCGGTCGCCGGCCGCTGCCCGCGGGACCTGAGCAGCGGCGAGCGGCAGCGCGCCGCGCTCGCCGCGGTGCTCGCCGGCTCTCCCTCCCTGGCCCTCCTCGACGAACCGACCCGCGGGATGGACGAGCCCTCCCGCTCCGCCCTGGTCGAGGCGGTGGCCGGGCTCGCCGAGGCCGGCGCCGGCGTCGTGCTCGCCACCAACGACCGTCGCCTGGCTGGCGAGATCGCCACCCGGGTGGTCCAGGTGGGCGAGGGGACGGCTCGAGAGGCGTTTTCCCCGCCCGAGGCGGCCGAACCATGCTGATCGCCGTCTCCGCGGTGGGAGCCGTGCTGTTCCTCTGGCCATTCGTGCTGTCCGGCCTCCCCACCCCGGCGATCGCGGTATCCCTGGCCCTGGGCTGCCTGGCGGTCATGGCGGTGGTGGAGGTGCTCACCCGCCGGCTCGACTCGCGCCGCTTCGCCCTGCTCGCCGCCATCGTGGCCATCGAGGCGGCCCTGCGACTGGTGCTGGTCACCGGCATCGGCGGCTTCAGCCCGGTCTTCTTCCTCATCCTGGTGGCGGGCTATGCCTGCGGCCCCAGCTTCGGCTTCCTCTGCGGGGCCACCTCCCTGCTGGCGTCGGCGGTGGCGACCGGCGGCATCGGCCCCTGGCTGCCCTACGAGATGTTCGGTTGCGGCTGGATCGGGGCGATCGCCGGCCTGGCGGGGACCCGCCGCCGCGGGGCGCCCGGCCGCCGCGACGTCGTTCTCCTGGTCGCGATCAGCATCGTCACCGGCTTCGTCTACGGCGCCCTGCTCGACGTCTGGGACTGGACCACCTTCTACCGCGGCAACCCCTCCTTCGGCTTCCTGGCAGGCGCCGGACCAGCGGTCCTGCTGCCCCGCTTCGCCCACTTCTACCTGGCGACCTCCGCCACCTGGGACAGCTTCCGCGCCGTCGGCGACGCCATCCTGGTGCTCGTCCTCGGCGCGCCGATCATGGGCGCGCTGGCGCGGCTGCGCGATCGGATGGCCTTCCGGGTCGACGGCCCCGAGCTGGCCAGGCTTCGGGCAGCCACCAGCCGGCCAGCCGCGGACGGCTTCGACCCGGGCGCCGCCCCGACCGGCGGCCTGCACGACCGCACGCTTCCGCCCCGCCCGGGCTCGCCCGAGCCCATCGCGTAATCTCCCGCCCGTGACCTCGAGCCTTCCCCGCCGCTATGCCTACCTGGGCCCCGAGGGGACGTTCGCCGAGACGGCGCTGCGCAGCCTGGCCGAGAGCAGCGGGGCCGAGCTGCTGCCACTCGAGACGGTGGAGGACGCCCTCCAGGCGGTTCGTGACGGCACCGTCGGCGGCGCGGTGGTCCCCTTCGAGAACTCGGTGGAGGGCGCCGTGACGGGAACCCTTGACGAGCTCAGCAGCGGCTCCCCGCTCCACATCGCCCGCGAGGTGCTGGTGCCGGTTCGGCTCTCCCTGCTGGGGCGGCCGGGCATACTCCTCGACGCGGTGCGGGTGATCGCCTCACACCCTCACGCCACCGCCCAGTGCCGTCACTGGCTGCGGGACAACCTGCCGGGGGCGCGGGTGCGCGCCGCGACCTCGACGGCGGAGGCGGCGGCGGCGGTGGCACGCTGTGAGGCCGAAACGGCCGACGCCGCGATCGCCTCAGCCTCCGCCGGGGAGCGCTACGGACTGGTCGAGCTTGCCGGCGATATCAGCGACCGCCGGCAGGCGGTGACCCGATTCATCCTCGCGGTGCCTCCCGGTCCGCCGCCACCGCCCACCGGAGCGGACCGGACCACGGTGGTCACCTTCATCGCCGACGACCACCCGGGGGCGCTCCTCGAGCTGCTCACCGAGTTCGCGGTGCGGGGTGTCAACCTCACCCGGATCGAGTCGCGACCGACCGGCCATGGGCTCGGCCGCTACTGCTTCTCGATCGACTGCGAGGGGCACATCGCGGACGCGCGGGTCGGCGAGGCGCTGGCGGCGCTTCATCGCTGCTGCGAGGAGGTGCGGTTCTGCGGCTCGTACCCTCGCGCCGATGGAGGCCCGGCAGGATCGAGGCCGGGCACTGCCGAGAGCGACTTCGCGGCCGCCGAGGCCTGGCTGGCACGGGCGCGGCACGGCCTGGGCTGATCAGCCGGTCCGGCTGCCGCCACCGGCGGTGTCACGGTCCCGGCACGGGATGTCAGGGCCGGCAGCCCGAGATCTGCGGCCGGACGGGTGGAGCGGGGCTCTTTGCCTGGACGCGACCCGCCGTTACCTGGCTGTACCCGAACCTCTGGGGTTTTCGCGAAACCGCCCCGGCTAGGCTGACCAGCATCGGCTAGTGCATTTGAACTACTCGATGGGAAGGAAGGGAAAGGAAAGATCATGGAAAGGCAGCGGCGCCGCAGGCGCAACCGGCTGATACGACTGGCCCTGGCCCTGGCCGCGACCGTCGCCGCCAGCGGCTTCGTGGGCTTGGGAGGCATGGCCGCCTGGCAGGCGTACTCCGACAACCCTGCCAACCAGGTGGGCGCGGCCAGCCTCGGCCACACCAACCAGGTGAGCAGCACCTGCACCTCGGTGTACTCGACGACCCTGCTCAATCAGACCGGCAACACGTGCGGCACCATCATCACGGTGAGCGGGGTCTCCCCCGACTCGACGAATCCCCTGGCCTCCGGGACGGTCAAGATCACCAGCACGGGCCAGATGAACAGCAGCTTCCAGGCGACCATGCTCAACGCCCCGGTCACCTCGCCCAGCCCGGCGGGGAACCTCTGCGCGGACCTGACCCTGACCCTCAAGGACGCGACCACCACCTACTGGAATGCGGCGGCGCTCAATGCGATCCCGGCCACCACGTCTCTGAAGGACAGCGCGGGGGCCGCGACCTGGCCGGGAACCAGCGCCCCGCCGGCCGGCAGCAACACCTTCACGCTGAGCGTGTCCGGCGGCAGCACCTTCACGGCGGACAGCCAGGACCAGTCCAACACCTGCACGTTCGACGTCGAGTTCGTCCAGACCAACACCTAGTCCAGCGCGCGGAGAGGCGGGCTGGCCCCGGCTCAGCCGGTGGGCTCGGGTTCCTCGGGCGAGCGAAGCGCGACCGCCGCCACCACCAGGGCGATGCCGAGGATCTCGACCGGGCCCGGCACCTGGCCGAGCAGCACGACCCCGATGACGGTAGCGGTGGCCGGGAGGAGGCTGAGCAGGACCGCGAAGGCACCTCGGGAGAGTCGCCGCAGCAGCACCTGGTCGAGGGCGTAGGGGATCACGCTGGAGAGCAGCCCGGCCCCGCAAGCCAGGGCGAGCACCGCCCCGTGTCCAGCGCTCTCGACCGCGGGCGCCGCCGCCCAGGGGGCGATCGCCACAACTCCGACCGCCATGGCGGCGGCCAGCCCGGTGGTGCCGAAGCCGCGCCGGGCCACCTGGTGGGCCAGGATGATGTAGAGGGCCCATAGGATTCCGGCGGTGATGGCCAGCGCCACCCCGAGGGCGCTCCCGGAGACGCTGATCCGGGTCAGGGTGGCGACGCCCGCGGCGGCGAGGAGCAGCGCACCCAGATTACGCAGCCCGCGGGCGGCGATGGCCGCAACCAGCACCGGCCCGATGAACTCGATGGCCACCGCAGTCCCGAGTGGCAGGTGAGCCAGAGCCAGGTAGAAGGTGAGGTTCATGGCGGCCAGGGCCACCCCGAAGAGGGCGATCAGCGCCAGCGTCAGGGCAGGCTGGCCGCGAAGCTGCCGCCAGGGGCGGCGCCAGACGGAGAGGACGACGGCACCGGTCACCACCCGCAACCAGGCCACGCCCGCCGCCGGCATGAGGGCGAAGGCGCGAACCGCCAGAGAGGCGCCCAGGTACTGGGAGAAGGCGTTGACCACGAAGAGCAGCAGGGGGAAGCCACCCCAGGCCCAGGCGCCCAGCTCAGCTGCGGGGGCCGGGGCCGCCGTCGACATCCCCTGCTCCGCCGGCGGCGAGGGACGGGAGCCGTCAGCCAGCACGCCGCGACTTTAGTGTCCGGGACACGCCCACCGGGAGCGAGCACGCCGACCGGAGCCGGGCGCCTGCCGCGACAGCGCTCGGGCCAGGACCTTGTAGCGGCCGAGCCGAACGGCAGCTCCGCCGGGTGCCGGACCGAGCGTTTAGGCGCTGACCGGGGCGCCGACCGCCGGTGGCGCGGTTCCGGGTGCGCTTGAGGGACGCAGGGCGGTCAGGCCGCTGAGCTGGAAGCGGCGCCGCGCGAGACCGTAGGCGATGAACCCCATCACGGTGGCAAAGCCCTTGTCGGCAATCCGCTGGAGCAGGGCCGCGGCGGTGGCGGTCGCCGGGTCGATGCCCACCGAGATGAGCAGGCCGACCACGCTCGCCTCGGCGGCGCCGACGCCGCCCGGGATCAGGCTGATGGCACCGGCGACATAGGATGCGGCGAGGACGAAGGACGCCATCGGCCAGCTCAGCGTGGATCCCTGGAGCCCGTGCACGACCAGCCAGAAGAGGGAGATGCCAAGCCCCGCCTGGGCAATGCTGATCACCGACCAGACCAGGGTCTGGGGTCGCTGAAGCAGCACCACCGTCTCGTCGCGGAGGTTGTCGACCTGAGCGGTGAAGCGGCGCAGCACCGGGGTGCGCTCGACCACACGATGGACCAGGTGGAACAGCGGGGGTACGGTGAGGACCGCGATCACCGCGGCGATGCCGATGACGGCGACGACCAGCCCGGCCAGGGCACGGTGCACCGAGAGCACGCCAGGGACCGCGATGACGATGAGGATGAGCATGAAGATGAGCTCCTGGACGGTCACGGTGGCGACCACGTCACCGAACTCCACCTCCCCAGCCACCTCGGTGACGAAGATCGCCCTGGTCAGCTCACCCAGGGGCAGCATCGCCGTCGACTGGCCGGCGATGTTGAGAAGGATGGTGTCGCCGATGGTTATCCGGGCGCCGACGTCGCGAAGCAGGAAGTACCAGCGAAGACCCTGGAGCACGTAGAAGGCGGCGGAGAGGGCCAGGATCGCGGGGACGGCGGGCAGCAGGAAGCGCGACAGGTCGCCGCCGAGCTCTCCCGGGTTGCTGGCCACCACCAGGGCGGCGATGGCCCCCAACCCGATGGCGGTGGGGATGAGCTGAGCGGGGTGCAGCCGGCGGTGGCCGGGAGCGACGCGGCCGGCAGCGGGCTGGCGCGAACCGCCATCACCGGGCGGCCTCGCTGCGGCAGCCTGTCGGGCCAGCCGCCCGCCGTGCGACGGGCGCGGCTCGCGCCCGCGGTCCGGCCGGCTCAGGCGGCTGCCTCGCAGGCGCCCGCGCCCGCGCTAGCCACCCGCGCCGCGCGCGGGGCGGCGATCAGCCCACCGAGGTGGAGCCGGCGATGGATGGCGACGTAGGCGAGGAGGCCCACCACCGCGGGGACGCCGGTGAGCGCGATGCGTTCCAGCAACGCGGCCGCCACCGCCTGGCCGTGACCGACCCCGAAGCCGGACAGCACCCCGATCACGGTGACCTCGTTGGCCCCGATGCCGCCGGGCAGGAAGCTTATCGCCCCGCCCAGGTAGGCGACGGCGACGGCCAGGACGACCGGCCACCAGCCGATCCGAACTCCCATGGCACCCAGGATCAGGTCCAGAGTCACCGCCGCCAGAGCCACCCGGGCCAGGTCGATGATCCCGCTGAGCATGGCCACGGGCCGGGTGAGCAGGGTCATGGTCTGCTGACGCAGGGTGTCGATCTGCCCAGCGCCCCGGCGGACCAGTGGAATCCGGCCGAGCAGGGCCCGGACCGGGCGGTAGAAGCCGGGCATGATCAGGATCAGCAGAGCCCCGACCACCCCGCCGAGGACCACCAGGGTGAGCAGCCATCCCCCGGGGACGCCGAGCAGAGCCGGTGTGGCGCTCAGGATCAGGAGGCTGGTGAAGGTCAGCTCCTGGACCGTCACCGCGGCGGCCGCCGCCCCGAACGGAGCTCCGGTCGCCTCGCTGGCGAAGAGGGCGCGGGTCAGGTCACCGAGGGGGAGCACCGCGGTCACGGTCTGGCCCGCCAGGTTGATGAGCACCGACTCGTGGACGGCGAGCCGGACCCCGGCCTCGCGGAGCAGGAAATGCCAGCGCAGGCCCTGCACGGTGTAGAAGGCGGCGGTGGCCAGCAGCGCGGCGCCGACCAGGCGGAGGTCCACGCCGCGGAGGGCGCTGACGACCTGGGCCGGCTGGATCACCATGAAGAGGCCGACCACGGTTCCGAGGGCCACGACCAGCGGGACCAGCCGCCGCTTCACGGCAGGGCTCCTCGAGCGGACATCAGTCGCCGGGCGCTCTGGGCCAGCGCGCGCAGAGCGGCCGCCAGAGCGCGCTGCTCGGTGGCGGTCATCGCCTCCACCGCCCGTCGCAGGGGGCTGTCGCGGAGCACCCGCACCTCGCCAGCGAGCTGCCGCCCCTGGGCGGTGAGGTGGATCTCGACGCAGCGGCGATCCGACTGACCGCGATGGCGACGGACCAACCCGCGCTCCTCCAGGCGGTCGAGGAGCCGGGTCGCGGAGGCGGGAGAGAGACCGGCGGTCTCCGCCAGCCGGCCGGCCAGCTGTGGACCGGAGTCGCGGAGGCTCCGCAGCACCGCCAGCTGGGGGAGGGTCAGCCGGGCCTGGCGCCACAGGGCGGCCTGGAAGCCGTCGGTCAGCATGCTGGCGTTGAGGTAGGCACCGAGAACGTCGCGAACCTCCGGGGTCAGGCCGTCGGCACCGTCCACGATCCTTGCCATTGTGTCAATTATACCGGGGTCGGGGCCTCCGGCACCCGGGCGGGGCTCGGTTGCTGGTGGTGGTGGCGGATAGTTACCATCAGAGAACTTTCACCGGACGTGGAGGGGAAGCATGTCCGTCATCGCCGACGCCAATTCGTCCGCCGGCCAGGCCACCATCGAGGCCGAGGCGGCGTCGGAGCTTGAGCCCGGAGCCCCCCCGGCTCTGCCGGCCTCCCTGAGCCGGCACCTCCCACTGGTCGACGAGGCCCTGCGGTGGGCGGTGCCGCCGACCACCTCGCCGCTCGGCAAGATGTGCGCCTATCACCTGGGATGGATCTCCCCGGACGGGCAGCCGGCGACCGGTGGCGGAGGCAAGCTGTTCCGAGCGGCCCTGACCCTGTGGGCATGCGAGGCCTGCGGCGGCGAAGCCGACTGGGCGGTGCCGGCGGCGGCGGCGGCGGAGCTGGTCCACAACTTCACCCTGGTCCACGACGACATCCAGGACGGCGACGAGACGCGCCGCCACCGGGCGACGGTGTGGGCGGTCTGGGGGCAGGCTCAGGGGATCAACGTCGGTGATGGGCTGTTCGCCATTGCCTACGTCACCCTTCTCGCACCAGGCCCCCGTGGCGACCGGCGGATGCGGGCCGCTCACTCCCTCAGCCAGGCGATCGTGGATGTGATCGAGGGTCAGAGCCTCGACCTTGCCCTAGAGGGCCGGCCGGACACGCCCCGCTCGACCTACCTGAGGCTGATCACCGGCAAGACCGGAGCCCTCCTGGGCGCCTGCCTGGAGATGGGAGCGATCGTGGCCGGGGCGGGCGCCAAGACGGTGACCAACCTGCGCAGCGCCGGGCGGCTGCTCGGCCAGACGTTCCAGATCCGGGACGACTGGCTGGGCACGTTCGGTGACCCAGAGCGGACGGGCAAGGCCCGGGGCTCCGATCTGGCCCGCCGGAAGACGACCTTCCCGGTCATCAGCGCTTATTCCCGGGCCTCCTACGCCGAGCAGCGGGAGCTCTGCGACCTCTACGCCGAGCCAGACGGCCAGGCCAGCGAGGAGCGGATCCGGGAGATCCTCGGCAATCTCGGCGAGCCCGGGGCGACCGCGACCGCCGCCGAGCAGACCGCCCAGGCGGCGATCGCCGCGGTCAGCAGCTCCGGCCTGGCGGCGCGCTGGGTCGATGACTTCGCGGCCATCGCCGGCTTCGTGGCCCACCGCCTGGCCTGATCACATCACGGTCGTGGCCCTCGGCAGCGCCTCCGCTCGCGTCGACGGACCGCCCGGGATCGCGGATCGGAAGGCCGACCCCCGCGCTTCGCGCGGCCACCTCGACCCCGAGATGCCGGCGCCGTGCCGGATCCGCCGCCTCGGCGCGCTGACGATCGGACGCCAGCCGCCTGTCGGAGCTGCGGGGTGGCGATGAGAGCGGCGGTACCTGCTGGGATCGCCGACCGGAAGGCCGACCACATCCGGATCAACCTCGAGGAGGATGTCGCCGCCAAGGGCTTGACCACCGGCTTCGAGGGACTCCGTTTCGTTCACCGGGCCCTGCCCGAGATCGACCTGGAGGCGGTCACCCTGGAGACCGTCTTCCTGGGCCGCCGGCTGGCGGCTCCGCTGCTCTTCTCGTGCATGACCGGGGGCACCTCCGAGGCTATGCGGATAAACCAGACCCTGGCAAGGGCGGCGCAGCGGGCCAGGGTGGCCATGGGCCTCGGCTCCTGCCGGATCCTGCTCGAGCACCCTGAGGTGCTGCCCACCTTCGCGGTCCGCGACCTCTGCCCCGACGTGCCACTGCTCGCCAACCTGGGAGCGGTCCAGCTCAACCTGGGCGTGGGCGTCGCGGAGTGCCAGCGGATCGTCTCCCTGCTCGGCGCCGACGCCCTGGTGTTGCACCTGAACCCGCTCCAGGAGGCCCTACAGGTGGGCGGCGACACCTGCTTCGGCGGCCTGCTCGGACGGATAGCGGCGGTCGTTGCCGATGCTCCGTTCCCGGTCATTGTCAAGGAGGTGGGCTGGGGGATCGCTCCGGATCTGGTCGAGGCGCTGTTCGAGGCTGGGATCGCCGCCGTCGACGTGGCCGGCGCTGGCGGGACCTCGTGGAGCGAGGTCGAGCGCCACCGTCTCGACGACCCGGTGCGCGCCCGCGTGGCGGGTGCCTTCGCGGGCTGGGGCATTCCCACCGCCGATGCGATCCGGCTGGCCCGGGCGGCGGCGCCGACCGGCACGCTGATCGCCAGCGGCGGCATCAGGAGCGGCATCGACGCCGCCAAGGCCATCGCCCTCGGAGCCGACCTGGTGGGCATGGCCGGCTCCGCGCTCCGGGCCGCCGCGATCGGGGACGAAGCGCTGGACGCCGGCCTGGCCGAGATCACCGAGACGCTCCGGATCTGCATGTTCTGCTCCGGCGCGGCCGACCTCCACCAGCTGGCCCGGGACGCTCAGCTGGTCAGCCTCGAGCGCGGGAAGCCGAGATGACCGCCCCCGCCGCCGAGCTGACCCGGCGCGAGGCGGACGCGCTGTGCCTGAGGCTGGCCCGGCGCCACTACGAGAACTTCACGGTCGCATCCCTGGTGGTGCCGCGCCACCTCCGGCTCCATCTGGCCCGGATCTACGCGTACTGCCGCACCACTGACGACCTCGGCGACGAGAGCGGTGGCAGCGCCCTCTGGCGCCTCCAGCTCTGGCAGGCGGAGGTGGAGGCGATGTTCGACGGCAAGCCGCCGGTGCACCCGGTGCTGACCGCGCTCTCCAGCACCATCCGTCGTTTCCGGATCCCGGCTGAACCGTTCCTCGACCTGATCGCCGCCAACGTCCAGGACCAGCGGGTCGGCGTCTACCCGACCTGGGATGACCTGCGCGCCTACTGCATGCTCTCGGCGGCTCCCGTGGGAAGGATGGTGCTCAGGGTCTTCGAGATCCACGACCCCCGGGCGGTACCTCTCTCCGACGACGTCTGCGTCGGCCTCCAGCTGGCCAACTTCGCCCAGGACGTGGCCGTCGACCGGGGCAAGGGCCGGACCTACCTGATCCAATCCGAGCTGGGGCGGCTGGGGCTCGCCGCGGCCGTCGAGGCGATGTGCGAGCGGGCCATGGCGCTGCTCCGGTCGGGGCGCGAGCTGGAGCGGCTGCCCATGCCGTACCGGCTCCGGCTGCAGCTGTCGCTCTACCGGCGAGGCGGAGAGGCGATCATCGAGGCGGTCCGCCAGGAGGGCTTCCGCACCGACCGGCGCCGGCCCGAGGTCTCCACCGCCACCAAGCTCCGCCTGGTGGCGGCGGCGGTCAGGCCTCATGCCGAGGAGGACGGTTTGGCCGCCGCCGAGCGCTACTGCCAGCGCATGGCGCGCCGCGAGGCGGGCAACTTCTACTGGGGCTTCATCGCCCTGCCCCGGGCCCAGCGGATCTCGATCTACTCTCTCTACGACTTCGCCCGCCAGGTGGACGACGCCGCCGACCTTGCGGCGGGGGCCGGCGGGGACGGCCAGCGCGAGCCCCTCGACCTCGCCGGCCGGCAGCGCTTCGCCACCGGCAACCCGACGCACGGCCGCTCCCCGGAGGGCGGGGCCACCCTGATAGCCGCCCAGCGAGCCCAGCTCCAGGCACAGCGGGCCCGGCTGCGGCGGGCCCTGGGCGGAGACCCTGGAACCGACCCGGTGATGCAGGTCCTGTCGCGCGCGGTGGAGCGCCACGGCATCCCGCTCGCTGAGCTGGAGGAGCTGGTCAGCGGCGTCGAGCTGGACCTGACCAAGCATCGCTATGCCAGCTGGGAGGAGCTGAGCCATTACTGCCATCTGGTGGCAGGGGTGGTGGGCCGGATGTGCGTCCGGATCTTCGGCTTCGAGGGGGGCGCCGCTCTCACCCGGGCAGACTCCCTGGGCGCGGCTCTTCAGCTCATCAACATCCTGCGCGACGTCCGGGAGGACGCCGGGATGGGCCGTGTCTACCTCCCCCAGGATGAGCTGGCCCGCTACGGCATCTCCGAGGCCTCCTTGCTCGCGGGCAGGCCGGATGGCGATTGGGACGCCCTGGTCGCGCACGAGGCGGCGCGCGCGCGTGACCTCTATGCCGGCGGCATCGAGGTCTGCCGGCACATCCCGGGCCAGGCGCGGGCCTGCGTGCGGACCATGGCCGGGATCTACAGCGGCATCCTCGACCGGATCCAGGCCGACCCACGGCTGCCCCTGCGCCAGCGGGTGCGGCTCTCCTCCAGCGAGAAAGCGGGGGTCATGGTGCGCTCCTGGGTGTCCGCGACCGCCGCCGGGTGGGTGCCGTGAACCGGACCGGGAGGGCAAGCGCGGGCCCCGGGACCGGGGTGACCGCGGCCGGGGGGCCAGCCACGGGTCTCCGCGTTGGGGTGGTCGGGGCGGGCCTGGCCGGCCTCGCCGCTGGCCTGGACCTCACCCGAGCGGGCTGCCGGGTGACCCTGCTGGAGCGGAGCCGGCTGCTCGGCGGCAAGGCCACCTCCTTCCACTTGGGTGACCTCGAGATGGACAGCGGCCAGCACGTGGTTCTCGGCTGCTGCTCCAGCTTCCTGGCGTTCGCCGAGGAGCTGGGAATGCGCGGCGACCTGCGGCTCCAGTCGCGCTTCGAGGTGCTGATGCTCGCCGACCGGGGGCCGGTGAGGCTTCGAGCCCTGCCGCTCCCCTCCCCGCTTCACCTGGCCCTTCCCTTCCTGACATTCCGGGCACTCCGGTTCGGCGAGCGGATGGGGGTGGCCAGGGCGCTCCTGGCCGCTCGGCGGCGCGACCCGGCAGCGGAGCAGAGCGAGACCTTCGCGGCCTGGCTGGAGCGGAGGGGTCAGGGACCGGCCGTCCGGCGCGCCTTCTGGGAGCCGTTCCTGGTCCCTGCTCTCAACGCCCAGCTCGACGAGGTCAGTGCGGCCGCTGGGCTCTTCGTGGTCCGCACCGCCTTCCTGGGCGACCGCGGAGCGGCTCGGATCGGCTACGCGACGGTGCCGCTGGCGCGCTTCGCGGAGGCGGCGGCGGCCCGCCTCGACGAGGTGAGGCTCCGCACCGCCGTCACCCACCTGACCGCCGACGGCGGCCGCCTCCGATCCCTGGGGGCCGGCCCCGAGGAGGTGGCGGTCGACGCCGCGGTGATGGCCATCCCGCCGGAGCGCTTGGCACGGATCGGGGGGGCGTCCGCGCTCGGCCTCGGCGACCTGAGCGGCTTTGCCACCACCCCGATCGCCGACGTCCATCTCTGGTACGAGCCGGAGCCCGGCACCGGCGGGGAGCGCGGCGCGGCGCTTCCATGGCCCGGGTTCGATTTCGCGGCGCTGGCCGGGTCGCCAATCCAGTGGGTATTCGTCAAGGGGCCCGGTTACCTCTGCTGCAGCCTCAGCGACGCCCGGGGCTGGGTCGGCGAGCCCGAGGAGCGGCTGGTGGCGCTCGGCGACTCCGAGCTGCGAGCCCGTGTCCCCGCCCTCGCCGGCCGCAAGCTGGTTCGCGGCGTCGCGGTCCGCGACCCGGAGGCGACCTTCGTGCAGACCCCGGGGCTGCGCCGGCCCGGACCGGGGACGGCGCTGGCCAACGTCTGCGTGGCCGGGTCCTGGACCGACACCGGCTGGCCGGCGACCATGGAGAGCGCGGTCCGGAGCGGCAGGGCCGCAGCCGCCGAGCTGCTCGGCAAGCTGACGAGCGGACCTGCCACCCCGGCGGGCTCAGCGGCGGTCGCGCCCACCGCGGAGGCCACCGCCCGTGCCTGACCCCGCTCTCCGGGCTGCCGTCGACTGGCTGCTTCAGCGGCAGGACGCGGCCGGCTGGTGGACCGCGGAGATGGAGACCAACGTCACCATGACCGCCGAGCACCTGCTGCTGCTGCGCTTCCTCGGGGTCGACCACTCGGCCATCGCCGACGGCGCCCGCCGCCACATCCTGGAGAAGCAGCGCCAGGACGGGAGCTGGGCCCTGTACTTCGACGGGCCCGGCGACCTGAGCACCACCGTCGAGGCGTACACCGCGCTGCGCCTCCTCGGCCTGGACCGATCGGCGCCGCCCCTGACCCGGGCGCGCCACTTCATCCTCGACCAGGGCGGGCTCGCCGAGACCCGGGTGTTCACCAAGGTGTGGCTGGCTCTCTTCGGCGAGTACCCGTGGGACGGGGTGCCCTCGATGCCCCCCGAGCTGATCCGGCTTCCGGCCTCGGTCCCGCTCAACATCTACGACTTCGCGTGCTGGGCTCGGGGGACGCTCGCGCCGCTGCTCATCGTCCTTAGCCGCAGGCCGGTGCGCAGCCTCGGCCTCAACGTCGCCGAGCTGATCGCGCCGGGCAGCGAGGCGCGCCTCCATCGCGTCCCGGGCAGCGGCGTCTTCTGGTGGCTCGACAAGCTCCAGAAGCTCTACGAGCGGCTGCCGGTCCAGCCCGGGCGCGACCGGTCCCGCCGGGCCATAGCCGACTGGGTCGTCACCCACCAGGAGGCGGACGGCAGCTGGGGCGGCATCCAGCCTCCCTGGGTGTACTCGCTGATCGCCCTCAACCTCCAGGGGATGGGGACCGACCACGCGGTGATGCGGCTCGGTCTGCGCGGTCTCGGCCAGCGGTTCGCGGTCGAGGACGCCCACGGGTGGCGGCTGCAGGCCTGCATGTCGCCGGTGTGGGACACCGCCTGGGCGGTGCTGGCACTCCGCGCCGCCGGGCTGCCCCGGGCCCATCCCGCCATCCGGTCCGCGGTGGCCTGGCTCCTCGGCGAGCAGATCCGGGCAGGTGGCGACTGGCAGGTCAAGGTTCCGCTCCAGGAGTGCGGAGGCTGGGCTTTCGAGTTCGACAACGACTTCTACCCGGACGTCGACGACACCGCCATCGTCGTGCTCGCGCTGCTCGAGGGGGGTGAGGGACCCGAGGTGCGCCGGGCCGGCGAGATGGCGGCCCGATGGGCGGTGGCGATGCGGTCACGGAACGGGGCCTGGGGCTCCTTCGACAAGGACAACACCAGGCGGCTGGTCTACAGGATCCCCTTCGCCGACTTCGGGGCCATGCTCGATCCGCCCAGCGAGGACGTCACCGCCCACGTCATCGAGATGCTGGCGGCCCTGGGACGCAGGGTCTCCGACCCGGTGGTGCTCGCCGGCCTCCGATACCTTGCCCGGGAGCAGCGCGGCTCGGGATCCTGGTACGGCCGCTGGGGTGTCAACCACGTCTATGGCACCTGGTGCGTGGTCTCCGCGCTCGCGGCGCTGGGCTGCGGCGGTCCCCATCTCCCCCGCGCCCTCGACTGGCTGACCGGGGTGCAGAACCACGACGGCGGCTGGGGCGAGACCTGCCATTCCTACGAGGACGAGAGCTTCGCGGGGGTGGGGGTGAGCAGCGCCTCACAGACCGCCTGGGCGGTGATGGCCCTGCAGCGTGGCGGCCGCGGCCGGTCAGCGGCGAGCCGTCGGGGACTCGACTTCCTGCGCCGCCGCCAGGTGAACGGGACCTGGTCCGAGCCCGAGTACACCGGGACCGGATTCCCCCGTGACTTCTATCTCAACTACGGGATGTACCGGCACCTCTTCCCGACCATGGCCCTGGCCATGGCCGGCGATCGACGCGAAGGTGCCGGCCCGCCGGCTGCGGTGGCCGGGCGTCCCGAGCAGGAGCGGTCACGGCCCATGGGTCACCCCGACCGCAGCACCCACGACCTGACAGCGACCGCACCCCAGATCGGCAAGGAGGAATGAGATGGCGATCCCGCTCCGCCAGACCCTGAAGGTGGGCGGCTACGTGGCCCGGCAACGACTGCGCAAGAACGAGAAGTACGCACTGGTGCTCCAGCTCGAGCCCCTCTACCAGTGCAACCTCGCCTGCGCCGGCTGCGGCAAGATCCAGCATCCCGACGACATCCTGCGGCGCCGGCTCAGCGTCGAGCAGTGCGTGACCGCGGTCGAGGAGTGCGGCGCGCCGATGGTCTCGATCGCCGGCGGTGAGCCCCTGGTGCACAAGGAGATCGACAAGATCGTCGCCGCCCTGGTGGAGCGCAAGCGCTTCGTCTACCTCTGTACCAATGCCCTGCTGCTGGAGAAGAAGCTCGACCTCTTCACCCCGTCTCCCTACTTCTCCTTCTCGATCCACATCGACGGGCTGCGCGAGCGCCACGACGAGTCGGTCAACCGCAAGGGCACCTTCGACAAGGCGGTGGCAGCGGCGCGGGAGGCCCGGCGGCGCGGCTTCCGGGTCACCACCAACACCACCTTCTTCGACATGGACAGCGCCCAGTCGATCCGCGAGGTCCTCGACTTCCTCAACGACGACCTCCAGGTCGACGTCATGCAGATCTCGCCCGGCTACGCCTACGAGAAGGCGCCCGACCAGGACCACTGGCTGCGGGTCGAGGGGACCCGCAAGCTCTTCCGGGACGCCTTCGCCGACGGCCGGCGGAAGCGGTGGCGGCTCAACCATTCGCCGCTCTTCCTCGACTTCCTGGAGGGCAAGGTGGACTTCCAGTGCACCGCCTGGGGGATCCCGTGCTACTCGGTCTTCGGCTGGCAGCGCCCCTGCTACCTGATGGCCGACGGCTACGTCCCCTCCTACCGGGAGCTGGTCGAGACCACCGACTGGGACAGTTACGGGCGCGGCCGCGACCCGCGCTGCGCCAACTGCATGGCCCACTGCGGCTACGAGCCGACCGCGGTGGCGGCGACCTTCGGGTCGGTCCGCGAGTCGCTCCGGGCCACCGCCGACACCATCCGCGGCCAGATCGGGAACGTGAGCTGGAGGGGGCGGATCCCGGTGCGACCGGCGGCAGCCCCGCCGGTGGGTGAGGAGGTCGAGGAAGAAGAGATCGCATGAGCCACTGCCACGCTCCTGCTCCCCGGCCAGGCAATCTGCCCGGCCGGCGGCCACACCCTCTGGGTGGGCCAGTTATGGACTTTTTTGTCCATAACCGCTGGGGACCCAGGGTGCTGCCGCTCGATGGCGTTTGACGCGATGAGCCAGGGTCACTTGACCGGCCGGCGGCGGGCGGCGCGGTGACCGACGAGGTCTTCCTCACCGGCGCCACCGGGTTCGTGGGCGGCCACGTCCTCGA
>Ga0187771_10000043_pt1 | contig 52954 bp, 52 predicted proteins | sample 0116_SJ02_MP15_1_FD_133139 | JGI IMG/M metagenome (GOLD analysis project Ga0187771, IMG submission 133139) | Tropical peat soil microbial communities from peatlands in Department of Meta, Colombia - 0116_SJ02_MP15_10_MG | ecosystem: Environmental > Terrestrial > Soil > Wetlands > Peat | place...
GTAATTGGTGTCGGGCAGCAGCACCAGTTGCGGATCGGTCTCGCCGATGCGCGGCAGCGCATCGCGCGGCGGCATGGCGAAGGTCTGGTTGATCTTGAGGTCGGCGCGGCCGACGACGTTGAGGTCCTTGTCGATGACGATGGCCGCGGCGAGCCCGCGCACCGAGGCCTGAAAGGTCAGGTATTGCTGCAGCTTGCCATGATCTTCGTCGAACAGCGGCTTGGAGCGGGCGATGTCGCTCCCCATCACCATGATGTCGGAGCGCACGATCTGCGCGTGATCGCGCAGATAGGCCTCCGCCACGATCAGCGAGTTCTCGATCGCCGCGCGCGTGCGGGTGGCAAATAGGCGGTCGAGACCGCGGTCGAGGGTGACGCTCGCCACGATCGCCACCAGGATCGCGGGCGCTGCAGCAATGATGGAAAACAAGCCGACGATGCGCACGTGCAGACGCGCCGCCGCCCGCCCGCGTCGGCGCGCCTGCACCATCTGCCAGACTTCGCGCACGATCACGCCCAGCAGCAGCAGCACCGTGCCGGCGTTCACCAACAGCAGCGTGACCACAACATTGTGGGTCGGCGAAATCGGCGTGAAATCGGCAAGGACGATGAAGGTGAGGAAGGCCGATAGCAGGGCGAGGCCAACCGCGATCGGCCCGAGCAGCCGCGTCTCCCCCGGCTTGGTGGCCGGAGCAGCGAGCGCAGGATCGGCGGTGGCAGCCTGTTCGACGCTCATGGATCCCTGGTAGCGGATGGCGTATAGCCCGATGGCCCGTGAAAATCGCCCCGCGAAGGGGACGCCTCTCCCCGGCACTGATGCTTTTATACAACAATGTTGCCGAATTGCGACTAAAGGACGGCGCTATTAACAGCCGCCGGGGGTCAGCTTCCGCCGCGGAAGACCTGGATATCGAGGTCGCGGATCTTCTTGCGCAGGGTGTTGCGGTTGACGCCGAGCAGGTCGGCGGCGCGAATCTGGTTACCGCGGGTGGCGGCGAGTGCCGCCGTGAGCAAGGGGTATTCGATCTCGCGCAAGATCCGATGGTAGAGGCCGGCCGGCGGCAGCCCTTCGTGGAAACCGGCGAAATAGGCGGCGAGGTGCCGCTCCACCGCCGCGCTGAGACTTTCTTCCGTTCGAGGCTCCTCGCTCGCGGCCGGCAAGGCCGGCTGCGCCAATTCGGCATCGATCACCGCCGCGGTGATGGTTTCCTGCGGATAGAGCGCCGCCAGGCGGCGAGCGAGGTTTTCCAGCTCGCGCACATTGCCCGGCCAGCGGTGATGCTTGAGCCGCTCAAGCCCGGCCTGGTCGATCTGCTTGGGCGGCAGGCCCTCGCGCTGCGCCTGCGCGAAGAAATGGCGGATCAGATCGGGAATGTCATCGATGCGTTCGCGTAACGGCGGCAGCCGCAGCGGCACGACATTGAGGCGGAAGAACAGGTCTTCGCGGAACAGCCCCTGCTGGATCAACTGCCGCAGATCCTTATTGGAGGCGGCGATGATGCGCACATCGCTCTTGATCGGCGTGCGGCCGCCGACCGTAGTGTATTCACCCTGCTGCAGCACACGGAGCAGCCGCGTCTGCGCCTCCATCGGCATGTCGCCGATTTCGTCGAGGAACAGCGTGCCGCCCTCGGCCTGCTCGAAGCGGCCGACGCTGCGCGTATTGGCGCCGGTGAAGGCGCCCTTCTCGTGGCCGAACAATTCCGACTCGATGAGGTCACGCGGGATCGCCGCCATGTTGATGGCGACGAACGTGCCATTGCGCCGCTTGCCGTAGTCGTGCAGCGCGCGCGCCACCAGTTCCTTGCCAGTGCCGGACTCGCCGGTGATCATCACCGTTAGATCGGTCTGCATCAGCCGGGCGAGCACGCGATAGATTTCCTGCATGGCCGGCGAGCGACCAACCAGAGGAATGCTGTCGAACTCCTCGCTCTTGGCGTTTGCCGGGCGTTTCTCCTTCGGTTCCGACAGCGCGCGCCCGACGATAGCGATAAGCTCCTTCAGGTCGAACGGCTTGGGCAGATATTCGTAGGCGCCGCGCTCGGAGGCGCGGATCGCGGTCATGAACGTGTTCTGCGCGCTCATGACGATGATCGGCAGCTCGGGCCGCGCCTTGCGGATGCGCGGAATCAGATCGAAGGCGTTCTCATCCGGCATCACCACGTCGGTGATGACCAGATCGCCGTCGCCTTGGCTGATCCAGCGCCAGAGCGTCGCCGCATTTCCGGTCGAGCGCACCTCGTAGCCGGCGCGCGATAGCGCCTGATTGAGGACGGTGCGGATCGCGGCATCGTCATCGGCAACCAATATGCTTCCCGTTGGCATGCTCTTACCTCACGGGCTCTGAGCCGGCGGGGCGTCGTCGGTTACGGCCCCCCCGCCGCTGTAGATCGGCATCAGCACGCGGAAGACCGTTCGCCGCGGCTGCGATTCACATTCGATGATGCCGCCATGATCGCCCACGATCTTGGCCACCAGGGCAAGCCCGAGCCCGCTGCCGCTCTGCTTGGTGGTGACGAAGGGGTCGAATAGATGCGGCATGAGGTCTTCGGGAACGCCCTGGCCGTTGTCCTTGACGCAGAATTCGAGCGGCAGCGAGACGCGCGCTTTGCTGCCGGGCACCGCCAGCCGCACGCCAGGGCGGAACGCCGTGGTGAGCTGAATTTCCCCGTCGATCGCGCCTTCGCCGATCGCCTCGGAGGCGTTCTTCACCAGATTGAGGAACACCTGCACGAGCTGGTCGCGATTGCCGAGCACCGGCGGCAGCGACGGATCGTAGTCCTCGACGAACTTGATGTGACGGGCGAAGCCCGTTTGCGCCAGCCGTTTCACGTGGTCGAGCACGACGTGGATGTTGACTGGCTCCCGCTCGACCGGTCGCTCATCGGCAAAGACCTCCATGCGGTCGACCAGCTTCACGATGCGGTCGGTCTCATCGCAAATCAGCTTGGTGAGCGACCGGTCGTCGTCGCCGGCCGATTGCTCGAGCAATTGCGCGGCGCCGCGAATGCCGGACAATGGATTCTTGATCTCGTGCGCGAGCATGGCGGCCAGCGCGATTACCGAACGAGCGGCGCCGCGATGCGTCAGCTGGCGATCCATTTTGTCGGCGATAGTGCGCTCCTGCAGCATCACTACGACGTGGTCGGGATATTCGGGCAGCGGCGCCACGTGCAGATCGACCAGCCGCTCGCCGGGATTGCGCGGGGTAGCGAGATCCACCTTGTATTCGTTCACCGCCGCGCCGCGCTGGCGCACCTGCTCGATCAGCGTGAGCAAGGGCGAGCCGAACGGCACCAGATCGCGCAACATGTGCCGGCGCAGCACTGGGGTCGACGCCTCGAAAAATTGCTCGGCGGCGACATTGGCGTCGGCAATCTTGCCGTCGGGCGCGACCATGAGCACCGGATGCGGCAACGCATGCAGAACCGCATCGGCCGGCGAATTGACCGTGGTTGAAACCGCGTGTGCTCGGCTCATGCAGCGGCTCTCCAGGCGAAGGCGTCATAGGCATCGGCGAGCAGACGGCGCGTTTGCGCCGGCTCTTCCGCGGTGAGCACGCGGGCGCGATGATGCTTGAGCAAATCGGTCGACGCGCCTGCGCTGACGGCCGCGCAGTCGAGCGCCCAGGCGAGATGCTTGCGTGCGTGCCGGCGGCCAATCGCTATGCCGTGATGCGCTAGCATCTCGTCGTAGAGCGCATCGATGAGGGCGTATTGTTCGGCGAGCGGCGGCGTGCGCCCGCGCTCACCGGTGGCGAGATAATGCGCCACTTGGCCGGGAAACCACGGACGCCCTTGCGCAGCGCGGCCGATCATCACCGCGTCCGCGCCGGACGCGGCGAGCGCACGTGTGGCGTCGTCGTAAGTCCGAATATCGCCATTGACCACGACCGGGATTGACACCGTCTGCTTGACGGCGCGCACCGCCGACCAATCAGCGCTGCCGTCGTAGAACTGACACCGAGTGCGCCCATGCACGGTGATCATGCGCACGCCGGCGGCTTCCGCGCGGCGCGCGAGCTCCGGCGCATTGATGCTGTCGTGGTTCCAGCCCAGCCGCATCTTCAAGGTAACCGGCGCGCACACGGCGGACACGGTCGCCTCGATCAGGCTGAGAGCGTGGTCGAGATCGCGCATCAGCGCCGAGCCGGCGGCGCCGTTGGTTACCTGCCGCGACGGACAGCCCATGTTGATGTCGATGATGTCGGCGCCCTTCGCCTCGGCCACGCGGGCGCCTTCCGCCAGCCAGCGCGCTTCGCAACCGACGAGCTGCACGACATGGATATCAATACCGTCACCCTCACTGCGCACGCGCGCCTCGCGGGCGCCTTCGACGAGTGCGGCACTGGCGGTCATTTCCGATACCACTAGGCCCGCGCCATAGCGGCGCGCGAAACGGCGAAAGGGAGCGTCGGTAATGCCGGACATCGGCGCCAAAAAGACGCGGTTCGACACCTTCACCGGGCCGATCTTAAGGGAATCGTCTACAATCCCCCGAATTTCGCCCCGCACGGAACTTCTGCCTATCATTTAGGCGTACCCTTTCATTGCTCATAGTTTAGCCAATTTGACGCTGGGGTGCAAGTGCTGCACTGCAAAAAGCTGTTCATGCTTAAATGCAGGCCGGGCCGGTTAATCCATTCCCGCTGCAAAAGGAACGCGCTAAAGCCAAGCGACAATTTAGGAGTGCTAACTGCATGGCCGAGGTCGCAGTCGTTGTCGTTGCCGCCGGGCGGGGTTCCCGCGTGGGTGGCGGTCTGCCCAAGCAATTTCGGCCAATCGGTGGCAGGCCAATGATCCGGCAGAGCCTGATGATGTTCTTGGACCATCCGAGCGTCGGCGCGGTCCAGCCCGTGATCCGTCCCGCGGACGTCGATTTGTTCCAATCCTCGACGGCCGGGCTCGAAGTTCTTGCGCCGGTATTCGGCGGCGCCACCCGGCAAAGCTCCGTCCGAGCCGGTCTGGAGGCGCTGGCGCCGCGGCGCCCCGAGATCGTGCTCATCCATGATGCGGCGCGTCCGTTCGCCAGTCCGGCGCTGGTGTCGCGGGCGATCACCGCCGCCGAGCAAACCGGAGCGGCCATTCCAGCCATCCCCGTCGCCGATACGGTCAAGTCTGTCGACGCCAAAGGACTGGTCGATCAGACCCTCGATCGCAGCAAGCTGCGCCTGGTGCAGACGCCGCAAAGCTTCGCCTTCCCCGCCCTGCTTGCCGCGCACCGCCGCGCCGCGGCGGAAGGCCGCGAGGATTTCACCGACGACGCCGCGCTGGCCGAATGGGCCGGCCTCAAGGTCAGCGTCTTTGCCGGCGAGCCGGGAAATATCAAGATCACCGAGGAGAGCGATTTCGCACGCGTGGAAGCCATGCAAGGCGCTGCCCTTGGCGACGTGCGCACCGGCACCGGCATCGATGTGCATGCCTTCGGCCCCGGCGATCACGTCACCCTCGGCGGCATTCGCATTGCGCACAGCCAGGCGCTCACCGGCCATTCCGATGCCGACGTGGTCCTGCACGCGCTCACTGACGCGGTGCTTGGCGCGCTCGCTGACGGCGATATCGGTGTGCATTTTCCGCCCAGCGATCCGCAATGGCGCGGCGCCTCCTCCGACCGCTTCCTGATCTTTGCCGTCGATCGGCTCGCCAAGCGCGGCGGTCGCCTCGGCCATATCGACATCAACATCGTCTGCGAGTCGCCGCGCATCGGCCCGCATCGCGACGCCATGCGTGCCAACATCGCGCGGCTGGCAGGCATCGACATAAACCGCGTGGCGGTGAAGGCGACCACCAGCGAGAAGCTTGGTTTCACCGGCCGCGGCGAAGGCATTGTCGCCTATGCTACCGCCACCGTCCGCCTGCCCTGGAGCGCGCCGTGAGCGCCGTGAGCGATGAACTGCATGACGCCGCCATCGCCGTGCTCGAGGCCTGCCGCGCGCGCGGCTTGAAAATCGCGACCGCGGAATCCTGCACCGGCGGCCTTGTGGCGGGAGCGCTCACCGACATCGCCGGCTCGTCGGACGTCGTCGACCGCGGCTTCGTCACCTATTCGAACGAAGCGAAGCAGCAGATGCTTGGCGTAGCGGCGGACACACTGAGGCGCTATGGCGCGGTAAGCCGCGAGACTGCCGAAGCCATGGCAAACGGCGCTATCGCGCAGTCCAACGCTAACCTTGTGGTCGCCATCACCGGCATCGCCGGACCGGGCGGCGGCAGTGCCGACAAGCCGGTCGGCCTCGTGCATTTCGCGGCTGCCTCGCGAAGCGGCACGCTCGCGCATGTGGAAATGCGGTATGGCGACATCGGCCGTGCCGAGGTGCGCCGCCAATCCGTGCTGCGGGCACTAGTGATGCTGAGGGAAATGGCGGAACAGCACGGAATAGCCGCCCGATAGGCGTCGTTGCGGTTGGACTGCCGATGCGATGATTGAGTTGGAGAACCTATGCCGCGCGGCCGCACAGGTGACGGCCTTGCTAATCTGCGGCTCGCTCGCCGTGGGTGCCGCGCATGCGCAAGGCAAGGTCGATGCGCACTACACGATCTCGATGACCGGCGTCGCCATCGGTCAGATCACCTGGCGCATCGACATTGGCGACACGCTCTATCGCACCTCGGCCAGCGGCAAGGCGAGCGGCGTGCTCAGTGTCTTGATGAACGGCGAAGGCTCGGCCGAGGCGCATGGCACGATCGTTGCCGGCCGCCTTGAGCCCTCGTCCTACAGTTCGACCATCACCGACGACGACGGCACAATCACCTTGCAGATGACGTTCAACGATGGCGTCGCGACGGAGCGCATGACGCCGCAACCTCCCCTGCACGCCGATCGCCTGCCGGTGACAGATGCCGACCGGCGCGGCGTCGCCGATCCGCTCAGCGCGGTGCTGATAGCGGGCACGCTGGGTGGCGGCGCGCTCGATTCCGCCGACTGCGACCGCACGCTGATGATCTTTGACGGGCAGCGGCGTTTCAACCTCGCGCTCGCCTATGGCCGCATGGACAAGATCGCGGTCGCCCACAGCTATGCCGGGCCGGTGCTGGTATGCGGCGTGGTGCTGCAGCCGCTCGCCGGCTATCGCGCCGACAGCATGATCGTCAAATACGTCGCCGGCCGGCGCAACATGGAATTGTGGTTTGCGCCGATTGCCGGCACCTCAATCTTGGCGCCGGTGCGCGTGCTGATGCCGACACTGATCGGCACCCTGAAGATCGACGCCGATCAGTTTGAGGCCGCCGCGGCGCCGCCCAGGCCAGCGCCGGTTGAGGCTTCGCCTTTGCCGGCGCCGCGCTAGACCGCCGTGCGCCCGTAGACCTCATCGGCCCGCCGCTCGAAGGCGGCGGCGAACCTGCGGAACGCGGTGTCGAACATGGCGCCCATCAGCATGGCCAGCGCACGGCTGCGGAATTCGTAGTCGATGAAGAATTCGACGTCGCACGTTCGTTCGCCGGTGGGCTGAAAGGTCCAACGGTTGTAAAGGTGGCGGAACGGGCCATCGACATATTCGACGTTGATCTTGAGATTAGGCCGGTCGAGCGAGACGCGGCTGGTGAAGGTCTGCCGGATCACTTTGTAGGCGACCGTCATGTCGGCGATCAGCACGGTGATGCCGTCGCCTTTGTCGATGCGGCTGATCACGCGCAGATCGTCGCACAGCGGCACGAATTTGGGATAGTTCTCGCCGTCGGCGACCAGATCGAACATCTCGGCCGCGCTGTGGCGGACGCGGCGGCGCGTGGAGAACTGCGGCATGGTCTAGCGATGCGCCGCCCGCGCCGCCTTCAGCCGCGCGAAGTCCTCGCCGGCGTGATGCGAGGAGCGCGTCAGCGGCGAAGACGCCACCATCAGGAATCCCTTGGCATAAGCGACGGTCTTGAGCGCCTCGAATTCGTCTGGCGGCACGAAGCGCTTGACCTCGTGATGCTTGCGCGTCGGCTGCAGATACTGGCCGATGGTGAGGAAATCGACGTCGGCCGAGCGCAGGTCGTCCATCACCTGCAGCACTTCGTTGCGCTCTTCGCCCAGGCCCACCATGATGCCGGACTTGGTGAACATCGCCGGGTCCAGCTCCTTCACCCACTGCAGCAGCCGCAGCGAGTGAAAATAGCGCGCGCCCGGCCGCACGCTGAGATAAAGCGACGGCACCGTTTCCAGATTGTGGTTGAACACATCGGGCTTGGCCTCGACCACGAGCCCGAGCGCGCCATCTTTGCGCAGGAAATCAGGGGTGAGCACCTCGATGGTCGTCTGCGGGCAGCGGGCGCGGATGGCGCGGATGGTGTCGGCGAAATGCTGCGCGCCGCCATCGGCGAGGTCGTCACGGTCGACCGAGGTGACGACGATATGCGCGAGGCCGAGCTTGGCGGTCGCCTCGCCGACATGGGCCGGCTCGCCTGGATCGAGTGCACCCGGCAAGCCAGTCTTCACATTGCAGAAGGCGCAGGCGCGCGTGCAGGTGTCGCCCATGATCATGAAGGTGGCGTGCTTCTTCTGCCAGCACTCGCCGATGTTTGGGCAGCCGGCCTCCTCGCACACCGTGTGCAAGCCGTTCCTGCGCATAATCGCGTGCGTTTCGGTGTAGCCCGCCGACACCGGCGCCTTGACGCGGATCCAGGCGGGTTTGGGCGGCTGGCTCGAATCCGGCTTATGCGCCTTTTCCGGATGGCGCGGGCGCGGATTGTTAAGATCGAGAACGACAGCCATGTCTGTTACTTACGGCTGCCGCCCACGCGCCGCAAGATCAGGCGTTTCGGATCGCTCGCCAGATCGCCAGGAAGATCACCGCGCCGACGGTCGAAGTGATCAGGTTGCCCCAGAAATCCGGCACCACGTGCTGGTTCAGCTTGGCGAATAAGAATCCGCCGACCATGGCGCCGATCAGGCCGACAGCGATATTGCCGAAAATACCGCCGCGGCCGCCGAGCAGCGCGTGCGCCAGGAAGCCGGCGATCAGACCGATCACGATCCAGGCGATGATACCCACGGCGGTCCCTCTGACCTCTGCTGTTGTCGTCGCCGGGCCTGTCCCGGCGACCCCGATAAGGAAGGCACTGTGCGATCCTAATCGGGATGGCCGGGACAAGCCGGCCATAACAGCGATACTTACGCCGCCTTGGGCGGCATGCGGTTGCTCGGCGTCGAGTTGGAGATCTTCAACTCCTCCTCGTTCATGTCGGCGCCGATGTCGCCGAACAGCGGCGTCGACAGGTAGCGCTCGCCGGTGTCCGGCAGCATGGCGAGCACGGTCGAGCCGGGCTCCGCGCTCTTGCACACCTCGAGCGCGCCGGCGAAGGTCGCGCCGGCGGTGATGCCGACGAAAATGCCTTCCTGCTGCGCGAGCGCCTTGCTGTATTTCATCGCGTCGGGACCGGCGATGGTGATGATGCGGCTGATCACGCCCATGTCGACCGCATCGCCGGTGATCTTGGGGATGAAATCCGGGCTCCAGCCCTGCATCGGGTGCGGCTTGAACGCCGGATTGGGCTTGGCCGGCGAGCCGTCGGGATTGCGCTCCTGCGGCGTGTGGCTCGACAGCATCGGCGCGTCGGCCGGCTCGCATACGACGATCTTGGTGTCCGGCCGCTCCTTGGCGAGCACGCGGGCGACGCCCTTCAGCGTGCCGCCGGTGCCGAAGCCGGTGACCCAGTAGTCGAGCCGCTCGCCGGCGAAGTCATTGATGATCTCGCGCGCGGTGGTGCGCGAATGCATGTCGGGATTGGCCTCGTTCTCGAACTGCCGCGTGAGGAACCAGCCGTGCGTCTTGGCGAGCTCCTGCGCCTTGTTGACCATGCCGAAGCCACGCTCGGCGGCTGGCGTCAGCACCACCTTGGCGCCGAGGAAGCGCATCAGCTTGCGGCGCTCAACCGAAAAGGTCTCCGCCATGGTCACCACCAGCGGATAGCCTTTCTGCGCGCAGACCATGGCGAGGCCGATGCCGGTGTTGCCGGAGGTCGCCTCGACCACCGTCTGCCCGGGCTTGAGCTCCCCCGACTTCTCCGCCGCCTCGATGACGCCGAGCGCGAGACGGTCCTTCACCGAGCCGAGCGGATTGAATGCCTCGATCTTGACGTAGAGATTGATGCCTTTCGGCGCCAGCTTGTTGATCTTGACCACCGGCGTGTTGCCGACGGTTTCCAGAATATTCGCGAATTTGGCCATTGAACGCCCCTACATGTTGAGCACGCGACCATAGGCATCGAGCACCGCCTCCTTCATCATCTCCGACAAGGTCGGATGCGGGAAGGCGGTGTGCATCAATTCTTCCTCCGTGGTTTCCAAATTCATGGCGACCACGTAACCCTGGATCAACTCGGTAACCTCGGCGCCGACCATGTGCGCGCCAAGCAACTGCCCGCTCTTCTTGTCGAAGATCACCTTCACCAGGCCCTGGTCCTCGCCGAGCGCGATCGCCTTGCCGTTGCCGACAAAGGGAAAGCGGCCGACGCGGATGTCGAGCTTCTTCTCCTTCGCCGCCTGCTCGGTCAGGCCGACCGAGGCGATCTGCGGCGTGCAATAGGTGCAGCCAGGAATCATCAGTTTGTTGAGCGGATGCGGGTGCAAGCCCTTGATCGCCTCGACGCAGATCACGCCCTCATGCTCGGCCTTGTGCGCGAGCATGGGCGGACCGGCGACGTCGCCGATCGCATAGATGCTCGGCACATTGCTCTTGCCGTAGCCGTCGATAACGATGCAGCCGCGCTCGATCTTCACGCCGAGCTTTTCCAGGCCGAGGTTCTCGATGTTGCCGGTAACGCCGACGGCGGAGATCACCCGCTCGACCTCGATCATCTGCGTCTTGCCGCCCTCCTCAATGGTGGCAACGACGCTGTCGGATTTCTTGTCGAGCTTGCTCACTTTGGCATTGGTGTGGATCTTGATGCCTTGCTTCTCGAAGCTCTTGCGCGCGAACGCTTGAATCTCGTGGTCCTCGACCGGCAGGATCTGCGGCAGCACCTCGACCACGGTCACTGCGGCTCCGAGCGTGCGGTAGAACGAGGCGAACTCGATGCCGATCGCGCCCGAGCCGATCACCAGGAGCGACTTCGGAATCGCCGCCGGCACCATGGCCTCGAAATAGGTCCACACCAGTTTCTTGTCCGGCTCGAGGCCGGGCAGCACGCGCGGCCGCGCGCCGGTGGCGATGATGATGTGTTTGGCCTGATACTGGCCCGGCCCGAGCGCGCCCTTGGGCGCTTCGGTTTTCGACGCCTTCACGCTGACCTTGCCAGGCGCGTCGATCACGGCCTCGCCCCAGATCACCGCGACCTTGTTCTTCTTCATCAGGAAGCCGACGCCGTCGTTGAGCCGCTTCGACACGGCGCGCGAGCGCTGCACCACAGCAGCGGCGTCGTAGCCGACATTGTCGGCTTTCAGCCCATAGTCCTTGGCGTGCTGCATGTAGTGGAAGATCTCGGCCGAGCGCAGCAGCGCCTTGGTCGGAATGCAGCCCCAGTTGAGGCAGATGCCGCCGAGATAGCTCTTCTCGACGATGGCGGTCTTGAAGCCGAGCTGCGCCGCGCGAATGGCGGTGACATAGCCGCCGGGGCCGGAGCCGATGATGAGAACGTCGAAGGATGTGTCCGCCACTGAACTCTCCACGGGAACGGGCCCTTCGTCTCTCACAGGGCAAGGCGGCGATCAAGCCGGGCGGGAGGCCATTCAATTTAGCCGAATTCGAACGTCTAATTCGTGCCAAACATAACGTACTGGGGAGGCTGATATGCTCTTTTCAATCGGGCGGATGGCAGGCGCTTTCGCCGCCTTGGCGCTTTGCGCGCAGGCTGGCCAGGCTGCGGAGCTCCAGGTCTACAGAGATCGCCACCACTGAGGGCGTCGACGTCGTCGGACCGCCGCCCCGGCAACGTCGGCAATACGAACGTCTTTGCGGCGGAGGTCGGTGCATCGTCGACGAACAGCGAGGCTCGCAATGCGTTGCTGAAATTCCTCACCTTGCCGGAGGGGCAGGTGGTGTTCGAGGCGAAGGGGTTCGATCCGTATAAGCGGATTGCTGCGCAGTTTCGCTCCGTTCGTTCCCGCGCAAGCGGGAACCCAAGCCACGATTGCAAGCGTATGCTTTTTATCCGGGGTCTCCGCGTCCGCAAGGATGAATGCATGACGGGTTGCGACTACAGTTCCTTCGTCGCCGGGTAGAACGGCGCCACGATGTTTTTGAAACTGATGGCGACCGTATCCTCAACCGCCAGCGCGCCGTGCAGCACGTTGGAGGGATGGAAGCTCACCTCGCCCGGGCCGATCTCATAGGTCTCGCCGCCCACCGTCATGCGCATCCGCCCGCTCACCACACGGATCGCCTGCTCATCGGCATGCTGGTGCGGGCGAGCGCTGTCACCCTTCTTTCAGTTCATCTGCATGACTTCGATCGACTTGCCGAGCACCACCGGCCCGCGCGCGTCCGAATGCCTCGGGTTGACAAGATGATCCTTGTCCGTGTCGAGCGCGCGGCGCGACATAACGGTTTCCTCCAGTGACCGTTCTGTTGGCTGAAGCGTAGACGAGCTTTGCGATCGCGTAAACGGCGCAGTGGTTGCGTCAGCCGCCGGCCATCTGTTTGCTGCGTCGCTTATGCGAATAATGGCGGACCAACACTTCGATCACGGCGTGCGCGATGGCAATGGCCAGAATAATCTCAAACAGAAACTGGCCGAGGCTGCGCGATAGCTGCTCACCGGAAGAGAACGAGGAATGGAAGATTTCCTGGCCGGGCGGGCTGATGGCGACGGCGACGAGCGCTGCGAGCGTGAACCAGGGGACGCGGCGCATGATCACACCACCATCATCACCGGATTCTCGATCAGCGTCTTGAACGCCTTCATCAGCTCGGCGCCGAGCGCGCCATCGACGGCGCGGTGGTCGGTCGACAGCGTGCAGGTCATGATCTGTGCGGCCACGATCTGGTCGTCGCGCACCACCGCCCGCTCCTCGCCGGCGCCGACCGCCAGAATGGTCGCGTGCGGCGGATTGATCACCGCGGCGAAGTCCTTGATGCCGTACATGCCGAGATTGGAGATCGCGGTCGAGCCGCCCTGATATTCCTGCGGCTTCAAATGGCGGGTGCGGGCGCGCGCGGCGTAGTCCTTCATCTCGTTGGAGATGGCGGACAGCGACTTGGTCTCGGCGCTGCGCACCACCGGCGTCATCAGCCCCCCGGGGATCGCCACCGCCACGCCGACGTCGGAATGCTTGTGGTGCAGCATGCCGGCTTCGGTCCAGGTAACGTTGGCGTCGGGCACGCGCTGCAGTGCCAGCGCCAGCGCCTTGATGACAAAGTCGTTGACGGAAATCTTGTAGGCCGGCTTGCCGTCGTTGTCCTTCGGCGCGGCGGCGTTGATCTCCTCGCGCGCGGCCAAGAGCTTGCCGATGTCGCAGTCGACCGTCAGATAGAAATGCGGGACGGTCTGCTTCGACAGCGTCAGCCGCTGCGCGATGATCTTGCGCATTTGATCGTGCGGCTTGAACTCGTAGGAGCCATCCTCATAGAGCGCACGGATTTGCGCGTCGGAGGGCGTCGCCGGCGGCGGCACCGCAGCCGGTGCCAGGACAGGCGCGACGCCCGGGGCGCGCGGGCCCTTACCCGATTTCGCTGCGTCGATGTCGCGCGCGATCACGCGGCCATGCGGGCCGGAGGCTTGCACGCGCGCAAGATCGATCCCGGCTTCCTTCGCCAGCCGGCGCGCCAGCGGCGAGGAGAAGATACGACCACCCGGAGCACGCGGCCCAGGCGCCTGCTCCGGTGGTGCGGCAGCTGGCTGGGGCGGCACGGCAGCGGGTTTGGGCGCTTCGGCTTTTACGACGGGCTTCGGCGCTTCCGCCGGCTTCGCAGAAGCGGGCTTGGCGGCACGAACCGCCGCCTTCACATCTTCGCCTTCGCCGGCCAGCACGGCGATTACTGAATTCACCGCTACGTCCTGCGTGCCTTCCGGCACCACGATCTTGACGAGCGTGCCCTCGTCCACCGCCTCGTATTCCATGGTCGCCTTGTCGGTCTCGATCTCGGCGATGACGTCGCCCGACCTGATCTTGTCGCCTTCCTTCTTCAGCCAGCGCGCAAGATTGCCCTTCTCCATAGTGGGCGACAGCGCGGGCATCAGGATGTTGGTGGGCATGACGCGCGGCTACCGGTAGCAAACCGCCTTGGCCGCCTCGACCACTTCGGCGACCGAGGGCAGCGCGAGCGTCTCGAGATTGGCGGCGTAAGGCATCGGCACGTCCTTGCCCGAGACACGCACAACCGGCGCATCGAGATAATCGAAGGCGTGCTCCATGATGCGCGCGGCGATCTCGGCGCCGACACCGGACTGCTGCCAGCCCTCCTCCACCGTGACGCAGCGCGCGGTCTTCTGCACCGAGGCGACCAGCGTGTCGGTATCCATCGGCTTGAGCGTGCGCAGGTCGATCACTTCGGCGTTGATGCCATCTTTGGCGAGCTCATCGGCGGCTTCCAGCGCGTACTTCATTCCGGCTGACCAGGCGATAATGGTGACGTCCTTGCCCCGCCGCGCGATTTTGGCCTTGCCGATCGGCAGCACGAAGTCGTCGAGCTTGGGTACTGGCGAGGAATGGCCGTAGAGAATCTCGTTTTCCAGGAACACGACCGGATTGGGATCCCGGATCGCGGCCTTGAGCAGGCCCTTGGCGTCGGCCGCGTTTGAGGGCGCGATCACCTTCAAGCCCGGGATGTGCGAGTACCAGGCCGAATAATCCTGACTGTGCTGGGCGGCAACGCGCGCGGCCGCGCCGTTCGGTCCGCGGAACACGATCTGGCAGCCCATCTGCCCGCCCGACATGTACAGCGTCTTGGCCGCCGAGTTGATGAGCTGATCCATCGCCTGCATGGCGAAGTTGAAGGTCATGAACTCGACGATCGGCTTCAAGCCGCCGAGCGCTGCGCCGATGCCGAGGCCGGCAAAGCCGTGCTCGGTGATCGGCGTGTCGATCACCCGGCCTGCGCCGAACTCCTGCAGCAGGCCCTGTGTCACCTTATAGGCGCCCTGATATTCGGCGACCTCCTCGCCCATCACGAAGACGTCCTTGTCGCGCCGCATCTCCTCCGCCATGGCGTCGCGCAACGCCTCGCGCATGGTCATGGTGACCATCTCGGTGCCTTCGGGGATATCGGGGTCGGCGGCGACAGGGGTTTCTGGCGCCGGCGGCGCCTTCGGCTCTAACGTCGGCACCCGCGCGGACGGCGCTTTTGTGACGCTCGGCTCGGCCGCCTTCGCCTGCGGCACCGGTTTCGCATCCTTGATCGCAGCTTTGTCCTCGCCCTCTCCGAGGATCACCGCGATCGGCGTATTGACCGCGACATCGATGCTGCCTTCCGGCACGAGGATCTTGCCGAGCGTGCCTTCGTCGGCCGCCTCCACCTCCATGGTGGCTTTGTCGGTTTCGATCTCGGCGATGATGTCGCCCGATTTGACGCGGTCGCCTTCTTTCTTCAGCCACTTGGCGAGATTGCCCTTCTCCATGGTGGGCGACAGCGCGGGCATAAGTACTTCGATCGGCATTGCGCAACTTCCTACTCAGGCCCGCTCAACGATACACGTCGGTGTAAAGCTCGGAGGCGTCCGGCTCCGGATCGTGGGTGGCGAATTCCGCCGCCTGATTGATCAGGTCGCGCACCTCACCGTCGATTCTCTTCAGCTCGTCTTCCTTGGCGAATTTCTTTTCCAGGATCCGCGCGCGCGCCATGTCGATCGGATCGTGGCGCGTGCGCACCTCCTCGACCTCCTCGCGCGTGCGATACTTTGCCGGGTCGGACATCGAATGGCCGCGATAGCGGTAGGTGAGCATTTCGAGAATGTACGGACCCTTGCCGGAACGGCACCATGCTGCGGCCTTGTCGCCCGCCGCTTTGACCGCGCGCACGTCCATGCCGTCGACCTGCTCGCCCTCAATGTTGAACGACAGACCGCGGCGCGACAGGTTGGTTTCCGCCGACGAGCGCGTAATCGCGGTGCCCATGGCGTAGCGGTTGTTCTCGATCACATAGATGACCGGCAGCTTCCACAGGCTCGCCATGTTGAAGCTTTCGTAGACCTGGCCCTGGTTGGCGGCGCCGTCACCGAAATAGGTCACCGAGATATTGTCGTTGCCGCGGTAGCGGTTGGCGAACGCAAGCCCCGTGCCGAGCGGCACCTGCGCGCCGACAATGCCGTGGCCGCCGTAGAAGCCTTTCTCGACGCTGAACATGTGCATCGAGCCGCCTTTGCCCTTGGAATAGCCATGCGCGCGGCCGGTGAGTTCCGCCATCACGCCTTTGCCGTCCATGCCGCAGGCGATCATGTGGCCGTGGTCGCGGTAGCCGGTGATCACCGCATCGCCGGGTTTCATCGCCATTTGCATGCCGACCACCACCGCCTCCTGGCCGATATAGAGGTGGCAGAAGCCACCGATCAGGCCCATGCCGTACATCTGCCCGGCCTTCTCTTCGAACCGGCGGATGGTCAGCATGGTGCGGTAGGCGGAAAGCTCCTCGTCCTTGCTGAAATTGGCGACCGGCGAGGCCGGCTCTTTGGCTTCGGCGCTCGGGTTTTTCTTGGCGACCGCCATTGGCTCTCCCTTGCAAAAGCGTCCAGCAATTGTGACGAAAGGCTTCGGTTCGGCTTTGCCGCCTCCCCATAGCGTAAATCGGCTGGGGGCGAAAGCGCGAGACCGGCAGGCGGCCATGCGGCTTAATCGTCACCGAGCAGGCAAAAACAGATACCGGCGGTGGATAACGCCGCCGGCTTCGCGTCGTTTTGCGCTTTATTGCGACAGCTAGCGCGGGTGGGTGAGCAGGACCAGGTCGCGCGGGTCGGCGAACCCGAGCAGCGCGCGCGCGCTCTCATCCAGCATGTCGGGGTCGATGCGGTCGGGACGCAATAGCGCCACCCGCCGTTCCCACAACGCCCGCTCGGCCTTGAGTTGCGTCAGCTCGCTTTGCATGGAGGCCAGTTGCTGGTCGAGATCGGCCTGCGCGCGCAGGCCGTGATTGCCGGTGAAGGCGTTGACCGCGAAATAGCCGATGAACAGCGCGGCGAAGCTATAGAGCGCGAGCGCGGTCAGGATGGCGCGGCGGCGACGGTGGGAGACCATGACCGCGGACGATTACGGGAGTCGCGTTAAGGCGGCTTTAATGCCGCCCGATCACATCGGCAGGTATTGCCGCAGCTCATTCAGTGCGAAATTGCCCAGCCGCTTGCCGCGGTTGCGGAAGTGACGCAGCAGGCCCTGGTCGACGAAATAGGTGAGCAGGATCGAGTCGCGGGTCTTCACGCGGTTGTGCACCGGGTCGGCCGAATGCCACGTGTCGTCGCCGACCGCAAAGGCATAGCCGGTGTTGGGGGCAAAGCGCATCTGCGCCCGCTTCGGCATCGAGCCGTCCGGCAGCCGCTCGTGGAAGATGGTGCCGATGTCGGTGTTGGCATCGTCGCGCGGCAGATAAAGCTGCACGGTGATGCCCTTCCACTGCGTGTCGGTGTGTGGAGTGATCCGGTAGCCGGGAATGTCGCGCGTCAGGATCGGGATCGGATACATGCCAACCTTGGCGAAGCCCTCGCCGAACCGCTTCTTCAGGCCGGGCGCCAGCCGCCGCATGAAGGCCTGTTTCACCTGCTCCGAGCACAGCGCGCGGCCGACCACGTCCCACAGCGCGCGCTTCTCTGGCGGCAGGTTGCGGATGTATTCGGGGAACAGGTCGAGCTTGACGCGCGTATGCGTGCCGTCGGTGAGATCGAGGCCCTTGCTGCGTCCGTGCATCGGCCGGTAATCGTTCGCCTCCGGCATCAGGCTCAGAATCTTGGCGTACACGTCGTCGGGGAATACGCGGTCGAATTCGAGATGGAAGAACGGCTTCTCCACCGCGCGCGCCGCTGCGATTGATTGCGCCACAAATGCAGACAGACGCGCGATCGCCTGCCGGCGGTCTTGCATGGTGAGGGCCGTGGTCTGGTCCATCGCTCGGGCTGGCTCTGACGACGTCGATCGGCGCTATTCTATACGCTATTCCGCGCCCGAGCCAAACGCGTCAGCGGCTCGCCTTGAGCGCGGCCCGCCCGGCAAACTTGGCCTGCGCCCCGAGCTCCTCCTCGATGCGCAGCAACTGATTGTACTTGGCGGTGCGGTCGGAGCGGGCGAGCGAGCCGGTCTTGATCTGCCCGCAATTGGTGGCGACGGCGAGATCGGCGATGGTGGAATCCTCGGTTTCCCCCGAGCGGTGCGACATCACTGCGGTGTAGCCGGCCTTGTGCGCCATCTCCACGGCGGCGAGCGTCTCGGTGAGCGTGCCGATCTGGTTGACCTTGATCAGGATCGAATTGGCAAGCCCGCGTTTGGTGCCGTCGGCCAGCCGCTTGACGTTGGTGACGAAGAGGTCGTCGCCGACCAGCTGGCACTTGCCGCCGATCTTGTCGGTCACCAGCTTCCAGCCTTCGAAGTCGTCCTCGGCCATGCCGTCTTCGATCGACACGATGGGATATTGCGCGACGAGTTGCGCGAGATAGTCCGCCTGCTGGGCCGGCGAGCGAGTCTCCCCCTCGCCTTCGTAGACATAGGCGCCGTTCTTGAAGAACTCGGTCGAGGCCGGATCGAGCGCGATCATCACGTCGCTGCCCGGCTTGTAGCCGGCCTTGGCGATCGACTGCATGACCACATCGAGCGCGGCCTCCGCCGATTTCAGATCAGGCGCGAAGCCGCCCTCGTCGCCGACATTGGTGTTGAGGCCTTGTGCCTTGAGCTGCGCCTTCAACGTCTGGAAGATTTCCGAGCCGGCGCGCAGCGCCTCGGCCAAGCTCGGCGCGCCGACCGGCATGATCATGAATTCCTGGAAGTCGATCGGATTGTCGGCGTGTACGCCGCCATTCAAGATGTTCATCATTGGCACCGGCAAGGTGCGTGCCGAGGTGCCGCCGACATAGCGGTAGAGCGGCATCTGCCGTGCGATGGCCGCGGCCTTGGCGACTGCGAGCGAGACGCCGAGGATGGCATTGGCGCCGAGCCGGCCCTTGTTGGGCGTGCCGTCAAGCGCGATCAGCGTCTCGTCAATCTTGGCCTGCGCCTCAGCGTCCATGCCGCCGAGCGCGTCGAAAATCTCGCCGTTCACCGCGTCGACCGCCTTGCGCACGCCCTTGCCGCCGTAACGCGCCTTGTCGCCGTCGCGCAGCTCGACCGCCTCATGCGCCCCGGTCGAGGCGCCGGAGGGCACCGCCGCGCGGCCCAAGGAGCCGTCTTCCAGGAGGACATCGACTTCGACGGTCGGATTGCCGCGGCTATCGAGGATTTCGCGGCCGATAATGTCGGTAATGGCGGTCATGGGGGTGTCCGGCTTGTGTGTTTTGGCGCTTCTACAGGATCGACAACCCTCTTGTCATGCCCCGCGCAGGCGCGCATTGCAAAGCGCATGAGCCGCAAACCGCTGCAACTCGGCCGCCCCAGCCCGCTGCCCGCCTCGCCCGAAAAGGCGGTTCTCGACCGCGTGCCCAATCCGCATCCGGACACCGACTACGTCGCCCGCTTTACCGCGCCCGAATTCACCTGCCTCTGCCCGATCACCGGACAGCCCGACTTCGCGCATCTGGTGATCGACTACGTGCCGGGTCGGTTCATCCTGGAGTCGAAATCGCTCAAGCTCTATCTCGCGAGCTTCCGCAACCATGGCGCCTTCCACGAGGACAGCACGATCGCCATCGGCAAACGGCTGTTCGCGCTGCTGAAGCCGAAATTCCTGCGCATCGGCGGGTATTGGTATCCGCGGGGCGGCATGCCGATCGACGTGTTCTGGCAGGCCGGGCGCTTGCCGAAGGGGATATGGCTGCCCGATCCTGGCGTCGCGCCTTATCGCGGGCGCGGCTAGACCGGTGACGGTTGCGGGCGGCGCAGCCACTGCGCGCAGGTCAAGCCGACGCCGATGACGACCACCGCGCCAAACAGAAGCACCGGGGTCAGGCCGATAGTCGATAGACCGGCGCCATAGACCACCGGTCCGAACGCCTGGCCGAGAAAGAAGAAGAAGGAATGCAGCGCCATGGCCGAGCCGCGCGCGACCGGTGCGAGCTCGCTCGCATAGATTTGGATGCAGCCGTGCAGCATGTAGAAGCCAAAGCCGAGCAGCGCGAAATTGGCGAACTCGAGCGGCCAATAGGCACGCGCCGCGATCACGGTCAGGCAGAATCCCATGGCGATGCCGCCGAAACGCATCATGCGCCGCTCGCCGACGCGCGGCAGTAACCGCGACACCAGCACGCCATAGAGCGCGCCGCCGACGCCGAAGCCGGCGAGCACAATGCCGGCGATCGAGGCGCGCGTCTCGCCCGCTTCGTGCAGCATGGTCGCGACGTAGGGAAAGCAGCCGTACATGAACACGGCTTCCAGGAACACGGCGCCGAAGCAGATCTTCGCCTGCGGATTGCGGAAGATCGCCCGGTAGTTGGGCACAAGCTTGGACAGGTCGGCGCGGCCGGGCGTCTCGGCGAAACGGCGGAAGCCGGGAACGGCGGCGATCAGCGCGAGGACGCCGAGGCCGCCGGTCACGAAGAACACCCCGCGCCAGCCGACCAGATCGCTCACCACGCCGGCGCAGGTCGCGCCCAGCAGATTGCCGGTCATGATGGCGAACAACAGGCGGCCCATCGCCACCTGCCGCTCGTGGATCGGGATGCTATCGCCGACCAGCGCAAAGGCAATCGGCACGACGCCACCCGCAGCCAATCCTGCGATGACGCGGCCCGCTGCGAGCAGCGGAAAATTCGGCGCCAAGCCGCAGGCGAGCGTCGCCACGGTGACCACGAGCAGACAGAGCAGCATCACCCGCGCCTTGTTGAACATGTCGGCGAGCGCGCCGAGCACCGGCTGCACCAGCGCGTAAGGCAGCGTGAACGCGGTTGACAAGAGCGCGGCGGTCGCCGGCTCGACATTGAGCCCGGAGGCGATCTGCGGGATCACCGGATCGGTCGAGCGGATGAACAACGCGCAGGCGAAAACGACAAAGGCGAGGAGATTGAGGATCCCTGTCATCGAATGCGCGCAGTCCGGAGGTCAGCGCTTGGCCAGCCGGTCGAAGTCGATGAGCGCGCGCAGCAGCGGCTCCATCTCCTTGAGCGGCAGCATATTGGGCCCGTCGGACGGCGCGCGGTCGGGATCCTGATGCGTTTCGATGAACACGCCGGCGACGCCGACCGCGACCGCCGCACGCGCCAGCACTGGCACGAATTCGCGCTCGCCGCCCGAGGCCGTGCCCTGCCCGCCCGGCTGCTGCACCGAATGGGTGGCGTCGAAGATCACCGGCGCACCCATGCGCTTGAGGATCGGCAGCGCGCGCATGTCGGAGACGAGTGTGTTGTAGCCAAAGGAGACGCCGCGCTCGGTCACCAGCACATTGGCGTTGCCGGCGCCGGTGATCTTGTCGACAACGTTGGCCATATCCCAGGGCGCGAGGAACTGGCCTTTCTTGACGTTGACAACCTTGCCGGTCTGTGCGGCGGCGATGAGCATATCGGTCTGCCGGCTCAGGAAGGCGGGAATTTGCAGCACGTCGACCGCTTGCGCCACGCACGCGCATTGCGCGGCGTCATGCACGTCGGTGAGCACCGGGATTTTCAATGAGTCGCGGATCTCGGCGAAGATCGGCAGCGCCGCATCGAGCCCGATGCCGCGCGCGCTCCTCGCCGAGGTGCGGTTCGCCTTGTCGAAGGAGGTCTTGTAGACGAGGCCGATGCCGACGCGCGCGGCGATCTCTTTCAGCGCCGTCGCCATTTCCAGCGCGTGCGCGCGGGACTCCAGCGCACAAGGTCCGGCGATCAGCGCCAGCGGCAAAGCATTGCCGAAGCGCACGGCGCCGACGCTCACAGTGGAATTGGGTTTCTGATCCAAAATCTGCCCTCGCGGGCGCGACCATGAAGCGGTCAAGCCGCGCGGTCAACGGCAGCGCTCGAATACCAGTAGGGCGCCTATAGCATCCGCGCGCCCGATGCAGCGCAACCGAGACGCCGTTGCGCCGCAACGAAGCCGCTTACACCAGCCTCGACTGCTCCACTGCCGCGCCAATAAAAGACGCGAACAGCGGATGCGGCTCGAACGGCCGCGATTTCAATTCGGGATGGAATTGCACCCCGATGAACCAGGGATGGTCCTCGTATTCGATGATCTCCGGCAAGATGCCGTCCGGCGACATGCCGGAAAAGCGCATGCCGTGTTGCTCGAGGCTGCCCTTGTAGGCGGTGTTGACCTCGTAGCGGTGGCGGTGGCGCTCGGAGATTTCCGTCCGTCCGTAGATATTGGCGACGCGGCTGCCGCGGCTGAGCACCGCGTCATAGGCACCTAACCGCATGGTGCCGCCGAGGTCGCCGCCGGCCGTGCGCTTCTGCAATTCGTTGCCCTTGAGCCATTCGGTCATCAGGCCGACCACCGGCTCGGCTGTGGGGCCGAACTCGGTCGAATTGGCCTCGGCGATGCCGCACAAGTTGCGCGCCGCTTCGATCACCGCCATCTGCATGCCGAAGCAGATGCCGAAATAGGGCACGCTGCGCTCGCGCGCGAACTGCGCCGCCTTGATCTTGCCCTCGGTGCCGCGCTGGCCGAAGCCGCCTGGCACCAGGATGCCGTTGACGTGTTCGAGAAATGGCGCCGGGTCCTCGTTCTCGAACACCTCCGACTCGATCCAGTCGAGATTGACCTTCACCTTGTTGGCGATGCCGCCGTGCGAGAGCGCCTCGATCAGTGACTTATAGGCATCCTTCATGCCGGTGTATTTGCCGACAATGGCGATGGTGACGTCGCCTTCCGGATTGCGGATGCGCTCGTTGATCAAGTGCCAGCGGGCGAGATCGGGCGCGGCGCTCGCATCGAGGCCGAAAGCCTCCAGCACTTCGCGGTCGAGGCCGGCCTCGTGATAGGCCTCCGGCACCGCATAGATGTTGTCGACGTCGCGCGCTTCGATCACCGCGCTCGAGCGCACATTGCAGAACAGCGCAAGCTTGCGCCGTTCGCCGTCCGGGATCGGGCGGTCGGTGCGGCAGAGCAGAATGTCGGGCTGGATGCCGATCGAGCGCAACTCCTTGACCGAATGCTGCGTCGGCTTCGTTTTCAGCTCGCCGGCGCTCGGGATGTACGGCAGGAGCGTGAGATGGATATAGACCACGTGGTGGCGCGGCAGTTCATTGCCCAGTTGGCGGATCGCCTCGAAGAACGGCAGGCCCTCGATGTCGCCCACCGTGCCGCCGATCTCGCACAGCACGAAGTCGAATCCCTCGTTGCCGTCGCGGATAAAAGCTTTGATCGTATCGGTGACGTGCGGGATGACCTGCACGGTGGCGCCGAGGAAATCGCCGCGCCGCTCGCGCGACAGGATGTCCTGATAGATGCGGCCAGTGGTGATGTTGTCCTGCCGGGTGCAGGGCCGGCCGGTGAAGCGCTCGTAATGGCCGAGGTCCAGGTCGGTCTCGGCGCCGTCGTCGGTGACGAACACCTCGCCGTGCTGATAAGGCGACATCGTGCCCGGATCGACGTTGAGATAGGGGTCGAGCTTGCGTAGGCGGACCCTGTAGCCGCGCGCCTGCAACAGCGCCCCGAGCGCCGCGGATGCGAGACCCTTCCCGAGTGAGGAGACCACGCCGCCGGTGATGAAAATGTACCGCGCCATGGGGCTTAACCTTTAGCCCAGGCGAATCGATTCGACGAGCGCGAAAAACTCAGGGCCGCTCTGCGCCTGTGCGCAATTCGGGAAATAGCCGCGGCCGAAGGTATTTGGATCGCTATTTTCATTCTCCACCTGAAAGGCCTCGACGGCCCCTGCATCTAACCTCTGTCGGCGAAAGACGAAGGGCCGGTTTCCCGGCCCTTCGTCACTTCCTTATTTCGATTGCGGCACCTGCGGCCCCGAGGGGGCTGCGGGCGCCGGCGCCGCCGGCGGCTGCGTCCCCTGCAACTGGTTGAGGATACCGCCCGGATTGAGCGGCGCGGTCGGTCCGGGCGCGGTCGGCGCCGGTGCGCCGCCTTGCAGGATCGAGGTCGGCTTGCGGTTCATGCCGGCCAGGATCGACAGGATCAGGCTGGTGGCGAAGAAGAGGCCGGCGAGGATAGCGGTCGCGCGCGTGAGTACGTTGGCGGTGCCGCGGCTGGTCATGAACCCGGCGGTCGAGCCAATGCCGAGCCCGCCTCCTTCCGACTTCTGCAGCAGCACCACGCCGATCAGGGCGAGCACCAGCATCAGATGGATCACAATAACGACGTGCTGCATAAGGCCTCAATTCGCTCACACCAGCCAGTCCGGGCATCCCCGCCCGGCCAGCATTTCGCCAGCTATATAGGAATTCGCCGCGGTCTCTACACGATCGGCAACGGCATTTCTACCCTGCCGGCGCCTAGCGATAAACCACGGCAATTGCCAGGAAATCCGCTGCTTTCAGGCTGGCGCCGCCGACCAGGGCGCCGTTTACATTGGCGATGCTCAGGAGTTCCTTGGCGTTCGACGGCTTGACCGAGCCGCCGTAGAGGATGCGCACGCCGCTCCCTTTGGCCCCATAGCGCTCGACGAGCTTCTTGCGGATGAAGGCATGCGCCTCGGCGACGTCCGCCGCCGTCGGCGTCAGCCCAGTACCGATCGCCCAGACCGGTTCATAGGCGACGACCAGATCGGCCGCCCGGTCGGGCAGTGAACCATCGAGCTGCCCGCCTATGACTGCCAGGGCCTTTCCGGCTTCCCGCTCGGCGCGCTGTTCGCCGATGCAGAGGATGGCGGTCAGGCCGGCCCGGTGCGCGGCCTGCGCCTTCGCGCGCACCTGCGCGTCGGTTTCGTGGTGGTCGGTGCGCCGCTCCGAATGGCCAACAATGACCGCGGTTGCCCCGGCGTCAGTCAGCATTTCGGCGGCGATATCGCCGGTATGGGCGCCGGAAGGCTCGGCGTGGCAGTCCTGGCCGCCGATCGCGACAGCCGAGCCGCGTGCAGCGGCGGCAAAATCCGCGATCAGGGTGGCCGGCGGGCAGATCACCAAGTCCGCCGCTATACCGGCGGCCCCGTTGACGATCTTGGTCAGCTCGCCCTCAGAAGCGGCAAGCCCGTTCATTTTCCAGTTGCCCGCCACCAGCGGCCTGACGTCGCCCGATGCCATGATGTAGTCCTTTTCCGCGTGCGGTTAGCAGAGCCGGGGCGCTCGCGCTAGAGCGCACGGAGCTGGCCGATCCTTCTTGAGTTGCAGGGAGTTGGCCCGCTCCCTATAAGGGCGCCACCAGCCCATTCTTTGGCCATAGCGCGATCGACGAAAAACGCGACCCATGCTGCGCGGTATCCACAAAGCTTCTTCGACCTGGCTCGGCAAGGCCGTGATGGCCGGCGTCCTCGGCGTCCTGGTCATCAGCTTCGCGATCTGGGGCATCGGCGATATTTTCCGCGGCTTCGGCCTCAATTCGGCGATCAAGATCGGCGGCACCGAGATTTCGACCGACCAGTTGCGCCAGTTCTATAACGAGCGCCTGCAGCAGATCGGGCGCCAGCTCGGGCGGCCGATCACGCCCGACCAGGCGCGCTCGACCGGCATCGACCGGCAGGTGATCGGTCAGCTCGTCGCGGAAACCACGCTCGATGAGCAGGCCAAGGCTTTGCATCTCGGCATCAGCAATGCCGAGATCGCCAGCCGCATAACCAACGATCCCACCTTCCGCGGCCTCAGCGGCGCCTTCGACCGCCAGCGCTTCGAGGAGATCATCCGCGAAGCCGGCTACACCGAGAACCGCTTCGTCGAGGAGCAGCGGCGGGTGATGCTGCGCCGGCAGATCGCGCTCAGCATTGGCGGCGATTTCCGCGTGCCGGAGACCGTCCTGCAGGCGATCAACCAGTTTCAGAACGAGAAGCGGACCATCGCGTATCTGACCCTCGGTGCGGCGCAGGCGGGCGACGTTCCGGAGCCAACGCCGGAGCAGCTCGGCAAATATTTCGACGAGCGCAAGATCCTGTTCCGCGCGCCCGAGTATCGCAAGGTCACGCTGCTCGCGATGTCGCCGGCCGAGCTCGCCAAGCCTGATGCGGTGACCGACGCCAACGCCAAGAATTATTTCGAGCAGCACAAATCGAGCTATGGCACGCCCGAGCGGCGTGAGCTGCAGCAGATCGTGTTCCCGGACGAGCAGGAGGCAGCCGCCGCGCGCGACAAAATTGCCAAGGGCGCAAGCTTCGCCGATATCGCCAAGGAACGCGGGTCGAAGCAAAGCGATATCGACGTAGGCATGGTGAGCAAGGCCGGGATCATCGATCCGGCAGTCGCTGACGCCGCCTTTGCGCTCAAGTCGGGCGAGGTGAGCGCGCCGGTCAAGGGCCGCTTCGGCACCGTGCTGCTGCAAGTCGGCAAGATCGAGCCGAGCAGCGAGAAGACCTTCGCGGACGTCGAGGCGCAGATCAAACGCGAAATCGCCGAGAGCCGCGCCCGCACCGAGATCGGCAATCTGCGCGACAAGTTCGAGGACGAGCGTGCAGCCGGCTCCACGCTGGCGGAAGCCGCCAAGAAACTCGGCCTCCCCTCGCGCACTATTGAGGCGGTCGATCGTTCCGGCCGCGGGCCCGACGGCAAGCCGATCGCCGACCTGCCGACGAAGCCGGACCTGGTTGCCGCCGCTTTCGCCAGCGCCGTCGGCGTCGACAACGATCCTTTGCAACTGCCGGCCGGCGGATATCTCTGGTACGACGTGACCGGCGTCAGGCCGGCGCGCGACCGCTCGCTCGACGAGGTGAAGGACAAGGTTGAGGCGCGCTGGCGCGATGATGAGATCGCCAAGCGCCTGCAGGCCAAGGCCGACGAGATGGTCGGCAAGCTCAAGGCCGGCACCACGCTCGAGCAGCTTGCCAGCGAGAGCGGCCTAAAAGTGGTCACTGCAAACGACCTGCAGCGCGGCAAGCCGGGCGGCTTCGCGCCGGCCAAGTTGGTCGAGGCGGCTTTCAAGACGCCGAAGGACGTGCCGGCGAGCGCCGAGGGCGATCAGGAGGCCACGCGTTTCGTGTTCGAGGTCACCGAGGTGAGCGACCCGTCGCTTGATCCGATCGCGACTAAGCAGCTCACCACGACGCTGCAGAACTCCTATTCCGACGACGTGATGGCCGCCTATGTGACGCGGCTGGAGAGCGACTTCGGCGTCACCGTCAATCAACAGGCGATGAACCAGGCCATCGGCGCGGCCCCGGCCAATAGCGGCAATCCCAACGATTTCTGATCCCATGCAGATCGAGCCGTCGGAAACCGCCTTCGCCGAACGCTACGGCCGCGGGGAAGCGCAGGTCGTATGGACCACGCTGGTCGCCGACCTGGAGACGCCGGTGTCCGCCTTCCTCAAGCTCAGCGGCGGAAAGGCGATGAGCTTCCTCTTGGAGTCGGTCGAAGGCGGCGATACGCGCGGGCGCTATTCTATCATCGGCACCGAGCCCGATCTCATCTGGCGCGCCCATGGCACGCGCGCCGAGATAAACCGCAGCGCCCGCGCCAAGCCCGACGCCTTCGCTCCCTGCTCCGAGCCGCCGCTCGAAGCGCTGCGCCTGTTGATCTCGGAAAGCCGCATCGCCCTGCCCGATACCCTTCCGTCGATGGCGGCCGGCGTGTTCGGCTATCTCGGCTACGACATGGTGCGGCTGATGGAGGATTTGCCGGCGGAGAAGCCCGACCCGATCGGCATTCCCGACGCCGTGCTGGTGCGGCCAACCATCATCGTGGTGTTCGACGCGGTGAAGGACGCGATCACGGTGGTCACGCCGGTGCGACCGGAGAAAGGCGTCGATGCCAAAGCCGCCTTGGCGCGCGCGATCGAGCGGCTGTCCGGCATCGTCGATGCGCTCGACCGCCCGCTCGACAAGTTGCTTGCCGAGGATCACGACGGCCCGCTCGATGTCCCGACCCAATCCAACACGACGCCGGACGAGTTCAAGGCGATGGTGCGCAAGGCCAAGGATTACATCATGGCCGGCGACGCCTTCCAGATCGTGCTGGCGCAGCGTTTCGAGGCGCCCTTTTCGCTGCCGGCGTTCTCGCTCTACCGCGCGCTGCGGCGGACCAATCCGTCGCCCTATCTCTACTTCCTCGACTTCGGCAGCTTCGCCGTCGCTGGCTCGAGCCCAGAAATCCTGGTCAAGGTCGCCGGCGACGTGGTGACCATCCGTCCGATCGCCGGCACGCGCCATCGCGGAGCAACGCCGCACGAGGACAAGGCGCTGGAAGCGGAGCTCTTGGCCGATCCGAAGGAGCGCGCAGAGCACCTGATGCTGCTCGATCTGGGCCGCAACGACGTCGGCCGCGTCGCCGAGATCGGCAGCGTCACTGTCACCGACCAGTTCTTTGTCGAGCGCTACAGCCACGTGATGCACATTGTCTCTAATGTCGAGGGCAAGCTCGCCGGCAACCGCGACGCGCTCGACGCGTTGGCCGCCGGCTTTCCCGCCGGTACGGTATCTGGCGCGCCCAAGGTGCGCGCCATGCAGATCATCGACGAGCTCGAGAAGGAAAAGCGCGGGATCTATGCCGGCGCGGTCGGCTATTTCTCCGCCGCCGGCGAGATGGATACCTGCATCGTGCTGCGCACCGCGCTCATCAAGGACGGCGTCATGTATGTGCAGGCCGGCGCTGGTATCGTCGCCGACAGCAATCCTGATTTCGAGCAGCAGGAATGCATCAACAAGGCGAAAGCCTTGTTCCGCGCCGCCGAGGAAGCCCGCCGCTTTGCCAGCGCCGCCAAGCGCGGGCAATGAAGCGTCGCAGGCCGTTTTGGTTTGGCTGCGACACTAAGACTCTCCGCTACCCGAGCCATCCCATCGCAACGCCGGCGAGAATGACCACGCCGAGCAGGAAGCGGTAGGCGACGAACGGCCAGGTCGAGAAGCGCTCGAGGAAGTGCATTAAGCCCCAGATGGCGAAGAACGCGCAAATCGAGGCGACGAGCAATCCGAGCGCGAGCACCGACCAGCCGTGGGCGTCGAGATGAATCTTGTGCAGTTCCCAGATTTCCTTCAGCCCCGCCAGCGTAATAGCCGGCAGCCCGAGCAGAAACGACAGGCGCGCCGCCTCATCGCGCTTGAAGCCGAGCGCGAGCGCCGCCGTCAGAGTCGAACCGGAGCGTGACACGCCGGGAATGAGCGCGCCGACTTGCGCGAGGCCGACCAATATCGCGTCGACAATGGACGCATTGCCGATCGTGCGCCGGTGACGCGCGAGCACTTCGGCGATCGCAAGCAGCAGCGCCATGACCACGCAGGCCCAGCCGATGACGGCGACATGCCGCAGCGGCGAACCGCAGGCGTTCAGCACGTTCGCCAGCAAAAGGCCGGCAATGCCAATGGGAACGGTTGCCAGCACGATCCAAATCGCGAAACGCAGGTCGCGATCGCGCAATTGACCGCGGCTGATCGCACACAGCGAATTGACCACCAATCCGCGCACGTCGCTCCAAAAATAGCTGACGATGGCGGCGAGCGTCGCGAGTTGCATCGCGGCTGAGAAAGCCGAGCCCGGATCCTCCCAGCCAAGCACCGCGGGAACCAGCCGCATATGCGCGGTCGAGGAAATTGGCAGCAGTTCGGTGATGCCCTGCAGCACTCCCAAGACGGAGACTTTGACATAACCGAGCGCCACAAAACCCGTATCGACGCCGCGCGTGCATGCTTCAACCATCAGGACACGTCCCGCTCTTCACTCTGCGTTGGAAGTGCTATCGAGGCCTATTTTACGGCATTTTTAGACGAATCGCTCAACAGGTGGGGCATATTAGTCGCGATGCGGGGGCGACGCAGAAGATATTCAAACTTTCATCCGATGCGAATGACGCTCGCAAAATTCTCCGCCGGCCTCGCGCTAACATTAGCCGCGCTGCAGCCAGCCTCGGCGGCCGATTGGCAATACTGCCTTGCCCCCTCGCATGCCGAGCACAAGGTTTATATGTCGGCAGTGTTTCCGGTGCGCGGTTCATTGGACGATGCCGACAGCGCCTTCGAGCTGATGCTCGACCAGGCCGGACTGCGGCACGACGTGGTGCAATGCCCGCGCGCGGACGATGAGCAATCCATCCTTGCAATGCAGCAATACGCGATTAGCTTCAATCAGCATGCCGGAAATACGATCGTACATCTGCCGCTGGAGACGCCCGATCAAATCAGCGGCAGGCCACCCACACGCGGCAGCATGTGAGGCAGCGGCCCGACTAGCGAGAACGCCGGGACACTCTTTCGATCATTATGCCGTTTCTCAACACTCTCGATCGATTGCTCAGCCGGGTCATCGCCGCCGCGCAATGGCTGGCGCTGCCGCTGATCTTGCTACTGTTCCTGCAGTGGCCGCTGCGCGATGTCGTGCGCGCCTATTCAAGCCAGGCAAACGATCTGGGACAAATCTTTTTCGCGCTGTTTGTCGCCGCGAGCGTCACCGCGGCGACGCGCGCCGGCACGCATCTTGCCGCCGATACGGTGGCGCAGCGCTATTCCGCGCGCACCCGCTTTTGGCTCAAGCGCATCGGCAGCGTCGTCAGCGTCTTGCCGTGGGCCCTGTTCATCGTCGTGGCGAGCAAGAGCTTCGTCGTGCCCTCGGTGCTCGAGCTCGAATCTTTTTCCGAGACCAGCAATCCCGGCTATTTCCTGATCAAATGCGCGCTTTGGCTCATGGCCTTCATGGTCATCGCGCAGGCCGTCCTGGATATCCTCCGCCCCTTCCCCGCGGATGACGTCTAATGGAATGGAGCGGGCTTGCGCTTTTGATCCTGGTTGGCGTCGGCATAGTCACGACCGGCCTGCCCGCCGCCTTCGTGCTCATGGGGGTTGCCTGCCTCGGCACCCTCCTCGGCCTGTTCACTGGTACGTTCGAAATCGCGCTTCTGTGGGCCTTGCCCAGCCGGCTGATCAACCTGTTCGAGAACGATCTCTTGCAGGCGCTGCCGCTCTACGTGACCATGGGCCTCTTGCTCGGCCGCCTGCCGGTTGCCGACGCGCTCTATCGCACCAGCCTCGCCGTCCTGCCCAAGCGCGGTTCGGCGCCGCTCGTCTCCGGCATGCTGTTGGGCGCTCTGCTCGGCCCGATGAACGGCTCGGTCGGCGCCAGCGTGCTCGGTCTCTCGCGCGTGGTGGCGCCGCGGCTTTCGGCCGAGGGCGTGCCGGCCGCGACGCGCGACGCCGTCATCGCGGTCGCCTCGACCCTCGGCGTGCTGGTGCCGCCGTCGCTGGTGCTCATCCTGCTCAGCGACGCCATGCTGAATGCGCACACTTATGCGGTCACCGCCACCGGCCGCAGCGATCGCGTGATCAACACGCAGGACGTCTTTCACGCCGCCCTGGCGCCGGCGGGGATTTTCCTTCTGCTGTGTCTCGCGCTCGCCAGCTTCGCCGGCCGCGCTCCTGAAAGATCCGTCAAGCGCGAGCCGGTGACGGCACGGCAAGTGATCTTGGCTGCGCTCGCGCTGATCGCGCTCTTGGTGCTGCTCGGCGGCGTCGCCACCGGATATTTCTACGCGGTCGAAGCGGCGGCGATGGGCGCCTTCACGCTGCTTTGCGCCGGGCTGATCGGCGGCCAGTTGCGTGGAGCGGTGCTGCGCGAGCTGCTGCACGACGCCATCGCCATCACCGGCGCGCTGTTCTCGCTGCTGATCGCGGCCACCACCTTCACCTTGGTCCTGCGCCTTCTCGGCACCGATCGCCTGGTCAACAATCTGGTCGCCGGCATCCCGGGCGGCGATGTCTTGGCGACGGCAGCCATCCTCGCCATCATCGGCCTGTGCGCCTTTGTGCTCGACGCATTCGAAATCATTTTCGTCGTCATCCCGATCGTCATCCCGCCGCTCCTGGTGCGCGTTGCCGATGCGCGCTGGGTGGCGGTGCTGGTGCTGCTCACCTTGCAGTCCAGCTTCCTGCTGCCGCCGTTCGGCTATGCGCTGATGATGGTGCGCGGGGCTAGCCGCGATCCGGCGCCGCTCCGCCCCTTCGTGCGCGCGCTCGTGCCGTTCCTGCTGGCACAATGGCTCCTGCTCATCGTCGTGCTGCTCATGCCCAAGCTGGTGCATTTCGGCGAGAACGTCGCCGAGAGCACACGCGCGCCGATCACTCCGCTCTCCAACGAGGAAATCGAGCGCCGCATGCGGGAAATGCTCGCCCCGCCGCCCGAAATCGAGCCGCAATGACACTTGCTTGACCCCCCTCAAGCGTGGTCTTAAGACCCTGAGTGGGCTCAAAAACATGATCGTTTTGATCGACAACTACGACAGTTTTACCTTCAACCTGTTCCATTACCTGGGCGGGCTAGGGGCAGACGTCGTCGTGCATCGCAATGACAAGATCTCTGTCGCCGAAGTGATCGCCGCCGAGCCGGAAGCTATCGTGCTCTCGCCCGGCCCTTGCACACCGAATGAGGCGGGCATCTGCCTCGAGCTGATCGGCAAGGCGGCCCCGACCATCCCGATCCTCGGCGTCTGCCTCGGCCATCAGGCTATCGGTCAGGCCTTCGGCGGCAAGGTGGTCCGCGCGACGCCGCAGCACGGCAAGGTGTTCGAGATCAGACATAACGGCACGGGCGTGTTCCGCGGCATCAACGGACCGTTCCGCGCCACGCGCTATCATTCGCTGGTGGTCGAGCGCGCCAGCATGGCGCGCGTGTTCAGCGTTAACGCCGAAACCGAAGACGGGCTGGTCATGGGGATTATGCATATGAGCCTGCCGGTGCACGGCGTACAATTCCATCCCGAAAGCATCGCCTCCGAGCACGGCCATCTGATGCTGAAGAATTTTCTCGATCTCGCGACCGGCTGGAACCTGCAGCACGGCCGCACCGCCGACGCGGCGCCGGCGCGCAAGTCGCCCGCGCTCGCCACCGGTTAAAGGCGCTAAAGCCATGGTTGACGATTTCAAGGCGCTCATCGCCAAGGTCGCGACCGGCGCGAGCCTCACCCGCACAGAGGCCGCCGCCGCCTTCGACCGCATGATGTCGGGCGAAGCAACGCCCTCGCAGATGGGCGGCCTATTGATGGCCCTGCGCGTGCGCGGGGAAACCGTCGACGAGATCACCGGCGCGGTCACCACAATGCGCGCCAAGATGCTGGGCGTGAAGGCGCCGCCCGATGCGGTCGACGTGGTTGGCACCGGCGGCGACGCGTCCGGCTCGTTCAACATTTCGACCTGCGCAGCGTTCATCGTCGCCGGCGCCGGCGTGCCGGTCGCCAAGCACGGCAATCGCGCGCTGTCGTCGAAGTCGGGCGCCGCCGACGTGCTGCAGGCGCTCGGCGTCAAGATCGAGCTGAACGCGGAGCAGGTCGGCGCCTGCATCCGCGACGCCGGCATCGGCTTCATGTTCGCGCCCGCGCACCACCCGGCCATGAAGAATGTCGGCCCGACCCGCGTCGAGCTCGGCACCCGCACCATCTTCAATCTGCTCGGGCCGCTATCCAACCCGGCCGGCGTCAAGCGGCAGATGATCGGCACGTTTTCCAAGCACTGGGTCGAGCCGATGGCGCAGGTGCTGAAAAATTTGGGTTCGCAGTCGATCTGGGTGGTGCACGGCTCCGACGGACTGGACGAGATCACCACGGCAGGGACGACCAGCGTCGCCGCGCTCGACCACGGCACAATCCGCACCTTCGAGATCGGCCCCGAGGATGCCGGCCTGCCGCGCGTCAAGCCGGAGGCGCTGCACGGCGGCGACGCCGAGTACAATGCCAAGGCGCTCCTCGATGTGCTGAAGGGGAAGAGCGGCCCCTATCGCGACGTCGCCATGCTGAACGCCGCCGCTGCCCTGATCGTTGCCGGCAAGGCGAAGGATCTAAAGGACGGTGTCGCGCTGGCGGCGAAATCGATCGAAAGTGGCGAAGCGGAGGGTCGCCTCGACCGCCTGATCGGGGTATCCAACGCCGTGGAGGCGTGAGATGGCCGATATTCTTGCCAAGATCGCAGCCTACAAGCGCGAGGAGATCGCGGCGGCCAAGCGCGCGCGCCCGTTGGCGATGCTGGAAGCTCAAGCGAAAGCCGCGCCCCCACCGCGCGGCTTTCTCGCGGCGATCGAGCGGCGCATCGCGGGTGGCGATTACGCGCTGATCGCCGAGATCAAAAAGGCGAGCCCATCGAAGGGCTTGATCCGCGCCGATTTCGACCCGCCCGCCCTGGCCAAGGCCTATGAGGCGGGAGGGGCAACTTGCCTTTCGGTGCTCACTGATGCGCCATCCTTCCAGGGCAGACCGGAATTTCTAGCCCAAGCGCGCAGCGCCACCGGGCTGCCGGCGCTGCGTAAGGACTTCATCTACGAGCCCTATCAGGTGACGGAATCACGGGTGCTCGGCGCCGACTGCATCCTGATCATCATGGCGGCGGTCGAGGATGCGGCTGCCAAGGCGATCGAAGAATCCGCCGTCACGAATGGGATGGATGTCTTAGTTGAAGTTCATCAAGAAGATGAACTTGAGCGTGCGCTCAAGCTGAAATCGCGGCTGATCGGCATCAATAATCGCGATCTACATACCTTCCGCGCCTCTCTGACTGTCAGCGAACGGCTCGCCCGGCAAATCCCGCGTGACCGCATCGTGGTGGCCGAGAGCGGGCTCAACACGCCGGCCGACCTCGCACGCCTCGCTGCCGTGGGCATCAAGACTTTCTTGGTCGGCGAAAGCCTGATGCGGCAAAGCGACGTGGCCGCGGCGACGCGTGCCCTCCTCGCTCGCGTTCCGCACCGCGTCGCGGTGGAGTAAGCGCATGGCGCGCGCCAGCAAACCCGCCGCGCGCCGCAAGACCTCGGCCGCGCGGCCTGCCAAGGCGAAGCCCCCCCACCCGCCTTTGATCAGCGACGCCGAACTCACGCATATCGACGCGCGGGGACAGGCGCGCATGGTCGATGTCTCCGCCAAGAACGCAACCGAGCGGCTCGCCGTTGCCGAGGGCCGTGTCATCATGCGCAAAGACACGCTCGACCTGGTGCTCGCCGGCAATGCCGCGAAGGGCGACGCGCTCGGCGCGGCAAGGCTTGCCGGCATCATGGCGGCCAAGCGCACGCACGGGCTGATCCCGCTCTGCCATCCGCTGCCAATCAGCAAGATCGAGATCGAGATCGATCCGGAGCATGCACTGCCCGGCTTCCTGGTGCGCGCCACGGTGAAAGTGACCGCGCAGACCGGCGTCGAGATGGAAGCGCTGGTGGCGGTCGCCATCGCCTGTCTCACCATCTACGACATGGTCAAGGCCGTGGAGAAAGGCATGCGCATCGAGGGGATCCGCCTGGTCGAAAAGCGCGGCGGCAAATCCGGCATCTGGCGCGCGGAGGACTAAATCGTGTCGCTGACCCCGGTCGCCGAAGCCCTGCAGCGCGTCTTGGCCGACGCGCGTCCGCTGCCGGCGGAGACGGTGCCGCTCGCCGCAGCGCACGGCCGCGTCCTCACCGAAGACTTGTGCGCGCTGCGCACGCAGCCGCCTGCCGCGGTTTCCGCCATGGACGGTTATGCGGTGCGCGGCGACGACGTGGCGCAGGCCCCGGTCAAGCTGAGGATCATCGGCGAAATTGCCGCCGGCCATCCTTTTGCCGGTGAAGTGAAGGCGGGCGAAGCGGCGCGCATCTTCACCGGCGGCGTGATGCCGGCGGGCGCCGATACTGTGGTCATTCAGGAACTCACCGCGCGCGAGGGCGCGATGGTGACGATCCACAAACCGACGCGGAAAGGCCGCAATGTTCGCGAGCGCGGCATTGATTTCGCGCAAGGGGAGCCGCTGCTGCGCAAGGGCCGCCGCCTCACCGACCGCGACCTGATGCTGGCCGCCGCTATGAACTATTCGACGCTGAGCGTCCACCGCCGGTCAAGGGTCGCCGTGCTCGGCTCCGGTGACGAATTGGTGCCGCCGGGCAGCACGCTTAAGCCCGGCGAGATCGTCTACTCCAACGGCTTTGCCCTCCTGGCCATGGCGCATGGCGAAGGCGCCGAAGTCGAGCATCTCGGCATCGCGCCGGACCGCGTCGAAGCGATCGCCACCGCGGTCAGACGTGCCCGCGCCTGGAACGCCGATATTCTGCTCACCAGCGGTGGTGCCTCGGTCGGTGAACACGACCTGGTGCAGCAGGCGCTTGCCGCAGAGGGCCTTGCCCTGTCGTTCTGGCGAGTCGCGCTGCGCCCGGGCCGGCCGATGATGCATGGCCGGCTGGGCGGCATGCAGGTGTTGGGCGTGCCCGGAAACCCAGTGTCGTCCTATGTCTGCGCCTTCCTCTTCCTGGTGCCGCTGATCCGGCGCCTCGCCGGGCGCGCCGATATCGAACGCGTGCCAGAGCCGAGCCGGCTCGGATGCGACCTACCGGCCAATGACGAGCGGACCGACTACATGCGAGCAACCCTCACCGCCGGCCCGGACGGGCCCGTGGCCACCCCACTGCCGGACCAGGACAGCTCCCTGATGGCCCCGCTTGCCCAGGCCGACTGCCTGCTGATTCGGCCGGCCAATGCGCCCGCGGCACCGGCCGGTTCACCATGTGTCATCCTTAAGCTAGGCCTTTAGCGGCCTTTCGATTTTTTCACTCCAAATTAAAAGGTTGCGGAACACATATCGAACGGATAGTGTCCGTTCATGATTTGTTTCTGGCCTGTGCCCTTCCTGGCCTAGGCCCGACGGGGAGAGACAAATGCTGACCCGCAAGCAGTTCGAGCTCCTGCGCTTCATCCACGAGAGGCTCACCGAGGCCGGCGTACCGCCCTCCTTCGATGAAATGAAGGACGCCCTCGATCTGCGTTCCAAGTCCGGCATTCACCGGCTGATTACGGCCCTCGAAGAGCGTGGGTTCATCCGCCGCCTGCCCAACCGGGCGCGCGCTATTGAGGTAATCAAGCTGCCCGATTCGGTCGCCCACGGCATCGGCGGCGGCCGGCGCGGCTTCACTCCGAGCGTGATCGAGGGTGATCTCGGCCGCGTGCGGCAGACTTCGGAAGACGACAATAGCGGCCGTCCGATTGCCGTCCCGGTAATGGGCCGCATTGCGGCTGGCACGCCGATCGAGGCGATCCAGACGCGCAGCCATGTCATCAACATGCCGCCCGACCTGCTCTCGGCCGGTGAGCATTTCGCGCTTGAGGTGCGCGGCGACTCGATGATCGAGGCCGGCATCCTCGACGGCGACATTGCACTCATCCGCAAGTCGGAAGTCGCCGACACCGGCGATATCGTGGTGGCGCTGATCGACGACGAGGAAGCGACCCTCAAGCGCTTCCGCCGCCGCGGCGCCTCGATCGCGCTTGAGCCGGCGAATGCGGCCTACGAAGTGCGTATCCTGCCGCCCAACCGCGTGCGCATCCAAGGCAAGCTGGTCGGGCTATTCCGCCGCTACTGAGCGCGGCGGGCCGCCGAAGTTGAGCGCCTGCGGCGCGCTGCGCCGCCGAGCGATGCAGAACCCGGTACGATCAGCCAGGGATCGGTGGCGAGAATCAGCTCGCCGTTCTCCAGTACAATGAGGCAGGCGTGGCCAATCGTGCGCAGTTGCAACGTGCCGTTCGCCGTCATCGCCGAACGCTAGACGGCGGGGTCTATCATCAATCGTCGCCTCGCGATCAGGAGCGCAGCGTTGCATCGCCCGTCCCTGTTCCCGCCGGCGCGGAAGCGGGAAAGCTGCGCGCCCACGGTCTCTGATAACTCGGCGGGCGCGCGGCGCTGAGCGCAAACTCGCTGCCAGTCCAGCGCAATGCGATCGCGCCATTCGCCCGCCACGCCTTGCGGTCGATCAAGGTGGCGGCGCAATCGCCGGCCGCCTCGCGCGGGCTGATCACCACCGCGGCGCGCATGCAATCCTCGGTGAAGGCTTCGACCGACTGAGCAAGCGACACCAGCCTTCCATCGGCTAATTGGCCGATGCAGCCGACGGCGTCGCACTGCACGCGTCGTACAGACTCGCGTCCTTAACACTGCGCGGATCCTCATCGGCGGCAAGCCATTCCTTGAGGGCGAAGCTGTCGCGCCCGCTGGTGAGCACCGCCAGCCGCCCATCGCCGGACACCGGACAACAGCACATCGGGCCGCGGCGTCGTCACCGCCCGAAGCGCCGCCCCGCTCCAGCGCAGCCGCGTGCGCAGCAGGCACAACAGCAGGATGGCCGCGGTGCCGAGCAGCAGCGGCCCGGTACCGAAGGCGCGCACATGGCCGATGGCGCCTGGAAGACTCGCCACCCAGCGCGCGACGTCGTCCATCCATTCGATGCCGGCGCCCTTCAGCTTCCAGAACGGGGGTCGAAGCCGAACGGCATTGCCAGCACGCCGAGGATGCCCATCAGCATTACCTCGGCGGAAACGACCGGCATCGCGAGCAGATTGGCGAGCACACCGTAAGGCGCAGCGCGGTGGAAGTGGTAGGAGGCGTAAGGCGTGGTGGCAAGAGCCCGGCGACGAATGACGCCAGCGCAAGGCCGAACACCTCGCGCCCGCCCCACAGCCCCACGCGCGCGCCGAGCGACGTATCGGCATTCGCGCGCCAAGCCAGCCCGTGCTGATAGGCGGCGATCAGCGCCAGCGTCGCGGCAAACGGCATCTGGAAGCTCGGTTGCACCATCGATCCGGGGCAAACAGCAACACACCGCCGGCGGCAATGGTGATGGTTCGGAAAGTGAGCGTCGGCCGGTCGACCAGAATGCCGATCAGCACGATCGCGATCATGACGAAGGAGCGTTGCGTCGCGACCTCCGCGCCCGACAAAAGCAGATAGAAGGCAGCCGCGAACAGCGCGGCGCCGGCGGCCCATTTCTTGATCGGATGCCGGTTCGCCAGCGACGGGATCAGGGCAAGGCCGGCGCGGATGAAAAAGAACACGATGCCCGCCACCACCGCCATGTGGTAGCCCGAGATCGACAGCACGTGCGCGAGGCTTGAAATATACATCGCGTCGTTGACCGGCGTCGAAATCGCGTCGCGTTTTTCGGTGATCAGCGCCGAGCGATCGAGCCTTCGTCGCCGGAAATGGCGGCGCGGATGCGCTTATCGATCGCCTCGCGAATGTCGTCGATCACCATGGCGTATTGCAGCCAAAAGTCCCGGCCGACCGGCGCCCGTACAACTTTGATCTTGCCCAGCTCATAACCGGAGGCGCCGATGCGCCGGAAATACATGTCGCGCGCGAAGTCGTAGCCGCCGGCCGCAGCGGGGTGAGCGGCGGCGACAGATTCGCCTTCAGCTCGATGAAGCTGCCGACGGGCGGCGCCGTGTCTTTGCGCACGGCTGGTCGCATGCGATCGGGCGCCTTGGTGAGGCGGCGCGGGCTGTCAATGTGCTGCACCCGCACGGTGATGCGGTCGCTGCGCTCACGCTCCTCGCGGATTTCTAGGAAGCCGGTAAGCGTCACAGTCGCCGCTGCGTGCTGCAGCACCGGATGGGCGACCACCTGGCGTGCGCAGCGTCGCGGTGGCAAAGCCGGGGCGATGCCGGCAAAGCCAAGCGCGAGCGGAAACCCGAGCGGGCGTCGGCGCGCTAGGATTGCGACGGCGGCACAGGCAAGCGCCAGCGCTACGGCTGCCCACCAGGCCCGCTCGCGATCGGCGGTGAAATAGATGACGATGCCGAAGCCATAGGCCACGGCGAGCAGGGCATCAGCCGCCCGGGCGCCACCTCGGCCAGCGCCCATACCGATGTCAGCCGGCCGAGCCCGCTCGCGTAGTCGGCCAGGCCGTCCCGCAGCAGCAGCCCGGCCCGCCGCCGCGCCGCGTCGACCTCTGCCGCCCAGGCCTTGGCGCGCGTGCCGCTGTTTTCGCGAGTTCGCTGCTGATCGGCCATGCGCGGCGCCCCCCACGCGGCCGCGGGCGCAATGGCCCATCCTAGGTTGTCTCGAGGTTGTGGCTAGGAGAACGGTAGTAAACGCCATCCGCCTTGTCCCGGGCGCGGCGCAGTGCGCTTGCTACCCCGCCGCCTTCTCCTTCGCCCAGGTGTCGCGCAACCCGATGGTGCGGTTGAACAGCGGCTTGCCCGGCGCGCTGTCGCGGTCGAGGCAGAAATAGCCGTTGCGCTCGAACTGCACCGGCACTTCAAGCTTCGCGTCGGCCAGCGCCGGCTCGAGCCGCGCGCCGCTGAGCACCTCCAGCGAGTTCAGATTAAGGTCGCTGGCGAATTCGGCGACGTTCGGCTCTGGCTTGGTGAACAACGGGTTGTACAACCGCACCTCGGCGCCGATCGCATGAGCGGCCGACACCCAATGGATGGTCGCCTTCACCTTGCGGCCGTCCGGCGCATTGCCGCCCTTGGTCATCGGATCGTAGGTGCAGCGCAGTTCGACTACCTCGCCGGCGGCGTTCTTCACCACCTGCTTGCAGGTGATGAAATAGGCGTAGCGCAGCCGCACTTCCGTGCCGGGCGAGAGCCGGAAGAACTTCTTCGGCGGGTTCTCCATGAAGTCGTCCTGCTCGATGAAGAGCTCGCGGCCGAACTTGATCTTGCGCGTGCCGGCCGCCGGATCGTCGGGATGATTGGCCGCCTCCAGCTCCTCGACCTGCCCTTCCAGGTAGTTCTCGATCACTACCTTGAGCGGCTTGAGCACCGCCATGCGGCGCAACGCGCTCCTGTTGAGCACCTCGCGCACGGAGAACTCGAACATGCCGACGTCGACCAGGCTGTTGGCCTTGGCCACGCCGATGCGCTTGACGAAATCGCGGATCGCTCCCGGCGGCACGCCGCGCCGGCGCAGGCCGGCGATGGTCGGCATGCGCGGATCGTCCCAGCCGGAAACATGACCGTCGCGCACCAGCAGCGTGAGCACGCGCTTGGACAGCACCGTATAAGTGAGGTTGAGCCGCGCGAATTCGTACTGATGCGGCTGTGACGGCACGTTCAGATTGACGATGAACCAATCGTAGAGCGGCCGGTGATCCTCGAACTCGAGCGTGCAGATCGAGTGGGTGATGTGCTCGATCGCGTCCGACTGGCCGTGCGCGAAGTCGTAGCTCGGATAGATCTTCCACTGTGTGCCGGTGCGCGGATGCTCAGCATGCAGGATGCGGTACATCACCGGGTCGCGCAGATTGATGTTGCCGGAAGCCATATCGATCTTGGCCCGCAACACGCGTGCGCCATTGGGGAACTCACCGGCGCGCATGCGGCGGAACAGGTCGAGGTTCTCCTCCACCGAACGGTCGCGGAACGGGCTGTTCTTGCCCGGCTCGGTCAACGTGCCACGGTTTGCCCGGATCTCGTCCTGGGTCTGGTCGTCGACATAGGCCTTGCCGACGCGGATCAGGTCCTCGGCCCAGCCATAGAGCTGCTCGAAATAATCGGAGGCATGGTAAAGGTGCTGGCCCCAATCGAAGCCGAGCCAACGCACGTCGCGCTCGATGGCATCGATATATTCCTGCTCTTCCTTCACCGGGTTGGTATCGTCGAAGCGCAAATGGCAGCGGCCACCGAATTCCTGGGCAATGCCGAAGTTCAGGCAGATCGACTTGGCGTGCCCGATGTGCAGGTAACCGTTCGGCTCGGGCGGGAAGCGGGTCACGACCTCCTTGACGCGGCCCGCATCGAGGTCGGCCTTAATGATATCGCGAATGAAATCGCGTCCGGCCTCGCCTGCCGCTGCATTCGTGCTTGCTTTATCGACCGTGACCATGCTTCCTCGTCGTCGAAGTCCATCACCACAACGCCGGCCGAACCCGCCGGCGGCCTATGCCATGACGTGGCGTTCGGCTCAATGTCAATTGCGCGGATAGTTACCGCTGAGGGTATGATAGAGGGGCCGCGATGAGCGAGCCCGTCGTCACCCGTTTTGCCCCCTCGCCGACCGGTTTCCTGCACATCGGCGGTGGCCGCACCGCGCTGTTCAACTGGCTCTATGCGCGCCACTACGGCGGCAAGATGCTGCTGCGCATCGAGGATACCGATCGCGAGCGCTCGACTGCGGCCGCCATTGCCGCCATCATCGACGGTCTCACCTGGCTGGGGCTGACCTGGGACGGCGAGATCGTGTTCCAGTTCTCGCGCGCGGCGCGCCACCTCCAGGTCGCCGAGCAGCTCCTGGCCGCCGGCAAGGCCTACCGCTGTTACGCCACCCCGGAGGAGCTCGCCGAAATGCGCGAGACGGCCCGCCGCGAGGGCCGCTCCAAGCTCTATGACGGGCGCTGGCGCGACCGCGATCCGGCCGAAGCGCCGCCCGACGTCAAGCCGGTGATCCGCCTCAAGGCTCCGCTCACCGGCGAGACCGTGATCGAGGACCAGGTGCAGGGCCGCGTGGCCTGGCAGAACTCCGATCTCGACGACCTGGTCCTGCTGCGCTCGGACGGGACGCCGACCTACATGCTCGCCGTGGTCGTCGACGACCACGACATGAACGTCACCCACATCATCCGCGGCGACGACCATCTCACCAATGCCGCCCGCCAGAAGCACATCTATGAGGCGCTCGGCTGGAACATGCCGGTCATGGCGCATATCCCGCTGATCCACGGGCCGGATGGTTCCAAGCTGTCCAAGCGGCACGGCGCGCTCGGCGTCGATGCCTACCGGGCTATGGGCTATCTGCCGGCGGCTATGCGCAACTATCTGGTCCGCCTTGGCTGGGCGCATGGCGACCAAGAAATTTTCTCGACCGAGGAAATGATTGCCGCGTTCGATCTGCCGCAGATCGGCCGCTCGCCGGCGCGCTTCGACTTTGCCAAGCTGGAGAACCTCAACGGCCACTACATGCGGGCGAGCGACGACGCCGGCCTGATCACCCGGCTCGAGGACCTCTTGCCGCACATCGCCGGCGGCCAGGAGCTCGCCGGCAAGATGACGCCGGCGCTGCGCGGCAAGCTGCTGGCGATCATGCCCGCACTCAAAGAGCGCGCAAAGACGCTCGTGGAACTCTTTGATGCAACACGCTTTCTTTGGGCAAATCGGCCGCTCGAACTGAACGAGCAGGCAAAGGCCCTGCTCACCCCCGAGGCCAAGACCGTGATCGCCGCGCTGCTACCAGAGCTAGACGCGGTTAGCAAATGGACCCCGCCGGCGGTCGAGAGCGTGGTGCGCAGCTACGCCGAACGGTCCGCCCTCAAGCTCGGCGCAGTAGCTCAGCCGCTCCGCGCGGCGCTCACCGGCCGCTCCACCTCGCCACCGATCTTCGACGTGCTGTCGGTGCTGGGCAAGGACGAGAGCCTCGCCCGCTTGCGCGACCAGCTCGGCTGACCGCTCTCCTTGTCGATATTCGCCGCCCAAACCGCCGTGGCTTGATTTATGTCTATCGACCGCCCCGCACCCTGCACTAGGCTGCCCGGCGATCCACTGTCTTGCAGTGCACACAAGGATGGGCTACGCCAAAACTGGCCGGAACCGCGCCTCGCCCGGCGTCTCAGCTCCCGGCTATACGTTTCCACACTCTGGCTCGCCTCCAAATCGAGGGTTCGACCATGGACGCCAAAACGGACGCCAAAAAGCAAACCGGCACCATTACGGTAGGCAATAAGAACTGGGATTTCCCGATCTACGACGGCACCATCGGTCCACAGGTGATCGACATCGCCAAGCTCTACGGCGAAAGCGGCATGTTCACCTACGATCCTGGCTTCACCTCGACGGCGAGCTGCGAGTCGAAGATCACTTATATCGACGGCGACGAAGGCCTCCTGCTCTATCGCGGCTATCCGATCGAGCAGCTCGCCGAGCACGGCGACTTCCTGGAGACCTGCTACCTGCTGCTCTACGGCGAACTGCCGACCGCGCAGCAGAAGGCCGATTTCGACTACACCGTCACCCGCCACACCATGGTACACGAGCAGATGGCCCGCTTCTTCCAGGGCTTCCGCCGCGACGCGCACCCGATGGCGGTGATGACCGGCTGCATCGGCGCCCTGTCGGCGTTCTATCACGACTCCACCGACATCTCCGATCCGCATCAGCGCATGATCGCGTCGATCCGCATGATCGCCAAGGTGCCGACGCTCGCCGCCATGGCCTACAAATATTCGATCGGCCAGCCGTTCGTTTATCCGAAGAACGACCTCGATTACTCCACCAACTTCCTGCGCATGTGCTACGCGGTGCCGACCGAGGACTACAAGCCAAACAAGGTGCTGGCACGCGCGATGGATCGCATCTTCATCCTGCACGCCGACCACGAGCAGAACGCCTCCACCTCGACCGTGCGCCTTGCCGGCTCGTCCGGCGCCAATCCGTTCGCCTGCATCGCCGCCGGCTGCGCCTGCTTGTGGGGTCCGGCGCATGGTGGCGCCAACGAAGCCGCGCTCAACATGCTGCGCGAAATCGGCCGCCCCGAGCGCATTCCGGAATTCGTCAAACGCGCCAAGGACAAGAACGACCCGTTCCGTCTCATGGGCTTCGGCCACCGCGTCTACAAGAACTACGATCCGCGCGCCAAGATCATGCAGAAGACCTGCCACGAGGTCTTGGCCGAGCTCGGCATCAAGGACGATCCGCTACTCGACGTCGCCATGGAACTCGAGAAGATCGCGCTGCACGACGAGTACTTCATCGAGAAGAAGCTCTACCCGAACATCGACTTCTATTCGGGCATCACGCTCAAAGCGATGGGATTCCCCACCACCATGTTCACCGTGCTGTTCGCCGTCGCCCGCACGGTCGGCTGGATCGCGCAATGGAAGGAAATGATTGAGGATCCGAAGCAGAAGATCGGCCGCCCCCGCCAGCTCTATACCGGCGCGACGCAGCGCGATTACGTGCCGATCTCGCGGCGGAAGTAATCGGTCATTTATTCCGGGCCCGCGCCCAAAACCGAGAGCATAAAGGGCGGCTGATTCAGCCGCCCTTTCCATTGCTCTTGCCGTTTCCGCTCTTGCCGTTGAGCTTCGACGCCTTGGCCCCGTCATATGACCACTGCACATAAGCGCCGGCCCAGGTAAAGCCGCCGCCGAAGGCGGCCAGCAACATGCGGTCGCCGCGCTTGAGCTTCGGCTCGTAGTCCCACAGACACAGCGGGATGGTGGCGTTGGTGGTGTTGCCGTATTTTTGGATAGTCACCATCACGCGGTCCATCGGCAGGCCCATGCGCTCGGCAGTCGATTCGATGATGCGCTTGTTGGCCTGATGTGGCACCAGCCAGTCGATCATGTCGGCGCGCAGATTGTTGCGGCTCATGATCTCGACGGCCACCTCCGCCATCTTGGCAATGGCGAATTTGTAGACCGCGGCGCCTTCCTGGTGGACGAAATGCAGGCGCTTGGCGACGGTGTCGAAAGTCGGCGGCATGCGGCTGCCGCCGGCCTTCTGGTGTAGGTGGATCATACCGGAGCCGTCGGACCGGATCAGCGCGTCGAGAATGCCGGCCCCGTCCGCGCTCGGCTCCAGCAGCACGGCGCCGGCGGCGTCACCGAACAACACGCAAGTGGCACGGTCGGTGTAATCGATGATCGACGACATCTTGTCAGCACCCACCACCACCACCTTGCGCGCGGTGCCATTGGCGATGAACTGTGCGGCGATGGTGAGCGAATAGAGGAAGCCCGAGCAGGCGGCCTGCACGTCGAACGATCCGATATTCCTCACCCCGACCATGTTGCAGATCAGATTGGCGGTCGACGGGAACTGCATGTCCGGCGTGGTGGTGGCGCAGATCAAAAGGTCGATGTCGCCCGGCTTGGTGCCGGTCTTCTGCAGCAGCCCGCGCACCGCTTCCGCCGCCATATGCGAGGTGCCGAGCCCCTCGCCTTTGAGGATGTGGCGTTCCTTGATGCCGGTGCGCTCGGTGATCCAGGCGTCACTGGTGTCCACCATGCGGGCAAGCTCCGCATTGGTGAGCAGATCTGGCGGCAGATAGCCGTGGACTGCGGTAATCGAGGCGCGCGGACGTATACTCAAGGGCAACAATTCCGGTTGGTGGCCGTGGGCATGAGTCCATGGGCCGAACGAGGCAAACTACGCCGTTGACGCGGCGGATTCCACTGTTTCGCGATTGGGTTGGGCTCTGATGCAGTCCAGCACCACGGTGGCGGCGCGGTCGCTCGGCGCCGCTCGGCCGATGTCCATGATCGCGTCCAGGCGGGCAAAGGCGTCGAGCTGGCGCCGGCGCTCTGGGCTGTCGGCAAGGAGCGGGGCAAGCGCGGCGGCTAGGCGGTCGGCGGCAAAATTGCGCTGCAGGAATTGCGGCACCACATTTTCCCCCAGCACCAGATTGGCCAGGATTACGGTATCGACCTTGAGCAGGAGGCGGGCAACCACCTCCTCGAACAGCGGCACCTTGTAGGCCGCCACCATCGGGATGCCGGCAACCGCCAATTCGAGCGTCGAGGTGCCGGACTTGGTCAACGCGGCGCGCGCGGTGCGGAAGGAGGCATCTTTTTCGTCGGGCTCGGTCACCACACGCGCCGGAATGCGCCAGGAGGCAACCGCAGCCTTGACCGCGTCGGCAAGCCGCGGCACCGCCGGCACCACCACATCGAGCGCGCCGATGCGATGGGCAACGAGCGCCGCGGCTTCGCCAAATACGCCCGCCATGCGGCGGATTTCGCTGCCCCGGCTGCCCGGCAGCACCAACAGCGCCGGCGGATCCGCCAGGCGTCGGCGCGCTTCATCCGCGTTCGGCCGCAAGCGCGCAGCGCGTTCGCTCAGCGGATGGCCGACATAGGAGCACGGCGGCCCGCCCAATTGCCGGAGCGAGGCCGGCTCGAATGGCAGCAGCGCCAGGACATGATCGACATAGGCGCGCATGGCGCGGGCCCGGCCAGGCCGCCAGGCCCAGACCGACGGGCATACGTAGTCGACGATCGGGATCGCCGCATTGCGCGCACGCACGCGGCGCGCCACGCGATGAGTGAACTCCGGGCTGTCGATGATCACTAGCACGTCCGGTGCGGCGGCGATGACGGCATCGGCGGTCTGCCGGATGCGTTGCATGATCTTCGGCAGCCCGGCCGCAATCGCCAAAAAACCGATAATGGCAAGATCGCCATGCGGAAACAGGCTTTCGACGCCCTGCGTCGCCATCTGCGCGCCGCCGACGCCGGAAAAGCGCGCGCCCGGCGCGCGCTGCCGGATGGCGGCAGTCAACGCGGCGCCCAGGCGGTCGCCGGAATCCTCGCCAGCCACCAGGAAGACATGCGGACCTGCCGCACCACTCATGACTCGGTCTCGATGGCGCCGATGACGAAAATATTGGCCTGGTTGGCTGCCGCGATCAGCTGTTCCGGCTCGGCGACGATGGTCGAACCCGCCGTCACGGCGATACCGGCGAGACCCGCGCGCGCAGCGCCCTCCACTGTCTGCGGGCCGATCGACGGCAAATCGAAGCGACGATCCTGCCCAGATTTGGGAGCCTTCACCAGCACGCCGCGGCCGGCCGGCCCGCGCACGCGACCACTCGTTCGCATATCCGCCACGCGGGCGAGCATCGCATCGGTCCCTTCCGCCGCCTCGACTGCCAGCACGTGGCGGTCAGCCACCACCACCGCCTGCCCGACATCGAACGGACCGGCCGCGCGCAGGTAGTCGAGCGCCAGCGCAATGTCAGCGCGGTCGCTATCGTTCGGCCGCGTGGCGCCCAGTGCACCTTGCGGCATCAGGATTTCCGGCGCGACGTCATGCGCGCCCAACAGACGGAAGCCATGCCGCTCGAGCAGGCGGCCAATCGCCGACAGCAGGTGATCGTCGCCGCCGCGAAAGGCCGCGACAATGCGGTGGAACGCCATCAGCGTGGTCAAATCGGGTCGGATCTGCCACAGCGCCGGCCGCACCATCGCTCCGATCAACACGACATCATGGCAGCCGGCGGCACGCGCCAGCCGTATAAATTTGCCCGCCTGGCCGATATAGAGCCAGTGATGCGGATAGCGCGCGATGCCGGCTGCATCGGCGGTCCCATGCAACGGGAACAATACAACGGGCCGTCCGCGCGCGCTCACCGAATCCGCGATCGCCAGCGGCAGACTGCCGCTGCCGCATACGATCGCCAGCGGGCCTTCGCCAAGCGCGGCCGGCGCGGCGGTCATACGGCGCCTTCGGAGACGCCGGCCTCGCCGCGTTTGCCTGCCATGGTCAGCGGGCGTTTGCCGGCACGAATGAACTCGATCATCTTGCGCACCTGCGCGTCGTCGCCATAGTCGGCGGCGACCTGCTCGAGCCGGGCGCGGAATTCGCCTTCGCCCCAGAACAGAGCGCGATAGGCCTCACGGTAGCGGTGGATGTCGGCTTTGGACACGCCGCGCCGACGCATGCCGATCACGTTGAGGCCGACGAGATGAGCGAGCGGCCCCTGCACTGTGCCAAAGGGGATCACGTCGGCGCGTACCCCGCTCAAGCCCACGATCATGACGCCGTCGCCGATGCGCACGAACTGGCGCACCGCCGCGCCGCCGCCGAACACGACGTAATCGCCCACGGTGACGTGGCCGGCCAGCAGCACATTGTTGGCGACCACCACATTGCTGCCCACGTGGCAATCGTGGCCGACATGCGAGCCGACCATGAAGAAGCACTTGTCGCCGACCTCGGTGACGGCGCCGCCGTCCTCCGTGCCGGTGTTCATGGTGACGTTTTCGCGGATGTCGCTATCGGCACCGATCAGCAGGCGCGTCGGGCCGCCGCGATAATGCACCGATTGCGGCGGCGAACCGAGCGAGGCGAACGGGTACACGACGGTGCGCGCGCCAATCGTGGTATGCCCCGTTACATTGACATGCGCGATCAGCCGGCAGCCGTCGCCCAGCGTGACATGCGGGCCCACAGTGCAAAACGGGCCGACCGTCACGTCGTCCCCGATCACCGCCGTCGCCTCGACCCGCGCCGAGGGATCGATCCTGGCCCCGCTCATGCGTCGACAATCATGGCGCCGACTTCCGCCTCGGCGACGATGCGGCCGGCCACTTTAGCGAGCCCGCTGAACCACCACATGGTGCGGCGCTGGGCGATCTTGCGCATGTGGTATTCGATGGTGTCGCCCGGCACGACCGGCTTGCGGAATTTCGCCTTGTCGACGGTGAGGAAGAACACCAACTTCGGCCGCTTCATATGCAACTTGGCGATACAGAGCACGCCAGCAGTCTGCGCCATGCCCTCAATCATCAACACGCCGGGAAACACCGGGTTTTCCGGAAAGTGGCCGAGGAAATGCGGCTCGTTGATGGTTACGTTCTTGATGCCGATGCCGTGCTCGTCGCCCTGGATGTCGATGACGCGATCGACCATGAGAAACGGATAGCGGTGTGGCAGCAACTTCAGCACTACCGCGATATCCGCTGCTTCGAGCTTGGTGACCATGTCATCCATCGCCGCTGTCTCACTCATCCGCGGCGGCTTCCACGCGCGCCGCGCGGGCGAGCGCGCGCATTTCGCGCTGCCAAAGGTTCATCGGCTTGGCGGGCGAGCCGCCCCAGCGCGCGCCGGCCGGCACGGCGCCGTGCACGTTGCTGGCGGCCGCAAGCTGCGCCCCCTCGCCGATCACCGCATGGTCGCTCACGCCAACGCTCCCGCCCAGCACAACGAAATCCTCGAGCGTGGCAGAGCCAGAGAGTCCCGATTGCGCTGCGATCAGACAATACCGACCGATGGTCACATTGTGGCCTACTTGCACCAGGTTGTCGATCTTGGTGCCCTCGCCGATTGCGGTATCGCGCACCGAGCCGCGGTCGATCGCGCTGCCGGCGCCGATTTCCACATTATCCTGAATGATGACACGGCCGACCTGCGGCATCTTGAGAGTCCGTGCGCCTTCGGCGAGGAAGCCGAAGCCGTCCTGTCCGATGCGGCAGCCGGCATGGATGATGACCCGATCGCCGATCAAGGCGTTGCTGATGGTCGCGCCGGCGCCGATGGCGCAATCGCGGCCGAGGCATACCTCCCCGCCGATGACGGCGTTGGCGCCGATCACCGTACCCGTACCGATCTCCGCGTTCGGCCCGATCACCACGCCGGGCTCGAGGGTGACGCCACTTTCCAACCGGGCCGTTGGGTGCACATGCGCCGTGGCCTTGTCGTCGGCCGGATAGAGCGAGAACGGACGCCGCGCGTGCGGGAACAATTCGCGCGCGACAGTCACAAAGGCGCGGTACGGCTCAACCACCACGAGCGCAACAACACGCGGTGGCAAGTCGGGCGCAAGCGCCGCACTCGTCAGACACGCGCCGGCATAGCAATGGGCGGCCGCGTCCGCGTGACGCGCGTTGTCAAACACGCAGAGATCGGCGGGGCCCGCCCGCTCGAGCGGCGCTATGTTGCTGATCGCGCGCACCAGCGCGCCCGCCGGCAGCGCGGCGCCAGTCAAGGCGGCGATCTCGGCCACGGTGAGCCCGCGCGCGTGTCGTTGGAAAACCGGCTCGCTCATGCCGTCAGGTTCTGATCGGTTCTGATCGAATCAGCTGCGTACCGCCGGGCGCGGCTGCGATCAGAACTTGGTTCCGCCGCTGAACCGGAAAAACTGCGTATTGTCGTAGCTCTGCTTGGTCAGGGCATAGGCGAAATCGAAACGCAGTGGTCCGAGCGGCGAATCCCAGATCAGGCCCACGCCGACCGACGAGCGCACCGCCGCGGAATCGGCGACCTGTAGCGTTTCGCCGGTGACATTCCAGTACGTTTCCGACCGGTAGCCCCACAGCGAGCCGGCGTCAGCGAAGACGGACATCTTGATTCCGACTTCCTTGGGCATGAAGTAAAGAGGCGTCTGCGCCTCGACGCTCGCCCCCCAGTACATGGTGCCGCCAAGCGCGTCGTTCGTCGTCCCCGGCGTGACGTCGCGCGGCCCGATGCCGGAGGGCGCGAAGCCACGCACCAGGTTCGGACCCATCTGGAAGTTATCCAGCATGCGCAGCGACTTGTCGCCCCAGCCGGTCAAATACCCGCCTTGCAGGTGAAGCACGCCGACCACGTCCGGCAAGACTTCGTAGTAGCTGCGCGTGTCAATGCTCGAACGGATGTAGTTCACGTCGCCGCCGGCGCCGGCGATGTCCTGCTTGATCTCGGCGTAGAAACCGCTGGTCGGCGACTTGTTGTTGTCGAGGGTATTGTAGGCGAGCGAATAGCCGACAATCGACTCAATCACAGGGCCGTTGGCCAGCTCGATGCGGACCGGCAGCGTCGCTTCGCCGTCGTAGTAACAGCCACCCTGGGTACCCGGATTGACAATAGTGTCGGTGTTTTGTGCGGCGTTAAACACGCCTTCGTTAGTCGGATTCACGCCAAGTCCGCCGTTAATCAGCGCGTTACTCGAAAGCTGGCAGTTATTCAAATAATCGGGCAGCGACACTTCCTGCTGGAAGATCGAATAGCGCGGCGTAAACGATAGCTCTTCCGACAGCGCAAAACCGAGCTTCAAGTTCACGCCGATCGTCGACGTGTCGTAGGAGACATACGACGTCGCCAGCGTTTGCCGACCGAACAGATCGATGCCGCCGGCCATACGGTAGCCGAGCAGATAGGGCTCGACGAAAGACAACCCGAAGCCGCGCGAATACTGCCCGTAGCTCACCGACGCCTTGGCGAATTCGCCGCGTCCCATCAGGTTGCGGTCGGCGATGCTGACTTCGGCGAGGAAGCCGTCGGCGGTCGAATAGCCGCCGGAGATGGAGAACTCGCCGGTCGACATCTCCTCGACATTGACGTTGATGACGACGCGGTCGGGTGCCGAGCCCGGCTCGTTGGTGATCTTGACCGATTTGAAATAGTTCAAATTCTTCAACCGCCGCTCGGCCCGGTCGATCAACGCGCGGTTATAGGCGTCGCCCTCGGCGATGTCGAACTCGCGGCGGATCACATAGTCGCGCGTGCGCGTATTGCCGTGAATGTTGATGCGCTCGATATAGGCGCGCGTGCCTTCCTCGACCACGAAGGTCAGATTGATCAGCTTGTGCTCGAAGTCGCGGTCGCCGCGCGGACGCACATTGGCGAAGGCATAGCCGTGCTTGGCCGCCTCGATAGTCATCGCTTCGACGCTCTTCTCGACCAGATCGGCATTGTAGACGGAGCCCGCGCTCACCTTCATGGCGCCGCGCAGCGAGGCTGGGTTGATCGCGTGCACGTTCGACACCACGTCGATCTTCCCGAAATGATATTGGCTGCCCTCGTCGATGGTGAAGGTGACGATGAATCCCTTCTTGGCCGGATCGTATTCGCCCACCGCCGAGACGATTCGCACGTCTGCGTAGCCGTGCTGGAGATAGAATCGGCGCAACAGATCACGGTCCGCTTCCACGCGGTCGGGATCGTAGATATCGGTGGTCTGCAGGAAACTCAGCCAGTTGCTCTCGGACGTTTTGATCACGTCCTTCAAGCGGCCGCTCGAATACGCGTGCGCCCCGACGAAACGAATCTCCTTCACGCCGGTCTTCGGGCCTTCCTTGATCTCGAAGACTAGGTCGACGCGATTGTTCGGCCGCTCGATGATCTTTGGATCGACGCTGACGTCGAAGCGGCCGCTGCGGTGATAGATCTCGATGATGCGCTGCACGTCGGCCTGCACCACCGGCTTCGACAGCGTGCCGCGCGGCTTTGACTGCACCTCGGCCTTGAGCTGGTCGTCCTTGGCCTTCTTGTTCCCTTCGAAGGCGACATGATCGATCACCGGGTTCTCGACCACGGTGACGACCAGGCGGCCGCCGACATGGTCGATACGGACGTCCTCGAATAGGCCGGTGGCGTAGAGGGAGTGGATGGCGTCGTCGATCTGCGCCGGGCCGATCTGCCCACCTGGACCGGGCTTGAAATAGGATCTGACCGTCTCCGCCTCGACCCGGCGGTTGCCCTGCACCACGATGGAACTGGCTGATTGCGCGATCGCAACGCCCGAGGACGCCACGGCCACAATGCCGGTACCGACAAGGCTGCCGGCGAGGACCAATGCGCAGACGGCCAGTCCTCGTAAGATCCGCACACCAAATTCCATGCGCTACGCGCCTTTTTCTTAACCCGTGCGGCCGCCTCCATGCGGAGTCGACTGTGTTTTGGGCAAGCTTTGTACAGCGTTTTAGACACGCTGCAAACGAAACCGCCCGCCCAAGTTTCCCTTTCCCCTCATAAAGTTGCCCGGAGGACACGCTCTAAGAGGTCGCCAGATGCAGGATGTCATTAAACGTTGCAAATATCATCAACATGACCACGATGGCCAAGCCGATGCGGAA